>Ga0307374_10015460_pt1 | contig 10262 bp, 11 predicted proteins | sample OX3MG_FD_202532 | JGI IMG/M metagenome (GOLD analysis project Ga0307374, IMG submission 202532) | Soil microbial communities from Risofladan, Vaasa, Finland - OX-3 | ecosystem: Environmental > Terrestrial > Soil > Coastal area > Acid sulfate soil | place: Finland: Risofladan, Vaasa | collected...
ATGTGGCCACGGAAGGAAGTGATCTTTCCGTTCTGAGACGCCAAATCCGGGTCGGACGATCGAAACGATTGTCGCCCGTTCGGGCTCGACGCCTTCGTACCCCCAGGAGGACCTCGATGATGCTCAACCGCCTACGTCGCCCTAGCGCAGAGCCAGACGTCGAGCCGACTGCGGCCCCCGACGCGCCGCGCGAAAAGATTCCTACTTGGTTCATCGTGGAGACCATGGCGGCGGTCATGACGATTGGATCGCTGCTGCTGGACCTTCGACACAAGTCACGCGTGATTCGAAAGTCGCGCCACCAGGTCACCACGGTGGCGGACCGAAAGTGAGAGTGACGAAAGTCAACGTAGTGGGCGAGTCCCCAGGGGGTCCGCGATGAGGGTCGCCACGAACGCGCTCGAGGAGCGTGCGGGCGGAGCCACGCGAGTCGGAAAGAAGCGCGCACGTCCGCAAGTGCGAAAGGAAGGGCCCATGGGAACTTTGACGACGTCACGTGGATCAGAGCCTGCGAAGAAGTCGTTGCGGGCTCGCACCTTTGGTCTCCTGAGTAGTGCGCCGCCGACCCAGTGCGGGCTCGCAACCTTTTCGACAGCCCTCGGCAAGAGTTTGGTCCGCCAGGGCGCCGCCGTCGGTGTGGTACGGGTGCTCGACGCTCCCGAAGCGTATTCGGCGACCGACCTGCCTCTCATCGGTGAGCTCATGGCATCGGACCCTTCGTCATCCAATCGAGTGGTGAGGGCGCTCAACCGCTGCGACGCCGTGTTTGTCCAGCACGAGTACGGGCTGTATGGCGGCCGCGACGGCTCCGACATCCTCGAGGTGCTGGAGCGAGTCCACGTCCCCGTGATCGCCACGTTGCACACCGTCCTGGCGGCGCCCACCGCGAACCAGCGCTGGGTTCTCAACGAGGTTCTGCGCATCGCTGACGCGGTCATTGTCATGACCGACGGGGCCGAAGTGATCTTGCGTTCGACGTACGACGTGGGCGCGACAACGGTGTCCATGATTCCTCACGGCGCCGCCGTGGGACCCCCGTCGACGCCAATCGCGCACGGCGCGCGACCAACCTTCTTGACCTGGGGCCTGATCGGCCCGGGCAAGGGCATCCAATGGGTGATCGACGCCCTGGTGTCGTTGCGCGACCTCGACCCGGCGCCTCTCTACGTCGTCGCGGGTCAGACCCACCCCAAGGTCCTGGCGCGCGAGGGCGACGCCTATCGTGAGTCACTCGTCGAGCGGGTGGCGCGTAACGACGTCGGCGACCTCGTGGAGTTCGACAACTCCTACCGAGACCTGTCCTCGCTGACCGACCTCATTGCGAGCGCGGACGCCGTGATCTTGCCGTACGACTCGAAGGACCAAGCCACCTCCGGTGTCCTGGTCGACGCCGTCGCCGCGGGTAAGCCGGTCATCGCGACGGCGTTCCCTCACGCGATCGAGTTGCTCAGTGACGGCGCCGGCATCGTCATTGCCCAGGGCGACGTGGCGGCCCTCAGCGAAGCCATGAGACGCGTGGCGTCGAATCCTGCCGCCACCGCCGAGATGAGCGCACGCGCGGCCCAACTCGCGCCGGGCCTTAGCTGGGACGCCGTCGGACGCCAGTACCGGGGCGTCGCCGCGCGACTGCTGGACCGCGTCAAAATCGTCGCCTGATGCGTACGCCGACTCCGAACTTCGCGCATCTGCGTTCGCTGACCGGTCCCCACGGCACGTACGAACACGCCGACCACACCTTCGCGCGCGTCGAGCACGGGTACTGCACCGACGACGTCGCGCGAGTGCTCCTGGTTGCCGCTCGCGAGCCGGATCCCGACGCCGACCTCGAAAACCTGGCCGAGACGTCGCTTGACTTTCTCGCGCTCGCCCAAGGTCGTAGCGGAAAGTTCCGCAATCGCCGGCACCAGGACGGACCCTGGATCGGGCCGCGCACGGCCGACGACTGTTGGGGCCGGGCCCTGTGGGCTCTGGGCACTACGTTCGCACGCTCCGCGCATGACTTTCAGCGCTTTGAGGCGCTGCGACTGTTCGAGAGCGGCGCCCGCCAGCGATCGCCTTGGCCCCGATCGACGGCCTTTGCCGCCCTGGGGGCGGCCGAGGTACTGACGACGTATCCCACCAACGAGTCCGCGTTGTCACTGATCGGCGCGGCCGCGCTCGTGCTGGACCGCCCGGTGATCTCGTCGGCGTGGGAGTGGCCGGAGGAGCGACTGACCTACGCCAACGCCCTGCTGCCCGAGGCGGTCATGACGGTGGGTTCGATCCTGGGCGACGACCGGCTCATTGACCAGGGGCTGCGTCAGTTGACGTGGCTCCTCGCGCTCGAGACGGTAGACGACCACCTTTCGGTGACGCCGGTCGGCGGCCGCGGCTGGACGTTCGACGGCCATCGATTCGATCAGCAGCCCATCGAGGTCGCCGCGATGTCCGACGCGTGCCTGCGGGCCTTCGAGATCACGAGAGACCCGTCGTGGCTGGCCGGTCACGAGCTCGCGGTGGGTTGGTTCACCGGACGAAACGACGTCGGCGTGAAGATGTTCGATCCGCGCACTGGCGGTGGCTACGACGGTCTCACGGCCGATGGCCCGAATCTCAACCAGGGCGCGGAGTCGACGCTGGCCCTGCTCACAACGCTCCAGAACGCACGACGCCTGTCGAGAGTCGCTACGTGAACGATATGGATGTAGCAGTTCGCTCGGGACTGCGATTGGTGCCTGACGCTCGTCGGGTGATCACCCGCCTCTTCATTCCGGGCCAGGAGTTGGTCGGAGGCAGCGAGTCGCGCACCTCGGTCACCGTTGAGCGCGTCCTCGCCCTCGACGACGCTGACGTCTCGGCGGAACTGAAGGAGATCCAGCAGCGCTTCGCGGACCGGCACGACGACTTGGACACCGTCTTCGCTCAAAACGCCGACCGCGTCGCGGCCTACGTCGTCGAGCCGCTGTCCGACGAGCGCCGCCTGCTCCTCGGGGCGGTCTTCACACACGAATTTTCGCTCGAGGGCAGCTCGATCTGCAATCCGTGCCTCGTCGCACACCCCGAGCAGAGCGGCCTTGGTCCGCAAGATCTGCGCGTGATCATGAGCTACCGAGCGATCGGTGAGGGACACCGGTCATCTTTGTGTTTTCGCACCGGAGTCATCGACGTGGCGGGAACGATGACCCTCGACGAGCCGCACCCCTTTCCGGTGGTGGCCACCACCGGGTACGCGCTGTTCGACCGGCGCGCGTTCCGCGCTCGACTGCACGACCTGGGCATCGACGGGGAGACAGCCGCCTTCGTGCTGCGCAACCTCGCGCCGGTGTTCACCCTGGCGGACCTCGAGGCGGGCATCGACAGCCTGGCCGAACAACGCGACACCCGTCCCAACGTCCTGGACACCGCGGTCCAGATGCGATCGATCGCCGAGTGCTCCTACGTCGCCACCTTCGACCCGGACACCGACATCTCTCAGCGCGTCTTGTGGCCGTCGACGCCGTGCGAGGCCCAGGGGATCGAGGACGCGCGATTCGTGCGGCTGGAAGATGGCGACGGCGTGCGCTACGTCGCGACCTACACCGCCTTTGACGGACACAGCGTGGCCCAGCAGCTCCTGGAAACGACCGACTTCTGCTCCTTTCTCTCCACCCCGTTGGCGGGCGTCGGCGGAGGCAATAAGGGTCTCGCGGTGTTCCCGCGTCAGGTCAATGGGAAGTTCGCCGCATTGTCACGCTACGACCGCGAGTCCAACGCGTTGGCCGTCACCTCCGACGTGCACATTTGGAACCAGGTGTCGGAACTGCAGACACCGCGCAGTTCGTGGGAGCTGCTCGGGATCGGCAACTGCGGCGCGCCCATCGAACTGGCCGAGGGCTGGCTGGTGCTCACCCACGGGGTGGGACCGATGCGCACGTACGGCATCGGGGCGCTCCTGCTGGACCTGGAGGATCCCTCCAAGATCCTGGGGCAGCTTCCTCGACCGCTGCTGGTGCCCGACGACAGCGAACAGGACGGCTACGTTCCCAACGTCGTCTACTCGTGCGGATCGATCGTGCACGCGGGCAATCTCGTCATCCCCTACGGGATCGCGGACCAGTTCATCAGCTACGCGACGGTGCCGGTCGCGGACCTAGTCTCGGCGTTGTCGTAGCCCGAGCAAGGAGGCGGCCACGATGCTTGCCGCTCTGAGTCAGTCCACCGGTGCGTCCGGATTCCTGATCGTCGCGTTCGTATTCCTCGGGCTGGTTTGGTACGTGCTGCCCTTCTTCGCCATCCTGCGTGCCGCGACGTTTCCGTCGACCGCGTTCCGTGAGATCGGCCGCAACAAGACCATTTGGGTGGTGCTGCCGCTCGTGTTGGGGTTCCTGGCCGCGGCCTACTTCTACGCGTTCGTGTACCCGCAACTCAAAGTGGTGGCCCACCCCGCGTTGGACCTCGCCTAGGCGGCTAGTGGATGTACTGGTTGAGCGCGAGCGCGACGGCGAGCGCGACGCCCATCGAGCACAGTGCTTTGAGGGCCCGCTCGTAGGGACGGAGCAGCGACTCCTTGGTGATGGGGTCACGCGAGCCGTCGACGCGTAGGTAGGACCCTTCAATCGACGCCACCCGCCGACGCAGATCACGTGCGGGGGTCGAGAGGACCTGTTGAACCTTCACCACGAGAGCGCCAAAGCTCGCCGCGACGAACGACGCGAGGCTGAGCGTGCCGTGTTGGGCGAAGTAGGCGGTGAGGATGGGAAACGCACCCCAACTCAGCGCGAACACGAGACTTGTGTGCAGGCGCCCCCCGAACAGTTCGAGGTTGTAACCCACGGCGGCCAGGAGGCCGATGACGATGAAGATCGCGAGGTATCCGTTGACCAGGAACAGGCCAGCGATCCCGAGGGCCACGGCCCCACCGAGTCCGACAATCGCCGCCGCGATCAACTGCCTGGCCGGGATGGTCGTGCTCAGCGGCCGGCCGTTCAACTCGTCGAGCGCGTGCGCGGCGATTCCAACCGCGAGGAAGAAGGCGAGCAGCGTGGCGATCCAGTGCACGGTGTTGACGGGTCCGGTGAGGCACGCTCCGACGGTGACCAGCGCCAGGTGGAGCATCGTGTACGGGGGGTGCAACACCGTCCACCACTCGCGCCACCTCGGTCGGGTGAGGAAGGACGGTTGCGCGTAGAAGGCGGGTCCTTCGGGGAGCGAAGACTCGGACACCACTAACCAGACCGATAGCCCGTGATCACGACGCCCCCGCCGACGCTCATGTAGCGGTACGTGACGTTCTGGATGCCGGCGCGCTGCCACGCGGCCACGGTCCACGCGACCGGGTAGCGCTGGTAGTGCTGGGTGATATTGGGACCCAGAAAACGTCCGACGTCCCACCAGCCCCGTCCGCCCAGAACCCACCCCGCGGCGGGCAGCACCGCGCGCGTGTAGAGCCACCACAGGGCGCGCCAGGTCGCGCGCGGCGGGACCGCGAACTCCAGGCTCGCGATGGCCCCCCCGGGCTTCACGACACGCGCCAGCTCCGCCAGCGTCGCCTCCGGGTTAGACACGTAGCGCAGCAGGTAGGTGAAGCTCACTGCGTCAAAGGATGCGTCAGCGAAGGGGAGCTGCTCGCCGCGACCGAGCACGAGCGACACTCGGTCGGAGAGTGCGTCCTCGCGCACGTTGTGCTGTCCCATCCTCAGCATCTCCTCGGAGAGATCCAGCCCGACCACGTGCGCGCTCGTCGTGCGCGCCAGGCTCTCGGTCACGGCGCACGGCCCGCAGGCCACGTCGAGTACCAAACGTGGTTCGCCCGCGGCGATGTGGCGCACGGCCGCCGCGCGCCACCGGGGGTCCTGACCTAGTGACAACACTGCGGCCAGGCGGTTGTAGCGGCGCGGAAGCGGAGCAAAGAGTCGTTGGGCGAAGGGATTGGGTGCGTCGCGATACCCGGTCGTCGCGCGCTGGCCGTAGCCCACGATTCCTCAGACCTCTCGCGTGCCGCGGCGACGCCGGTCGCCGGTGATCGAACTCCTCGCGGTCGTGGCGAGGTGCACCCGTGTTTCCCAGACGTGAGCGTCGTGTTCGCATGCCGCCGTTGCGCTCATGGATCCCCTTCGATCAAGTTCGGGATGGACGGATTGCTTACCTGGATGCACGCTAGCGAACGACACGTCACGTTCTCGCGTGGTTCCGAGACTTTCGGAACCTCGGGCTAGGCGTTAACTTTGGTCCTACACCGACACAAGGGGGCGTCATGACCAAAGGTAGAGAGGGCGAACCCGAGATCGTTCGCGCGGCGTTGGTCCAGACGAAGTGGACGGGCGACAAGGAGTCAATGATTCTGTCCAACGTGGCGCTCGCGCGCGAGGCCGCGCGCCAGGGTGCCCACGTGCTGTGCTTCCAGGAGCTCTTCTACGGCCCCTACTTCTGCCAGGTCCAGGACCCCGAGTACTTCGCCTACACCGAGACGATCCCCGGACCCACCACCGAGACGATGTGCGCACTGGCCAAGGAGACCAACATGGTCATCGTTGCGCCAATCTACGAGGTGGAACAAGAGGGTGTCTTCTACAACACGGCCATCGTGATCGACGCCGACGGGACCTACCTGGGCAAGTACCGCAAGCACCACATCCCCCAGGTCAAGGGCTTCTGGGAGAAGTACTACTTCCGTCCCGGCAACCTGGGGTACCCGGTCTTCAACACGGCGGTCGGCCCCATTGGGGTCTACATCTGTTACGACCGTCACTTCCCCGAGGGGTGGCGCGCGCTGGGTCTCGGCGGTGCGCGCATTGTCTTTAACCCGTCGGCGACCAGCCGGGGTCTGTCGGCGTACCTGTGGAACCTGGAGCAGCCGGCGGCCGCGGTGGCCAACGAGTACTTCGTGGGCGCCATCAACCGCGTGGGTGTCGAGGACCTTGGTGACAACGACTTCTACGGGTCCTCGTACTTCGTGGACCCGCGTGGCCAAATGATCGGCGAGGCGGCGTCGGGGTCCGACGACGAGGTCGTGGTGCGCGACCTAGACATGAGCACACTGGCCGAGGTCCGTCGAACCTGGGCCTTTTACCGCGACCGGCGTCCCGATAGCTACGACGAGCTCGTCGCGCCGTAGGCGGACGAGACGAGGAGGAGGAATCGTGAAGATTCTGATCAGCGGAGGAACCGTCGTCAACGCCGTCGGGCCGATCGCCGCCGACGTCCTGATCGACGGAGAGACGATCCAGGGGCTGTGCGCGCCGGGATCGGCGACGACCACGGCGTGGCGCGAGAACGCCGACCGAGTGATCGACGCGACCGGCCAGCTGGTCATTCCCGGCGCCATCGACGGACACACCCACATGGAGATGCCTTTTGGTGGGACCCAGTCCGCGGACACCTTCGAGACGGGCACGCGCGCCGCGGCGTTCGGCGGCACCACGACGATCATCGACTTCGCCATCCAATCGAAGGGCACGAGCCTTCGCGAAGGCCTCGACCAGTGGCACGCCAAGGCTCAGGGCAACTGCGCGATCGACTACGGCTTCCACATGATCGTCTCGGACGTCAATGAGGTGTCCCTCAAGGAGATGGACGTGCTGATCGACGAGGGGGTCACCAGCTTCAAGTTGTTCATGGCCTACCCCGGCGTCTTCTACTCGACGGACGGCGAGATCCTTCAGGCCATGCAACGCGCGTCGGGCAACGGCGGGACGATCATGATGCACGCCGAGAACGGGATTGCGATTGACGTCCTAGTGGCCCAGGCACTGTCACGTGGCGAGACCGATCCGCGATTCCACGGGGCCACACGGCCGTCGATCCTCGAGGGCGAAGCTACGCACCGCGCCATTCAGCTAGCGCGCGTGGCCGGCGCCCCGGTGTACTTCGTGCACCTGTCGGCCAGCGAGGCCTTGGCCGAGGTGGTCACGGCGCGTGACCGGGGCCAGAACGTCTTCGCCGAGACCTGTCCGCAGTACCTGTTCCTCAGCGACGAGGACCTGGCGCGCGACGGCTTCGAGGGAGCGAAATATGTCTGCTCACCGCCGCTACGGGCCCGCGAGCACCAGGCCGCGCTGTGGCGCGGCCTGCGCACCGACGACCTGAGCGTCGTCTCCACCGACCACTGTCCGTTCTGCTTCAAGGAGCAGAAGGAGCTCGGTCGCGGCGACTTCTCCAAGATCCCCAACGGCCTGCCGGGCGTCGAGCACCGCGTCGACCTCATCTACCAGGGGGTCGTCAAAGGCGAGATCTCTCTGGGTCGCTGGGTCGAGATCGTCGCGACGACGCCGGCCAAGATGTTCGGGCTGTACCCCACCAAGGGCGTCATCGCCCCGGGCGCTGACGCCGACGTGGTCGTCTACGACCCCAACGCCCGCCACACGCTCTCGGCGGCCTCTCACCACATGGACGTCGACTACTCGGTGTACGAGGGTCTCGACGTGCCCGGGAGGGCCACGACGGTGCTCTCACGCGGGGCGGTCGTCGTCGACCAGGACCAGTACGTCGGCACGCCCGGCGCGGGCCGCTTCCTCACCCGCGGTCTCAACGGACTGCTGAGGTAGCGGTGGACTTCGGACTGGTCGCCCAGACGAACCCTCCCGCCCGAGGGGTCGTGGAGTTGGCCCAGCGTGCCGAGGCGGCGGGGTTCACGCACTTCTGGACCTTCGACTCGTGCGTCCTGTGGGAGGAGCCCTTCGTCATCTACTCCCAGATACTGGCCGCGACCGAACGCATCATGGTCGGACCGATGGTGACGAATCCACTCACTCGCGCCTGGACGGTGACGGCGTCCACCTTCGCCACCCTGAGCGAGATGTTTGGTCCGCGCGTGGTGTGCGGGATCGGCCGCGGCGATTCGGCGGTGCGCGTGACCGGCGGGGCACCGGCGACGCTGGCCCACTTGGGCGAAGCCATGGGCGTCATCAAGTCGCTCGCCGAAGGTGGCACGATCGACCTTCACGGCACCGAGGTCCACTTCCCGTGGGTGAGCGACGGTCACCTCGCCGTGCTGATGGCGGCCTACGGTCCCAAGGCCCTGGACCTGGCCGGTCGCGGCTCGGACGGACTGATCATGCAGCTGGCGGACCCCTTCGTCGTCAACTGGGCCATCGGCGTGGCCGAGAGCGCGGTGCGCGACGCCGGCAAGGACGTCGACGACTTCTACGTGGTGGTGGCCGCGCCGGCCTACGTCGGCGACGATCGGGCGCACCTGCGTGACCAGACGCGTTGGTTCGGCGGCATGGTCGGCAATCACGTGGCCGACATCGTCCATAAGTACGGCGCCGAGTCGGGGATGGTGCCACAGGCGCTGACCGACTACATCAAGGCGCGCCAGGGATACGACTACAGCCACCACGGTCAGGCGGGCAATCCGTCGACCGAGTTCGTCCCGGACGAGATCGTCGACAGGTTCTGCGTGCTCGGGTCGGTCGAGGAGCACCGCGAGAAGCTCCAGGAACTCAGCGACATGGGGGTCGACCAGTTCGCGCTCTATCTCATGCACGATGACCCCGACGGCACCTTCGACGCCTACTCGCAACACCTCGTCGGCCAGGTGTAGCTGCACCAACACGTCGGCAGCGGATCCCGACCCCGCCGGGCTATTCGCGTCAATGCGTCTGGCCGGTGCGGTACTCTTCGCGAAACGTGAGAGGAGCTGCGATGGCCAAGATTCGTGACGCGGTGCGAGAACGTGTTGGGATACTCAAGGAGTTCCGCGCGTTTGTCCTAAAGGGCAACTTGGTCGACCTCGCCGTCGCGTTCGTCATCGGCACCGCGTTCGCGACCCTGATCAAGTCCTTCGTCGCTGACATCATCACGCCGCTGATCGGGGCGATGACCGGTGGCAAGACCGCGATCGGCGACCTGACCGTGACCGTGCACGGGCAGCCCTTGCATATCGGGTCCTTCATCAACGCCGGTGTGGGCTTCATCATCATCGCCGCGATTGTCTTCTTCTTCATTGTCAAGCCGGTGGGCTCGATGATGCGGCGCTTCGGCTACGCCCCACCGGCCGATCCCCAGCTGGCCGCGTGCCCGCGTTGCGAAACGCAGATTTCGCCCACTGCGTCGCGCTGTCCCGCGTGCACCTCGGACCTTGACCCAGGTTGGTCAACGGTGACGGCGGCCTGACCGGTCGTCAGTCCGCGACGGTCGCGGGCGTCGAGACGAGGTGTGCAGCCGTGTTCAGCGCGTTGACCAGCTCGTCGAAGTGGACCGCGATGCTGGGGTTCGCCCCGTCAGTGGCCAGACGTTGCTCAGCTGATCGGTAGAAGGGGCGCAGGTCCTGCCAGCGCCGCGCGGCCGTATCGGCGAAGTGGCGG
>Ga0307374_10015461_pt1 | contig 10262 bp, 7 predicted proteins | sample OX3MG_FD_202532 | JGI IMG/M metagenome (GOLD analysis project Ga0307374, IMG submission 202532) | Soil microbial communities from Risofladan, Vaasa, Finland - OX-3 | ecosystem: Environmental > Terrestrial > Soil > Coastal area > Acid sulfate soil | place: Finland: Risofladan, Vaasa | collected...
CCCTTAGGGAAAGCTTCGATACGGAGACGGGGCGTGGCTAGACTGCCGCGGTTGTGACCGCGTTCGCGTTGCCGCTGGCCTCGGCTATCAGCTACTTCCAGGCGGTCGTGCTCGGGCTGTTGCAGGGGGTGACGGAGCTGTTTCCGATCTCGAGTCTGGGCCATACGGTGCTGTTTCCGACGTTGTTTGGTTGGCAGCGAGTGGTCGCGATCCAGGCGCAGTCGCAGTCGCCGTGGCTCGCGTTCGTGGTGATGCTGCACGTCGGCAGCGCGCTCGGGCTGTTGTGGTTCTACCGTCGCGACTGGGTGCAGATCATCGCCGCGTTCCTGCGCACGCTCGCCAAGCGGCGGATCGAGACACCGACGGAGCGCCTCGCGTGGCTGATCGTGGTCGCAAGCATCCCGGCGGGTGTCCTGGGTCTCGCGTTCGAGCACACGTTCCGGACGCTGACCGCGAAGCCGCTCGCCGCCGCGATCGCGCTGATGGCCAACGGTCTCGTGTTGATCGCGGCGGAGCGCTATCGCCGTCGCGGCGAGGTTCGCGCGTTGGCGGTGCGCGAGGGCGCCAAGCTTGACGGCGGCCGCGAACTGCGCACGCTCGAATACCGCGAAGCACTCCTCATTGGTGCCGCGCAGTCAACGGGGCTGGTCGCGGGGATCAGCCGCGAGGGCGTGACGATGGGCGCCGGTCTCGCGCGCGGCCTCGATCACAGCGACTCCGCGCGGTTCGCGTTCCTGCTCGCGACACCGATCATTCTCGCCGCCGGCGTCTTCAAGCTCCCCGACCTGACCGGACATCTCGGCAACGGGATCCGCGGCCAAGCCGTCGTCGCATGCCTCGCGGCCGCCGTCGCCGCGGTGTTCACCGTCCGCTTCCTCGTCGGCTATTTTCGCACCCGCACGCTCACCCCGTTCGCCGTCTACTGCCTGCTCTTCGGTTTCGCGATGATCCTCTACACCCAGAGTTGACCAGCCGCGACCAGCGCAACACCGCCGCCCCCGCGATCGAGGGTAGGCGACTCGGGTTGCTCGTCGCGCCGGAGAGCGGGCCACCGCTCGGGCGTCCGCGGGCCCCCGTGATCCGCCGCCGACTCGGCTCGCACCAGGACCCGGCAGGTGCGGCATGCCACCGCGGTGACTTCGGTAACTGGATGGGTGTGGGCCGGTGATCGGTTCGATTCCGAGCCCGTCGAGTAACGGTCTTTCGCTCGGCCCGCTGTTCATCCACTATTACGGCCTGTGCTACGTCGTCGGCATCACCGCGGCGATCATTTGCACGCGCCGGCTGTGGGCGCGATCCGGCGGCGACCCGGACCTCGTCTACACGGTCGCGATGTGGGGCGTCCCGGCCGGGCTCGTCGGCGGCCGGCTCTACCACGACGTCACGAGTTGGAACACGGTCCCGCACAACTGGTGGGGCTGGCTTGCGATCTGGCAGGGCGGCATGGGCATCTGGGGCGGCATCGTCGGCGGCCTGCTGGGCGGCATGATCCCGTTGCGCCGCCGCAAGATCTCGCTGACCGCGTTCATGGACGCCGTCGCACCGGGCCTGCTGATCGCGCAGGCAATCGGCCGGGTCGGCAACTACTTCAACCAAGAACTCTTCGGCGGCCCCAGCAACCTGCCGTGGGCGTTGCAGATCAGCCCCTCGCACCGCCCGGCGCGCTATCTCACTGATCCGACGTTCCAGCCCACGTTTCTCTACGAGCTGCTCTTCGACCTGACTCTCGCCACGATTCTGATCGTGCTCGGCCGCAAACGCGCGATCACGCCGCCCGGCCTGTTCGCGCTCTATGTGGCCGGCTACTCCGCCTTTCGCGTCTTCGAAGAGCTGCTCCGCGTCGACCCCTCCCACTACATCCTCGGCGAGCGGCTGAACTTCTGGGTCGCGTGCGCCTGCACCCTCGCCGGCGCCGGATGGTTCGCGCTCACCCAGCGCACCCGCAGCCCGACCCGCACTGCTCGAGCGGTGAGCGAGCTCTCCGGGCGCGGCGCCGGTTGAGCAGCGCGCGGCGATCCGATCCGATCCCGATCAAGGCGTACGGCGGACATCGCGACGAACTGCGTAGCGGGCGCCGTAGTCGTGAGCGGTCAGGAGCGTTTGTGAAGCGCGGTGAGCAGGACTTGGCGTGCCAGTGGCGCAGCGGCCTGGCCGCCCGCGCCGTCGCGGACGAGCATCACCGCGACCGCTACCGGCGGACGGGCAACTGCGGGGAACGCGACGAACCACGCGTCGGTGTTTGACGGGTTCGAGGCGGTGCTTGGGCCGTTCTCGAGCTCAGCCGTACCCGTCTTCGCAGCGACCGGCACGCCGGGAATCGCGACAGCGGTGCCGGTTCCGTGCGCGACGACGGCGAGCATCAGCTCGCGCAACTCGCCCGCGACTAGCGGGGTGGTCACCTGCTGGGTGATGACGGGCAGCGAGGCGAGTAGTCGCGGGCGCGCGCGCATGCCGCCGTCGGCGACCGTTGCGGCGACGGTTGCCATCTCCAGCGGCGTGGCGAGCACGCGGCCTTGGCCGATCGCTGATGAGCCGACCGCGAGCGCGTCGCCGATCGTCCCGGCTCCCGGGAGCGTGCTCGGCAGCTCATCGGCGACGCGCGGCGTGCGGTTGAACCCGTAGGCGTCGGCGGTCGCGACGAGCCGTGCAGCGCCGATCCGTGCGCCGAGCGGCACGAACACCGAGTTGCACGACACCGCGAACGCGTTCAGGAGCGTTCCGCCGCACGCCTCGCCGTCGGCGTTGTGGAGCGTGTACCCGTCAACGGTCGTCGAACGCTCAAGCGGGTAGGAGCTTGCGAGGCTCGCGAACCCTCCCTGCAGCGCGGCGGTCGCGGTGATGATCTTGAAGGTGGAGCCCGGTGGCTGGGCTGAGGAGAGCGCGATCCCGGCCAGCGCGAGCACCGCACCAGTCGACGGGCGGACCACCGCGATCGCGCCGTAGCGGCTGCCGAGCGCCGCCGTCGCTGCCTGTTGCAGCTGCGGGTCGATCGTCGTGCGCACCGTCACACCAGCACGCGGAGGGGTCGCTGCAACGAGCCGCTCGCCAAGCCACAGTTGTTGGCCGGGAGTGCCGGTGAGGATCGTGTTGTAGACCTGTTCGAGGCCGCTCACGCCGACCGGTAGGCCATCGGTGGATCGTCCGAGTTGGCCGGCGATCAGCTCGCCGGCGACACCCAAGGGGTAGGTCCCGTTGCTCGTGGGTGAAAGGAGCGTGCCGTTGCCGGCGAGGATCGCGCCGCGACGCCCGGCCACCAGCCGGACGGTGAGCTGCTCGCTCCCGCGCAGGCCTGGGAAGCGATCCCGCGCTGACCAGGCGATCCCGCGGTCGCCAGCGGCGAGGCTGACGGTGAACGACACTGGCTGATCGAAGACAGCGAAGGCGTGCGTGGCGACCCGGGCGTGCACGACGACATGGTCGCCGGTCGCCGTGGCGTCCGAAAGCGTGATCGCGGTCAACCCGGCTGTCCGCGCGGCGCCACGGTAGGCCGCCGCGAACGCCTGGAGCGAGATGCGACGCCGCACGGTCGGTCGCAGCTCCGCGTACATGCCGCCGTAGTTTCCGCGCGTCCACGCCGCGTCGAACCGCGCGACGACGGCGAGGCGCTGCTGCCCGGCGCTCGGCGGCTGATCCAACACCACGACCGCGACCACGGCAGCAGCAACAACCACCAGCAACGGCAGCCGCAGTGGGCGTTTGCGTCCACTGCGCGACCGACGGCGAGCCGAGTGCCACAGGCGGTGACTGTGGCGGCTGTCTCCCTCGAAGCTCATATGCTCTAACAGTCTAATATCCGGACAATGTTTGCTGACTCCGCCACCCCTGTCGATGGGCTGGATCGTGCGAGTCCGCTGCCGCTTTGGGCGCAGCTGCTCGCCGATCTGCAGGCGCGGCTCGCGGCCGGCGAGTTCGCCGAGCGCTTCCCGACCGACAGCGAGCTCACCGAGACCTACCGTGTGTCGCGCCAGACGGTGCGTGACGCGGTGCGCCGGCTGACGGACGCGGGGCTGGTGCAGCGCGAGCGCGGTCGCGGCACGCATGTGCGCGCGCTCGCGTTCGAGCAGGCGGCGGGGACGCTTGAGAGCCTGTTCGAATATGTCGAGTCGCGCGGGCTGCGTCAGACGAGCATCACGCGCGAGTGCGACGAGCGCGTCGAGGCGAGGGTCGCGCCGCTGCTGGGGCTCGGCGCCGCTGAGCCGTTGGTGTACATCGAGCGGTTGCGGCTCGCTGAGGGTGAGCCGCTCGCGCTCGACCGCTCCTGGCTCCCGGCGAGCGTCGCGAGGCCGCTGCTCGAGATCGACCTGACGCGGACCGGGATCTACCTTGAGTTGGTCGCGCGCTGCGGCGTGCAGCTGCGCTCCGGCTCCGAGCGCATCCGACCAGTCCTCCCCGGCGCCCGCGACCGAAGGTTGTTGCGGCTGCCGGCTGGGGAGGCGGCGCTGGCGATCTCACGGCTCACGCGCGGCGATCACGGGCCAGTCGAATGGCGCGAGAGCCTGGTGCGCGGCGACCGCTGGTCGATCGTTGTCGAGCTCACGCCGAGCACGTCGACCGCGGCGGCGTTCCCGTGGGCGCCCGTCGCGGGATGACGCGCACCTTCGCCTCGCCCCAGGCGAACATCCCCGGACGCGGGATCCTCGCCGGCTACACCACGCGCTTCTGGGGGCTGCTCGTCGTGATCGGCGTCGCAACCGGCCTCGCCGGCGCAGGGTTCATCGCGCTGCTGAACCTCGTCGAACGCGCCGCGTGGCAGCGTCCGGCAAGCCAGTTCCTCGCTGCGGTGACGGCCGCCTCCCCCACGCGTGATCTGCTCACACTCGTCTCGGCGGGAGTGATCGCGGGCGCCGGTGGCCTGCTCGTGCGCCGCCTGCGCGGCTCGGGCGGCGGCGAGATCTCGGAGGCGCTCTGGCAACAAGGGGGCCGGCTCGCGCTGCCGGCGAGCCTGGTGCGCGGCATGCTCTCGATCGTCACGGTCGCGATGGGCGCCTCGCTCGGCCGCGAGGGCGCGCCCCAGTTGGCAGGCGCCGCGCTCGCGAGCGAGCTGTGCGAACGCAGCCCGACGATCACCCCAGCGCAGCGACGGCTGCTGGTCGCCGCCGGCGCCGGCGCCGGCATGGCCGCCGTCTACAACGTCCCGCTCGGCGGCGCACTGTTCGCCCTCGAAGTCCTGCTCGGCTCGCTTGCGCTCCCGCTTGTGCTGCCCGCGCTGCTTACCAGCCTGTTCGCGACCGCGACGGCGTGGATCGTGATCCCCACCCAAGCGACATACGCAGTCCCGATCTACCACGTCGCCGCCCGCCAGATCGTGTGGGCCGCGCTGATCGGCCCGCTCGCCGGGCTCCTCGCGCTCGCCTGGGTGCGACTGATCGCCCACGCTAACCGCACGCGCCCGACACACAGGACAGGGCGCGTGCTCGCCCCGATCGTCATCTTTGCTGCACTCGGCGCGCTCGCCGTCCAGTACCCGCAGCTGCTCGGCAACGGCAAGGAACTCGCCCAGGTCGTCTTCGTCGGCGAGCTCTCGGTCGGCCTGCTCGCGGTACTGCTCGTGCTCAAGCCGCTCGTGACCGCGGCGTGCCTGGGTAGTGGCGCGCCGGGCGGCCTGTTCACGCCGACGCTCGTGCTCGGTGTGCTCTTCGGCGCGCTGCTTGGCCACGCCTGGACCGTGCTGTGGCCCGGCTCGCCGATCGGAAGCTACGCGCTGATCGGCGGCGGCGCGGTCCTCGCCGCCGCGATGCAAGGGCCCCTCTCGGCGACCGTGCTGATGCTTGAACTGACCCACAGCACCGGCTCGCTGACCGTGCCGCTCCTGCTCGCCGCCGGGATCGCCACCGTCGTCGCACGCCTGCTGGGCGCGCCCTCGATCTACTCCGCCCGCCTCGCCACACCACACCAGCCACCGCAGCCACCCTTAGACCCGCTGCCGGGCGAGACGGCCGTCGGGGCCAGGCGATAGCGCGCCTCGACGGGGACGCCGAACCCCCGGCGGTCCGGGTTGGCGCGCTGATACTTGCCTCGCTCCCGTCGGCGGTCGACTGGCCTGCGTTGGTCGACCCGGGGGCCCGCACCTCGTCGCCCACCGGTGATGACGCAACTCGATCAGACGGCCGCTCCCCACCAGCTGGGCCGCGAAAGGTGCGGGTCAGCGGAGGCCGGGGAGCGTGCGTAGCGCGATCGTGTAGGTATGTGTCTGGATCGTTGACGTGCCGGTCGCGAGGGTGAGCGTGAGCTTGATCGTGAGGTGCTGGTGGGGGTGGCGGGCGAGGTAGCCGCGGATGCGGGCGCGTACTGCGGCGTGGTCGCGCAGCCGCACGATCGTCGACGCGCCACCCGCCACGGTCACCGACCCACTGGGCAGGCGGACGATCTGGCCGCGACGGCCGAGGCGCACCGATGCGGCGACGCTGACTTGGCAGGGGGATGCGCCGACGCAGCTGACGAGGGTTGCGAGGTCGTGCTCGTTGATCAGGTAGGGGTCGGTGACCAGCGCCATCGACGACAGCCACGCCCGCGCGCCCGCGGCCGGTGGCTGGAGGACCGGCGAGACCGACGTCGGCTGCACGGACGTTCGGGCGGGGTCGACGACGATCACGCTCGCGGCCGAGACGGTCGACGACGACAGGTACGCGCCGCTACCGGACCCCGAGAACGCGGCGTCGATCGTGTAGTCGCCACCGGCCTGATAGCTGGTCGTGCAGACGGCGAGTCCGCCGGTGCTGACGGGCTGCGCGGTGCAGCCGGGGATCGGCGTCCCAGCATCGGTAAATCCGACCGTGCCGCCGCCGGGCGCCGGAGTGACCGATGCCGTAAAGGTCACCTGCTGGCCGGTGATCGGAGCCGCCGGGGCGACAGACAGCAGCGTCGAGGTCGCAACTGCTGCCACGACCGCGTTCGACGCTGGGGACGCTGAGCTGGTGCCCACCGAGTTGGTCGCGGTCACCGTGAACGTGTAGGAGGTGCCGGTCGCAAGCCCGGTGATGCTCGTCGACGCGGCGGCAGGGTTGCCGGTCACGGCCAGCCCGCCGCAGCCCGAGCAGGCCGGCGTCGGCGTGATCGTGTAGGCAGTGACCGTCGCACCGTTGCCAGCCGGTGCGGGCCAGCTCAGCGCGACAGATCCGTCGCTATCAGCGGTCGCGGTCGGCGCGGGCGGAGCGTTCGGCGCGGTCGCCGGCACGACGGCGTTGGACGCGGAGGATGGCGAGCTGGTGCCGGCCGAGTTGGTCGCGGTCACCGTGAACGTGTACGACGTGCCGGTCGCAAGCCCGGTGATATTGGTTGACGCGCTGGCGGGGTTGCCGGTCACGCTCAGGCCGCTGCAGCCCGGGCAGGCCGGCGTCGGCGTGACCGTGTAGGCGCTGATCGTCGCACCGTTGCTCGCCGGCGCCACCCAGCTCAGCGCGACTGACCCGTCGCTGTGAGCGGCTGCGCTCACCGATGACGGTACGCCCGGCGCGGTCGCTGCCGCGGAGACGACCATCGTTGTCGCGGTCGACCACGTGAAGTTGAAGGAGCTTGCGAAGCATGGCGTGCCGCGCCCGTAGAACTGGACCGTGTAGGACCCTGCGGCGAGGGTTCCCAGGGACACCGTCGCGCTCGCGGTGTCGCCGCCGTTTGACAGCGTCGTCGTCGAGCCGAGATAGTTGTTGTTGCTGTAGCCGTTCGGGCCGCTGATCAGGTCATACAGCGACGGCGCGCTCCCGTTACCCGCGCCGCAGCCGCTGATCGACCCGGTCACCGTGACCGGAGTTGAGGCCGTCGGTGAGCTTGGCGACCATGACTGCGTCAGCGTCCCAGTGGCGCTCGCCGGGCTCGCACCGAAGAGCAGCATCAACGCACCGGAGGCAGCCAACGCCGAGCCGGCGATCCGCCGCCACCGCGTGCGGATCAAGACGCCCGTGCCGTGCTCGCAATGTTGGTTTGACCGAGACCCCTTGTCGACGCTCACGCCCAGCTTCTCGGCGCCTTCGTCCGCCAGCTTGAGCGTGCGCACCGCTGGCTGCACCCCAGCATTGCGACTCGTCGCGCACCGTTGGCATCGACCCGACCCGCCGAGGCCATGCCGGCCGCGTCAGAGCACTGGAAGGAGGCCCTTGCGGACGAGGGCGCGGTAGCGGGTCGCAGCGCTCGCGGCGCGCGTGGCGGTGCCGTGATAGTTCGCCAGGCCGACACGGTGTGCGCGGGCGAGGTGCGCGGGAAGCGGTGCTTGAAGCTCGTCGCGAATCGCGCGGTCGAGGAGCTGGCGCAACCGGGACTCGAGGGGTGATCGGCCCGCGAGGTTGTCGAGCTCGAGGCGGCCCTGGAGTGTGCGGTAGTCGTAGAGCTCGCGCTGCTCCCCCTCGGCCAGCGCGGTCATGCGCCCCGGTCTCCAGTTGGCGTAGGTGGCGAGCTTGGCAGTCGGCGTACGGATCGCGGTCACGTGCAGCGGCGCACCGGCGGCGTAGGGTTCGACCGCGAACTCGGTCTCGATCTCGTCCGTCGCATGCAGCACGTAGGGCCGGCCGGGCGCGGCCGGGTCGGCGAGGATCGCGGCGAGGTCGGCGCGCTCAGCGAGGTGGGCGTAGCGGGGATCGCTGCGCCAGGCGTTGGAGCCGGTCGCGATCGTCAACAGCATGGGCGCGATGTCGACGCTCGAGGTGAGCTGCGACCGTACGGTGTTCGGGTCGGCGGTCAGGACCTGGCGGGGGTCGTTGACGATCAACGGCACGCGGATCCCTTCCTCGTAGGCGCCGGCGCCCTTGCCGCGCAGCCCGTGTGAGGCGGCGTACTCACCGTGATCGGAGCTGAACACGATCACCGTGTTCGCAGCGACCTCCGGACGGCTCGCCAGCGCATCGAGCACGACACCGACCTGCCGGTCGACCTCCCGCTGCAACTCCACGTACAGATCCATGAACCCAAGCCACGCTCGCACCCCGGCGGCGCCGTGAAACGGGACCGCGCCGAACGACGCGGCGGCGGTGTCCTGCAGCGACCGCTGCAACCCGGGCTTGCCGCGAGCGACCAACTGCTCAGGCGTCTCGAAGTTCGGCGGCAGCGCGGTCGCGACGCGCGGCGCGTGCGCCTCCGCCGCGAACCGCTCGCTCCACGTGTACCACCAGGCGATGTCGTGGGGGTTCACGAACGAGACCGTCACACACCAAGGGTCGCTGCCCTGCTCGCTGCGAAACCAGTCTCGAAACTGGCCCGCCACCAGGGGATCGATGCGCCGGCCCTGCCCCGGGCCGCCGTCCGGTGAGGGGAACGTGCCGCCCGCGAACCCGTAGCGGTCAAGCTGACGGGGACCTGTTGCCGTGCTCCAGTGGTTGTCGTGGTGGGTGAGATGCCATTTGCCGTACCAGCGCGTGTGGTAGCCCTGCTCGCGCAACATCCGCCCCCAGGTCGGAAATGCCGGATCGAGCGTGCTACCGCCGGTGATCATGCACCCCGTCTGATGCGTATATAGGCCGGTCACGAGCGCTGACCGCGCCGGCGTACAGTCATTCGACGCCGTGTAATGCCGACCGAACGACACACCACCCCGCCGGATCCGCGCCACGTTCGGAAGCCCGTTCTCGGCCAGCCCAAGCTCACCGGACCATGCCGGCGCGCGCATCTGATCAACCAGCACCACCAGCACGTTGGGACGCGCGGGCGTCGCGAACGTGGCGACCCTCCGTCGCGGCCGTGCGGCCGGCGCATTGTCAGGGGTTACGAGGTCGGCGAGCGCTGCGGCCGCTCCGGCCATCATTCCGGCTGAGCCCGCGGCCGCGCCGCCAAGCGCGAGACTGCGCTTCAAGAACGCGCGTCGATCGAGCGCTCCCTCGCGCGCGCTCGCGGCCAGCCGCTGATCGATGTTCGGTTCATGCTCCATCCAGGGACGCGCCCGCCAACCACACGCGGCCACGCCGTCCGCACGCTACCCCACCCCGTGTTGAGGCTGGCAAACGCCCCGTTAGCCGCCGGTTGCGATCCCGCGAGAAACCACCCAGACACGCCCGGCCCCGCCACGACCCGGCCAACCCGCAACCGATCGTGCACGCCGGCGAGCACGACTCGCCGCCGAGCATCAAACGCACCAGAATGAGCGCCACCACTGCCGACACGCGCTCGCGCGATGATCCGCGATCAGTCCCGCTGCTCGGAACCTGCTCCGGGGCCGAGCTCGTCGCGGCGTACGCTCACGCCGAGGCTGTCGTCCGCGGCGGTCACGGCGCCGAAGACAGCCAGGCGCTGCACCGCTAGCCCGGCCGCATCGCCGTCCGGCGGGTTCGCGCTTGAGGCCG
>Ga0307374_10015462_pt1 | contig 10262 bp, 12 predicted proteins | sample OX3MG_FD_202532 | JGI IMG/M metagenome (GOLD analysis project Ga0307374, IMG submission 202532) | Soil microbial communities from Risofladan, Vaasa, Finland - OX-3 | ecosystem: Environmental > Terrestrial > Soil > Coastal area > Acid sulfate soil | place: Finland: Risofladan, Vaasa | collected...
CAATGACTTCTTTCTGGAGCTGATAGCGTCCCCCGCGGTCCTTGGTGGTGATACGGAAGCCGAGCGCGGCGTCACTGAGAACCTCGGTGGTGGAGTCACAGTCCCGCCGTTCGCCGTGAAAAAACGTGCTCCCGTCGCTCATCAGGAACTGGCAGTCCCGCACCTGCGGCCGGTCCACGGTGGGGTAGTACATCTCGGTGAGCGTGCCCTGGGCGAGCGTGAACCATACCCGGCTGGAGGCCGAGTAGGCGGTGCCGACGGCGTCTTTGGCGCTCCGCGTCCAACGCGGTGGCATGCCGGGCGCGCCCAAAGCGGGCTGCGAACAGGCCGGTACTTCCATACCGGAAAGCATAGCCCAGGTGGCTCGCCACTTTTCGCTGGGTCGCTCCCGCTGGTCGCTTGAGGGCGGGCTTCGATTGGCGGCGCAGGGGATGCCCGCTCTGCTGCTCGTGGCATCTCCAAACTGCCTCCAGCGGGATGAGTACAACGCTCTCGTCTACCTTCTTACCGATGAGGGCGCTGAATAATGCCCGGATCTTGTCGGCATCGTTGAACGTCAAACGGTTCAGCGCGGCGGTGATCGCCATCGCCCGTTGGACGTTGGCCTTCCGTGGAGCGTGCACACCTACGCCCCGCCGGGGTTCAATTGCGACTGCAGCAATTCGATGATGCGGTCGCGGCGGATCACGCCCCGCACGCTGCCGTCGGCGAGGATGGGCAACTGCCCCACGTTGTGCTCGGCCATTTTGCGCAGTGCCGAGGAGAGCTCCTCGGTGGGGAGGACGGTGGCCATGGCGGCGCGCGGCACCATCACCGCGCCCACCGTCGTGGTGGCCCACTGCGCGCGCGGGATCTGGTTCAGATCGGCCGCGGTGATGATGCCCAGCAGGTGATCGTCCAAATCCATGACCAGGCTGGCCCGGTAGCGGTGGCTGGCGGAGAGCTCGTTGATGAACTCCTCCAGCGATACTTCAGGCGTCACGCGGGAGAAAAACGGCGTTTCCAGATCCCGCACGGTGTAGTTGCCGAGCGCGGTGCGCATCTCGGTCTGGCGCCAGCTCTGCTCGGCGGCGGTGAGCAGGAACCAGCCGATGAACGCCAGCCAGAGTCCGCTCAGCCCCTCGCCCTGGAAAAACTCCCACACCCCGATCAGGATGAAGACCATCGCGCACCCCTTGCCGATCTGCGTGGCCCAGCGCGTGGACTTGACGAAATCCTTGTTCGAGCTCCAGAAGATGGCGCGCAGCACGCGTCCGCCGTCGAGCGGGAAGCCGGGAACAAGGTTAAACAGCGCCAGCACCAGATTGATCCACCCCAGCCAGTTCAGCACCGCGAACAGCGGCACGTGGCTCGACCCCAACTGCCCGAGCCCCAGGAAAACGCCGCCCAGCACGAGGCTCACCAGCGGCCCGGCGATGGCGATGCGGAACTCGGAGCGCGCGTCGTCCGGCTCGCGCGACAACTCGCTCACCCCGCCAAACACAAAGAGCGTGATCACATGCACGGGCAACCCGTGCGCCCGGGCGACCAGACTATGGCCCAACTCGTGCAAGACCACGGAGACAAAGAATAAAATCGTGGTGACCGTGGCCGCCACGCCCACGGTGAAGCTGGACCAACCAGGGTTGAAGGTGCGGAAGTATTCGCCCAGCGTCAACCCAATCAACGCCAGGATGATCACCCAACTGGCGTGGAACTGGATCTCGATGCCGGCGATGGTCGCCAGACGGCGATGCGAACTGCGGCGTGGCGGCGGCATGCTGCTTCCACCTCCATTATCCGCTACCATATGATCTTCCTGTCCATTGAACTCCCGATCCATGCTGCGAGCACCTTATGCAGTCGGCCGCCCAGCTTAGCCCCATGCCCCCACCTCCAGTTCACCACGAATACCACTTCACCGGCAGCGCCCGAGTGCGCGACCTTGTGATCGGGATGTCGGATGGCCTGACGGTGCCGTTCGCGCTGGCCGCGGGACTGTCCGGGGCGGCGTTGTCGGGGCGCATCGTGGTCACCGCCGGACTGGCCGAAATCGCCGCCGGTTCGATTGCCATGGGGCTGGGTGGCTACCTCGCCGCCCGCAGCGACGCCGAGCACTACGCCAGCGAGTTGGCGCGCGAGGAGCGGGAGATCGTCGAGCGCCCCGACGACGAACGGGCCGAGGTGGCGGAAGTGTTCCAAGCCTACGGCCTCACCGCCGGCGAAGCCGCCCCCTTGGTGGACGCGCTGGCACAGCGTCCTCAAGCTTGGCGGGATTTCATGATGCGCTTCGAGCTCGGGCTCGAGGCCCCCGAACCCGGCCGCGCCCTGACGAGCGCTGCCACGATTGCCGCCGCCTATGTCGCTGGGGGCATGATTCCGCTCGCCCCGTACTTCACTCCCCTCCCTGTCGCCTCCGCCCTCGCCGCCTCGATTGCGGTGACCGGCGCGGCGCTTTTGGTCTTTGGCTACATTAAAGGTGTTTTCACCGGCGCGCCGCCCGTGCGCAGCGCCCTGCAGACGGCGGTCATCGGCGGCGTAGCGGCGGCGGCGGCGTTTCTCATCGCCCGCGCCATCTCCTAATAATGGCTGCCGCAAAAAAGACGACGCCCGCCGCCCCTTTCCACTCCGGATTCGCCACCCTCGTGGGCCGGCCCAACACCGGCAAGAGTACGCTGCTCAACGCCCTGCTGGGGCGCAAGCTGGCCATCGTCACTCCCCATCCACAAACCACGCGCACGCACCTGCTGGGCATCCTTAACGTCGCCGCCAGCACCGCCCACCCGGCCGGGCAAATCGTGCTGGTGGATACGCCCGGCGTGCACCGCGGCCGCGGCCACCTCAGCCGCTCGATGGCGCGCAGCGTCCGCACCGGACTTGAGGGCCGCGACCTCAGCCTCCTGCTCGCCGACGTCACCCGCCCTTTCGGCGCCGAGGATCAGCTCGCCTTGGATATGCTGCGCGCGCCTAACGAAGAAACACCCACCCCGGCCTTCCTGCTGCTCAATAAAATCGACCGGCTCCCGCATCGCAACGACATCCTGCCCACCATCGACGCCTGGCGCGCCCGCTACAACTTCGCCGAAATCCTCCCCATCTCGGCGTTGCACGGCGCCAACCTCGAGCTGTTGATCGCCAAAATTCTGGCCCTGCTGCCACCCGGGCCGGAGTACTTCTCTCCCGAGCAGGCCACCGATCAACCCGAGCACTTCCTCATCGCCGAGATCATCCGCGAACAAGCGATGCTGCAAACCCAGGCCGAGGTGCCGCACACGCTGGCGGTGCGCATCGAGGCCGATGAGAGCAAGGCCCAGCGCCTGGGCACGCTGCGCGTGCTCACCGCCGCGCTCTATTGCGAGCGTCCGGGGCAGAAGGCGATCCTGATCGGACGCGAGGGGGAAATGATCCGGCGCATCGGCACCGCCGCCCGCCACGAGCTGGAAGCGGTGCTGGACACACGCGTGTTCCTGGAGCTGCGCGTGCTGGTGCGCTCGGAGTGGCGCCAGGACCCGCGCTTCCTCGCCGGGCTGGACTTTCGCCGGGAACTCTGAATTAATCGCCCATATGCGCTGCCCCTTCTGCGGACACTTGGAAGACAAGGTCGTCGACTCCCGCGAGAGCAAGGAGGGGGAGGCGATCCGCCGCCGGCGCGAGTGCCTGGCGTGCGAGAAGCGCTTTACCACCTACGAGCGGCTGGACGAGATCCCCTACATGGTCGTCAAAAAAGACGGCCGCCGGGAGAAGTTCGAACGCCAGAAGGTGCTCACCGGCCTGCTGCACGCCGCCGAAAAGCGTCCTATCCCCGTCGTCCAACTCGAGGCCATCGTCAACGAGGTCGAGGCGCTGGTCATCGACTCCCCCGAGCGCGAGGTGCAGACCACCCACATCGGCCACCTGCTCATGGATCGACTCCGCCAGATGGACAAAGTCGCCTACGTGCGCTTCGCCTCCGTCTATATGGACTTCAAAGACGTGAACGAGTTCCTGAACGAGCTGAACCGGCTCATGCAAAAGCCCGGCGGCCGGAAGTGAGCGTGGGAATTTAGGCGCCCAGCAGCCGTTGGGCGAGAAGCGTCTTCATATCCCGCCGCCCATCAGCGATCAAATAAATCATCACCTGCGAGCGTTCCACGCGGTAGATGAGGCGGTACCTTCCCCATACGATTTGCCGATACCCTGCAATTCCCAATTCAGCCAGCTCCTTGGGATGGCTTCCTCGCTCCGGGAATCGAGACAGGCTCACGATCACTTCCGCCAGTCTTTCGAGGAAATCGCGGGCACGGTTGTCCCCCTCAGATTGGGCGAGGTAACTCTCGGTAGCGATCACGTCCCGCGAAGCATCTTGGGTAAACGCAACTTCGTAGACGGCTGGCATGCCGGCTACCGGGCGTATTTGGCCCGAAGCTGTGCAATCGCTACCATCGCGGGGATGACCTTCCCCTCTTGCACCTGCTTTTCACCCAACGCCAAGATCTTCAACAGCGCCAGCGTCTCCTGCGTCTCCTCGTAGGAGCGCACATCCTGCAGCACCGCCTTGGCTTCGCCGTTCTGGGTGATGATGATGGGCTCGCGCTCTTCGGCCAGCTTCTCCAGCACAGCGGCGGAGTTGGCCTTGATGTAGCTGATGGGCTTGATCTGGGTGGAGTACCGCATGAACCGAATATAGACGTTATTCGGTCCTGCTGCAAGCGGCGAAGCCGAACACGAACAACCGATGAACGCGGACCCGAATCATAGACTGAAGGAGGATCTGGCGATGCGGCACAACAACTGGGGGCGGATTTGGCCGACGGCGGGAGTAGCGGCTTTGGGGCTGGCGCTGGGGCTGGCGTTAGTCGCGCCCACACTGCTCCGTGCCAGTACCAAAGACGATGACATCGCCCGGCTCAACGCCGCCACCACCATCTTCCACGAAGTCATGGCCACCCCCGACAAAGCCATCCCGCAAGAGATTCTGGAAGGGTCGCAGTGCATCGCCATCATCCCCGGCGTGAAGAAGGCCGCTCTGGGCATCGGCGGTGACTACGGCAAAGGCATCGTCACCTGCCGCCAGGGCGGCAAGACTGGACCCTGGGGACCACCCCTATTCGTCACCATCGGCGGCGGCAGTTGGGGCTTCCAAATCGGAGTGCAATCCAGCGACGTGATCATGGTCTTCCCCAACCGCAGCCAGCTTGATAGCCTGCTGAGCAGCAAGTTCCGCATCGGCGCCGAAGCCGCCGCCGCCGCCGGCCCCGTCGGCCGCCATGTCGCCGCCGCCACCGACGCCAAACTCAACGCTGAGATCCTCACCTACGGCCGCAGCCAGGGCGCCTTCGCCGGCATCAGCATCAGCGGCGCCGTCGTCCAACCCGATTCCGACGGCAACGCGGCCATGTACGGGGAAAACATCAGCCCCAAAAACATCCTCAGCGGCAACGGCGCCCGCGTCCCCGCCGCCGCCGATCCCTTGATCAAGGCCTTGGCGCTCCACCCCAGCACCGCCACGCCGCCTGCCGCCCCGGCACGGTAGGCCGCTGCCCCGCCGCCACCGCCAGGCGTTAGAATGTGCGTAGGCGGCGCGGCATGACCCACGACGACATCGAGCGCGCAATTAATTTCCTGCTGAAAAATCAGGCGGAGTTCGATTCCCGCCTGGCCGAGTTGGCGAGCGCACAGACTCAAACCGAACGCCGTCTGGAGCGCACCAACGAGGCGCTCATCGCTGTCACCGGCTTGCTGGGTACGGCCGCGGATACGCTGGCGCGGCGCATGGATCAACTCGCCGCCGCGCAGATCGAGACGGCCGAGCGCCTCAACACCTTCATTGTCATTGTGGAAAAATACATCACCCGCAACGGTGGCGGCCCGCACTAAGGGGCAAGCACTCCAGCGCCCGCACCCGGGGACAGTGCTCGCCTCCCCAGCGGGAGCGCCCCAGCGAAAATGGGGAACCACAAATGCCGGAATGACTCGCGGTGGGAGTTTTCTGATACCATGGGCGGCTGTAAGGCCCCCCGATGATGACCGGCCCAAGGCTTGCCATAACTCGGCTGCGGTTCCGGTTCACCTCATGCTCCGCCGGGCGTTTGGATGGATTCAGTGCCCCCGCGTGGCGCGGCGGCTTGGGACACGCCTTGCGCCGGGCCGCCTGCCGCACCGGCGAGGACACCTGCGCCGGATGCCCACACCTCCACGCCTGCGATTACTCGCTCGCCTTCGAGTCTCCGCGCCCGCTCGGAGACACCCAACTCAACACTGACACGGTGCCACGGCCCTTCGGCCTGCTGGCGGCCGGCACCGCGCTGGGCGAGCAGGAGGTGACGCTGGCGCTCTACGGCTCCGGCGTTCGCTTCCTGGGTCCGCTCACCGCGGCGCTGCGCGCGGCCGGCGGCGGCGGCATTGGGCCCGACCGCGCGCGCTGGCAGATGACCAACGCCAGTTGCGAGCAGCCACTCGGCAGCGGCGTGTGGTGTCCCTGGACCCAAGCCGCCCACCGCGAACCCGCGCCCGCCCAGTGGCCGGCCGCACCTAAACGCGCGCTGGTGCGGATCGAGACGCCGCTGCGGCTGCGCGATCGCCAAGGCTACGTCAACCCAAGCCGGTTCCAGTTGGCCCATCTGTTCAACAACCTGATCACGCGCCTCCAACTGCTCTGCCATTACTACGGCACGCCAATCGCGGCGGATTTCCGCGCCCTCGGAGCGCTCGCCGCCACGGCTGCAATCACGCAGTCCGGTCTGCGCTGGCACGAGCTGACGCGCTACTCCTCGCGCCAGCAACGCGCCGTCCAATCCGACGGCTTGGTGGGCCAGTTTGAGGCTGCCGTACCGGAGGAGCTGTGGCCCTACCTCTGGCTGGGACAGTTCGTGCAGGCGGGCAAGGGCGTGGTGATGGGCTTGGGGCAATACAGCGTGCAGGAGGTGCCATGCGGCAACTGATCACGTTTCTCGGACGGGCGCAGACCACGTACCGAACCGCGGTTTACCGCTTTCACGGCGAAAACCTGCCGGAATCCCGCTTTTTTGGCCTGGCGCTGGCGCGCCGGCTTGACCCCGGGCGCTTGATCGTGCTGGGCACGGCCGGCAGCATGTGGGACGCCCTGCTGAGCGATCTCCTGCAGAGCGAGCCCACCTCCGAACACTACGCGCTGATGGATGCCGCCAACGCCGGTACGGTAAGTGCCAGGCATCTGGGACTGGTGCGGCCTCTGATCGAGCAGGCGATCGGCGGCATCCCGGTCCAGCTCCAGCTCATTTCGCGCGCGGAAACCTTCGGTGAGCAGATGTCGATTCTGCGCACGCTGGCGGAGGCCGTCGCCGAAGGCGACGAGGTCCATATCGATGTGACCCACGGGTTCCGGCACCTGCCCATGCTGGGTCTGGCGGCAGCGCGATTCTTGCAGCGCGTCCGTAAAGCGCAGGTGCGCGGCATCTACTATGGCGCGCTCGACATGACGCAGGACGGCATCACGCCGGTGCTGGAGTTGGACGGGCTGGCGCATCTGCTGGGCTGGGTCGAATCACTCGCCGCCTACGACGCCAGCGCCGACGCGGGCGCGCTGGCCGACTCGCTCGCCGGCGACGGGTTGAGCGCGGGAGCAGTCGGCAAGCTGCGCAAAGCCGCGTCGTCCGCCCGAAATCTTGACGTGGAACCCGCCGCCCGCAGTCTCCGGCAACTGCTGGACGAGTTTCACCATCTCCCGTCGCCGGCGGTGGAATTGTTCGAGCCTGAGCTGCGCGATCGGCTGGCGTGGACGTCGAAGGGCGAACGCTGGCAGCGCGAGTGGGCGCTGGCCGAGCAGTATCTGAAACGCCGGGATTACGTTCGCGCGGCCCTGCTGACCAGCGAAGCCATCGTCACCCGTGCCTGCCAGGAGTACGGCCGCGACCCGAGCGCGCGCGCCCAGCGGGACGAGGCCCGCAGCCGGCTGCACAACAACCCGGCTTTCGGCCGGCTGGCGCACATCCGCAATGCTTTCGCTCACGCCAACTCCGATCAGGACACCGCGGCAAACCGGCGGGCCGCGGACCTGATCAAAGACCCAGAAAAGCTCGACAAGGCTCTGCACCAACTGCAGCGGGAGTTGGCAACCGCAAGCTTGCCGATTGTGCAAGCCGCCGCCAACCCGTCCTAAGCTGAACCTCGTCATGCCCGCCGCCCGCCATCAGGACCCAACGCCAACGCCACGCTACCGCCGCCGGGTGCTGCTGGCGGTGTCCGGCCTGTCACCGCAGGTGGTGACCGAGACGCTATACGCGCTGGCGCAGCGGGACCGCGCCACCATGCCCAACGAGGTGCACCTGATGACGACCAGCGAAGGCGCCGAGCGTGCCCAGCTGCTGCTGCTCAGCCGCAAGCCGGGCTGGTTCCGGCAGCTCTGCCGCGAGCACGGCTTGAGCGGCGTCGCCTTCACCCCTGATCACATCCACGTGGCCCAGGATCGCCGCGGCCGCCCGCTGACCGACATCCGCACACCGGCGGAGAACGAAGCGCTGGCGGATCAGATCACCGAGCTGGTGCGGGGCTTCACCAGCGAAGCCAGCCTCCAGCTTCACCTCTCCCTCGCCGGCGGACGCAAGACCATGGGTTTTTACGCTGGCTACGCGCTCTCGCTCTACGGCCGGGAACAGGACCGGCTGTCACACGTTTTGGTCTCGCCGCCGCCGTTTGAATCGCACCCGGATTTCTTTTATCCTGCGCGGCGGCCGCGCACCATTCAAACGCCTGGCCGCAAGCCTCTCGACGCCGCCCGCGCCGAGGTAACGCTCGCCGAGATTCCGTTCGTGCGCATGCGGGAAAAGCTCAGCAGCCAACTGGTGAAGGGCAAGGCCGGCTTCAGCGCCACCGTCGCCGCCTACAACCGCGCCAACGGCCCGCTGCGCCTCCGTCTCGACCCGCTGCGGCGGCACGTGGACGCCGGCGGGGTCAGCCTGCGCCTGCCCCCGCGCGAGATGGCGTTTTATCTGTGGATGGCGCGCCGCCGCCAGTTGGGCCAGCCCGGCCTGGCCTGCCCGAAGGTCGCCGACCGCGACTTCGCCACCGCGTTCCTGGCCGAATTCGAGCAGTGGAACTCCCGCGAGTCCAGTACGCGGGAACGGCTGGACGCCGGGCTGGGGCCTGATTTCTTCTCCGAGGTCAAATCCAAGCTCAACGCTGCCCTCACCCGCGCCGGCGCTGCCAGCGCCTACCACGTTCAGCGTCAGATGCACCGCGACGCGCCCGCCAGCTTCGCGCTGCTGCTTCCCCCCGACCGTATCCAGATCGAAAGCGAGGCCCTCGCATGACCATTCCTCATCCCTTGGAGCGCCGCCCGGAAGCCCCCGCGCTGCGCACCGAGACATTCGCCCTGCGCCTGCTGGCGCCGGCCTTTTTGGGTAACGCCACCCAGGAGGCGCAGTGGCGCACTCCGCCCCTCAAGGCGCTGCTGCGCGCGTGGTGGCGCCTCGTCTCCGCCGGTGAGCTGCTGCGCGCCGGCGTGCCTGGCGATCAGCTTCACGAGCGCGTGCGCGAACGCGAGGGCGAGCTGTTCGGCCAAGCCTTCGAAGCCAAGTCCGGGCAGAGCCGGGTCCGGCTGCGGCTGAGCAGTTGGGCGCCGGGCAAGCCTTGGAACGCGGGCCGCGGGCCGAAGGTCCCGGGCAACCCGCCTTTCGATGCCTTCGTTTACACCGCATTCGGGCCGCTGGCGATGAAAAACTCCACGCCCCGCACGGACCTGGAGGCGGGCAGCGCCGTCAAACTCACCGTTACCGCCCCCGACGCCGACTGGCCACAATTGGAACAGGCACTTGGGTTGATCCATCTCTTCGGCACCATCGGCAGCCGCAACCGCAACGGCTGGGGCTCGCTGGCGCTCGATCCGGCGCCTGCGACCGATTTATCCCAGGTCACCCGTGACTGGAAAGCCTGCCTTGGACTGCCTTGGCCACACGCGCTCGGTCAAGGCCTGCGGTGGCGTTCCCGCAAGACGTTTGGCGATTGGGGGCAAGCCATGACTGAAGCCGCGCGGCTGCGCAAGCAACTGAATTTGGCAGTGGTCAATACCGTCGGCTCGCCCAGCGAACGGCATCTGCTCTCGCTGCCAGTCACCAAAAACATGCTGGACGATAAGAACGAGCGCTGGGCCAGCCAGCTCCGTTTCAAGTTGTGCGCCGGCGACCGTGACGCCCGGCAGTTGCGGCTGCACGCCTTCCAGCTCCCCTGCGCATTTCCCTTCCCCCTGCCCGGCGTCGATCCGGTCGCGGTCTGGGAGAAAGTTCACCGGGCGATGACCGTCAACGGCATGGAGATCGAGCAATGAATCA
>Ga0307374_10015464_pt1 | contig 10260 bp, 12 predicted proteins | sample OX3MG_FD_202532 | JGI IMG/M metagenome (GOLD analysis project Ga0307374, IMG submission 202532) | Soil microbial communities from Risofladan, Vaasa, Finland - OX-3 | ecosystem: Environmental > Terrestrial > Soil > Coastal area > Acid sulfate soil | place: Finland: Risofladan, Vaasa | collected...
TGGCGGGTCATGACCACGCTGATCTTGAACGGACCGAAGCCGGCCCCGGCCAGGTTGTCCATGGCTCGCCTGGCTACGGCGAAGGAACCCTCTCCCCGCACCCGGTCGTTGGTCCCCGCCGTCGCCCCGTCGATGCTGATCTGAACATCCACGTAGTCGGTGTGGGCCAAACGGTTGGCCTCGGCGAGACCGATGCGCGAGCCATTGGTGGAGAACTTGACGCCCACTCCCTGGGCCACTGAATAGTCGAGCAGCTCGAAGAAGTCCGGTCGGATGGTCGGCTCGCCTCCGCCGACGTTGACGTAGAAGACCGACATGGCGGCCAGCTCATCGATTACGGCCATGGCCTCGGCGGTGCTGAGCTCGTTCGGATCCCGCCGGCCGGAGCTGGATAGGCAGTGGATGCAGGCCAGGTTGCAGCTGTAGGTGAGCTCCCAGGTCAAACAGATCGGGGCGTCCAGACCGGCTTTGAGCTGGACGGCCAGGGCTTCAGTCACGTCCGGCCTCGGTGATCATGTCGGACCCCGACAGCGAGGCCAAGGCTCTGCGGAAGGAGGGCCGCCTGGCTTCGGGCAGGCCGGCCAGAGCCTCCTCGGCCGAGGGGTGCTCACCGAGCTCCCTCACCAGTGCCACCAGCTCGGGCGCCCGGAGGAAGACCAGCTTGCGGTTTCCGTAGTGGTAGGCGAGGGCGCCGAAGGGCTCCGGGCGCAGGGCGACCTGGGGATGGAGGCGGTAGGGCCGGGCGCTGTCGAAGCTCACCGTGGATGCAGCCTGGCTGGGAGGGCCCGGATCGGGCTCAGTAGACGCCGCACATGCCGTCGATGGAGATTTCCTCGACAAGCATCTCGTCCTCGACCAGTTCGGTCTCCCCGGCGGGTGCCTGATCCTCCACAGAGACCTCGGCCGGCAGCTCGGCGGTGGTGGTTATCGGCATCGCCGGAGTATAACGACGGGCCGATTCCCGCAATTCCTGATCGGACAAGTCGACTATTGCCCCCGGGAGGGGTACCCTGGGCCGACACAAGTGGAGATCCGCAAAAGGAGAAGTCTCAAATGAGCCTCAGGCTGGGCGATGACGCCCCCGATTTCACTGCAGACACGACCGACGGGAAGATCAACTTCCACGAGTACCTGGGGGACGGGTGGGGAGTCCTCTTCTCCCATCCCAAGGACTTCACCCCGGTCTGCACCACTGAACTGGGCGAGGTGGCCCGGCTCAAGGGTGAGTTCGAGAAGCGCAACACCAAGGTGGTCGGCCTGTCCGTCGACTCGGTTGAGTCGCACAATGGCTGGGTCGGGGACATCAAGGAGACCCAGGGCCACGAGCTCAACTTCCCCTTGATCGGGGACGAGGATCGCAAGGTCGCCAACCTCTACGACATGATCCACCCCAACGCCAACGACACCCTGACGGTGCGCTCGGTGTTCATCATCGGCCCGGACAAGAAGGTGAAGCTGATCATCACCTACCCGGCCAGCACGGGGCGGAACTTCCAGGAGATCCTCCGGGTCATCGACTCGCTTCAGCTGACAGCAAAATTCTCGGTATCGACCCCGGTCAACTGGACCGACGGTGACGACGTCATCATCGCCCCCGCCATCAACGACGAGGACGCCAAGGTCAAGTTCCCCAAGGGCTTCAAGACCCTGAAGCCCTACCTTCGCCTCACCCCTCAGCCGAACAAGTAATCGCCCGGACCCCGGCTCCGGACGGTCGCGCCGCCCGGGGCCGGCGGTCAGAGCGGGCGCAGCATGTGGATGTGGGTTCCGATCACCGGCTCCTCCCAGGTCCCGCCCCGGGTGACGAAGCCCTGGCGCTGGTAGAAGCCCACCGCCGGCATCCGGGCCGTGCACCACAGGACCCGGCCCTGCTGGGCCCGGGCATGTTCCAGCACTCTGGTCACCAGGTCGGCTCCGACGCCCCACCCCCTGACCTCGGGGACGGTGGCCATGCCCCGGAGGCGCCAACCGGACTCGCCCGCCGGATCCCATGGGGCCGCCTCCGGCATCACCGACACGACACCGATCAGGCCCAGATCGGCGGAGGTGGCCACCCAGTGGGCGGCCCCGGGTCGGTCGTCCCCCGGGAGTCCCGCGTCCTCGGGGGCCAACTCCGGGTGCAGGACCCGGTGGCGGAGGGGATGGGTGTCGGCCGCGCCCGCCGGTCTAATGGTCCAGGACGACCCGCTCAGGATCCGACCAGCTCCTCGCGTAGCTCTCGCTTGAGGACCTTGCCGGCCGGGTTGCGGGGCAGTTCCTCGGTCCGGAACCAGATGCGAACCGGCACCTTGAAAGCGGCCAGGCGCTCGGCCACGTGGGCCCGCAGGCCTTCTTCGTCCACCGGGGCTGAACCCGGACGCAGCCTCACCACGGCACCGACCTCTTCCCCCAGGACCGGGTGGGGGATGCCGATGACGGCGCAGTCGGCCACCGAGGGATGCTCGTGCAGGGCGGCTTCGACCTCGACGCAGTAGACGTTCTCACCGCCCCGGATGACCATGTCCTTGGCCCGGTCGACTATGTAGACGAAATCCTCGTCATCGATACGGGCGACGTCCCCGCTGTGCAGCCAGCCGTCGCTGAAGGCCTCGGCGGTGGCGTCCGGCTTGTTCCAGTAGCCCCTGACCACGTTCGGGCCCTTGATCCACAGCTCACCGGTTTCACCCGCCGGCACCTCGGCCCCGGACTCGTCCACCACCTTGACCTCGCACACGGGCACCGGGGGCCCGACGCTCTCGGGCTTGCGGACGTAGTCGTCCCCGCTGTTCATGGTGGTGACCGAAGACGTCTCGGTCAGCCCGTATCCGTTGGAAGGTTGGCCCCCGGGGAAGTGGGCCTTGATGCGCTTGACCAGTTCGGGCGGCGCCGGGGCCCCCCCGTAGGCGACGCTCCTCACGCTGGAGATATCCCGGGACTCGAAGTTGGGTGAATCGAGGACGCCCATCACCATGGAGGGCACACCCCCGAAGGTGGTGATGCGCTCGCGCTCGATGAGCTCCAGCGCCCGCTCGGGATCCCAGCGGTGCATCATGACCAGCTTTCCTCCGGCCGCGGTGTTGGCCACCAGCACGGAGTGACAGCCGGTGGCGTGGAAGAAAGGGACGCTGAGCAGGTAGGCGTTCTGCACCCGTTCGGCCGGGGCCACCGCTGCCGAGGCGCCGGACCGGCCCGAGCGCAAGGAGGAACGGGCGTTGGAGAACATCAGGCTCATGAGGTTGGTGCAGATGTTGCGGTGGGTTCCCACCGCCCCTTTGGGTCGGCCGGTGGTCCCTGACGTGTAGAAGATGGTGGCGTCGTCCTCGGGGCCCACGCCGGCATCGGGCAGCAGGGTGGACCCTCCGGCGTCGGAGGCCAGGCCGTCGAGCACCGAGGCCAGCACCTCCTCCAACCTGTCGGTGGCGGCGGCGACCCCCGGGAGTGGCGCCGCCCCGGCCCGAGCGACCACGGTCTGGAGGTCAAGCCCATCGACCTGGCCGGCCAGACGCTCCGCCCTCTCCAAATCGAGGAAGGCGACCCGAGCGCCGGAATCCTCCAAGCCGTAGACGAGCTCGGAGGCGGTCCACCAGGCATTGAGGGGGACAACCACGGCACCGGCCGCGGCCGCGCCCCAGAAAGCCATGGCCCACTCGGGGAAATTCCTCATGGCGATGGCCACCCGGTCGCCCGGGCGGACGCCGTAGCGGTCGATGAGCAGGTGGGCCACGGCGGCGGCCGAGCGGTAGTGCTCCTCGAACGTGGTCCTTTCGTCCTCGTACACGAGGAAGGTGGCCGCACCGTGGAGGCGGGAGGACTCGAGGATCACTCCGAGGGTGGGAAAGGCGTTCTTCCAGGTCCGGGTGTCGATGCCCCGGATGGTTTCCACCGCGATCTCGAAGGGCTGGCCCGGTCCGGTCAGGTAGACGTCAGCCTCGGAGACGGACATGGTCGGTGTGGTCTCGCTCACGGCCGATCACCGTACTGGCATCAGCGATCGGCGGGTCCCGGCTGGGTATGTTCAGCGCATGAGCCGGCTTGGACGACGGGACGGTTCGCGTCCGGTGCGGGGGGCTCGATGGTGCGTCGGCCCGGCGGCCGTGGCCGGAGCGTTGCTGTTGGGTGCCTGCGGCCAGGGCTCGTCGCCCCAGGCCGGTCCGGATCCGGCCGCCTCGGTCTCCATCGGTTGTGTGGCGTCCACCCATCCGGCCTACGCCGGAGCCCGGCCGGGAGACTGCCTGGCCGGAGCGGCCCACCACTTCGTGGTGGCGGTGGACGGCTACGAAGTGTTGGTGGGCAACTGGAAGCGCACGACCGATGACGCCGGGCACCGCCTCATCTGCGCCGGGGTCAACATCGAAGATGTCGGCGCGCTCCCGATCGACGTCCGGGCGTCGGACCTCCATCTCCAGGCTCCGTCCGGTATGACCGAGACAGCCAGGGCCGACACCAGCAACGGCCTGGTGGAGGGGCGCCTGCCCACCGGAGCCCAGGAGGGCGGCAGCGTGTGCTGGGCCGATCCTGGGGAGGGCGGACGGTACGTCGCCCGCTTCGTTCCGCCTGACCCCGGCGCCCACGACGGGGTATGGCTGATCAGCTTCATTCCCGGCGCCGGCTAATCGGCGGCACAGGCCCCGGCGAGGCTGGATAGGGCCACGCCGCGCCTCATGATGCGGATCGTGTTGGCATCGACCCCGTTGGTCAGATAGGCGAAGGAGATGCCCGAATCAGGGTCGGCCCAAGCGATCTGGCCGGCCGCCCCTCCGTGGCCGAAGGTGCGGGGGCCGGCGGTGCGGCCGAAGCCCCGGGCCACGGCCTGACCGTCATCCCCGGCAAGGATCAGGCCCAAGGTGCGGTTGGACGGGATGCCGAAGGCGTCGGGGAGACTGACACGGACCCGGCCGGTCCCGTCCGCGAGGACGTCCTCGTCCCAGAGGCCACCGGGATTGTGCATGAGGGCCTGGTAGTAGAGGGCGAGCTCAGCCGCTCCGGTCACTCCGCCGCCGCCCGGAACCCCTAAGGCCCGGGTGTCCGGCTCGTTGAAGCCGACCAGAGCGTCGTCGGTGACCTCGCTCGGCGGCATCTCGGTGATGCCGAGGACGGCCTTGAGTTCCTCGGGAGTGGCGGGCTCTCCCGTCTTCACCAGCTCGGTGATGTCAGCTTGATCCTCCCGGGGCACGCCGAGTTGGAACCGGTGCAGGCCCAGTGGCTCCATCACCCACTCGGCCAGGAATCGGCGGTAGTCGGCCCCAGATGCCTCTTCGATCATGTGGGCCACCACCCAGTGGGCCGCGGTCGGGTGGTACCAGAAGCGGCTGCCGGGCTCGAACTCGGGGCGCCAGCGGGCGAAGCGGGCCAAACGGCCATCCCGTGTGAGCCAGTCGGGTGCCCCGAGCGGAGCGTTGGGGAACCCAGAGGTGTGGGTGAGGAGCTGCTCGAGGGTGATCGCCCCCTTGCCATTGGTGGCGAAGTCCGGGATCAACTCAGCCGCCTTGGTGGTCGGATCGAGCTTGCCCTCGGAAATCAGGATCCAGGCCGCCCCGGCCACGGCCGCCTTGGTACAGGAGAAGATGACATAGCGGCTTGAGTCCTCCGCCGCACCGAGGGTCCGCAGGACTCCAAGTTGGCCATGCCTGGCCAGGGCCAACTGACAGGACGGCAGCAGGCCCGCATCGACCTCCCGTCGGGCCCGTTGAACCAGCGCCTCCACTCTCTCGGGGTCGAGGGCCGCCGACTCGGGATCGGCCTTCAGCTGCATCGCATCGACATCCCCCGTTTGCGACGGCCGACCGGTCGCCCGCCGTTTCCGGGCCTGACCCTATAGCTCAGGACATGACGCTGAGGGCGTCGAGATCCACCACTGCATGGAAAGCCCGGGCGGTCAGGTGTTCGACGAGGGCGACGCCCCGCTCGTTGCCCAGATCCATGTCTCCACCGGCGGCTACCGGGATGACCAGGCCCACCAGGGCGGAGATCCGATAGTCCCGCTCGGCGTCGTCGAGGGAGTAGCCCGTCACCCCGGCCGCGGTGATGGCCTGGTGCCAGGTCCGTAGGATGGCCGCCTCGCTCCGACGCCGGTCGTCCGGATCCATGGACTGCGTCAGCAGATAGGCCACGTCGTACACCCCGCGGCCCCGGGTGCTGAGCTGCCAGTCGATGACCGCCACCGGGGTGGTGTCTCTGCCGGGAGGAGCGAAGAACAAGTTGTCGTGGCGGTAGTCCGTGTGGGCGATGGTGCGGTGGTCCTCGGCGCCGATCTCATCCAGCAGCCACTCGAAGCGCTCACCCACCGCCCCGCCGATCTCGGCGCCACCGGGCGGTAGCAGGTGGCCGAACTTCTCGGCGAAGGTCGGCCATAGGTGACGGTATAGGGGCGCCGCCTGCATGGTGGTCGGCCCGTTGCTGGGCGGCATCCAGTCCAGGGCGGCCAGCTCCGGGGTGTCCCACCAGCAAGCATGGAAGCGGGCCAGCTGGCTCACGGCCACGGTCGCCTCATCGGCGGAAATGCCCGCTACCTGGTCGCTCATCCGGAACGACTCGCTCATATCCTCCAGAACCAGTGCGAACCGGCGGGCGTCCGGATCAGTGAGGGCCGCCCAGCACCGCGGGACCCTGAGGCCCCCGGTCCGGCCGGGGTTGCCGATCTCCTGGTAAAAGCGGGCCTCGCGCTCATAGAAGCCGAAGGCGTAGCCGCGTTCCCGGTTGGCCTGATGGGCACTGGGGAGCTTCACGATGAGGCGGGAGGGAACCCCTGGTTCGGGCTCGGAGTAGTGGAGCCGGCAGGAAGCCAACTCCCCGAGTAGGCCCACCCCCTCGCCCAAGTAGGCCAGGTCGATATCCGTGACCCGCGCCGAGGTGATCGCCCCGGAGCCATGCAGGGCGGCGTCGAGCCAGGGGGCCGTCACCTCTTCGATCCGGTCGGGTATGTCCATGGTCCCCCTCTGCCGGCCGCCGGCCCGGTTGCCTACGCGCCGAAGCTATCCCCGGGTCGGACCCGCCCGGGAGGTTCCTGCTTGAATGGCGACCGGCACAGTCGGGTGGCGGCGGCCATGGATTTACGGGGGACACCGTGCGGCTCAGTCTGAATCTCGCCTACGCCGGAGGCTTCAAGGAAGCGGCCGAGCAGGTGGTCGAGCTGGAGAAAGTCGGACTCGACATGGTGTGGGTGGCCGAGGCCTATGGCTTCGATGCCGCCACCCTCATGGGCTACCTGGCGGCCAAGACGGAGCGCATACAGATCGCCTCGGGCATCCTGCCGATCTACTCCCGCACCCCGGCCCTCCTGGCCCAGACGGCGGCCGGGCTGGATTACGTCTCGGGCGGTCGGGCCGTCCTGGGTCTGGGTGCATCCGGCCCCCAGGTCATCGAGGGCTGGCACGGCGTCGCCTACGACAAGCCTCTGGCCCGGACCAGGGAGATCATCGAAATCTGCCGGCGGGTCTGGCGCCGGGAGGTACTGACCAACGACGGGATCTACCAATTGCCCCTCCCGGGAGGCACGGGGCTCGGTAAGCCCCTCAAGCTGATCACGCATCCCATCCGGGCCCAGATACCGATCTACGTGGCCGCCCTGGGACCTAAGAACGTGGAAATGACGGCCGAGTTGGCCGATGGATGGTTGCCCATCATGTTCATCCCGGAAAAAGCCAAGTCGGTGTGGGGCGAGTCTCTGGCCAAGGGTGGGGCCAACCGCTCCGCTGATCTGGGCCCGCTCCAGATCTCCGCCGGCGGGATGCTGGCAGTCGGGGACGGCCTGGAGAAGCTGCGCGACGCCGGTCGGCCCATGATGGCTCTCTACGTCGGGGGGATGGGCGCCAAGGGCAAGAACTTCTACAACGACCTGGCCCGCCGCTACGGCTACGAAGCCGAGGCCGAGAGGATTCAGGACCTCTACCTGGACGGCAAGCGGGATGAGGCCGCTGCCGCCGTCCCCGAGGAGTTCCTGGAGAAGACCTCCCTGGTCGGCCCCGAGGGCTTCGTCAAGGAACGTATTGCGGCGATGGCCGAGGCCGGAGTGACCGAATTGAGCATCACCCCTGTAGACCCCGACCCGGTGAAGCTGGTCGAAAAAGTCAAGGGCTGGGTCGAGGACCTCTAAGCCGGGGCGGTGGTGGCCGCGCCCTCCGACGGGCTGCTCATGACGGCTGACGGCTCCGGATTTGTCCCCTGGGCCGTCGGGACCTTGAACAAGCTGGTCCGGTAGTACCGGAGCTCCTCGATGCTCTCCCGGATGTCGTCCAGGGCCCGGTGCCCCCCCTTCTTGTTGGGGGCAGCGCTGACCACTCCCGGATACCAGCGCCGGGCCAGCTCCTTCACCGTCGAGACATCGATCGACCGGTAGTGGAAGAAGTCCTCGATCTCGGGCAGATGGGCGGCCAGGAAGCGGCGGTCGGTGCCAATGGAGTTGCCGCACAGCGGCACGCGGTCCGGATCCAGGTGCTGGGCCAGGAACTCGAGGGTGAGACGCCCGGCGTCGTCCAGGGTCATGGTTGAGGATCGGATGGCGTCGAGCAGCCCACTGCGGCTGTGCATCTTGACCACGACTTCGTCCATGGCGGTCAGCTTTTCCTCCGGCACCCTGATCACCAGATCGGGACCCTCGGCCACGACCTCCAGGTTGTCATCGGTGATGATGGTGGCGATCTCCACGATGAGGTCGGACGTGGGGTCGAGCCCGGTCATCTCCAGGTCCATCCAGGCCAACATGGTTGGATCGTAGGCTGCCGCAGTGGCGACAGAGGTTGGGGGCCGGACGTGAGGTCGAAGCGGTGATCGAGGTCGGCCTGCAGCGACTGGACCCGGACCTGCCCCTTCCGGGCTATGCCAGACCGGGGGATGCCGGCGCTGATCTGGTGGCCCGGGAGGACGCCCTACTGGCACCGGGGGGCGGGAGGGCTCTGGTCCCGACCGGCGTGGCCCTGGCCATCCCGCCCGGCTATGCCGGGTTCGTCCAGCCCCGGTCGGGCCTGGCCCTACGCCATGGGGTCACCTGTCTGAACACACCCGGCCTGATTGATTCCGGCTATCGGGGGGAGATCAAGGTTCTGCTGGTCAACACTGATCCGACCGAGGCCTTCTCCGTGCGCCGGGGGGATCGGATCGCCCAACTGGTGATCCTGGCCGTGGCCGGGGTGACTTTCTCGGTGGTCGATGAGCTGCCTGACACCGAGAGGGGAGAGGGTGGCTTCGGCCACACCGGGTCATGATCCGGCCTCCTGCAACGCGCTGATAGCCTGCACGGTCTCACGCGGACGTGGCTCAGTTGGTAGAGCACAACCTTGCCAAGGTTGGGGTCGCGGGTTCGAATCCCGTCGTCCGCTCCAAGAAACCCCAGGTCAGAGGCCATATCGGCACGGCTGACCACCGTTCCAGAGGGTCGCGCTCTACGAAGGCGGTCTACTACCGAGGGCCAATCGAAGCGCCGGTCTACTAAGCGCGAGGTTGAGAAGAAGGTTGTTTCCCAGGGCCAGCGGCGCCGGAAGCGCGGGCCGGACGGGATCATCCCGGTACGGGAAGGTGTCTGGCGAGTCGATCTGGAGGTCTCCCGAGATCCGGGCACGGGGCTGCGCCGTCGGGTCTCGCGGACGAGCCAGGGATCCCGGGAGGACGCCGCGGTGGCCCTGGCCCGGCTCAAGGTGGCCGACCACGAGAAGCGGCTGCCGGTCGGCGGCCCGAGGATCCTCGACCGTGACCCTTGAGCAGCTGCGCCACTTCGCCGCCACGCGAATGCTGGACGCGGGGGAGTCCTACCGGACCGTCGCGGACATCCTCGGGAATAGCGAGTCGACCCTCCGGCTCCACTACGACGGGCGGACCGACGTCGGCAGGCGCCGGGCCATCGCCGCCCTGGAGATGGCGGACACGGAGGAGGAGGCCCCCTGACGGCTGCTCCAACCTGCTCGTTCTGCCGGCTGGACAAACCTGGGGGAGTGGCCGGCCCCACCTTCGACGTCCACATCTGCCCTGCCTGCGTCGAGCTGGCCAAGGAGATCATCGAACTCCAGGGGTCGATCGGACAGCAGCTGACGAACCCGCCGGAGGACTGAGCCGGTCCGGATCCGGCGGAGGGTTCAGCCTGGAGGCTGCCGATTCCCGACGGGACTTCGCGCTGAGCGCGGACAGACCCCGGACCCGATCACCCGAATAACACACTTATGGAGCATCCCCTAACGGCACTTATTCGGGTGATCCACCTACTTATGTCGGCCATCCTCAGCGTGTTATCGGGGCAGTGGCCCGGCGCCCTTGTGCCGGCTTGCCAGAACTGCCTCCTCTTCACCGATCTTG
>Ga0307374_10015468_pt1 | contig 10259 bp, 16 predicted proteins | sample OX3MG_FD_202532 | JGI IMG/M metagenome (GOLD analysis project Ga0307374, IMG submission 202532) | Soil microbial communities from Risofladan, Vaasa, Finland - OX-3 | ecosystem: Environmental > Terrestrial > Soil > Coastal area > Acid sulfate soil | place: Finland: Risofladan, Vaasa | collected...
AAGGGCCGTGGCCCATGAAGGCGAAATCGGCGCTCGGAATCCCTCGACCGCACCCTGGCGAGAACCCGGGGCCGCGCCATAAACGGCTGAGCGGGACCACTTCCGGTTCCGTCGATCTTCATCCGTGCTCCGAGTCGCTCACTGTTGAGCGCTGATCACGACAGATCGATAACTATGGACCTCCGTGAGGCGTGGAAAGCTCAAGATCGGTGATGTATTCACGATCCCGCTCGACACCGAGCGAGTCGGTTTCGGTCAGGCAGTCGATCTCTTCGAGAGGAAATGCTTCTTGCTCGTCGTCTTCACCGCCATCGCGCCGGTGTCCGACGCCATCGACGTCGAAGGGATCGCCTCTTCCGCGGACCTGTCACTGATTGGGAGTTCCTTCGACGCCAAGGTTCATGTCGGCGACTGGACTGTGGTCGGCAACACCACTCCTCGACCTGGCTTGCCCCGTCCTGCCTACAAGGAGGTCGTCGGCACTCCTGACCGAGTCGATGTGGTGGATTTCTCCGGGTCCATGCGACGGATTGCTACTTCTGTTGAGATTCAACTTCTGACGTTTCGCAGCATGGTGGCGCCTGTCCGACTTGAGAACGCCCTGAAGGCCCTGCATGGCCTAGCCGAGTGGCATGACGAGTACGACAAGCTGCTCCCTGAGAACGTCGTCTCCTCGGCTCGCGTCTTCGTGTAGCCACTCTCCGCATAGCCGCGACCGCGCAATGTCCGATGGCTCCGGGGTGGACCATCGCCCGCGATAGCTCTGTGCGGATTTAGCGCGGAACATTCAGTACGGCGCCTCGGCGAAACACGGCTATGTCCTACTTGACAGAGACCGAATCGGCTCGGCTCCTCGGCTTTGTCCCTAACATTCCGCTCGTAGGTCCTAAGCCGGACGAACCGAGGCAAGGGCCCAGGAGTTGCATATGTCAGTGAGAACCATCGGGATATTTGGGCTCCTGGCAGCGGTGTTGCTGGGCGCGTGTGACTCGAAAGAGCCGCCGACCGCTGCTTCGCTGCCAAGTGAACGCTCCGCTTCGCCGGTGCCGTCATCCGCCACTCCAATCACCACGGGGACCACAGCCTCAGCGCAGTGCACTAGCCGGGACGCTCAGCGGCAGCGGTCGTCAAACATGCCCGCGCCGCAACGGGCAACGAGCCCGGTCCAACTCGGACCCGGCTTAACGGTCGTCGGGGGACATTCTCCGGACCTCTTGCCGGCCCCGCCGGGAGCAGTCCCAAAGGTAACGGCCAGCGCCGCGTGGCAGACAGCACACCTGCCGACCGCCGGCGGCGGCACCGCCGCCATCGTTCTTGGCACCTATCCCGAAACGGTGCCAGGCAGGCCCAGCCCGGTGACAGCTTGGCTCGTCTACGCATCAGGTGTTGCCATAACCAACGGGTACGTGTGGGCAGGCTCCCCGCCCATGTATGGCGTCAAAGGCACCTGCGCCTTCGGCTACCTCGTAATCGCCATCGATGCTACGACCGGCAACCCGCTGCAACAGGGTTACGAGTTCAACCCCTGAGAAGCTTGAACCTGACCTAGAGGACCCGGCGGATGGCGTAGCGACGGAGAGCTGCTTCGCCCACGTCACCAGCATCGCGCCATAACGTTCATCTCGGGCGCTGTCCCGTTGGGCGACCCGGTCGGTGGCCACGCCCGAGAATCGGCACCGCGACACCTGGGCTGAGCAGGATCGAGGTTCTCAGCCGGTGCGGATTACTCGGGCGTATCGTCGACATGAGATGTATCGATGATTACCCGTGTACGTGTGTCGTTACGCGTTGCCCAGGTAGGGGGCATCGCCGAAGGCCCAGACGGTCCCGGCCGCGTTGATGAGGTAGTAGCCGTTGCCGTCGGCGGAGCTCGACATGGTGGTGACTTGGGGGTTCGGGATGCCTTCGCCGGGCAATGAGCCATAGAAGGCCGCGTCTCCGAAGTTGAATACGCCTCCGTCTCTGGCTACTAGTCGGTAACCGCCGCCGTCCGGTTGGGGCGACATGCCTACTACAGGTTGATTCAAGCGTTGACTTCCTGTGGAGCCGTAGAAGGGCGCATCGAAGTTGAAGATCCCGCCGTCCGACGCCACCAACCAGTAACCGCCCGTTTGCGCGTCGGTGCTCATACCGACGACGGGATTATTTAACTTGATCCCGCCCTCGGAGCCTTGGAAGGGCGCGTTGCCAAAGTTGAATATCCCTCCGTCGGAAGCGACCAGCCAATAGCCACCACCTGACGGGTCGACTGACATGGCGACTACCGGCATGGGCCGAAGCCGGGCGGTCGCCCACTCGCCGTCGGCCGGATCGCAGCGGTGATAAAAAGCGGCCACCGCCTGGCTCAGGTCGATACTGACGGTATCCCCGTCGACGACTATGGCCGACATCCCCGGCGTCCCACCGAGGTCAAACTCGTCATCCGGCGCGGTCATCAAGGCGGTGAGGTACACCAGGTGGTCGGCGCGATAGCCGGCCCCGCTGATCACCGACCCGCCATGGGAGTGGCCGACCACCACCCTCCGGCCAGCCTGCGCCAGGCGGTCGATGGCTTCCTCGACGGTGCGCCGGTCATCAGCCTGGGAGGTGAAGGGCAGGTCCACCACCGACGCCTCGATGCCGCGCGCGGTCAGATGCGGGAGCAGCCGGTCCCAGCACCAACCGGCGTGAAAGGCCCCGTGGACCAGCAATACGTGCGTGTCGTCGCTCGGCATCGACCCCTCCCCTGACACCAAAGGCGGCGCTTCTTGGCTGCGGATGCTATACGCCTGAACCGTCGGGATCCGAGGAGGCTCTCGTGCCCCGGATTCGCGCGCACGCATAACGACGTCGGATGAGCCACCGGCGAGGGCGCGCGATTCGACGCTCTGCTCGGCTTCAGTGACCCGGACGGAGGGCTCTGGCATGCTGGGTCGATGGACGAATCGGACTGGGTGGTCGTCTTGGAGGAGGCCCAGTGCACCGACACACGAGGCAGAGTCTCCGAATGGAGGAACGAGTTCGATCCAGGGCGCAACATCCCTGAAGAGGACATCATGATCAAGACGTACACGGTCTGGTCGGTGATGGACGCTCTCCAGATTTCCGTTCGCTCGCGGTGGGTCAAGGACAGCGCCCCGCATTCCTGAGCGCGATTGAATCGGACACGGAATGGGATAGCGCCGATCAGCAGCGCGTCCCGTTATGGGGCCGTCAGCCGGTGGCGCACCGACTCGGCGTTTTGCGTGCTCCGAGGAGAGCAGGAGTCGGGATCGCTTACTGCAGCGGCGGAAATCCGGGTGTGTCCCCATTGGGGTCACAGACTGCGTTGCCTGGCGCGGTGCCGTTGTTCCATCTGTCGGTGCCTACCAAGCCTTGAGTGTTGTATTCCTGCAGTTCGAACTCGTCGTCGGTGCCATGGAGCGTCACGAGGATTTCGAGCCCTGTGTCACCTCCAGGCAAGATCACACGCCGCTGGGGGTCCGTGGTGTCGACCTTGCCGTCGATAGTCCAGACCCCGTGGAACGGTGGTTTGCCGCCATGCAAGATCACATGCATCCAGGTCGGTTGTCCGTCAGGGATCCGGCACACACTGAAGGAACTTGTGGGCACATCGGCTGGCGATACCCCCACGCGAGCGGTCTGTGCGTGGCAGGCCGTCAGCACGCCGGCTCCAACGCCTAGGAGTGCCATCTGTCCAAGGCTGCCGAACCGAGGTCGGAGCATGTGCATATCGTTCCATCTTGAAGGACGAGCGCCGAGCGTCCGCGAAATATCAGAAGCGCGGGACTCGGCGTTACGAGCGGGTTGGTCAGGTGAACTGGAGGGGCGACGAGCCGGGCAGTGGCGCTAGAGGTGGACTGGCAGGACGCACTTGCATTGGTTGCAGTACGGGACTTTCGCCCACACGGGGCCGCCTTGTTGTGAGTCGGCTGGCTGTACCTTCAGTGATTCGTAGCGAATGGCGTCTCGGATGCTCGCGCGGCAATAGGGGCAGTGAAGCTCCACGTCGCCTGACGTGTCCGTCTGACTCTCATGAGCGCCGCTAGGGGCGGATCGGTTGACCCGTTCGACGACGGCGTCGCGGATCTGGGCGATGTCAGGGCCAAAGCTGACCATGACTTGGACGGCGACTCCCTCGCCCTCCCGTAGCAGCCCGAGGAGGATGTCGGCCTCGCTTATGAAGGCATGGCCTTGCTGGAGTGCTTCTCGTACCGAAAGCTCGAACACCTTCTTGGCTCGCGGGGTGAACGGGGGCGCTCCGGTGGGTGGAACTTGGGCTTGGGCAACGGTCTGAGCCACCTTGGTGCGCACGGCGTCGAGCCGGATACCGAGCGAGGCCAGGGCGTCGGCTGCGGTTCCCTCTTCGAGGCGGAGGATGCCCAAAAGCATGTGCTCGGTCCCGATGAAGCGGTGGTCCAAGAGGCGAGCCTCTTCCTGGGCGAGAACAAGTACTCGCCTGGCCCGATCCGTGAATCGCTCGAACACTGGGCAGACCGTACTCCCGCTCCAGAACAGCGGCGCATCTGGTTACGTTGCTACGTCAACCATTGGCGCCGAGTCGGCGTGATGCGCTCCTGGTCCCGAACGGCGGTCCTGCCGATCGAACTACAGAACATGCGCCTCACAGCGGGGTTGCGGACCACTTCGGGCCTGATTGGCGGGTGACTAGGAGGAGGGTTCAGCCGGACCCCGACGCCATTCGTAGCGGATGTCCGGCGCCCCCTCCTCATTGTCGCCGTCGGTCGTATCCACGGCGACAAAGCCATGCCGTTCGTAGAAGCGTCTCGCACCGTCATTTGCCTGGAAAGTCCAGAGATCGAGGCCTGTCGACCGCCGTTCCTTGGCCAGATGGATGAGGCCAGACCCGACTCCCTGGCCAGTCCAGCCCGGGTCAACGTAGAGCTGATCCACCGAGTCCCCGTCGAGGACGAGCACGGCGATGACTGAGTCGTCAGCCAGCGCGACCCAAACCTCCCTGTAGACAAGCTGATGGCCCGGATGGGCCACGCCAACGCCGCGGCAGTTCTCCGCTACCAGCACGCCACGGCCGATCGCGACCAGGCCATCGCCCGCGCTTTGAGTGAGCTCGTCAGGCCGGCTGAGGTGGTCTCCATCGCGTGAAAAGTCTCCGGCGCGCGCGATGGACGGGCGATGACAGGTTCTCCGGTGAAGAAGAGGAGCCCTCAAAAGGGCTCCTGATGACCAGTATTTTCAATCCAGCACGACCATCTCCAATCGTCTCCGTCAACACTTCGCGACGCTTCGACCACAGCACTCTTCACTACCTGGAGCGGATCCTCTACGTGTCGCGTCGGAGCAAGTCGCCCTGGCGGGCCGTCGTCGAGATAATCCACAAGACCGACCCGGTAGGTTTCGACCATGTTCCTGGCGCTCCGCGAGATGAACAGAGCCAGGCTTCGCTTCGGGCTCCTCATCTGTGCCGTCGGTCTACTGGTCTTCTTGATCCTCACCCAACAGGCCATCGAGGGCGGTCTGGTCAGAGGATTCGTCGGCGCCCTCCGCCAACAGTCCGCCCCGGTGCTCGTCTACAGCGTCGACGGCCAACGAACGCTGCAGGGTAGCGTGATCGAACCTGGGCTCGAGGCCAAGATCCGTGCGGTGGGCGGTGTCGCTGAAGCCGGATGGATCGGGCAGAGCACCTTCACCGTTCGCGTCGACGGCGGGGCCGAGTCCGATGCCGCCCTCATCGGCTACCAGCACTCGGGGCTGGGTGACCCCAGCGAATTGAGCTCTGGCCGGCGTCCGGTGGGACCGACCGAGGCGGTGGGCAGTGCTGCCGACTTCACGGTGGGAAGCAGGGTCGGGATCGTGACGAGCGGACCTTCCGGTGCAACGGCCCCGGCATTCACCGTGGTGGGATTGGTCAAGGACGCCCAGATCCAGGTCACCCCCACGCTCTTCGTCCCGTGGGCGGGGTATGAGGCAGCGGTTAAGGCGGCCAATCCTGACGCCACGACCGTCCTGCCCAGCGTGATCGCTGCGCGCCCAGCGCCCGGCGTAGGCGACACCGAACTGGTTCGCCGGATCAATGCGGCCAGCCCCGACGCTGACGCACTGACCCGGTCCCAGGCCGCCAGAGACACTCCAGGAGTGGCGCAAGTGCAACAGTCGTTCCAACTCATCTTTGTGCTCTACGGGCTGGTTGTGCCGCTTGTCACCGGGCTGTTCTTCCTCATCATCACGTTCCAGAAGGCGTCGGCGCTCACCTTGCTGCGGGCCATCGGTGCCCGGTCCGGTGCGCTGGTTCGGTCGTTGCTCATCCAGGTGGCTCTGGTGGTCGGGGGCGGGATCGTGATCGGAGTCCTGCTCTTCTCACCCCTGACCCTCATTCAGTTCGGAGCAATCTCCATCCGGTTCGATCCCGGATCGGTTCTCGCCTGGTCCGCTGGACTCCTCTTGCTCGGTGTGGCCGGCGCACTGGTGGCAGCCCGGCGGGTGCTCGCCATCGATCCACTGGAAGCGACAACTGGAGGCGGTGGTCTATGAGGCTCGCCGTCCGCGAGATGCGCCGTCGACCTGGCCGATTCGCCATCGCCACGGTCATCCTCACATTGATCGCCGTCTTGTTGATGTTCCTCGGGGGCCTGCTCGATGGCCTAGTGGCGAGTAGCACTGGGGCGTTCCGGGCCCAGCGGGCCAACCTGCTGGTGTACTCGGGCAACTCCCGCAACTCGTTGGAGCGGAGCCGCATCGAGCCGGACGTGCGCCATCAGGTGGAATCCGTCCCTGGTGTCAAGCGTGTCGGTGGACTGGGGAGCGTGCAACTAGGGGGGCGTATCCCCGGTAGGGGCGCCCGAGACCTCGTTCCAATCGTCCTCTTCGGCTATGAGCTGGCGCCGCTGGGACTGCCCTCGACGCCGCCGGGTGTAGGCACGGTGTACGCCGACGACTCCCTCCGCGCGAAGAACGTGGGGGTCGGGACCACCATCCACCTCGGACCCTCCCGGTCGGCCGTCACCGTCGTAGGCTTCGTATCCGACACGCGCTACTCGGGACAGGGCACCTTATGGGGCTCGGTGGAGACCTGGCGGCAGGTGCTCAACGCCAACCGACCCGATGCCCGGGCCGGCCCCGGGGTGGTCCAGGCACTGGTCGTCCAAGGGGCCCTGCCCGGAGGTTCCCGGCTTGCCGAGCGAATCGACAGGGCCACAGACGAAGCCACCACGACCCTGACGATCACCGAAGCCATCAATGCCCTCCCGGGAGTCTCGCAGCAGCGCACTGTCTTCAACCAGATCATCGGTGTGACGGTCGTCATCGCCATCATCGTCGTTGCCCTGTTCTTCGCGCTCCTCACCGTCGAGCGCACCGCCCTTTACGGAGTCCTCAAGGCCATTGGCGCCAGTTCACGATCGCTGTTCGCCGGCGTCGTGCTCCAAGCCGTGGTCGTTGCGCTGATCGCCTCGCTGGTCGGCATCATCGCCTCGCTCGTCCTCGATGCCCTGATCCCTGCGGGGACCATTCCGTTCGTGGCCACCCCAGCACGCCTCCTGAGCAGTGCGGTCGTCCTCGTGGTCGCTGCCGTGGTGGGCTGCGCCTTTTCACTCCGGCGCGTGCTCCGCGTCGATCCCGCAGCGGCCATCGGCGGGACACCGTGACCGTGACCACCACGCGCCCTTCCCCTGACCGGTTCTGGAGTCTCTTATGACGACGCTCTCCGAGTCAGTCGGCACGGCCGGTCACGCCCTCGAGATGCGAGGCATCACCAAGGTTTACAAGGTGGCCGACGACGAGGTCGTGGCGCTCGACCACGTCGATCTCACCGTTGCCAGTGACGAGATCGTGGCCCTGGTCGGCCCCTCGGGGTCCGGCAAGACCACCCTGTGCTCCATTGCCGGCGGGCTGCTGTCGCCGACTGACGGATCGGTGGTGGTGGCCGGGAAGGAGATCTCCGGCTACTCGGGACGCCAACTCACCGAGTTCCGCAGGGACTCGGTGGGTTTCGTATTCCAGACGGTCAACCTGATCCCATTCCTCAACGCCCGTGAGAACCTCTTGGTGGTCGACGAGATCGGCCGGCGGCTCGGTCGTGTGGCCCGCGACCGAGCCGACCAGCTGCTCGCGGAACTTGGCTTGACTGCTCGCGCCGCCAATCTGCCGGCCCAGCTTTCCGGCGGCCAGAAGCAACGCGTCGCCATCGGACGGGCGCTCATGAACGACCCCAGCCTGGTTCTTTTCGACGAGCCGACCTCAGCGCTGGACAGCAGTCTCGGCGACCAGGTGGTCCGCCTCATCAGGGACGAGATGAAAGCTCGTGGCACCGCCGCCATCATCGTCACCCATGACGACCGCATCACCCACTACGCCGATCGCACTGTGCACATCGAGGACGGCCGCATTGCAGAGTGACGAGAGCACGTCTTTTTCGCGGCCCCTCACCCGGCATCGCTTAACTCTGACCGGCGAATGCACCAATGAGCAACGGGTGCCCCAGTCGTGCCGTTGCAGGGCGAGCAGAACCAGAACGCGCGCGCAAGAATCCGACTGCCGTCGCGCTCGCAGCAGCGCATAGCGGCACCTACGAGTGTTGTCGATTCGGGCGAGAAGGGGCGGCCGGTTCCGTGAGGGCAGAGCGCGTTGTGGGTCGGCGTACAACCTAGGTACGGCCACACCCGAGGAGCGATCAGCACCACTCGGAGAACAGCTTGAGGCCGTGGTACTCCCGGAGGGTCGGTCTTAGGACCCGCTGGCAGCTATCCAGGGGCCGCTGCTCGTGTTCGCGCGCACTAAGACGATGGGAGCCAGGCAGACAGGCGGAAGGGCCACCTGTTGATCGATCCGAGCGTCACCCTCAGGAGATAGCGGAGCTGGGTCGGTACTTACGATGGGGGGCGTCATGCCGTCGCAGGTCAGTGACACGACGATTGCCTTTACCGGACCAGTTGTTCCATCGAGGTTCGTATTTGTGCCGGTGATGACAAGCCCCTCCACCTCTACCGTTAGACGCCCGTTGGCGTCGAGTGCGGTGGTCCCCCGGCTCAGCGCCCAGGCAACAGCCCCAGGCGGTACACCCGATATCGCCACTGTCAGGTTGGGGCCACGGTTGGCCGACCCACAATGTTGGAGCTCATAACTTCCCCATGCCGAGCTGGTTGGCCACTGGATGCGGGGGTTGCGCTGACCGTCGATGTCGCGATGCCGGCGCTGGTAGCCACGACGATCGCCCCCGCGGCGATGAATGCTTGAGTCCTTCTCATGCCGTCGAACCTCCTTAGTTACGGTTACCTACGTCGATGACTGTCGAAGGGATTCATCTGTGGTCGATCACTCGGCCTACACCCGCCTCAGCCAGATCGAACGAACCCGACAGCTGAACATTTCACCTACTGATTGGTGGGCTCGATACCAGCCCTCCTCCCGGAAGGTACGGCCAAGCCCACGCTTAGGAAATGGCTACGACACCGCTAAAGGAGTGTCAGAAGACGTGCTCGAGAATCCACTCGTGCCGGGATGTGTAGGAGCGCCGAACGACACCTCGGGAATGCGGAATGATGCTCCAGCGGTTCGTCGCTTTGTTGGTCGCCGTCATCGACAGGCTGCAAAGCTCCGGAACTCTGTCCCTTTCACTCGAGCTCATGTGACTGGTGCATCAAATTACCCGTCACCAAGTCGCGGCAGCTTGTAATGCTGCTGTGGTGAGGGAGATTCTGGAGCCGTTGGTTGGGCCGATCGATCACGTTGTCAGTGTTGACCGCGGCTACACCCACAATGAGCGCGTGGTCGCATTCCTGCAGGGCGGGGGGTCGGTCTTCGCCAAGAAGGCGGTCGACCCGATGACAGCCGAATGGCTGCGCCAGGAGTTCGAGATCTAGTCGAGCCTTCAGGAGACGTCATTCCTGCCGAAGGTGATCGCTTGGATTGATGGCGACCAGCCTGTTCTGGTGCTCGAGGATATGTCGGACTCCACCTGGCCGCCCCCTGGGAAGCCAGTCAGATCGACGCCGTGCTGGCAACTCTGGGCGAGGTGGCTAGTGCTCACCCACCCCCCGGTTTGCCACGGCGCATAGAAGGAGACCGACAGAGCGCGGGGTGGTACGGAGTGCTGGCGGACCCAAATGGCTTCCTATCACTAGGTCTATGCGATTCGAGGTGGCTCGAGCAGCACGGGCAAGTGCTTATTGACGCTGCGACCACTGCGCCACTCGCGGGTGACAGCCTCTTGCATGGCGACGTTCGTAGCGACAACCTCTGCATTCGCTCAGGAAGAGCCCTGCTGATCGATTGGAACTTGGCCTCCATCGGCAATGCGGCAGTCG
>Ga0307374_10015470_pt1 | contig 10258 bp, 8 predicted proteins | sample OX3MG_FD_202532 | JGI IMG/M metagenome (GOLD analysis project Ga0307374, IMG submission 202532) | Soil microbial communities from Risofladan, Vaasa, Finland - OX-3 | ecosystem: Environmental > Terrestrial > Soil > Coastal area > Acid sulfate soil | place: Finland: Risofladan, Vaasa | collected...
GGAAGGTTGGCCTGCAGGGCCAACCTTCCACCAGCCACTCCCGAACACCTCCCCTGCAAAAGCGCCGGTGGACAATCGTCAGCGTAGCGTGCAGAATTGTCCTGGTTGGACCGAGTCGGGGCGGGCGCGCCACGGGGAGGGAAGCACATGGTAACGCGAGCGCGTGCGACGGTCGAAGACGTGCTCCGGGCCGCGAGCGCCGGCCAGCGCTGCGAGCTGGTTGATGGAGAGTTGCTCGACATGTCGCCAACTGGTGTCACGCACGGCCGGATCGAACTACACATCGGTCGGCTGTTCGCCGACCACGTCGACGAGTATGATCTGGGACTCGTCGTCGCCGGCGAGGTGCTTTTTCGTCTGACCGCGGACGGGACCCTGGCGCGTGCCGCCGACGTCGCCTTCATCCACCGGGATCGCGTGGGTTCGGCGGCGACGGAAGATGGCCCATTTGACGGCGCTCCAGATGTCGCGGTCGAGGTGGTCTCGCCGGGTGACTCGGCCAGCGATGTCGAGCGGAAAGTTGACGACTGGCTGACGCACGGGACCCGAGTCGTTCTCGTCGTCTACCCTCGAGGCCAGCGGGTCGTGCTCGCGCGGCCGAATGGCGCCGTCACCCTGCGCGGCGACGATCTCGTCGACCTCGACCCGGAGTTGCCGGGTTTTCACTGTAAGGTCAGCGACCTGTTTCCGGGTGCCCGAGCACCGCGCCAGCCGCGCTGAGGCGGAGAGACGGGGCGACTACCTCACCCCAGCAAACCCATCGCCATCAGCCAGTAGTCGATCAGGTAGATGCCCGCGCCGACCAGGAACGCGGCGGCGAGGCGGTGGACGTAGGGCAGCAGCGTCCGAATCCAGCGATTGACGGCGCTCTGGAAGAACGTCGCCGCGAGAATTACGACGGTCAAAACCAGACCCATGCCGAGCGCGTACGACACGAACTGGCTCAGCGCGGCCAGCAGGTTGCCGGCCGAGAGCGCCAGACTGGCGACGACCAGAAACACGGGCAAGGTACAGCCGAGCGAGGCGATGGCGTAGCCGATGCCGAAGACGAAAAGCGATCCCAGGTCCTGACCGGGTGAGACGTATCCCATCGCGCGCGTGGCCGTCAGGATGCCCAGGGGCCGGCCCGACAGCGTCAGCCAGACGCCGAGGACGAGCAGCGCGACGCCGACGATCACGCCGCCAACTGGAAACCAGGCGCCGAGCGCGCGGCCGCCGACGGCGAAGATCAGTCCCACGCCGGCGAAGATCAGGGTGAATCCCAACGTCGCCATCACCGCGCGCGCGATGCCCAGCTCCAGGCGCGTCGACCAGTCGCTGCCTTTCTCGCCTCGCCCAACCGAGTACGCGACGAGAGACGGCAGCATCATGACGCCACAGGGATTGACCGTGGCGACCATCCCGGCGGCGAACGCATAGCCGACCGGCAGCGCGCCGGTCAGCACCGTCATCCCGCCGAAGGTGCGTTCGATGCCGGTGGCCAGGCTGACCAGGATTGCCCCGAGGACCAACCCCAGCAGCATGAAGGCGACACCCTGCGCCTCCAGGCCGAAAATCCGCCGTGACCTGGCGGAGGCGTGGCTCTCGGTGGCATTCACGACGTCGTCAATCCCTTCAGCGCCATCAGCTTCGAGAAGGTCCGCCGCGACAGCGGCTGCATCATTTTCGCCCGTGTTCCCCGCGCGCGGTCGCGCGCAGCACCTTGATTATAGGCCCTTGACGGGTCGGGGACCAATTCTGGATTCTGGATTCTATCCCCGTTCCCCGTCCTCGTCCCGCCAGAGCTGCCGCATCTCGTCCGATGCCGCGAGGACGTCGTCGAGCGGCCCGACGGCGTCGATCCGACCGTCTTTGAGGACGATCACCTGATCCGCCCGGCGGAGCGCGGCCGGTCGGTGCGAGACGACCAGCCAGGTCCGGTCGGGCAAGATTACAAGATTCTCCCAGATTGCCCTCTCGGTCTCGACGTCGAGCGCGCTGGAAAGGTCGTCGACCACGTAGAGCTTGGCATCGCGGACGAGCATGCGCGCCACGGCAACCCGCTGCACCTGGCCGCCGCTGAGTCGAACTCCCCGCGAGCCAATCGAGGTGTCCAGGCCCCGTTCCATCGTCGCGATATCTGGCTCGAGAACGGCGGTTCCAACTGCTCGGTTCAGCGCGCCCCCGTCTGGCCAGCCCAGGAGCAGATTGTCGCGGAGCGTGGCGCTGAACAGGCGCGGTACCTGGGGCGTGTAGGCGGTGCGAGGCGGACCGAAGAATGACGCCGGATCAGTGACTGGCTCGCCTTGCCAGCGGAGCTGGCCGGCCTGAGTTGGCCGCAGGCCGATCAAGCCTTCGAGGAGCAACGATTTGCCCGAGCCGATCCTCCCGGTCACGACGGTGAACGAGCCACGCCGAATCTTGAGGTCGACGCCGTGAATTCCCCGATTCGATCCGGCAAACTCACAGGTGAGACCTTCGGCGACAAGCAAGTCGTCGCTTCTCTTCTCGCCGGCAGCAAATTTTCCGTCACTCGTCGGCGGCTCGCGCGATTCGATCGATTCTTCGACTTTCGCCCTTCGCCCGAGGAACGGCGCCACCCGGTCAACCAGCGTCGTTCGCGACGCCCCGCCGAGCAGCTCGGTGAGCCGCTCCACCGACACGTCGGCCAGCTTGTATTCGGTCAGCAATCGGGCGATCTCCTCAGGAAACCAGGTAAGCTGGCCGAGGTAGGTGACGAACAGCGCAAAATCGCCGACGGTGAAGGTTCCCGCTCGCATCGCTCGGGCGGCCAGCAGGAGCACGACCCCGGTGCCGATGCTGACGATCCCAGAATTGAGCGAAGCGAGCGCGCCCTGTAACAGGTGATCGCGCAGCGCGGTTTGGCGGCGAACCTCGTTGAGCGCCCGAAACCGCCGGACGACGTTTGGCCCGGCCCCGGCGACCTTGATCGCCAGAACCGCGGCGAACGATTCTCCCAGAAACCCGATCACCCCGCCTAGGGCGTCGCGACTGACCCGCCGGCGATCCTCCAGCCGGTGGCCAAGCCGCTGCATGATTGGCACGATGATCGCCAGCGGGACGAAGATCACGACCGTCACGACCGCGTCGATCCTTAGCATGATCGCCAGGGTCACCCCGGCGAACACGATCCGGCCGACCAGATCGTTCCAGGCGTCGGTCGACTCCACGATGCCCTCGACATCGTCGCGAAACCGACTGACCGCCTCGCCGGGTGAAGCGGGCAGCCGAGAAGCGCTGTAGCCGGTCAGCAGTTGGCGCAGCAGATTGCGCCGTAGCAAGGCGTAGCCAGAGTAGTAAAAGGTGACCAGGCTCAGTGAGAGGGTCTCTCCGGCGAACACGATGACGACCTCGAGGGCCACGAGGAGCGCCAGAACGTCCCGGAGTCCGAGCCCACTCGACCCGGTTCCGCCGAGCGCATCGAAGAATCGCTGCAGCAGCACGCCGGTGACGATCGGCAGGCAAATTTCGATCAGGCTGAGAAGGAGCATGAAACCGTAGACGACCGGGCGCCAGCGCATGAGCTGAAGAACGATCTGCCAGGTCTTCATACCGGCACCTCCGCGCTGCCGGCCCGGAGAAGCTGGGCGAAACGTGACGTTTCGTCGGCAACCAGGCGATCCCGGCGGTCGAATTCGACAACCCGTCCATCGGCCAGAACCAGGATGTCGTCGGCGTGCCGAAGCGTCTCCAGTCGATGCGCGATCACGATCGCTGTCCGTCCGACGAACAACCGTTGGACGGCGTTTTCGATCAATCGCTCGGTCGCGAGATCGAGCCGCGACGACGCTTCGTCGAGGACGACCAAACCCGGATCCTGGAGGAACACTCGAGTAAAGGCGAGGAGCTGGGCTTCACCCGCTGACACACTGTTGGTCGCGAGCTCGGTATCCAGCCCGCGAGGCAACGCGCGTAACCAGTCGCCCAGGCCGAGGTCGTGCAGTGCGCTCTGAATCCTGGCGTCGTCCAGACTCGGATCGAAGAGCGTCAAATTGTCCCGGACGCTCGCGCGAAAGAGCTGAACGTCCTGGGTCACGACCCCGACGTGGCGCCGCAGATCGGCTACGCGGGTATCCCGAAGGCCGACCCCACCCAGGCGAACCTCGCCTTCGGTTGGGTCGTACAACCGCGCCACCAGCCGCATCAGCGTCGACTTTCCGGCCCCGGTCCGACCGACGACTCCGAGAACCCGCCCGGCCGCCAACCGAAACGCCACCTCGCGTAGCGCCCGTGAGGTCTCGTCATAACCGAAGGAGACGTCGCGAAACTCGACCGCAAGCGGACCGGCGGGTAGCTCGACGCCGCGGCCGTCTTCGATCGTCCGAGGAGTCGTGGTGAGCCAGGCGATCCGTTCGATGCTCGCCGCGGCAGTTTGGAGGTCGCGCACCTGCCGGGTGAGGCGGTTAAGTGGCGCCTGGAGCATCGCGGTGTATTGAAACGCCAGGAACACCGTTCCGATGGATAAGATCCCAGCATGATTGAGCAGCGCTGCCGTCCCGAAGACGGCGATCGACCCGATGCCGAGAACGAGCAGCCCGGGGCTGGTGACTGCACCGCCAACCAGGGTTGACTTGCTGGCCCGATCGACGAGGGTGCGCAGTTGGCTTTGCCAGCGGCCGAGAATGTAGGCCCGGGCACCATTTCCTTGAATGTCCGACAGTCCGCCTAGCTGTTCTTCCAGCGCCGCGAAGACCTCGGCGCTGGCGCCACGGCGCAGCCCAACGAAGCGGGTCCCGATCCCGGACGTGGCCGTCATCAATCCGCTCGCTACGACACAGACCGCGGTCAACAACAGCCCGAGTCGCCAGTCCACCCGAAACAGCAAACCCAGAATGCCGACGAGCAGGACCCCGTTGCCAACGATCTCGACGACGAAGCTGGCGAAGAAATTGGAGAGCGCCGACACGTCGCCGTCGACCCGCTCGATCAGCTCGCCAGGTTGGTGAGTCTGATGAAAGCCGAGATCGAGCTCGAGGCAGTGCTCGGTCAGGTCGGCCCGGAGCGCGTTGGTCGCGAGCCAGCCGACGTTCTCGGCGACGTACCCTTCCGCGACCGACACGCCCTGGATCAGCAGCGCGACCACCAGGAATTCGATTGCCGTCGCCGTGAGCGCCTCGACCGGGACGCCGACCTGGGCCCCGTCGATGAATGATCTGGCAATCCAGGGATTCAGGAGCTGGAGGCCGACGTTGGCGACCAGGAAAAAGGCGAGGAGAAGCAACCCCGGCCAGACCGGCCGGAGATAGCGCAGGAGCAGCCGCCGGTAGGCGGTAAGAGATGAATCAAGCAACCGTTACGTCCTTCACAGCTATCCGCGATGGGAATTAGCCAGCGCAGGGGGTGCGCTTCGGGGACGAACGGGACGGGGACCGGAACGGGAGAGGAACCCAGAATATAGAAGAAGGACCGGAACTTCTCGTTACTTACTTCTATATTCTGGATTCCCGTACGTCCGACTCAGTTCGCGGCGAAGGCACCCCGGTCGGATGTCGTCGTGAAGTTGAAGACTGCCATTGAAGGCCTCCCAGTTTGACGCGAGGAATGTTATCAAATACTGATGGCTGCATCATAGCGAACCCAGAGGAGGGCGTCAAGGGAACAAGGGCTTTGCTATCCTAAAGTCGTGCCGGGTTGGAGGTGACGAGGGAGAACGCGGCGGGGAGGTTGCCATCAGAGGAACGGCGTGCCTGGGCGAGATTGGTGAATCCGCACCAGCGGAGCAGGCCAATCACGAGATTGTTCAGAATCGCCATCACCCGCCCCGCCTGGCCGACCGTCAGGCGTGTGGCATCCTCGCGAAAGGTGACATCGCGCCGATAATGCAGTCCATTCTCGATCCCCCAGTAGCCGCGCACCAGCAGGAGTAAGCGCCGAGGATCGGCCTTGGTCGGATGCAAGCTGGTCAGTCCGTGGACGATCTCCCGCGACATGGCGCCGGTCTTCCGGTTGAGTCGCTCGCGCTCGATCTGGAACACCTGCGCCAGGTCGGGCCAGTCGCTGGAGCCGTTGAGCGCGCTGCTCACGGTTGGATGGGTGTGGGTGTTTTGCAACCGCTTCACTATCCAAACGAGGCCTCGACCGCACCTATTGGTCGAGAACGCTCGCCTCGTCTCGGACCACACGAACGACCGATTAGCTCGATCTATCCTTGACTGCTGCCTTTAGGAAAGCCCTGGGAACCAATTTCCGAGCCTTGACTCGGCGTTCCCTCACGCCGTAGACTTACCACTGCTGTGAATGCAATATCCAGCGCATCGTGTAGGCGTACCAAATCTGCGTTTGGTCACTTTGACGGTCCAGGTTTGGCGATGGCGCCACGCGACAGGGGAGGCGTGATGTCTGCTAGATCCTTTACGCGCCGCTCGATCTTGAAGGGGTCTGCCGCGCTCGCCGCGAGCGTGCTCGCCGCGGGCGTTGCCCCGGCGTGCAGCAGCCTTCCCGGCGGCGGAGGCGGCGGCACGACGACGGTCAACTTCTGGTGGGTCCAGCAGTTCACCGGCGTCACGGGGAAAGAGGACCCGAAAACGGCGAAGCCGACTGACTACGTCAACTGGGTGTTGCCTCAGTTCTACAAGGCCCATCCCAACGTCAAGGTCAACGCCCAGGTCCTCGCCTTCAACGACATGCGCCCGAAGCTCGGCACCGCCGCCGCCTCGGGGTCCGGCGCGCCGGACATCTTTTACGAGTCGGCGAGCAACCTGCGCAAGTACGCCTTCCTGGGCGTGCTCGAGCCGGTCGATCCATACATCAGCGCCGACGACTTGAAGGACATCCTGCCGCTCTTCGTCACCCAAATGACGGTGCAGGGCAAAAAATACTTCTGGCCCCTCTTCACCGGCGGTACCGCTCTGGTGGCGAATCGCAAGGTTTTCCAGGACATGGGCGCCGACAACCTGCTTCCGACGAGCGCCGACCGGACCTGGACGTTCGAGCAGTTCCAGCAGGCCGCCGCGGCCGTGACGAAGGATGGGCATTACGCCTGGGGCCTCGGGCTCGCTGACCAGCCCGGCGACTACCACATTCACGCGTTTCCCTGGGGCATGGGTGCGCACATCTTCAGCGACGACGGCTCGAAGTACACCTTCAACTCGCCGGAAGCCGCCGCCGGGATCCAGGTTCTCGCCGACATGGAGCTGCAGAGCAAGGAGCTCGTCCCAGGAACAGCGGGCGTGACCTGGGCGGACCTCCAGCAGCTCTTCCTCCAAGGGAAGGTCGCGTTCCTCGCCGGCTCGCTCGGGACCGAGAACGCGATCAAAGGCGCGATGAAGTCCGGCAACATTCCGGCCGATTCGATCGACCTCTATCCGATGGCCTATCCGTCGAAGCCCCCAATTCCACCGCAGCACTACAGCGAGGCGGGTGGGCTGGCGATCTGGCACAACACGAACAAGGACCACGTGGACGCCGCGATGGCGCTCGGGCAGTTCATGTCGAGCACCGAGCAGGACAAGCACCTCGCGATGGCCATGCAGACGCCTCCGTCGCGCGCCTCGGTCGGTGACATCTTCGCCGACGACCCCTTCAACCAGTACGTCGCGAAGGCGGCGCAGAAATGGGGGAACATCGACGTCTTGCAACTCGGCTACTACGACCTCCGCCAGGTGACGCTGCCGATGTATCAATCGATCATGTCCGGCAAGGCATCTGTCCAGCAGGCGCTCGGGGCGTCGGTCGGACCCGCCCAGCAGATTATCGACAAGCTGCGCGCCGGCCACTAAGAAATTATCTCAAAACTGTTGTTTGAGCGCCCTGCGGGCGCTGGTAGCACCACAGATAACCGTGGTCATGCCACCGTTCCGAGAGCAGGCAGCCTGCTCGCTTTCGGAGGTCGCCCACGGCGCTTGGGCGGGACCCAGGCGGGCAGAGGGATCTGGTAGTGCAAGAGTTCGGACATCGTCCAGCGATGATCGGTGAGGCCGGCGGCCATCGCCGGGGTGCGCTCCTGCCACTGGAGCGGGGCACCCGGGGGAGCAAGCTGGCGGAGGCTGGCGTGGACCCAGCAGAAGTTATCGGCGCAGCCCACCAGGTACATCCCCGCGGTAAGGACAGCGTCGGTGTGAGCGATCGCCCGACCGCGGCGGGCCAAGGGAGCCAAGGAGCTGCGAAAGGTCGCGTTCGGCCGCTCGATGTAGGCGGTGTTGATGTCCGTCCCGCCGTGGGTCGCGGCGATGACGGCGCCGATCGCCTCGCGCGTGCCCTGGATGATCCGTCGGCTGACACGCACGCCATGACGGTGGGCGTACTGCTTGACGACTTGACCGATCAGCAGGCCGTGCTCCGGGACCAAACGGGGACGGCCGCGGCGTCCGGTGTGGACCGGTGTCCGAAAGACCCGCCGAAAGGCGGTGACGTAGCTGGCCAGGCCATCGACACCGACCAGGATCGCGGCGGATCCGGCGCAGCGCCGGACCCGCTGGACCAGCGCGGTGATCAGGGGCAGGTCGCGGTGAGAGCTCACCACTCCCCCCAGCCACAAACGGGACGGAACGGCCAGGGCCATCGCCATCCACACCCGCTGGCCCACCAGCTTCGCCCAGATTTCGTCGACTTGGACGTGCTGGACGTCGACCCGACCCGCCTCGACGAGGTGCGCGTGGACCGCTTGGCACTGCTGACCCGCGCGCGCTTGCCAGACAGCAACCGTGCGCTCGTCCAGGCCGAACGCCGCGACGATGGCCTGGAGCGGACAGCCGTGGCAGAGGAGCGTGAGGACGAGCGTCACGGTATCCACCGCGGTGCGGAGCTGGTCGTAGGCCGTCCCCCGGGTCGCGCTGAAGGTCTTGCCGCAGCGGTGACACTGGTAGCGCCGATCCCGCTGACTATGCACGCCGATGTTCCCTTGACCGACCTGGCCCCGCAGCGGACAGGCCGGATTGTGGCAGAATTGCTCCGAGGGGTCCACGAGCTACCTCCATCGAACGCGATTGCAAGTTCACGTTCGTTAGAGTGCATCGCGGACCCATCCTTTTCAACTAATCAGCCACCCCACCACGCTTTGATGGGGTGCTACCCCTACCGGACTGGCACGACCTCACCGTCACGAACGGTGACTGATGCGCCGCCATCACCGTGATAGACACCGTCTGGTGCAGGTGAGACCTTGAGTACACCATCAAGATGGGACACGTTTTCAGGCTGTGCACCTGTAGCTATGACCAGTTCCCATCGCCCCTCTGCGTCAGAACCCGTCAGAACAACAACGCCGACATGACATAGCAATGGCTTGGACACTGGAGCGAGTCTGACCTTGTATACATTTGACATCGACCCTCCCCTTCAGAAAAACGGAATGGCCCGTGGCTAATTGTTTGCCTGACCCCTGCATAGTATACTACGCATCATCCAGGTGAGGGCTCGCGGACGCACAGGCTGGATGCCGGGGGACTACGCACACAAGTCGTTGTCTTTCCGCACGACACCGTCACGCCGTCAGGCACACCGATTCTTTGAATATCCAGATCGACCGGCGGAGACGCACCGTATTGTCTTGCGGCGGAGGAAACATGACCGCTGAACTGTTCTATACGGGTGAGGTCCACGATCCAGATTCCTACGAGCAAAGGTTCGTCGAGGAATTAAGGGAAAGACTCCAGGTATCCAGCGAGTGGTACTTTATCATTCGTGAGATCTTGTTTCCTAAAAGATATGGCCGAGCCGATGTCGTAGTCGTCTCGTCGCGCGGAATCTTTGTCCTCGAGCTCAAGCATTGTGATCAGCCGGTCTGCGCATACACCAACCACGGGTGGCAGAAGATTAGCGGTGGAAAGGAGATCCCACTCGACAGTAACAGACCGATTAACAACCCGTACCGTCAGTTGGAAGGATATCGCGATGGGCTCCATACATGGCTTGCCCGAATCGACGATCGATTGTTCGCCGAGCTGTCTTCCGCGACACGAGACATGCTTCGTAACTACAAGTCTCCGGGGGCTGTCGTCATCTATCCGAGACTGACTAGGGGGCCGCATTTTCAACGCCATACTAACCCAAACATCATGGTCCTTGGCGCGGATGAAGTCCCCGCTGAGTTGGAGAAGGATCGTCCTAATTCGATTCTCTGGTCACAGGATGAAGGGCGGCTTCTTGCAAGTGCTCTGGGACAGCCAGGTGATCTCGACCAGGACCTACAGAAATGGGTGTTCCTTCAGGAGCCCCTCGTCGACCAGAAGGTCCAGAACTTTGTCGGTCGGCGAGATTCCCTGGAGGCGATCACGTCGAATTGCCAGGGACCGACTGGCCACTACTGTCTGATCCAGGG
>Ga0307374_10015471_pt1 | contig 10257 bp, 7 predicted proteins | sample OX3MG_FD_202532 | JGI IMG/M metagenome (GOLD analysis project Ga0307374, IMG submission 202532) | Soil microbial communities from Risofladan, Vaasa, Finland - OX-3 | ecosystem: Environmental > Terrestrial > Soil > Coastal area > Acid sulfate soil | place: Finland: Risofladan, Vaasa | collected...
GCTGGACGGCGACACTTGCCGTTGAGGTTCGGCGCGTTTTGCGCCGCTGGCCTATTTGCGGTGAGTTTGTGCGCGCCAAGCTACGCGCAGACGCGCCGTCCCATCAATCTGGATGACCTCGCGCGTATGCGTGACGTTCGCGATCCGCAGTGCTCTCCGGACGGCAAATGGGTCGCCTACACGGTCAGCTCTGTTGACGTCAAGGCAGACAAACACAATTCCCACGTGTGGATGGTGAGCACGGACGGCTCGCGCGACATTCAGGTCACCGAGAGCCAGGAATCGGAAGGCGGACCGGAGTGGTCTCCGGACGGAAAATATCTCTCGTTCACTTCTTCGCGGCCCGGGCCAGCCAAGGGAAACCAGGTCTGGCTGCTGAACCGGGAGGGCGGCGAAGCGATGCAGCTCACGGGAGTGAAGGGTAATTTACAGGGCTACGAATGGTCGCCCGATTCAAAACGCCTCGCGCTCGTCGTGATGGATCCTGACCCCGAAGCGGAAGCGAAAGAAGCCGCGGCAAAGCCAGGCGCGCCTCCGTACATTCCCAAGCCCATTGTGATTGACCGCTACCATTTCCGGGAGGACGTTGTTGGATACCTCCTCAGCAACCGCCACAGTCGCATCTACCTCTTCGACATCGCCACGAAAAAAACGGAGCGCCTGACAAAGAGCAATTACGACGAATCGGGCCCGGTGTGGTCGCCCGACGGCACGCGCATCGCGTTCTTAAGCAATCACGATCCGCATCCCGACAGGGATCCCGTGCCGCAGGTTTTTGTCGCCGACGCGCAGCCCGGTTCCGTTGAAAAACAGGTCACCAATTTCGGCACGCGCGGGACCAGAGGACGGCTGGCGTGGAGTCCCGACGGGAAATCGCTCGCATTCTTAGTCGAAGACGAAAAAAAGTGGGGCGCATATGGCATGAGCCATCTCGCCATCGTGCCTGCGGACGGTTCCGCTGCGCCAACAATTCTCGCCGAGAAACTCGATCGTTCCGTTTCCTCGCCCTATTTCAGCGAAGACGGAAAATCCATCGTAGTCGCGGAAGAGGATGATCGTTCGGAGTATCCAATTTCGGTGAACATTGCCGATCAGAGCGTACAGAAATTGCTTCAGCCGCCGATCGTGATCGGGGCGATGTCGCATTCCAATGGATGCCTTGTAGCGCTGGCCGGCGGAGACGACAAGGCCACGGAAGTTTACTCGTGGGCGGGTGGCAAGCTGCGGCAACTGTCGCACCAAAATGATGCCCTCTTCGCGCAGCTTGAATTCGGGAAGACCGAAGACGTCAGCTACAAAACTCCCGATGGAACAGACGTTCACGGCCTGCTGACTTTGCCGCTTGGATACACGGCGGGTACCAAAGTGCCGTTTCTACTGCGCATTCACGGCGGGCCCGACGGGCAGGACGCGCACTCGTTCAGTTTCGAACGGCAGATTTTCGCGGCAAATGGCTACGCTGTGCTCAACGTGAATTATCGCGGCAGTTCCGGACGCGGGCAAAAATTCCAGCGCGCCATTTTCGACGATTGGGGCCACTACGAAGTGGAGGATTTGGAGGCCGGCATCAATCACGTGATCCAAATGGGCGTTGCGGATCCCAACCGCCTCGGCGTGGGCGGCTGGAGCTACGGCTGCATCCTGACGGATTACATGATCGCAAGCGATCCACGCTTGAAAGCCGCGACGTGCGGCGCAGGCACGGGATTTACAGTCGCTCTTTACGGCGTCGATGAGTACATCATTCAATACGACAATGAAATCGGTCCGCCGTGGAATCCGAAGTCGTGGGAAACGTATCAGAAAATCTCCTATCCGTTTTTGCACGCGGATCGCATCAAGACGCCCACGCTTTATCTGAGCGGCGACAAAGACGCCAACGTCCCCATGATCGGCAACGAGGAAATGTACGAGGCGCTGAGAAGTTTGGGAATTCCGACGGAGCTCATCATCTATCCAAATGAATTCCACGGCATTCAGCGGCCCAGCTTTCAGCGCGACCGCTACGAGCGTTATCTCGCGTGGTACAGCAAGTACATCATGAAGAGCAGCGCACCGAGTCACGGAGCGGTGGCGGGCGGCATGTAAAGCGCGGTAATATTTCCGAGCGTGCGAAAATTGCCACGCTGTTCCGCCAACCCATGTCCAAAATCGGCGACTCTTCTCAAGTGAATTCCGCCACTGGAACAGGTCTCAAGCGCGTTGATACAAACTTGCCCGGCGTTTGCGAGATTCTCCTCGAAGCGCGCGGCGACGCTCGCGGAAGTTTCCTCGAAACGTATCACCAGAAAAAATTCGCGGAACTCGGCATCACGGATATTTTCGTTCAGGACAATCATTCGACTTCCACGCAAGGCGTGCTGCGCGGGCTGCATTACCAGCTCAACCGCTCGCAGGCGAAGCTCTGCCGCGTGATTGAAGGCGAGGCGCTCGACGTGGCCGTCGACATTCGCGTCGGGTCGCCGCATTTCGGCAAATGGACCAGCGTTGTCCTGTCGGCGGAGAAGCGCAATCAGCTTTATGTGCCGCGCGGTTTCGCGCACGGCTTTTTGGTTTTGTCGCCCCGCGTGCAGTTTCTTTACAAGTGCAGCGATTTTTACGATGGCGCGGACGAGTACGGCATCGCCTACGACGATCCGGACCTCAACATCGCGTGGGGAATCGCGTCGCCCCTGCTTTCTGAAAAAGACCAGCATCTCCCCCTGCTGGCCAAAGTCCCACGGGAATTCCTGCCGCGTTATTAATGTTTTCGGGGATCGCGCGGGCGTTGCGCTCTTCCGTCGTTTACATTTCGCCCGTTTGAAACTTGGATTCAAAACCGGGATGTCTTGATTAGACGACGCCGGTCATCAAGTGACCGGTCGGCTGGATTTTACCAGCATTGGCCCGGCACCTGATTATACAAGCGGGACGGCGGATGGCAAACTGGCACACGGCTCGATTCCCGAGCGTGATTCTTTCGCTTCCCATTCGCCACTTTTCCGCTTTGCGGCGGGGAATCAATCACGCTAAAATCACTCAATTATGGCCGCCTCGACTTGGAAGGGCTTCCTGACGTTTGGCCTGATCTCGATCCCTATCCGTCTTTCTCCGGCTGCGCGGACCGAACGCATCAGTTTCAATCAGCTCCACAAAGAGTGCCACACGCGCCTGAAGCAGCCGCTCTTTTGCCCCACGTGCAATCGCATGGTCGAGCGCTCGGAAGTCGAGAAGGGCTACGAATACGAAGACGGCCAGTACGTGCTGTTCACGCCGGAAGAGCTCGACAAGGTCGAGCCTGAATCCGCGCGTTCGATGGAAATCCTCGAATTCGTCAAGCTCGACGAAATCGATCCTGTTTTTTTCGATTCCTCGTATTACGCCGCGCCGGAGGAAGGCGGAGCGAAAGCCTATCGCCTGTTGACCGAAGCCATGCAGCAATCGGGCTACGCGGGCATCGCGAAAGTCACCATGCACAATCGCGAGAACATCGTCATCATTCGCGCGAGTGACAACGGCCTGACGCTGCACACCATGTTCTACACCAACGAAATTCGTTCCGCGGAAAGCGCCGGCGCCGATAAGGTCGAAGTGAAGGAACAGGAGCGCACGCTCGCCACGCAACTGATCGAAAATCTCGCAGCGAAGTTTGAGCCCGATAAATATCGCGACACGTATCAGGAAAGTTTGCGCGCTCTGGTCGCTGCGAAAACCGCCGGCCGCGAAGTCACCGCTGCGCCCCACGCTTCAATCGCGCCGGTAATCGATTTGATGGACGCGCTGAAGAAAAGCCTCGCCAAGCAATCCGCCGCGCCCGAGAAAAAGCAGCCCATCCGCATCGTTTCGCGGAGCAAAGAACCCGTCGTCAAGCAACGAAAGAAAGCCTAGCCGCAATCCCACAAATGCTGTTCGGCAGGGCACGGCTTCGTACGTTCCTTGATACCAGTGTGCAAAACCTCAAGCGCTGTCATTCCGAGGAGCCATGCGACGAAAAATCTGCTTCTCGTCTGTTTGTTCTATCGCCGTCTGCGTAATGCGATTTATTTCTCGGGCTGCAAAATCAATTTTTGCACGCGCCAGTTCAACAATTCCGCCACGTACAATTCGTTTTCAGACGGGCACGCAATCTCGTGTATCCAGCCGAATTGCTTCAATTGTTTTCCTGACTCGCCGAGCATTCCCAAAACTTTCCCATCCAGGCTCAGCTTGTAAATGCGCCCCGGGAAAGCATCCGAGCTGTAGAGCACTTGATGCGGACCCGGCGTGATGCAAATCGCCCACGGCGCGCCGGGCGCCATCGTTCCCGTCGTCGAAGTGGATTTGCGGCCAATCGCGGGACGCGCATCGGCCGGCGCGGGCACGTCAATCGTGATCTGACGCAAAAATTTCCCGTCGCCATCGAACACCTGAATTCGCCGGTTGCCGCGATCCGCGACGTACACATTTCCTTTTGCGTCGACGGCAATGCTGTGCGGCGTATTGAATTGCCCCGGCTTGTCGCCCGGCGCGCCCCAGGACATCAGCCAATTTCCATTTTTGTCAACTTTCGCGACGCGCGAATTGATGTAGCCGTCGCTGATGTACGCGTTGCCCGCCGCGTCCCACGCAACGTCGGTCACTTGCCGGAACATTCCGTCGACGGGAGGCAGCGGCGGATGCGGATGCGCGAGCGGGCCCGTGTGCTCGTCCGCGGCTTCTTGTTTACGCCCGAAAACCATGACGACGCGCCCTTGGGGATCGAATTTGATCACCATGTCCGAGCCTTTGTCGGTGGCCCAAATGTTGTCGTGCGCGTCCACCTTCACTGTGTGCGCGAACGACCACGCATACAAATTGTGGCCGATCTCGCGGATGTAACGCCCGTCCGCGCCGAATTCCAAAAGCTGCGCCGCGGCAGCGCCATACGCAGGACCCGTGGTATTGCCGCGCGAAAAAACAAACACGTGACCCTTCGAGTTCACCGCTACGCCGGAGACTTCTCCCAAATAAAGATTGGGCGGCAATTTCAAAAAGTCAGGGACGGACCGGTAGGGAATTTCCGGCACGCTGACCTGTTGCGCAAACACGTAGCCGCCCAGCAAAAAGCACAATGCAATCGCGCAGCGCCTCATACATTTCCTCCGAGTCGGCGATTCTTTTGCCGCAAATCTTCGCAGCCCGCAGAGTATAGCCCACGCCGCAAATAATTCCTCGCACCGGCAAATAATCAGGGAGGAAATTCGTGAACAGGCGTGCGGGCTCGCTAGAATGCGGCCGTTAAGGTTGCGCTAAATTGTCGCGACTGGATTTTGACGCGCGTTACAGCGTGTTGCGTTTGCCGCGCGGAGGGATTTCGTCCTCGGGGACTTCGCGCGTTTTGATTTCGCCCTGGTCGGCGTCGGGAGCATTCTCGATGCCGTCGATAATGCCCGCTTCGTAGTCCTGCCCATCCTCGACAAGTTCGCGAACGCTCTCCGAATCCGCCGTTTCCACGTCCGACAGTCCTTGAATGTCGCCCGATTGCCCCGCGGTGCCCGAGCCCGGACCTGCGCTCATCACCGCGATGTCGTTGCCGACCGAATGAACGCCGCGCGACAGCCGTTCGCGCCGCGCCGCTTTGTTTTTGCGCACCGCTTTCCTAGCGAGTGCCGCTGCCGCTTTGCGAGTCAATCGCTTCTTCGCCAGAACTTTTCCCCGCTTCGCTGTTTTCTTCTTGTGCGCGACGATATTCTTCCGCGCACTTTTTGCGCGAATCGTTTTTTTCTTCCGCTTTTGGTTTTTCTTGGCCATGCGCAGAGTGTACCACTCGCGTTCGGCGTGGACAATCGGACGCGCAGTTTTCAGGAGGGTCGTTTGGGATGTGACGTTAAGCTGGACAAAATTAGCGCTGATTTGTTTTCGCGCTTTTGTCAGAGGGATCGTAGAGCGACGAAGACAGCGACGCCGTCACGGGATACGATTTCCCGCCGTCGGAAATTCGCGTTACGAGTAGCACATAACGGAAGCCTTCGGGATGTTCGCGACTGCGCAGCAACACCAGCATGCCAGTCACCGCCGCGTCCGTATGCGCGACCACTTGTCTTCCGGATGCGAGTGAAGATACGAGGACGCCGCGAAATGGAGTGCCGTCCGCGTCGCGCGTCGAATCGATCGTCTCCAGCATTTTGACGCGCATCACCGTTCCGGCGGGGAATTCATCCATGGCGTCGGAGTTCGAAGCTTTCAGGCGTGTTTGCAACTGGAAATTCAGCACCGAACCTGCGGTGACGTGCACCTGGCCGATTTGCGATGCGCGGCCGCTCCATGCAGGCAAAGAGAGCAAACTCACGGCGAACAACACTGCGGCGAGGCGTTTCATAGGGCTGGGCTCCCAAATAAAATGCCAACGCTTTACTTCATATCGCGCCGCCGACGACCCGTCAAGTTTTCGCGCGAACGGGATTTCCTAAATCCTGCCTGTTCGCGTGGCCAGCATTTGCACGCCGTGCGCGGCGAGTTCGCTTCTTCGCGTCGTCAGTGCGGCGTGCGGTTGCGCCCCAGCGTGAAAACGATTCCCGTGGTCAGCCACAGATTGTTCTGATGGGTCTGAAAAAACGATGTCCTGTAATAATCCGCGTCGAACAGGCGCACCGTCCAGTGCCGCGAAATCTGCAAATCCACGCCGCCGCCCGTCCGGAAGGAAAACGCATTTTCCGAAAATTGGGTGCCGTTGAGCCCCTGAATGCTCAAATCCAGGCGCGAGCCGCCGGCGAGAAATTCGGCGAATGTGGTGACCGTCGAATGGCGCGGCCGCCAAAAAACGCGCGGACCAAAGTGGTTGCCATACATTCTAACGGTCGCGCCCGTCAGCGAACCCCACTGCTTGCTCGCGTCCGCCTGCACTTGCAGCCACGGGAAAATATTGACACCCACGCTCCCGACAAATCCATTCACATTCGGATAGCCGCCGCCCGCGTTGAACTGCGTGTGCGTGAAGCCGCCCATCAGTTCCACGGTCATGCCTTGCTTCAAACTTTTCACCGGCTCTTGCGCGCTCGCCGGAATCGCCATCAGCAGCAGCGCGGAACATAATACGAACGCCTTCATCGTCAGCCTTTCGCGGTCCAGCGGACTGGCACATGAACCGGCAGATGAAATTGTCAGCCGCGCGGTTGTCGCGCCGCGCATTGTGCTTATCGGAATTTGGATGCAACAGCCGGGGGAACTAGAGTGACAATTTTTGCGCCAATGTGCAACCTCGCTCTTGCACGTAATTTCGATGCACATACTGCCTGCGAGGTCAGCAGCCGCGTGTTTTGCGTTCCGGCTTGGGCTGTGAATGTGGCGATAGAAACGCGCAAAACACGGCACACAATTCTTCGGTATGTTTCCTCCTCAATATCGCTCGTGGTAATGCCGCCTATCGAGCTGGGGTTCCACGACGTACAATGTGCCACTTACGATTTCTTGATCCAAGTGAATTTCATTTGCAGCACGCGCGAGTCAGAAAACCTCCACGCTCACAAATCGAGCATGGGGCACCCGGCAAAGCGAAAAGCCGCAGAACCTCAAACGGAGAGGCTCTGCACAACCAGTACCGCGTTATACTACGCAGTTTCCGGCGAGGAGAAATCATGAGACGGCATTGGGCGGGGATTTGCGCTGCGGGAATTTTACTGTGCGGGATCTGTGTCGTGGCGCAGGCACAAGGTGTCACGCAGACGCAAGGGGCGGATTTGCATTTACTCCCGCAGCCGCGGGAAATAAAACAAGGCGGAGGCGCGGCGTTTGAGGTGACACGACGGACGCGGATTGTGGTGAGCAGCGCGCTGGGCGGGAGAGGTTTTGAGGGCGCGCAAATGCTCGAAGACGAAATCGAGCGCTGGACCGGGTGGGAGACGAGAATTACCGTCGCGCGCGAGATGCCGGGGGGCGGGGACATTATTTACATTGGCGATGCGACGAAAGACGGCAAGTTGCGAGTCGCGCTGGAGAAGCAGGGCTTGTCGATGCAACAGGGATTCGACCAGCAGGGCTACGAGATTTCGGCGGAGCGTCATCGGATATTGGTGGGCGGCGGGAGCGCGGAGGGCGCGTTTTACGGAGTGCAAACGCTGCGGCAGTTGCTGCGTCCCGCGAATTTTAGCGACGCGGGCGGCGCAAAAGGAAAAGCAGAAGCGGATTCCTCGGCACTGTTCGCAAATACGGCGACCGGCCTCGGAATGACAAGCGAAATTGAGAATGCGAGCGAAAATAGAAACAACGGCGGCTCCGCGGGCGGCGCAAAGGAAACAACGAAAGCAGATTCCTCGTCGCGGTTGCTCCTCGGAATGACAGACGAAGACGACGGCGAGGCCGAGAGCGGTGCGCGCTTCGTTACCGTCGCGCTGCGAGGGAGTTTGGCTGAAGCGGAAAATAAAAGTGCGAAGAGCGCGCGGAATGTGGAATTGATTTGTCCTGCAATTACCATTCGCGATTGGCCGGCGATGAAGTGGCGCGGAGTCAGCATTGATATCAGCCGGGGGCCGATACCGACGCTGAAGTTCATGGAGAATCAGATACGCGTGCTGGCGGGATACAAACTGAACATGTACGCGCTGTATATGGAGGACGTGTTCACGGTGCCGGGAAATGAGATTTTTGCGCCGCGCGATGCGCTGACGGCGGATGAGATCCGCGAGCTCGTCAGCTACGCGCAAAAATATTACGTGACGATTGTTCCGGAACTCGAAACGTACGGGCATCTCCACAATGTGCTGCGCTACGATGTTTACAGCCAGCTTGCGGAAGTGCCGCATGGATCGGTGCTGACGCCGACGCAGCCGGGGACCTACGACCTGCTCGGGAAAATGATTGCGGCGATGGCTCCGATTTTCAAGGGTCCGTTTTTTCATATTGGCGCGGATGAGACTTTCGAACTGGGGCGCGGGCAAACGAAGGATTTGGTCGCGCAGAAGGGGTTGGGGCAAGTTTATCTGGATCACATCGCGAAGCTCGATGGAATGTTGAAGCCGTATCACAAGCAGACGATGTTCTGGGCGGACATTGCCGAACATTTTCCGGAATTGCTGCCGACGCTGCCGAAGGATTTGATTGCCGTGATATGGACGTACAGCAATAAGGATTCGTATGACGCGCGGCTGGCACCGTTTCGCAACGCGGGCTTGCAGATTTTCGTTTCGCCGGGAATCAGCAACTGGCGGCGCGTCTATCCGGATTTCGACGGAGCGTATTTGAATATCCGCAATTTAACGCGCGACGGGCAGAAATTCGGCGCGTTGGGAATGTTGAACACGGATTGGAAGGACTGGGGCGGCCCGTTGAACGGAATGGATTGGCCGGGATTCGTTTTTGGAGCGGCGTGCGCGTGGCAGCCGGGAGAATCGTCGATTGACGAATTTCGGGATAGCTACGATTGGGCTTTCTATCGCAACACGGATCACACGTTCGAGGATATTTTGAATAAATTGGCGGACACGAATTCGATGCTCGACGGCGTGAAACTGAATGGGACGTATACGTCGTATTTCTGGGCTGATCCTTTTTCGCAAGCAGGGGCGGATTATGCGACGACGGCGGGACCTGTGCTTCACGATCTGCGCGTGGAGGCGGAGCAGGCGTGGGAATCGCTGCTCGAAAATCGCGGAAAGGCGCAAGCGAATGCGGACACGATTGACGATTTGATTTTTGCGTCGCGGCGGCTGGATTTTTTCGGAATGAAGCTGCAATACACGACGGAGATGAGCGAGGCGTATTGGGACGCGTTCATGAATATGAGCGACCGGCGGCGGGTGGAGCGGGATCTAGGCACGTTGAGCTCGATGGATGGCGATTTGCAGGATTTGCGCGAAGGCTTGACCGGGTTGCGCGACGAATATGCGCAGAGGTGGCGCGCGGAGAATCGCGAATACTGGCTGGGCAATGTGACGATTCGCTATGACACGATGGCTAGCGCAGTGCAAGCGAAGATTAACGAGATTAATGTGCTGGAAGATAATTATTCGCGATTGGGACAATTGCCCACGCCGGAGAGCTTGGGATTTTTTTCGCGACCGGCGCTGCAACAAGGCGGGCACTGAGGAAGAGCGAGTTTCGAAACTCGAAAAGCGAAACTCGAAATTCGAAGCGAAAAGCAAGAGGCGGTCAGGTTTTCGTGCCTCGTGACGAGCCGCAGAAAGGCAAATCCCCACCCTTCGCGCCCATTGTTCGATTCGCGCCAGCGATTCCCGGCAACAGAAGCACGACCGGCGCGATGCCGCGCTGCTTTGCTTCGGCTTCCGCCTCGGCTTTGGCTTGGGATTGGCTGATGAATGGGGACTC
>Ga0307374_10015473_pt1 | contig 10257 bp, 12 predicted proteins | sample OX3MG_FD_202532 | JGI IMG/M metagenome (GOLD analysis project Ga0307374, IMG submission 202532) | Soil microbial communities from Risofladan, Vaasa, Finland - OX-3 | ecosystem: Environmental > Terrestrial > Soil > Coastal area > Acid sulfate soil | place: Finland: Risofladan, Vaasa | collected...
CCGGCCCGCGTGGCGAACGCGGTTAAGTCGCGACCTCGGTTTACATAACGCTTCTCATCGAAAACCCCGTAGGTGGGGAGAAAGATCTTCCGATGCACATGGTGGATACGCGACTCTTCCGGGCGATGGCCGAGAGTGGCGTAGAGGACGGAATTGAACAGGCGGCTATCCCGCCGCTCGGGAAAGCCGATGACCACATCCAGCGGCGGCCGGCCGGCGCGGGTGGCTTGGCGAAACAGGCCAAGCAACTCCTCGAAAAACTGGTCAGTTTCTCGGGCCACCTCCGCGATGCCGCCCTGGAGGAAGTATCCCGTGAGCGCCATTTCGGGCAAAACGAGCACGTCAAGGGGCTCGTTCGCCGCGTCAAGTTGGCTCAGCGTCTCACCTAAATGCGCGAGCGTGAAATCATAGGCGCCTTTTTTTGGCCGCAACTGCGCGACCGCCACGTGCCATTCCATTACGTGATCTTCATCCTTTAAGCGGGGAGCCGTGGTTAAATTGCTGAAGAGCCGGACGCCCATCCTTTTGCTTCCCTTCCGGGAGAGCGCCGGGGCCTTGAGCTGGAATTGACTCTTGCACGGTCTGGCTCGCAACCTGAGTCAGGCCGGTGGCCAGTCCTGCCAGCCCAGCCATATCCGCCGGCACGACCAAGACCTTGTTGGCTGGATTCTCGGCCAGCTTGGGCAGCATCTGCATGTACTGGAACTGCAGGGCCTCAGGCGTGGCGCCCGCCGCGTTGACCGCCTCGAACACCATGCGAACCGCCTCGGCTTGCGCCTCCTGCACCGTGATCATCGCCTTGGCCTCGCCCTGGGCACGGAGCATGGCGGCTTGTCTCTGGCCCTCGCTGGCCAGGATGACGGCCTTTTTATCGCCATCGGCGCGCAGAATCGCCGCCTGCGCCTCCCCCTCGGCGGTGAGAATGGCCGCGCGCTTATTCCGTTCCGCCTGCATTTGCTTTTCCATGGCGATCTGGATGTCCTTTGGGGGGCTGATATCCTTCAATTCCACCCGAGTGATCCGCACGCCCCATTTCTCCGTCACCTCATCCAGAACCGAACGAAGACGCATATTGATCTCGTCCCGACTGGTCAGGCTGATATCCAGGGTGAGACTTCCCATCACATTTCGCAGGGTGGTCTGCGCTATCTGCTCCATGGCGGGCAGGAGATTCGCCACTTGATAGGTGGCGCTCTTCGGATCGAGGATCTGATAATAGATCACGCTGGTCACATTAATCGTGACATTATCGGACGTAATAACCGGCTGGGGCTTAAAGCTCACCACTTGCTCACGCAGATCAAGCAGGGGCAACATACGGTCAATGAACGGGAGCACCACCGTGAGCCCGCTCTCCGCGCTTCGATGGTAGTTTCCCAGGCGCTGCACGATCCCGACCCTGGCCTGCGGCACGATGCGGAATGTCTTGACCAACATGGTCACGAAGGCCACCACAATCACGCCAAGAACGACTTCCAAACCCGTCATGATGTTGGCTCCTTTCGCGCGGAGTAACTTAATCGATCGGCAACTCGGGCAGGCGTCCAGACTCGGTGGGAATGGTCACATGAACAGTCAAACCATGCACGAACATGACTCGGACGATTGAGCCCTTCGGGATCAGCGTGCCGGGAGGGTACGAGCGAGCCGACCAGAACTCTCCCGCTCCAAGCTGTACCAGCCCGGCGTCGTCACTGACATCCTGTTCCACCACGGCCTGGCGGTCCACCAGGCGAGAATGGCCGGTAAGCTGCATTGGCTGCCGAGGGCCTCCGATGCGGGCTAGGGTGACCGGCCGGACGACGGTCAGCAAGGCCACGGTCACCGGCACGAACACCGCCAACTGGAGAACCGTGGGGAGACCCACGGCGGCCAGCACCGCGGTGAGCGCGGCCGCTGCCCCCACGTATACCAGAATGAAAGCGGTGCTGGCCACTTCACCGGCAAGCGCCATGGCCGCGATGATGAGCCAGACAAACCACGGCACCGGCGCCCTCCTTGGTCAGGACGTTGTGAGCGTCTCCTTGATTCGGGCCAGACCTTCCCGGATCTCATTCATGCCGCACGCATAGGACAGGCGAAGGTATCCTGGGGTTCCGAAGGCTTCCCCGGGTACGGTCGCCACGTATGCCTTTTCCAGGAGATAGGTAGCCAGATCCAGCGAGGAATGAACCACATGGCCGCCGATGCTTCGCCCCAGAACTCCGCGCACGTTCGGGAAGGCATAGAACGCGCCCTCTGGAAGGGCGCACCGCACCCCGGGAATCCCGTTGAGCAGCCCAACGATCACGTCACGCCGCTCCTTAAAGGCCCGCGCCATATCATCCACCGCCTCTTGCGGTCCCTGGAACGCCTCAACCGCCGCGTGCTGGGCGATGGACGTGGCGTTGGAGGTGCTATGACTCTGGATGCCGGCCATGGCCTTGATGACGGGCAGCGGACCGGCCGCGAAGCCGATGCGCCATCCAGTCATGCTGTACGCCTTGGAGGCGCCGTTGATCAAAACGGTCCGATCAGAGAGCGTCGGCACCGCGGCCACGAAGCTGGGGCTCGATCCGGAATAGCTGATACGCTGATAAATCTCGTCGCTGATCACCCCCACCGAGGTTGGCTCCAGCACGTCGCCCAGAGCCCGCAACTCCTCGGTCGAATAGACGCTGCCGGTTGGGTTGCTCGGGGTATTCAGCACCAAAAGCCGGGTCCGCGGCGTGAGGCGCGCCCGCAGGTCGGACGGCTGGAGCTTAAAAGCGTCCTCCTCGCGGGTGGGGATGATCACCGGTACGCCGCCCGCGAGTTGCACCTGGGCCTCGTAGCTGACCCAATAGGGCGCCGGGATGATCACCTCATCGCCGGGATCCACAAGGGCCTGAAAGGCATTGAATAGCGCCTCCTTGGCTCCGCTGGTCACCACGATTTGGTCGGGCGAGAATTGGATGCCGAGATCGGCATGCAAGCGCCCGGAGATCGCCTCGCGCAACTCCGGGATACCGTTTACGGCCGTGTATTTAGTGTGCCCCGCCTCAATGGCCGCCACGCCGGCGCGGGCGATCGGCGCTGGAGTAGGGAAATCAGGCTCGCCGGCACCAAATGATATGACGGGCAAACCCTCGCGCCGCATTGCCCGCTGCTTGGCATCGATCGCCATGGTTGCGGAAGGCGCCAGTGCGGCTAAACGTTCGCTGATTTTCACGAGAACCTCACCTCTTTACCTAGATCATAGCGTGGTGTGGCCGGCTGTCAATGCCGGGCCTTTCCGCCTGCGTTCGCCCATCAGCTGAAACCCGCGAAACGCGGGAGCGGGCTCGTCCATGGGCCGGGCACGGCCCCTGGCTCTCCAGCCCGTCGAAACATGCTCAGCCGAGGGTCGGCCCGTTTCCCAACAAGAGTTGGCGCACCCCAGCATCATCGTAGAGAAACTCGCGCGATGGCGACTCGCCGACACTGGGGTTCGTTGCCGCTGGACGGAAAGTGAACAGCACTTCATCGGCAAGCTCAACCACCAGGATAGCTGTAGCCTGTAGGAGATCACACTGCGCTCCCAGAGCGCCGAGAAACTCATGGTAGCCGCCGATCGTCCTTCGGATGAATGACCCGGAGTCCTGAGTATTTCCCCGCGCCTGAGCAGGCGGCCCGGCGCCGTTTCCCGGCTGGCGGACCATGGTTTGCAGATCGGCCAGCGGAAAGGGAATCGCCTCTACGAGTTTGCCTCCCTGCGTTACCCTGCCCACGAAACCATCATCCAATTCGCACAGGAGTAGATCCTCGAAGCCGTATTGGTCAAGGTAGCGCCCAATGGCGCTCAGGCCCTGTTGGTAGGATGGCTGCGTCGAGCGCTGCATACAGGCATGTCTCCATCCGCACGCGGTCCACGGCGACAGTGCACTAGGTGGTTCAAGTATACGCCCCATGGGAGAGCCTTAACAAGCGGCTTAACACCCTATCGACTGGCCGCTTTTAGCCAAAGCCTCTATGGTTAAGGTATACCGTGTAACAGCTTCAGGTGGAGCGCGCGCCTGTTTCAGGAAGATGCGAGATGCGATTTTCGGCCAAGACCCGATACGGACTGCTGGCTCTCATGGATATGGCGCTGCACCAGGATTCGGCCGCGGGCGGTCGTCTGACTACCCGTGAAATCGCGGCTCACCAGGGGATTCCCGAGCGCTTTCTCGAGCAGCAGATTACCGCGTTGAAGAACGCCGGTTTGGTGGTAAGCCACCGCGGAGCCCATGGCGGTTGTTCCCTGGCGCGCCGGGCCGAGGAGATTACCGTGCTCAATGTCATCGACGCTCTTGAAGGCTCACCCCTGGAGCTTGAGCAAGTGGATGGCGTGGAAGGGGAGCCGGTTGGCGGCGCGATCACCGAGCTATGGGCGAGGGCGCATCGGGCGCTAGTTGATCTCTTTGGCGGGGTGACGGTCGCCGATCTAGCCCGACGCGAGGCGGAACTGCGGTCAAGCGGGACTATCATGTTCTATGTCTAAGCCGGACTCGCCGCCGCGCGCGAGCTATCGTGCCGTGCTATACTGGTTTTCAATGTATAGCGTGGTGTCGCGTGCTGGATACGCTTTCCCCGTGGGAACGCGGCGCGCCGAGCGTGGTGCGTGACGAGCGGCATGGGACAGGACCACTGGGCGCAAGTAGCTACCGCATCGTCGCAGATCGAAGCGGAAATGGTGCGTAATTTGCTGACCGGCGAAGGGATTGCCTGTCTCGTGCAAACCAGTGACGCGGTCGCCTATCTTGGCGTCATCAGTCCTTGTCGCGTGTTGGTGCGCGAGGCCGACCTCGATCGAGCTTCCGCCTTTTTACATGCCTGGGATGAAGCAACTCCCGAGGATCCTAGCGAGACGGAATACGAGGACCATGAGAACCAAGACTAGGCGCTTCCAGGAGGGATCTCGATGAGGGATTTCTTGCGCCGCCGCCCGCTGCATCTTCCACTCCCCTTCGGTGATCATCCCCACGATGAACAACTCGGGCGCCTGTGGATTCGCTGCCCGTCGTGCGGAGAGCAACTCTATGCCAAGGAATACGAGGACAACCTCAAGGTATGCCCCAAGTGCCGCTATCACTTCCGCTTGTCATCGCAAGAGCGCCTGGCGCTGCTACTGGACCCGGACAGTTTCCAGGAGTTGGACCACAATTTGCGCGGCACGGATCCTCTGTCGTTCCGCAGCGAAGGCCAGGCATACGCGGACAAGATTCCCGGCTACGAGCGGAAGGCGGGCACGCCGGAGGCGGTTGTCTACGGTCTGGGCGCGATTGAAGAGGTCTCGCTCGTGATCGCGGCGAATAACTACCTTTTCCAGGGCGGCAGTATGGGCGTGGCGGTGGGCGAGAAGATTGCGCGCGCGATTGACCTGGCCGTAGCGCGACGGCTTCCTTTTGTCAGCGTGGTGGCGACCGGGGGCGCGCGTCAGCACGAAGGGGTCTTCGCGCTCATGCAAATGGCCAAGACCACCGCCGCCCTGGCCCGGCTGGGTCGGGTGGGGATGCCCTATATCTCGGTTCTTACCGATCCAACCGTTGGAGGGGTGCCCGCGAGCTATGCCATGCTTGGTGATGTGACGATCGCCGAACCTGGCGCCTTTATTGGCTTCGCGGGGCCGCGGGTCATCGAGCAAGCTATTCGTCAGAAACTTCCACCTGGCACCGCGACGTCCGAATCCATGCTGGCCCACGGGATGATCGACATGATTTGCGCCCGCGCGGAGTTGCGCGGGGCCATCGGGCGGCTGCTTCGCTTGTTGACCAACGGATCGTGCGGACGGACTCTTTCCGGCGAATGGGGCGAGCAGCGCCACGATCGGGAAATGAGCAGCGTAGGCGAGGGTCTGGGCATTGCGGACTAGCCTGGAGTTCGAGGCGCCGCTCGCCGAGTTGCAAGCCGAATTGGATAAGGCGCGCGCCGCGACAAAGCCCGGAGACCTGGAAGGCGAGCGCCTGGTGGCGCGGTTGCGCCGGCAGCTTGACGAGCGCCTTGTGGGCATCTACGCACAGCTACGACCCTGGCAAAAGGTGCAGGTTGCCCGGCATGTCGAGCGCCCTCATCCGCTGGACTATCTCCGGCTGGGGTTCACCGATTTCGTGGAACTACACGGCGATCGTCGATTTGGCGACGATCACGCGATCATCGGCGGCCCGGCGTCCCTCGAAGGGCGATCCGTGATGGTGGTAGCTCATCAGAAGGGCCGCGATACGCGCGAGAACGTGGATCGCAATTTTGGCATGCCGGGGCCAGAGGGCTTCCGCAAGGCACAGCGGCTCTTTCATCTGGCCGAGAAGCTGGGTCTTCCCGTAATCACCATGATCGATACCCCTGGCGCCAACGTCGGGGTGGCCGACGAGGAGCGTGGGCAGGTCGAGGCGATTGCCACGTCCATTGCCACCCTCTGCTCGCTGCGAGTGCCAATCGTGTCGGTCGTGACCGGGGAGGCCAATAGTGGCGGGGCATTGGCTATCGGGGTGGCGGATCGGGTGCTGATGCTGGAACACAGCACCTACTCGGTGGCCTCGCCCGAGGCCGCCGCCAGTATTCTTTGGCGCAGCGCCCAGAAGGCGCCCGAGGCGGCCGAGGCGATGCGGATTACGGCGCAGGATATGCTGGAATTCCGCATCATCGACCGCATCTTGCCCGAGCCGATTGGGGGGGCGCACCGCGACCCCACGGCGATGGCGATTGTGCTCCGCGATGCGTTGGCGGAGGAGCTAGACGGCCTCGTAGACCTGGGAACCACCGAGTTGGTGCAGTCGCGGTATCTTCGCTATCGTGGGCTCGGACCGTACCGCGAGGATTAGGGACCGCACTCCCGGATACGTGTAATTCTTGGACGGCAGTTTGTGGCAAGCTCTCTGCCTTGTTGTGCTGTCGAGTGAAAGAAAGAGGGCATTAAATCCGATCCCCCAATCGAGTCAGCGTATGCCCTGGCTCCTCGATCGCCCACGACGGGGAGAGGATCGAGAGGATGTGAGATGAACGTAGAAATCTGGTCTGATATCGTCTGTCCCTGGTGCTACATCGGCAAGCGGCGGTTTGAGGCCGCCCTCGCGCGATTCGCGCACCGCGATAAGGTTGAGGTGGTATGGCGCAGCTTCGAGTTGGACCCCACCGCGCCGCTCCGTTCGCCCGGTACGCTGAACGATCTCCTGGCGCGGAAGTATGGCCAGAGCGTGGAACAAGCGGCCGCCAACCACGCCCGGCTCACCGCTCTGGCGGCAGAGGAAGGGCTGGAGTACCACTTTGACCGAGCCCAGCACGGGAACACCTTTGACGCCCACCGCCTGACCCACCTGGCGGCGGCTTACGGCCTACAGGATGTGGTGGAGGAGCGCTTGATGCACGCCTACCTCACCGAGGGCTTAGCGATCGGCGATGCCGAGACGCTGGCCCGGATCGCCGCCGAGGCTGGGATGGACGCGCATGAGGCGCGGGGCGTGCTCGCCGGCGATCAGTATGCCGAGGCGGTGCGGGCCGACGAGCAGCGTGCCGCCGGGTTCGGCATTCGAGGGGTTCCCTTCGTGGTGATTGATGAGGCGTATGGCGTTTCAGGCGCGCAGCCGGCTGAGGTGTTCCTCGATACCCTGGAGAGGGCCTGGGCGGCGCGGGAGGGTTGAATCGGCGATCCCTTCTCTACTGGCCGGCAGCGATCGCCCACGGGTCAGGCCCAGGATCGGCGCCGGCGGCGGCCAGGACCAGGCGAGGGAGAAAGTGATCCCACCCGTGGGCATGCCCGTCTCGTTCCGCCACCGGCAGGTCGCGATGGGTGAGGCGCACGATCGTCTCCTTCCCATCGGGAATGAGGGCGATCTCTACCGTGCTCGAACCAGGCCGGACCAGCTCATCTTCCGCTTCCCAGCCCCAGGTGAAGACCACCCTACTATAGGGAATCAACTCCACATACCGGCCAGAGGCCACGTGTGGCCCCTGGATGTGGACGCGATAGATCCCGCCTGGGCGCGGATCGAGGGTGGCCTCGATGCCCATCCAGCGCACCGCGCGCTCTGGATCAGTGAAGAAGGAAAAGATGACCTCCGGTGAGGCGGCGATCCGTACCTCCCGCTCTACCACCTCGGCATCAAGCTCTATCATGATTGCTCCTCCGCTGCCGCCTCGGCAGCCTGCTTCAAAAGCTGCAACCGGTCATCCCAGAACTCCTCGAGGAAATCGCGCAGTTCGGTGACCTTTTCGGGACAAGCCCGATAGAGCCGGCGGGTTCCCACTCGGCGTTCGGCCAGCAACCCCGCCGATTCCAGCACACCCAGGTGCTGGGAGATCGCCGGGCGGCTGACCGCGAAGTGAGAGGCAATCTCGCCCGCCGAGAGTTCTTGGCTCCAGACCAGCCGGAGAATCTCGCGCCGACGCGGGGCCGCGATAGCTTTGAGGACAGTTTCCATACCCTTATTGTAAGCTGAGGCTTACGTAAGAATCTACTAACTTATGCACGGTCTTCTGAGCCATGCCGTGAATTGGTGACCACCATCAACCGCATGGGCGCCAGGCAAAGGCCAGGTCGCCGGTAGCGACCATATCCACGAACACTTGTGGCCGTCCTGATACCGGCTGCATCGTGAGGACAACCGCATTCCCCGCCACGACAGCTTGCTCAAGGGTGAAAAGGTGACTGTACGGCTCATCGATCAGCGGGCTGATCCCGCTTTGGGCAATCGAGCGCCGGATTGGGAGATCGGCCAGGGCGACAGCGCGATTCGCATACCGCAGCACCATGTAGCCCAGTGGGCGAGCGCCCTGGTCGCGGTAGCCAATGGCGAGCGCGTCATAGCGATGCACGTTGTCCACGGCATACTTGTGTCTGAGGGCCGCGATGGCCGCCGACGTAGCTGCCGGGCCAAGCACCAGCCTGGGGCTGAAAATCCGGCACGCCTGTGTGCCGGTAAAGATGACGGACGATGCCGTCGTTCCCAGCCCCGTGGCCGCGGCGTCAATCGCCGGATCGCCGGCGAACGACGGCCGGGCGCCGCGAAGGACGTCGAGGGTTGCGTGGACCGCTGATAGCGACAGGGAGAGCACGAGCAGATGACGGGAGGCCAGCACCGCCGTGTTGTAGGTAGAGAATCCGGTCGTGAGGGCCCAATCGGCCGCCAGGCCCATCGGATGCGAATACACTGGTACTCCATGGTAGCTACCTTGGGTAAAGCCGCGCTGGCGGAAATGCGCCACGACGGGCGCGAAATTGAAGTCGGAGCGGAAGCGGAGCACCTGGGTTGGCGGGGCCGCCACACCCACGGCCGCCGCTTCCCAGACCAGGTCCGTGGAATCCCAGGACCAATTCTTGGCATGCGTCGCGGCATACGCAATATCATAGGCGGAAAAGGCAGTCTGATCCTGGTCCAGGGAGGCGAAGAAGCGCATGCGCGGCGCCTCGGGGCCGGCGCTGGTCAGCGACGACACCCCTTCGTACTGCTTGAGCAGCGACCAGTCGGTAAACTCGATGGAACCGTTCTCCGCGGCCAGGGCCGCCAACGCTTGATCGAGATGATTCGGCGGCGGGAGAGCGGCGTAACCTGGCCGCGGGCCTACGTTCGTCAGCAGCACCAGGGCAAGGACCGAGTAGATATATCTCCGCACGATGGGTCTCCTTAAGCGATGTGCTTGTTCGCAAGGCGGGTCGAACCAGCCCTGCTGGGATCCCGCTCCATCGTGATGATATCGAAGTGTTCCTACAGGTATTGACGGCGTACGGAATCGGAAACCTTCAAGGTCAACGTGTCGCTAATTTAATTAGTAAACACTTGTAATATTTGTGCCTATCGGGGACGATAGGGAGGCTGGCTCGTGCCCTGGCGGTTCGCGTTTTGGGACGGTAGGCGGGAGGTTGTACGTGACGGATCGAGGTGTACAGGCGTACCTCGAGCGGATCAACTACCATGGGCCGCTTTCGCCCAGTCTGGAAACCTTGAGCGCGCTCCACCGCGCGCATCTGCTGGCCGTACCCTTCGAGAACCTGGATATCCATCTAGCCCGGCCGATCATTCTGGACCTCTCAAGCCTCTTCACCAAGATCGTTGAGCGACAACGGGGCGGATTCTGCTACGAACTGAATGGTCTGTTCGCCGACCTTCTCCGCTCCCTAGGATTCCATCTCGATCTCTTGTCGGCGCGCGTAGGCGGTTCCGACGGCCGGTTCGGTCCTGAGTTTGACCATCTGGCGTTGTTGGTTCATCTTGAACGGCCCTGGCTCACCGACGTGGGTTTCGGCAAATCATTCCGTACACCATTATGCCTTGATGACGCCGAGCC
>Ga0307374_10015474_pt1 | contig 10257 bp, 10 predicted proteins | sample OX3MG_FD_202532 | JGI IMG/M metagenome (GOLD analysis project Ga0307374, IMG submission 202532) | Soil microbial communities from Risofladan, Vaasa, Finland - OX-3 | ecosystem: Environmental > Terrestrial > Soil > Coastal area > Acid sulfate soil | place: Finland: Risofladan, Vaasa | collected...
CTCTGCTGCCTGCTGGGCTTACCAGGGGCATCCGCACGGGCCGCAGGCACTACCGTACCCTACTACAACCTGCGGAATTCGTATGCCTTTACCTATCCATCCAACTGGATTCAGCTTCGGGTGGCGGGGTCCGACTACGCGGTGCTAGCCCCCGATCTCAATGGCGTTCTTACCGTGACCGTGGGCCCCGGCGTCGCCACCGACTCGGTGTTGCGAAAGGCTCTGCGCGCGGCCTTCATCCCTTTTGGGCGCCCAATTCACCCAATTCAGCTAGGAACCTACAACCTTCAGGGGGGAGTGGCCCAGCAGGCGCAGACCGTCCTCGAAACTCCGGCCCATCGCCAATGCGCCATGACCGTGCTTGCCATTTCGCGTCACCAGCGGGTCTATCTGATCATGCTGGTGGTGCAAGACCTTCGCCAAGCCTCGGCAACGAGCGATTCACAGGCCCTTGAGGCGTCGCTGTCCAGCTTCGCCCTATTCTGAGCCGATCTGACGTCGATCACGCGGTTTGAATCACGGCGGCGCGCCGGGCAAGCCGAGAAGTTGCCGCGCGCGGAAGCCGAAAGCCACGTCGGCGGTCCGCTCGGTGGCCCAGAGTGATGGGGTTTCGGGGAAGCCCTCCCTGGCGATCTCGGTGGCCCACTCAAGGCCGGCATCGTACCGGGATTGCAGCGCCTCCAGCGTGGGTACATCTTGTAAGGTGGCCAGGATACGGAGGATGGTGGCGTTGTACTCCACCTTCCTCCGTCCCATGGGGAGACTCGCGTGCCAGGCGAGCGCGCGTTCCCAGCGAGCATCCATCCTAGCAACCAGTCAGCGGGCCGCGGCCGCGGCGATCTCCGTCTCGACATGGACGGGTTCGACCCCTAGACCGTGCTCCTCCAGATACTTCTCCGCGTCGAGCGCCGCCTTGCAGCCATCGCCGGCGGCGGTAATCGCCTGCTTGTAGCGGGTATCCCGTACGTCGCCGGCGGCGAACACGCCTGGAATGTTGGTGAAGCTATATTCACCACCGGGGATATAGCCGGCTTCGTCCGTGGTAATCTGGCCCTGGATCAACTCGGTATTTGGGTGATGGCCGATCGCCACGAACACGCCGCTCAACGGTAACTCGCTCAAAGCGCCCGTGACCGTGTCCTTCAAGATCACCCCACTGACTGATTGCTGGCCCAGCACATCCACCACTTCGCGGTTCCAGACGAAGTGGATTTTGGGATTGGCCAGAGCACGGTCCTGCATGGTTTTGCTGGCCCGGAGGTGATCGCGACGATGGATGACCGTCACCTTGCTCGCGAAGCGGGTCAGGAAGGTGGCCTCCTCCATGGCGCTATCGCCGCCGCCGATCACGGCAATCTCCTTATTGCGGAAGAAGGCACCATCGCAGGTCGCGCAGGTGGAGACGCCACGCCCTCGCAGGCGGGTTTCCGACTCCAACCCCAGCCAGCGGGCGGAGGCGCCGGTGGCGATGATGACGCTATGGGCGTAAAACCGTCCATCCTCGGTGTCCACCGCGAACGGGCGCTGCGTGAGATCCACCGCCGTCACATCCTCGTCGCGGATGTCCGCTCCGAAGCGTTCGGCCTGGGCCCGGAAGGTCTCCATCAATTCCGGACCCATGATGCCGGCGACAAAGCCTGGATAGTTCTCTACCTCGGTCGTCAGCATCAACTGGCCGCCATTCTGGCTGCCCGCGAAGACCAGAGGGGCCAGATTTGCCCGCGCCGCGTACAACGCGGCCGTATAGCCGGCGGGTCCGGAGCCGATAATAATTAGTTTCTGAGGTTCGGTGGTCATCAATGCTCCTGTTCAGGGGGCGACGGCCCTATTGCCGGCCCAATGAAGCCCCTCTATCCATAGTAACGTGCCGACGGCCACATTGGATCTATGTGGCCAGGTGTCCCCCTACCCCACCACCAGATTCACCAACTTGCCGGGTACGAAGACGCGCTGTCGGATGGTCTTTCCCTGGATGGCGGCTTGCACCTTTTCACTGGCCAGCGCGCGCGCCACCGCTTCCTCCTCTGCCACGTCCGGCGCCAGTTCCAGCTTGTCACGGAGCTTCCCGTTCACCTGCACTACCAGCGTGATGGCGCGGGCGCGCGCCTTCTCGGCGTCCCATTGGGGCCAGGGCTGGTTGTGGACGCTGAAAGCGCCTCCCAGTTGCTCCCAGAGTTCCTCGGCCAGGTGCGGAGCCAGGGGAGCCAAGAGCAAGGCGGTCACGCGCAGGGCTTCCCGCCGCTGAGCAGGCGACGCCGATCGCCAATGGTCGTTCAGGTAATTCTGGTGTTCCATCAGGCCCGCGATCGCCGTATGGAACTTCAAGGCCGCGATATCGTCGCCCACTCGCTTGATCGTTCGATGCAGGATGGGCTCCCACTCACGGTCCGCGCCGCCAGGCGCCGTGTGCGCCCCGATCTCCTCCAGGCGCCCCCAAAGGCGAGTGACAAAGCGAGAGACTCCGGCCACGCCGCGGTCGCTGAACACTCCACCCTCTTGATAAGGTCCGGCGAACAGGAGATACAGGCGCAGCACATCAGCCCCATAGCGCTCGATGTACTCATCCGGGTTGACGACATTGCCCCGGCTCTTGCTCATTTTCTGGACGGTCTGAACCACCTTTTCCTCTCCGGTGGCTGGGTCGGTCACCCGTTCCTCCTCCAGGACCAGCAGCAATCCATGCAGACGAAGGCGGGCGAAAGGCTCCTCGAAAGGGAGGAGGCCCAGATCGTGGAGGACCATGGTAGTGAAACGGGCATACAGGTGGTGTCGCCGTACATGTTCGATGCCACCCATGTACATATTCACGGGCAGCCATTTTTTGGTCCGTTCGGGGTCGAAGGGCCGATCATTCCACTCGGTGGAGGGATAGCGGAGAAAGTACCAGGCGGAATCGAGGAAGGTATCGGAGACATCGGTCTCGCGGCGGGCCGGGCCGCCGCACACCGGGCACGGCACGTGTACCCAGTCCTCCAGGGCGCCCAGCGGCCCCACTCCGGTTCCGGTGGGGCGGAACTCCTCGATCTCGGGCAGGATCACCGGCAGATCTTCCTCGGGAACCGGCACGATGCCGTCCTTCGGGCAATAAATCACCGGTATGGGCGGTCCCCAATAGCGTTGGCGGGAGATCAGCCAATCGTGCAGGCGGAGGGTGGTGCGCGCCTCTCCGGCCCCGCGTTCGCCCAGCCAGCCAATGAAACGTGGGATCACCGCTTCCTCGCTTCGAAGCCCGTTGAAGGGGCCGGAATTGATGATCGTCCCGGTGAAGTCTGGGAGCGCCTGGGTCATGCCGGCGGGGTCAATCGTCTCCCCATCCGGCTGGTAGACCAGGATAAACGGCAGGCCGAACTTGCGGGCGAACTCGAAATCCCGTTGGTCGTGCGCCGGCACGCCCCCGATCGCTCCGGTGCCGTAGTGGGCCAGCACGTAATCGGCGATCCAGATCGGAATCGGTTGTCCGGTGGCCGGATTTATCGCGTACGCGCCCGTGAAGACGCCCGTCTTCTCTTTCTCGGTCGTGCGTTCACGTTCGGTCTTCCGCCCCACCTCGGCCAGGTAGGCATCCACCGCCGCTGCTTGCTCGGGACTGACGATGGCCGGGACCAGCGGGTGCTCGGGCGCCAACACGCAGTAGGTGCCGCCGAAGATCGTGTCAGGCCGGGTGGTGAATACGGTGAAGGAGCGATTCGAGTCCTTAATGGCGAAAGTGATGGCGGCGCCGGTGCTGCGGCCAATCCACTCGGTTTGCAGCGTCTTGCTCAGTTCCGGCCAGTCCAGATCGCGCAGATTATCGACCAGGCGGTCGGCGTAGGCGGTGATCCTAAAGAACCACTGCTCCATCTCACGCTGCACCACCGGGGTATGGCAGCGTTCGCAGACGGTCTCGCCGTTCTCCTCCTCGGTCTGCTCGTTGGCCAGCACCGTGAGGCAGGTGGGGCACCAGGTCACGGGCGCTTTGGCTCGGTAGGCCATCCCTGCCTTGATCATCTGCAGGAAGACCCATTGGGTCCAGCGATAGTAATTGGGATGGCTCGTGATGACCTCGTGCGACCAGTCCCACATGGTGCCAAGGCGCTTCATCTGCGTCTCGCGAAAGCGCTCGACCGTGCGGTCGGTGAGCCGCATAGGGTTGATCCCCAGCTTCAGCGCATAGTTCTCGCTGTGGATGCCAAAGGAGTCGAAGCCCATGGGCTGGAACACGTCGTAGCCCTGGGCGCGCATGAAGCGGCCGTAGGTATCGGCTCCGCAGTAGGTGTAGACATGGCCGACATGGAGGCCCTCGCCGGAAGGGTAGGGAAACTCCATCAGGTTATAGAAGGGCCGTTTGGCATGCGCCAAATCCACCCGATAAATGCCTGTCTCCTCCCAGCGCCGGTTCCACTTCCGCTCCACCGCCCTGGTATCGTAGTGTGCCACCTGCCTGCTACTCCTCACCATGTCGAAGGCCAAGGCGGCGATGGAGCCGCCTTGGCCGGGTTCATTCGCCCAAACAAAAGCCTCCAGCCCACCGGCATATGCCGGGGACGGGAGGCAAACCCCCGCGGTACCACCCCGCTTGACGGCGCCGAACGCCGCCCACTCGGGCGACGCGGTAGCGGGCGTCAGCCGTGACCGAGGCGGATTCGCCGGCGGTCTCCCATTGCCGGGCGAGTTCGGTCATTGTTGCCGGCTCGCACCAACCGCCGACTCTCTGCTGGAAGGCATGACCTACTGCTCCCTGCTTCCCAGGGCCTGTGCCTACATAGTACACCAGTGGGAGAAGCCTCGCAAGACGCGGCTCGTTAGGTTTCATTCCATCTTTGGTCAATCCTCGATTCGGCTTCCAATCAGGCCAGGATGCCCTCGATCTCCTTGAGCGTCGCGGAGTCCAGTTCCCAGCCAACCGCTCCGGCGTTCTCCTCCACTTGCTCCGGCCGCGTCGCGCCCGCGATCACGCTGCATACTTGCGGTTGGGCCAGCAGCCAGGCGATCGCCAACTGGCCAACCGTTTTGCCGTGAGATTGGGCGATCCCTTCCAGCCTGGCCACCTTGGCCAGGCGCGCGTCGGTCAGTTGCTCGCGCAGCCGCTCGTTGCCGTAATACCGCGTGCCCTCGGGCACCGGCTCCCCGGCGCGGTATTTTCCAGTGAGCAATCCGCTGGCCAGGGGGAAATAGGGGATCACCCCTACCCCGAAGGCCGCGCAGGCGGGGAGCAGTTCCGCCTCGATGGAACGCTCGAACATGTTGTAGTGCGGTTGTACCGACACGACCGGGGACAAGCCGCGCCGGTCGCTGGTCCACAAGCTCCAGGTGAGCTGCCAGCCAGCGAAGTTGGAGCAACCGATGTAGCGCACCTTGCCGGCGCGCACCAGATCATCGAACGCGCGGAGCGTTTCCTCGATCGGCGCCTCGGTGTCCCAGGAGTGAGCCTGGTAGAGATCAATGTAGTCGGTTCGCAAGCGGCGCAGGCTGGCCTCGCAGCCCTCCACGATATGCTTGCGGCTCAGTCCCTTGTCGTGCGGCCCCTCGCCCATCGGGGCCCGGACCTTGGTCAGAATCTCCGCCTGATGACGCCGTCCATGGAGCGCCCGCCCGATGATTTCCTCCGAGCGCCCCTGGCTGTAGACATCGGCGGTGTCAATGGTGGTGACTCCAAGATCCAGGGCGCGATGGATAACCTCCACCGAGCGGCCCTCCTCGGTCCGCCCACCAAAGTTGTTGGCGCCCAGTCCCACGGCCGATACTTTCAGCCCCGAGTTGCCGACTCCGCGATAGTGCATGGTGTCTTTCCCATCTTGGCAGTCTGTCATTCCATACGATACAGTGTAGCCAACTCTATTTCCTCGCATCGGGCAGCCCCTACAAGGACCGGCTGGTTGTTACCATGGCCGGTATTGCAACGCGGAGAAAGAGGGTTCACTATGAAGTTCGAGATTTGCGTGGATTCATGCGACGGGGTGCGCGCGGCGCGCGACGCGGGAGCCGACCGGGTTGAGTTGTGCGCGAACCTGCTGGAGGGCGGCACGACCCCAAGCCTGGGAGCGATTCGAAAGGCTCGGACCATAAGTGGCATCGGGCTCCACGTGATCATCCGCCCGCGTGGCGGGGACTTCTTCTATAGCGCGGATGAGTGCGAGGAGATGGAGACCGACATCCTGGCGGCCAAGGAGCAGGGCGCGGACGGCGTGGTATTCGGGCTGCTCCTGCCCGATGGGCGCATTGACGCGGAGCGCTGCCGCCGTCTGATCGAGGCGGCCCGGCCGATGGTGGTCACCTTTCACCGCGCGTTCGACATGGCGGCCGACCCATTCGCGGCTCTGGAGGATCTGATTGCCCTTGGGGTAGAGCGCCTCCTGACCTCGGGCCAGGAGGAATCGGTACTCGAGGGGCTGTCCCTGATCACAAGCCTGAATCAGCAGGCGGGTGATCGGATTATCGTGATGCCGGGCGGCGGCATCACGCCGCGAAACATTGAGCGGATCGTGCGCGAAAGCGGGGTCCGCGAGATCCATTTCGCCGCCCTGGAGGTCAGGGAAGGCAGGATGCGGTTTCGGCGCGACGGCGTGTTCATGGGCGGGGCGCTCCGGGCCCCGGAATACGCGAGATCGGCTACGTCCTCGATCCTGATCAGCGATGTGATGCGCGGCGCGCAGCCGGGATGAGGTCCCCCGCGCCGCCTCTCCAGCCTGATACATTTCAGGGAGAGGTCGCCGGTCTAGCGCTGGAGGAGATGTGCGCCGTGTTTGCCCGCATCCGAGCCCCGATCGATTATTCGATGTATCCGACGAGCGACGGTAAGCCGATGGCCGAGACCGAGGTGCATCGGATCCAGATGAACGACCTCATCTTTGCTTGCACCAACCTGCTGGCCGATGAGCCGGATGTGTACGTGGGCGGGAACATGCTCATGTACTATCACGAAGGCTATGGGTGCGACCACGTATCAGCCGATGTCTTCGCCACCTTCGGGGTGGAGCGGGGGATCCGCGAGTGCTGGATGACCTGGGAGGAAGGCGGCCGGTTCGCGGACCTGGTGTTCGAGATCTCCTCGCCCAGCACGATCAAGGAGGATCTGGGCAAGAAGATGCGTCTCTATACCCAGTTGGGAGTGACCGAATATTACCTCTACGATCCGCAGCGAAACAACCAACCGCCCCTGGCGGGCTATCGACTGGTGGACGGCGTCTACCAGCCCATGACCAGACTGGTGGGAGTGGAGGGGTATAAGAGCGAGGTGTTGGGGGCTGAGTTGCACGTGATCGGTGCGCGACTGCGGGTCATCGATCCCGCGACCGGGGAACTGATGCCGGTTCCGTCCGAGCTGGAGGTGGTTCGGGCTCGGGCCGAGGCTGCCCGTGAACAAGCTGAGGCGGCCCGCAAAGCGGCCGAGGAGCGCGCCGAGTACGCGGCCGCGGCGCATTATGCGGCGGACGAGATGCGGCACGCGGCGGAGCAGCGGGCCGCGAACGAGGCGGCGGCCCGACAGGCGGCGGAGGAGGCGCGCCAGGCCACCGAGGCGGCTTTACGCCAGGCAATGGAGGAGATTGCCCGTCTCCGTGCCGCCGCCGATCAAGGCTGAGACGCTCTCTGTCGTCTCAGTCCGGCTTTTCAGATCGGAACGACCCCCAGATATGCCTGAAGCACCGCCGGATCGGCAAGCAACTCACGTCCGGCGCCAGACAGGGTAATTCGGCCCTGTTCCAGCACGTAGGCGCGGTCGGCCAGGCGCAGGGCCTGCCGGGCGTTCTGCTCCACCAAGAGGACCGTTGCCCCGTCTTCGCGGATGCGCCGCACCAGCCGCATCACCTCGCGAATCAGCTGGGGGGCCAGGCCCAGCGAGGGCTCGTCCAGCAACAGGAGGCGGGGCCGGGCCAGCAGGCCACGCGCGATCGCCAGCATTTGCTGCTCACCCCCGCTTAATTGGGCGGCGGCGAGGGCGCGGCGAGCACCCAGAATGGGGAAGCGTTCGTACATCTCCTCAATGTCATGGCGGAGGGCCCGCTTATCTCCCCGAGCGTACCCTCCAAGCTCCAGATTTTCCCGTACGCTCATGGTAGCCAGGATGGCGCGCCCCTCCGGCACTTGCACTAGGCCCAGGCGGACGATGTCGTGCGGACGGGCGCGGGTGATGTCGGCGCCTTGGAAGATGATCTTTCCCCCCGATGGTCGCCGCACCCCACTTAGGGCCCGGAGCGTGCTGCTTTTCCCGGCCCCGTTGGCCCCAATCAGCGCCACGATCTGGCCCTCCTCCACCTCGAAGCTGACCTGGCGCACCGCTTCGACTGGCCCGTAGCGGACAGTAAGGCGCTCACAACTGAGCATCGTCGTCCTCGGTCCCCAGATATGCCTCGATGACCGCCGGATCCCGGGCGATGGCGGCGGGCGGTCCCTCGGCGATCACCCGGCCAAAGTTGAGCACGGTCACTTGGTCGCACACGGCCATAATTAAGGGGAGATCGTGCTCAATCAAGAGGATGGCCCGATCTGGGCGGATCAGTCCGCGGACCACGTTCCCCAGCCGATCTGTCTCCTCCCGGTTCATCCCGGCCGCCGGCTCATCCAGTAGGAGGAGCCTTGGCTGGGTGGCAAGGGCACGCGCGAGTTCTACCCGCCGCTGGTCGCCGTAGGAGAGGTTTCCGGCCGGCCGGCGCGAAAGGGCGTCAACTCCCAGTTGCGTGAGCAATTGGCTCGCCACCGCCCGTTCGGCGCGTTCGGCGCGCGCGGCGCCCGGAAGGAACAGGAGTCGCCCAAATGAGCGGTGCAGCGTGCCGCGCCGCCGCGCCACCAGCACGTTATCGATGGCGGGGAGACCGGAGAACAGGCGGACGTTTTGGAAAGTACGGGCAACGCCACGTCGGGCGATTCGGTGCGGGCGGCTGCCGTCCAATCGCTGTCCATCCAGCAGAACGTGCCCGCTCGTGGGGCGGTAAAAGCCGGTCAACAGGTTGATCAGGGTGGTCTTTCCCGCCCCATTTGGGCCAATGAGCCCATGTATGGTACCGGCGCGCACGTTCATGCTCACCCCATCCAGCGCGCGAATGCCGCCGAAGAATCTGCTTATTGTATGCAACTCCACTAGAGCCGGAGTCTGGCTCATCCGCCATCCTTTCGCGCCAGACCGAGGCGTCGCACGCCCTCGCGGGCAAGGCTCTGAAGGCGCCGGGGCAACTCCACTAATCCGCCGGGGAGGAAAAGGATCACCCCCAGCAGAATTAGCCCATTGACCACGGTTCGGTAATCGTTCAGCCCGCGGAGCCATTCGGGCAGCGCGGTAATCAGGATGGCCCCAAGCGGGCTGCCGATGGTGGTCAAACTTCCACCCACCACCACGTAGGTCAGGGCAGCCAGGCCAGTGTCGAAGCCGAAGGTGTTTGGGTCAATGTAATAGTGGAGGCGCGCATAGAGCACGCCCATCAGTCCGGCCAGTACCCCGCTCAGGGCGAAGGCGCCCAACTTGAAGGCGATAGTGTCGATCCCCAAACTGCGCGCCGCTTCCTCGTCCAGGCGGATGGCGCTCAGGCTCCGCCCCAGGGCCGATCCTTCCAGGCGCCAGAGGAGGAAACAGAGGAATACCAGGATCAGGTAGATCTGCCAGGTGGTGGTGGCGGCGGGGATGGAGATGCCGTTCCCACCCCCTCCGGGGGTCCAGGTGTTAAAGAAGATTTGCACGATGGCGACGAACCCTACGGTGCAGATCGCCAGGTAGACTCCGCGGAGGCGGAGCAAGGGCAGCCCGAGCACAAAGGCCACGCCGCCCGCCAGCAGAGCTCCCGCCGCCATCTGCGCGGGAAATGGGACGCCGGTGTTGTTGCTGAGGAGCGCCGCGATATAGGCGCCGATCGCCATGTAGGCAGGACTGGCCAGTGACAGTAGCCCGCAGGCGAGCATGACATACACGCTGAGCGCCAAGATGGCGTTGAGCCCGCTGTCGTTGATCAGATTATTATTGCTGGCATACCAGGTGTTGATCGCGTCGCCCAGACCACCCATCGATTCTATACCGCCCGCGAGCCGCCCCGGCCCAGGATGCCCGATGGCCGGACTATCAGGATCAGGAAGAGCAGGCCGAAGGCGATCGCGTCGGTGTAGCTGGAGCCGATTTCGGTGATCCCAATGGTCTCGCTGGTAGCCAGGGCCAACGCTCCAAGCATCACTCCGGGGATGCTGTCCATGCCTCCGACCACAATCACCGCCAATCCCCGCAACTGCACCGAGCCTCCCATATTGAAGCTGATCGAGTCCTGGAGCTCCAGACCGTAAAAGATACCGGCCAACGCG
>Ga0307374_10015475_pt1 | contig 10255 bp, 11 predicted proteins | sample OX3MG_FD_202532 | JGI IMG/M metagenome (GOLD analysis project Ga0307374, IMG submission 202532) | Soil microbial communities from Risofladan, Vaasa, Finland - OX-3 | ecosystem: Environmental > Terrestrial > Soil > Coastal area > Acid sulfate soil | place: Finland: Risofladan, Vaasa | collected...
CCTCGGTGTGACGGCATGGCTGTGGCAGCGCGCCCCGGGGGCCGTGCTCCGGGCCATCGGCGCCCGACGCAGCGACGAGGCCGACCGCCCCCGGTTGCACAATCTGATCGACGGTCTGTGCGCCACCATGGGCCTGTCCCAGCCCGCCATCGCCGTGGTCGACAGCCCGGTGCCCAATGCCCTGTCCGTCGGTCTGGACCCTCGGAGCGCCACGGTGGTGGTCACCTCGGCCCTCGACCGCTCCCTCACGTTGGTCGAGCTGGAGGGGGTACTGGCCCACGAGCTGGTCCACGTCAAACGACACGACACCGTGGTGGCCACGGTGGCGGTGTCGGTCGCCGGACCCCTCTCCCTCTTCGTCGGCGTGTCCAGGGCCACCGAGTGGGTCCACTCGCTCATCGGCAGGGGCAGGGAGTTCACCGCCGATCAACGTGCCGCGTCGGTGGTCCGTTACCCGGCCGGCATCGGCTCGGCGCTGGAGTCCATGCTCGAGGGACAGGACCGGACCGCATCGTGGCCCCCCGGGCAGGGGCGCATCCCTCCGCTCAGCCGGTGGCTGTGGATCGATCCAATGGTCGGGGTGACGACCGATCAGCCGGTGGAGGGCAACCTGGACGACACCCGGGTGCGTGCGGCCGCCCTCTCGCTCGACTGAAGCACCCCAGCCGCCGGACCGGGACAGACGTCCCGGGGATCACTCGCCCCCCGGGCAGCCGTCGACCTCGCCATGGGCCAGGGCCCACTCGGCGCTGGTGTCATAGAGGTGGTCGCGGAGCCGGCGCAACAGCGCGGCGAGGGCCTCCTCCTCGCCCGGGGTGAACAGGTCGCTCAGCACCTCGTCGATGTGGGCCACGTGCTCGGGGACGGCCCGGTCCATGAGCGACTGTCCCGTGGGGGTCAGCACCGCGAACGAGCCTCGACGGTCCTCGGGGCACACCCGCCGGGCCACCAACCCCTGCTCCTGGAGGCGGTCGACCGACCGGGTCAGGCCGCTCGGGGTGAGCGAGGTCTGCGCGGCGAGCTCGCTCATCCGGAGCTCCGATCCCGGGCTGCGGGCCAGCCGGATCAGCACGTCGAACGACTGGTTGGAAAGCGCCTGGCTCTCCTCCAGTCGGCGCTGGAACACCCGCCGCAGTCCCGCGGCTGACTCCATCAGGAGCCCAACCGTGGTCAGCCGCTCGTCGTCGAAGGCCTGTACTGGTCCCATGCCCCCATTGTATAGGCGCCGGACGGATAGTTGCATAAGCAATGAATTATGCTATAGTTGCTTGCACAAGCAGTTGTGGGTGCGCGAGTCGCTCCACCAAGAGACCCGAAGGAGTTGCCATGGCAACAGAGACCGAAGTGACCAGCAGGACGGTGGACGGCGTGGAGTATCCCGCTGTCGGGACCTACGTCCTCGACACCATGCACACCACCCTCGGATTCACGGTTCGCCACATGGCCGTGTCGAAGGTACGGGGCGCCTTCAACAAGTTCGAGGGCACGCTCGAGCTGGCCGAGAAGCCGGAGGACTCGAAGGTGTCGGTGACCATCGAGGCGGGCAGCGTGGACACCCGTGACGAGAATCGCGACAACCACCTCCGGACCAACGACTTCTTCGACGTCGAGAACCATCCGACGTGGACCTTCGTCAGCACGGCCATCAGTTCGGAGAGCCCGTCCGAGTGGAGCTTGGTGGGAGACCTCACCATCCGCGGCGTGACCAGGTCGGTGACCCTGGACGCCGTCCTCGAGGGCGTGGTGAAGGATCCCTACAACATGCACCGCGTGGGCTTCAGCGCCAAGACCACCATCAACCGGGAGGACTTCGGCGTCGCGTTCGGCGCCGTCATGGAAGCCGGTGGGCTCGTCGTGGCCAAGAAGGTCGACATCGAGATCGAGGCAGAGGCGACCCTCCAGGCCTAGGGAAGACCCTTCTCCCCGGGTACGACCGACGACGACCGCCCCTCCCCGGGGCGGTCGTCGTGGCGTCCGGGCCACGGCGGGCGGGCCGTCGGGACGGGCGGCAGGAGTAGAATGGGGGCCATGGCCGAATCCCCGAATGACCGCGCCGAATCCCCGAATGACCGCCAGGACACCACCGCCTCCCGCCCCACCGGGACCTTCACCGTCAAGCGGGGGTTGGCCGAAATGCTCCGTGGTGGGGTCGTCATGGACGTGGTCGACGCCGAGCAGGCCAAGGTGGCCGAGGATGCAGGGGCCGTGGCGGTCATGGCTCTCGAGCGGGTCCCGGCCGACATCCGCCGCGACGGTGGTGTGGCCCGCATGAGTGACCCGGCCCTCATCGAGGCCATCAAGGAGGCGGTGACGGTCCCCGTCATGGCCAAGGCCCGGATCGGTCACTTCGCCGAGGCACAGGTGCTGGTGGCCCTGGGCGTCGACTACATCGACGAGAGCGAGGTCCTCACCCCTGCCGACGAGGCTCATCACATCGACAAGTGGGGCTACGAGATCCCGTTCGTCTGCGGTGCCACCAACCTGGGCGAGGCCCTCCGGCGGATCTCCGAGGGTGCCGCCATGATCCGCTCCAAGGGCGAGGCAGGAACCGGCAACATCGTCGAGGCGGTACGGCACCTGCGGTCGATCCTGGGCGACGTCCGTCGGGTGACCGAGGCCGATTCGGCCGAGCAGTACGGCTGGGCCAAGGACCTGGCCGCCCCGATCGGCCTGGTACAGGAGATCGCCTCCACCGGCCAGCTCCCGGTCCCCCTGTTCTGTGCGGGCGGCATCGCCACTCCGGCTGATGCCTCACTGGTGATGCAGCTCGGGGCGGAGGCGGTGTTCGTGGGTTCGGGCATTTTCAAGAGCGGAAATCCGTCGCAGATGGCCAGGGCCATCGTGGAGGCCACCGCGCACTACACCGACGCCGATCTGGTGGCCAAGGTCTCCACCGGGCTGGGGGAGGCCATGGCCGGACAGGAGATCGCCACGCTCGGGGTGCACCTGGCCGAGCGTGGTTGGTGAGCCGCCCGCGGTCCCGCCCGGTCGGATGGCCGCCCGATGACCGTGGGGGTCCTCGCCCTCCAGGGTGACGTCCGGGAGCACATCGCCGCACTGGCCGCGGTGGGCCGGTCCGTGCGCCTGGTGCGCCGTCCGGAGGACCTCGTCGGCCTCAGCGGGGTGGTCCTGCCCGGCGGGGAGTCGACGACCCTCTCACTGCTGCTGGACTCCTCGGGTCTGTTCGAGCCCCTGGGCCGGGCGTTGCGGGACGGCCTCCCGGCCTTCGGCACCTGTGCGGGCATGATCCTGCTGGCCGCGGAGCTGCGCGGTGGCCGGGACGACCAACGCCGGTTCGGGATGATCGATCTGGCCGTGCGTCGAAACGGCTTCGGGCGCCAGCGGGCGTCGTTCGAGTGCGATCTGGATGTGGACGGGGTCGGGGAGGACCCGGTGCGCGCCGTCTTCATCCGGGCCCCGGTGGTCGAGCGGGTCGGCCCCGGCGTCGAGGTACTGGCCACGCTGCCCCCCACCGCGGCCCACCCCGGGGCCCAGCCGGTGCTGTGCCGCCAGGGGCGGGTGCTGGTCAGCTCCTTCCACCCCGAGCTCACCGGTGACCCTAGGCTGCATGCACTGTTCGTGGCGATGACCGATGAGGAGAGGCGAGCGTAGATGTCGGGACACTCCAAGTGGGCGACGACCAAGCACCAGAAGGGCGCCAAGGACGCGGCCCGGGCCAAGGTGTTCGCCAAGATCATCCGTCAGGTCGAGGTCGCAGCTCGTGAAGGGGGCAGCGACATGACCGCCAACGCCAGCCTGCGCACCATGTACACCAAGGCCCGTGATGCCTCGGTGCCCATCGACACCATCGATCGGGCCATCAAGCGAGGGTCGGGGGAGCTCGAGGGGGTGCGGTACGAGTCGACCACCTACGAGGGGTACGCCACCGCTGGGGTGGCGGTGATCGTGGAGTGCCTGTCGGACAACCGCAACCGCACCGGCGCGGAGATCCGGAATCTGTTCAACAAGAACGGCGGGAGCATGGCCGAGCCCGGCGCGGTCAGCTGGCAGTTCGAGCGCAAGGGTGTGATCGGCGTCCCCCGCTCGTCCGACGAGGAGCGGGTGCTCGAGGTGGTCATGGAGGCCGGTGCCGAGGACCTGGCCGACGAGGGGGGGCGATGGCTGGTCACCAGCGCCCCGGCCGAGCTGATGGCGGTGCACGCCGCCTTGGAGGAGGCCGGGCTCCAGCCCGGGGCCTCCGAGCTGACCATGGTTCCGACCACCACGGTCGAGGTGTCCTCGGAGTCGGAGGCCAAGCGGGTCCTGCGGCTGATCGAGGCCCTCGACGACCACGACGACGTGCAGAGCGTCTACGCCAACTTCGACATCCCCGACGCGGTGATGGCGGCCTACGAGGGATGAGCGGGCAGCCCGGCATCCCTCGTACCTGCGGCCCGGCACGGTAGCATCGAACGCGTGTTCGTCCTGGGGATCGATCCGGGCCTGTCCCGGTGCGGGTATGGCGTCGTCACGCGGCGGGGGGGCGCGCTGGTGGCGGTGGCCGGCGGGGTGATCTCGACCGAGCCGTCCCTTCCCCTGCCCGAGCGGCTCCGGACCCTCTCGGACGAGCTGCGGGCCCTGGTGGAGGAGTTCCGGCCCGAGGCCGTGGTGGTCGAACGGGTCTTCTTCCAGGTCAACGCCAGAACAGCCATGGCCACGGGCCAGGCCGCCGGTGTGGCCCTGGTGGCCGCGGCCGAGTCCGGGTGCGAGGTGGCCCAGTACACCTCCAACGAGGTGAAGCAGGCCGTGGTGGGGTACGGGTCGGCCACCAAGGAGCAGGTCCAGAGGATGGTGGCCTCGGTGCTCGGTCTCTCCGAGCCCCCCCGTCCCCCCGACGTTGCCGACGCACTGGCGTTGGCCGCCTGCCATCTCACCACCCGGCCCCTGCGCCGTGCGGTGGCCGCGGCCACCGGGGAGCTGTCGTGATCGGGTCGTTGCGCGGCGTACTGGCCGGCCGCCCCGCCCCGGGCGAGGTCATCGTCGACGTGGGCGGCGTCGGCTACCGGGTCTCGGTGACGACCTCGTTCCTTGCCGGGGCAGGCGCACCGGGTGGCGAGGCCTTCCTCCATGTCCACACCCATGTGCGCGAGGACGCCATCGTGCTCTACGGGTTCGCGCACGCCGACGAGCGCCGGTGCTTCGAAGCGCTCCTCGGTGCACACGGGGTCGGCCCCTCACTGGCCCTCGCCATCCTCTCGTCGCTGTCCCCGGCCGCACTGTCCACCGCGGTGTTGGAGGACGACGTGGACACCCTCTGCCTGGTGCCCGGGGTGGGGAAGAAGACCGCGGCCCGGCTGCTGCTCGAGCTCAAGGCCCGTCTGGACCTCCCCTCCCTGGGTGAGCCGGGTCCGGTGGTCGCCGCGGGGGCATCCCCCCGCGGCGAGGTGCGGGCGGCGTTGACCGAGCTGGGCTACGGCCCCGACGAGATCCGGGCCGTCCTCGACGCAGTGGACGAGGAGGACACGGTGGAGGACATGGTGCGCTCGGCCCTGCGCGAGCTGGCCCGCGACCGATGACGCCCCGAGCCCGTCGCGAGGTGCTGGCCGGGGAGGGAGCCGGCGACGGGTCCGGCGTCACCGATCCACCTGGCCTCGGTGGAACAGAGCCCCGTTCCGGCGGTGCGGTGCGACCGGTCGACCCCACGGTGGCACCGGCCGAGGAGGCCGAGGACGCCGGGTTGCGCCCCCGGACCCTCGGGGAGTTCGTGGGTCAGCGGCAGCTCACCGAGCACCTGCAGATCGTGATCGAGGCCGCTCTCAAGAGGAATCAGCCTGCCGACCACCTCCTGTTCGCCGGCCCCCCGGGCCTGGGCAAGACGTCGCTGGCCGGCATCGTGGCCGCAGAGATGGGCGTGGGCCTGCGGATCACCTCCGGCCCGGTTCTGGTCCGTGCCGGGGACCTGGCCGCGCTCCTGACCGATCTGCAGGAGGGTGACGTCCTCTTCATCGACGAGATCCACCGTCTCCACCGGGCGGTGGAGGAGATCCTCTACCCGGCCATGGAGGACTTCAAGCTCGACATCCTGATCGGGAAGGGACCAACGGCACGGAGCATCCGGCTCGACCTGCCCCGCTTCACGCTGGTCGGTGCCACCACCCGCACCGGCCTGGTGGCCGGTCCGCTCCGTGACCGCTTCGGGTTCGTCGGTCGGCTCGACCACTACGACGTGGAGGAGCTCCGGGCAATCGTGACCCGTTCGGCCTCCATCCTGGCGGTCCCCATCGACCCCGAGGGCGCCCAGCGGATCGCCGAGAGGTCGCGGGGCACGCCCCGCATCGCCAACCGCCTGCTCCGGCGGGTGCGGGACTTCGTCGAGGTGCGGGCCGAGGGCCGGATCACCTCCGACGCCGCAGTGGCCGGCCTCGAGGTGTTCGGTGTGGACGAGTTGGGCCTCGACAAGGTGGACCGGGCCATCCTCGACGTCCTGTGCCGGAGGTTCGCCGGCCGGCCGGTGGGCCTGACCACCCTGGCCCAGTGCGTCGGCGAGGAGCCGGACACCATCGAGGACGCCTACGAGCCCTACCTCCTCCAACAGGGCCTGCTCCAGCGGACCACCCGTGGACGGGTGGCGGCCCCCCGGGCCTGGGCCCACCTCGGACTGGCCCCGGTGGAATCGACCCTCCTCTGACCCGGACCGGCCCGGCGGGGAAGGGGACCGGGGGCGTCGAGGTCGGGAGACCGATCCGGTCTGCCAGCATGGTGCCCGTGCCCGAACGGATCGAGGAGCGAGCGCCTGGGTCGGCTGGTGATCCGGTGCGGGTGCCGATGGACGCCTACGACTACGGGCTGCCCGAGTCGGCCATCGCCCAGCGGCCGGTCGAACCCCGGAGTGCCGCCCGCCTGCTGATCGGCCCGGGACTGGCCGGCAACGAGGTCCCCGAGCACGCCACCATGGCCGAGCTGCCCCGCCTGTTACGGCCCGGTGACGTGGTGGTGGTCAACGACACGCGGGTGCTCCCGGCCCGGTTGCTGCTGACCAAGGAGTCCGGAGGGAGGGCCGAGGTCCTCCTGCTGGAGCCGATCGAGCCCGCGGTGGGCGAGTGGGAGGCCCTGGCGCGCCCGGGCCGCCGGCTCCCGGACCCCACCCCGCTCTACGAGCCGGGTGCCCCGGATCGGCCGGTGGCCGTCGTCGGTCCGGCCGTGGGGTCCGGCACGGACGGCAGGCGTCGGGTCCGCTTGCTCGACGCCTCGGTGGTGGAGCGGGCCGGATCCATGCCCCTCCCGCCCTACATCCACGTACCGCTCGACGACGCCGAGCGGTACCAGACGGTGTACTCGGAGCCACGGGCCCTGGAGGACCGCTCCACCGCCGCGGCCACCGCCGGACTCCACTTCACCCCGGAGCTGCTCGACGCGTGCCGCGGAGCGGGGGCCACCGTGGCCCGGGTGGAGCTGGCCATCGGGCTGGACACCTTCCGTCCCATCACCGCGCCGACCGCGGCCGAGCACGTCATCCACACGGAGCGCTACTCGGTCCCGCCGGAGACCTGGGAGGCGTGCGCCGGTGCCGAACGGGTGGTGGCCGTCGGCACCACCGCGGTGCGCGCCCTCGAGTCCGCCGCCGGCGGCGCACTCGCCGGCCGCACCGACCTCTACATCCACGGCGGATATCGGTTCCGGGTGGTCGACGTGCTGGTGACCAACTTCCACCTGCCCCGATCGAGCCTCCTGCTGCTGGTCGAGGCGTTCTGCGGCCCGCTGTGGCGCCGGCTGTACGCCGACGCCCTGGCCGACGGCTACCGCTTCCTCTCGTTCGGAGACGCCATGGTGGTGGCCCGCTCGGGGCAGGGCCCGACGAGTCCTCCGGCACCCCTTCGGTGACCAGGGCCCGGGCGGTCCTGACCGCCGTCGACGGCGCGGCCCGGACCGGGGTGGTGGTGACGGCGCGGGGGAGCTATCCCGTCCCCACCTTCATGCCGGTGGGCACCCGTGGAGCGGTGAAGGCGCTGGACAGCGTGGACCTCGAATCCGTTGGAGCCCACGTGGTGCTGGCCAACACGTACCACCTGGTGCTCCGACCGGGGGCGGGGTCCGTGGCGCGGCTGGGTGGTCTCCACCGGTTCACCGGGTGGGCCGGGCACACCCTGACCGACTCGGGCGGCTACCAGGTCCACTCCCTCGCTCCGCGGGTGGACGACGGCGGGGTGACGTTCGCCTCGGTCTACGACGGGAGCCGGCTCCGGCTCACCCCCGAGTCGGCCGTCGAGGCCCAGGGGCTGATCGGGGCCGACATCCAGATGGTGCTGGACGTCTGCGCCACGTTGCCGGCCACCGCGGAGGCGCTCCGCTCGGCGGTTGAGCGGACGGTCCAGTGGGCCGGCCGGGCCCGTCGCCACCACGATCGCCTCGAGGCCCGTCCCGAGGGCCAGGCGCTGTTCGGGATCGTCCAGGGCGGTACCGACCCGGAACTCCGGGCCGAGAGCGCCGAACGCACCGTGGCCATCGGGTTCGACGGCTACGCCGTCGGGGGGTTGTCGGTGGGCGAGCCCCGGGGCGCCATGCTCGAGGCCCTGGCCGCCACGGTCCGGCACCTGCCCGCCGACCGGCCCCGGTACCTGATGGGCGTGGGCGATCCCGTCGGGATGATGGAGGCGGTGGCCCTCGGGGTCGACCAGTTCGACTGCGTGGCCCCCACCCGGATGGGCCGTCACGGCACGATCCTCACCCGTGCCGGGAAGCTCAACCTGCGCAACGCCGCCCATGCCCAGGACGACGCACCTCTCGACGCCGCCTGTGGCTGCCTCACCTGCTCCCGATGGTCGCGGGGCTATCTGCGGCACCTGCTGGGGGTCGGCGAGCCCACCGCATGGCGTCTGCTGACCATCCACAACCTGGCCTTCGTGCTGGATCTGATGTCCGGGGCCCGGGCCGCCATCGCCGAGGGCCGCTTCGACCGGTTTCGGGCGGCCACGGCCGAGGTGTGGGGTTCCGGCAGGTAGCGGCGTCGGTCGGCGGTGGGGCTGGGCTACAGTCGGACCGCTGTGCTGACCCCTGACCCCCCACACATTCGCCGATGACTGGCGCGCTCACGGCCGTGCTGCTGGTGGGGGCGGCGGCGCCCAAGAAGTCGTCCAGCTTCAGTCCCATCATCCTCATCTATGCGGTCATCGCCGCGGCCTTCTACTTCCTCTACTACCGTCCGCGGAAGCGCAAGGCGCAGGAGGCCCGCGAGCAGGGCAATGCCTGGGACGTGGGTGACGAGGTGCTGACCGCCGGGGGCATCGTGGGCTACATCATCGACATCGACGGCGACCGGGTGACCCTGGAGACCAGCGTCGGGGCCTCTTTCGTCGTCCTCAAGCAGTACGTGCTCCGGAAGATCGAACCGGTGGTGGCCGATGACGACGACCTCGACGACTACCCCGACGAGGAGTCGGACGAGGTCGACGAGACCGAGGTCGACGAGCCCGAGCCCGACGAGCCCGGAGCTGGGGCAGGGGACACCGAGCCCGAGGAGACCGAGGAAACCGAGGACGAACCGGACAAAGCGGCCGGTTCCACCGGTGCAAGCGGGACCGGTGGACGGCGGTCCCGACGGCGGGGACCGCGGGGCCGGGTCGACGACGGTGAGGATCCCGGTGGCCACGACGGCCCGTCGACCACCTGACCGGCCATGAAGAACAAGCGCTCCCTGTGGATCAGCCTTCTGTCGGTGGTCGCCATCGCCGTGATCGCCCTCAGCGCCACCCTGGCCGCCGGATGGTCGCCAAAGCTCGGCCTCGATCTCGACGGCGGCCTCTCGGTGGTCTACCAGACCCATCGGCCGGTGACGTCCGCACAGCTGAGCACCATCGTGACCATCATCAACGACCGGGTGAACGCCGGCACCACCGGGGCCACGGTCGACAGCCAGGGCAAGAACCAGATCTCGGTGTCCATCCCCGGCGAGAAGAACACCCAACAGGTCCTGGCCACGCTGGGCAACACGGCCCAGCTCTACTTCCGTCCGGCCGAGTGCTACGCGCCTGCGTTCACGGTGGCCAAGGGCAAGGTGCCGTCGGTCGGGGCCTTTCCGACCTGCGCGGCCGGCACCCAGCTGACCAAGGCCAACCTCAACGTCACCCCTGACTCCAGCAACGTGAACGGATACACCTACAACACCAACATCCCGCCCGATCCGCAGTTCACAACCTATCGGTCGACCCCCTCGACCAACGACAACAAGAACGACACGGTGCTGCTCCCGGGCTCGGCGGCCAACGGCTGCTACCCGCGCTGCGTCCTCGGGCCGGCCGGCATGACCGGCACCGCGGTC
>Ga0307374_10015476_pt1 | contig 10254 bp, 15 predicted proteins | sample OX3MG_FD_202532 | JGI IMG/M metagenome (GOLD analysis project Ga0307374, IMG submission 202532) | Soil microbial communities from Risofladan, Vaasa, Finland - OX-3 | ecosystem: Environmental > Terrestrial > Soil > Coastal area > Acid sulfate soil | place: Finland: Risofladan, Vaasa | collected...
TCGTAGCGGCCACTTCCTCGATGCATAGCCGTACCGCCAATGACGGCTGAGCACTCTTCCCTCTCACTCGCCCGAAACTCGCGGCGAATCGAGCCGGGCGATCCCGCGTCCCAACGGTACGGGTTTGGACTCCGCACAGGCTTGAGCCAGCTGTTCCGCAGCCACCGATTCTTGGACTACAAACGGGACTACAACTCCAACCGAGTAGTCCCAAATCGATGTGTCTGCTTACAAGTCATACCCCACTTGACCAGGCTTTTTTGGTGCAGAGTGGTCTGTCTGGAAGGCCCTGATCGGTGTTTGAGACCATCGCGTCTGCCTGTTCCGCCATCCGGGCGGGCATCCTGACCAGCGATTCTGTGTTCTAGCTCATCTCCTGTCGCGGACGTGGACTACTTCTGCACCACCACCGTGGTGGTCGCGGCACGATGTCAGAGCGTAGCCCTGGCGTTTGGCGGCTACGGGTTTCCACCGGCCGCGACCGCAGGGGTCGCCTCGTCCAGATCAGCAAGACGTTCCGCGGCGGCAAGCGCGAAGCTCAGAAGAGCTCGCCCGGATGGTGACCGAGATCGCCGACAAGGGAGCGCCGGTGAAGCCGGGCATGACCGTCGCCGACCTGCTCGACAGCTGGATCGAGTTCGTCACTCCTCTACGCGAGCCAGGGACGATCAGGGCGCATCAGAGCAACGCGGCCCGGCTCAAGACGGCACTCGGTCATATGAAGGTCTCCAAGCTGACCGCCCAGCACCTCCACGTTCGACATTCTCTCAAGCACGGCCTCGACGGCCTGGCGGTTGTCCTCCGCGACACCAAGACCCATCAGGCCAGGAAGCTCGCTCTGGACCCGTTCGCATCGGGAGTCCTCAAGAAGCACCACTCCCTCGCCCTCGAGTGGGCGAAGGCCTGCGACACCGAGTTGCCCGAGGATGGGTTCATCATGACTACTGATCCCGGCGGCCTTACGCCGATGAAGCCCGACGGCCTCACCCGGCAGTTCCAGCGACTGACCAAGCAAGCGAAGGTCAAGCTCCGGTTCCACGACCTGCGGCGCTTCACCGCCACGCAGCTCCTTGGCGCCAACCTTGACCCCCGAACCGTGGCGGGTCGCTTAGGCCATGCCTATCCTCACATCACAATGTGTGTCGACGCTGCATTCCTCGAGGAGAAGGACGAGGAGGCGGCACGGATCATCGGCAGCTTGATCGAAGGTTTGCCGGCCAGCTGAGCTTCAGCGAAGAGGTCTTCGTTGACCGCAAGGCAGTCGGTTTCATCGAGCCACGAGAAATCGAGGGCCGACGAGTCGGCGATGACAGTTCGCCGACTCACCCGGCGGGAGGTCGGCTGAGATATGCGAGGAGTTCGTCCCGATCGGTGAATCCGGGCAGCGCACCGCTCTCGATCGCAACCACGGTAGACCTGACGGCGCGCACCATGCCCTGTTCGCCAACTTGGGCTACCCACTCCTCCAAGAGGGGCGTGTCCTCGGAATGCACTTCCTCTGCCAAGCATCGAGCGTATCCCACGATGGTGACAGCTCCGAGGAGCCACGCCATTCGAACAGCTCGTGGCGAGCAGTTCTTGTTCGCAGACGGCGACTCCGCCGGCGACGGGGCCGACGTTATGGGGCGCGATTTCGGGCGTCGGTCGCTAGCGTTGCTGAGTGAAGTAACCGATCTGCACGGATCTGCCAGCCCTGTGGGTGGCCCGATCACATCATTCAGATCGAATAATCGGCGTCGGTCGTTGTCAGCCTCCAGAGGAAGCTCGCCACCGTGCGAGTACACCCAGCGAGCATCTCTTGCCCACAGCTCGGGACACGATCCTCGGGAAACGCCATCCGGCAGACTCGACCACATGGACTCGATGGACGTGCGACTGGTCAGTGACGGCGAGTGGGAGGTCGTCGCATGGCTATGGCAGTGTTTCAGGCACGACCTAGCGACGGTCGTTTCCGGGCTTCCCTACGCGGATGGTCGCTACCAGACGAGGGGACTTCCAGACCGCTCATCGCCAGATGTCGCCGGTTATCTGGCGTGGCGTCCGCACCCCAAGACCGGCGAAGCGGCACCAATCGGCTTCGCGCTCGTCGACGGTCTGACCAAACATCGGCGGTCCCTGGCTGCGCTGTGGGTCGCCCCCGTTGTACGCCGGGAAGGAGTGGGACGGCAGCTTGCTCTAGACGTCATTGCTCGACATCCGGGCCACTGGTCGGTGGCGTTCCAGCACGACAATGTTCAAGCCGGCAAGTTCTGGCGACAGGTGGCCGACCAGGCCTTCGGTAACGGGTCCTGGCACGAATCGCGGAAGCCGGTGCCGGACGTTCCTGGTGCGCCACCGGACCACTGGATAGAGACCGTATGAGTTCTACATCCTGGCCAGAGGCGCTTCTCAACCCCTTGCCACGTGCTGCGGACGACGGCGCAGAGCGAATAATCGGTGCCCCTGGAACCCTTCAGTCCGGTCAAAGAGAAGGGCTGGTGCCCCAAAGCATCCGCTGGCCCGGAGATGGACCCTGTACGCGCTCAAACTGCGCGTCGCCTTCTCTGCGGCGTCGATGTACTGGACCAGGTCGCGGAAGATCCGCTTCTCGATGTCTCGATCACTGATCGCCGCCAGCTCGTCCAAGTCGGCGTACTGAGCGGCCATTGATGTCGGTGGGTGGGTCGCAGAATGTCGAGGTTGGCTAAACGGACTCGATCCTGACCGGATTGGCCGTGTGTCGGGCGAGCGCCTTGAAGTCGCCCGGATCGCTGGTCAACACGGTGGCCCCTCCAGCCTGGTCGGCGATCGCGACCACGATCGCATCGGTGGCCGAGGGGGCCCGTCGGGCCTTGACCTTGGTTCTCAAACCAGCGGCCTTCCGGGCCAGCGTCTCGCCCACCGAGTGGATATCACATGTGCGCAGGAGACGATTTTGGTGATAGTCACGCCGGTGATCACCGGTGAGGGCCTCGGTCAGCACGACGGCGGGGACGATCGGGGGCCACTCGCCCCGGATGCGCAGCTCGGCCAGACGGGCACGATCGCCGGCCAGCCGGGTGACCCCGTGGAAGTCAAGGACGACCGTCACGCGCTGCGGCGACGTTTGGCAGGCCCCAGTATCTTGTCGGCCCAGACTTGGGCGTCGGCACGTTCACGGTCGCTGATGGGACCAAGTTCCGCGTCCAGTTCGGCGAGGTAGGCGTCTAGTTCGGCAACCTTGGCCAGTCGGGCCAACTCCGAGGCGACCGCCTGCTGGGCGAGCTGAGAGATATTCAGGCTCGCCGCCTTGGCTTGGACGTACAGTTCATCGGGCATGGTGATATTCACTCTCGCCATGCGCATATTATACACACTGAGGCAGTTCGCCGCCATAAGTCGGGGTCTTTGCGATCTGACCCAGAACACGTGCTCGTCTCGTCTAGATGTCGCGGCTCCCCAGCCGGGGATCGTATTCGGCAGGGAGGATCGACACCGGGTCGACACCGGGTACGTCGCGAGCACAGCCGACGAGGTTCGCTGTAGCGCCGAATGCGCCGTGTCGGCTCCGAGTGATGTGCATGAAGCTGCGGGGGGTATCGAGGAGCGTGGCTGTGTGTCCGACGACTCGGCCCGGCGAGATCAGGGTCCGTGCATGTTCTGTATCCGGTTGACGGTGCTTCGGTGGCCTCCGTTACATGTAACGGATGGTTAGGTCATGTCCGATACCGGTTCTCGACGACGAGTCCGCAACCACCGAGCCCGATTAAGGAACAAGGACTGCGCCCGGTCCAGATTTGGGTGCCAGATGACCGCGCCCCTGGATTCGCCGAGGAGGCCCACCGCCAGGCGAGAGCAGTCGCCGCCAGCGGGCACGCCGAGGATGACCAGGCCTTCGTCGATGCCGCCTCGGTCTGGCCCGACGATTGAGAAGAGGTGAGATCTGGACCGTGGCCGGCGGCGCCGACTACACCGCCAAGCCGAGGCCCGCTGTCATCGTGCAAGACGACAGGTTCGACACCGACTCAATCACGATCTGTCCGTTCACCATCGATCCGACCGAGGCGCCCCTGTTCCGGCTGGCTATCTTTCCTTCTGCCACCAACGGGCTTCGTGAGACTTGGCGGCTGATGGTGGACAAGATCACCACAATGCGACGGTCCAGACTCGGAGATCAGCTCGGGTGCTCGAAGATGGCGACGTGGTCCGACTCAACCGGGCCGTGGTCGTCTTCCTGGGCATCGCGTCGACCGGCCAGTAGGCGGACATCCTGCACTAGTCGAAGGCGCGCCGATGCGCACTCGAAAGGCCGATTCTCGCGTCGCTGACCAATCAAGCCGGCTGGCGCGGCATATCTACCGTTCGGCGCTTCCGCCGAGGGGCTGTCAGGAGGAGAAGCTGACACGAATGACGCTGGCCTCCGAGATGTTGCCGTCTTTGGCCGACATGGTCTTTAGGACGATGGCCCCTGCTTTGGCGGTGGGATGTGCGAAAGCGATGGTCTTGGAGAATGGGCCCATCACGCCGTTGGCGCCGCCCATCACGATGTCCTCCTTGAGCGGGGTCACGGTCCCGTCCTGGCGGATCTGCACGTTGACGGTGGCTTCGAAAGCGGTGCTCTGGCCTGAGAGCACCACCGGCGAGCTGATGGTGGCCAGCGCCACCGGCGACTCCAGGTGAAGATTTGGAGTGGAGGCTCCGAGCACCCACCAGGTGTTGGCGGATGTGAGTATTCGTACCAGCACCGTGGTCACCGGGCCGCTCGGGCTGGCTTGGACGTTGACTTCGCCGGACCGGCTGTCACCTTGCTGGAATGCACCGATAACCGGATCCACAAATCCGAGGTAGGTGACGGCAAATGTCCGGGCCGCCTCAACCGGATCGGGATAGCCAGGGGTGATGGTGGCGAACGGCCAGACGGCGCTGTCAGGTTGCACCATGGTCGACGGCACCATGGTCGAAGTCGAAGTTGAACTGCTTGACGGGAGCGTGGTCGTCGAGGTCGGGGCAGTCCTTCCACAACCCGCGATCACGACTACCACTGCGAAAAGCACCGCCGCGGCGGCGGTTCTGAACTGTGCGCTCATCTCGAGATCATCGGTCCCGTAGGTCAGTCGGAGACAGGGTCGAAAGGCCCATCAGGTATGTCCTGACGTTGCAGGGAAGCGCCGACATCAGAATGACCCACCCGCGCTACGACTGCACGGGCTTCGCCGCTCACGGATTCACGCCCAATCAGACGGTGTTGTGTTCCCTGCTCTGGCAATGCGCGAGTGCGGAAGACGCGCCCAGAACGTCGGGATCCCCTCCGTAGGAACATTCGCGGGACGGCGAAGGGCTGCAGCCTCCACGATGACAGAGCGCAGCCCTGGCAGCGGTGGAGGCTCCCTAGGGACGGATCGTAGGTGGGCCCTCATCGGCGAAGGAGTCGGGACGGGCGCGGGCCAGACGGGGGCTCATCGCCTTGCGCTCGACGGCGAACAGAGCGTCGAGCATCGATTCCTCCAGGGATCTTCGGATACCGACGACCACCGGGTTCGAGTCGAGGTCCCGGGCCTCCGCCGCGAGTTGCTCGCAGCGCTTGAGCAACTCGTTCCCCCGCGGCTTGGACTCGTCGTCGGGGACCGTTCCGTCGAGGATCTCCTGTGCCAGCCGAAAGGTCGCCGCGTTCAACTGGTTGACGCGCCGCTTGAGCAGCTCCAGCTCGAGACCCTTGACCGGGTCGCCGCCGACCTGCGCGATCGTGGCGTCGAGGTCCTCACGCTGGTAGCGGCCGACGGCGGCCGGGTCGGGCATCGTGTCCGCCTCCCGGGCCCAGTCCGTCACCAGCTCGCGGGCTGCCGGCAAAGCCCTTTCCTGGTCAGCCTCGCTCAGCGCTGCCGGCCAGGTCGAACGAATGTGCTCGAGCGCGGCGTCGCGGTCGAGCGGCGGACTCATTTCGTGCCTCCCCCGACGCCCACCGTCTCGGGAGAGCTGGTGCCACCGACCGACGTCTGGGACGGCTGGTGCGCTGGCGTCGTCGACTTGGGAGCGAGGCCCGCCTTGGCGGCAGCCCAGTCCTGAGCTTCCATTTTCTGCTTCACCCCGGCCCACGTGAGCACACAGTGGGCATCGACCCAATCCGCGACCTTCTTCTGTGCGCCGCCAACGAGGTAGGCGTCCTCCAGGTCAGCGATGGGCAGGCCGTTGTCCAGCGCCACCCGGACCACCGGGCTCTCCCCCGGATAGCAGATCGGCGCCGGTTCGTTGAAGAGCTTGCAGGCCACCTGCGTGAGTACCTCGGTCGTGCCCTCGTCCCAACGGCTCCCGACCACCCCCCGCCAGTCCGAGGCCGTGTTGTTGTGCAGCATCTCGTGAACGATCGTATGGAGGCCCGCGGAAGCCTTGTTGATGTAGTTGACGCCGTCGTGGGCGAACCCGTTCAGGCTGCCGTACTTGGGTTTGACGTACTTGTCCCATGAATACGGACCCGAGCCGTAGATCTTGTCGTATGCCGCCTGGAACCCGGCTTGATCGAGAACCTCGATCTTGCCGGGAACGATCGTCTTCACATTGCCGAAGGCCTTCGTCAGTATCTGCTGGCCGCCGGCCAGGTCGAAACCGGGCCGCGACGTAGGGGGGTGCACCGGCTTCGTCCCCCGCTCCATCTCTGGCGCGACGGTGGAGTCCGACAGTTCGACCTCGGCGGACTCCGTCGTACCAGATGTTCCCACGTCGGTTGTCGGAGCCGTCTCGCCGGTGCCCGAGTCCTCGTCCTTGGGCTTGCCCTTACCCCCGAAGAGGCCCTTCACCCAGCCGGTGAGCCGCTTGAAGGTCTTCTTCACCGAGAACCGCTGCACCGGGAGCCGCTGGGCCGACAACGCGACGCCGCCACCCGGCGCGGGTCCTTCCGACGTCGTCACCGGTTCGGACGAGGCCCCCGCCGGGTCCGAAGCAGGCGTCCGGGCCGCGACCAGCGACGCGACCGCCCTGTTTCCCACAACTCCCTGAAGCGCGGCCAGCCGTTCGGCTCCTAGTGGGGCCGTCGGGTTGGCCGTGACGTGCCTATCTGGCGACGCTGTGGGGACCGGCCTCTCGGGCACGGTCGCGCGGTCGTCCTCGAACGTTCGACCCACGGGCTCATCTTCACACGGCTGCGCCCGCCCGGTCGCTCGTCGTCCCCATCGGGACGTCTTGTGGGTCCGTTCGGGCAAGCCGTCACCGGGTCTCCCCCGGGCTTCGTGGCCTACCCGCTGCGCCTGTGCGAAACTGGGCCGAATAGCGGAAGTCATCCTCTTTCACCACGTTCAGGGACTCACTCACGGGGTTCGCAGCTTCGCCGAGGGCCTGCGCGAAGGCAGCCACGTCGTCCATACGCCTGACCTCTTCGACGGCGAGCGGCCGGCGACCATCGAGGACGGCGTCGCCCTCGTGAACAGGGTGGGGCGTGAGACGCTCCGCCGTCGCGCCGAGCAAGCCGCGGATCGCTTGTCCGGGGACATCGTCTACGCCGGGTTCTCCTTCGGCGCCACCAGCGCGCAACGGCTTGCACAGACGAAACCCGGAGCCCGCGGCGCCCTGCTCTACGAGGCTTGCCTTCCCGTCAGCGGCGAATGGGCAATCGGTCCATGGCCAGACGGGCTGCCGGTACAGATCCACGGAGCCGACAAGGACCCTTTCTTCGCCCTCGAGGGCGACATCGACGCCGCTCGGGAGCTAGTCGAAATCGTTGGAGCCGAACACGCCGAGTTGTTCGTCTACCCAGGAGACCGGCACTTGTTCACCGATAGTTCCCTGCCGTCGTACAACCCGGATGCCACTGCGCTCGTGCTCGAGCGGTCTAAGGAGTTCCTCGACCGCATCAGCTGATCCACAGGATAGGTGCATCCACGAATGGGTCTCCCGATCGCTCGGTCTGCCGCCGACGTGCCTATTCGGGGAGCGGCGCGTGGGTAACAGGGGCTTGGTTGCCAGCGGCCCGAGAAGGTAGCGCTTCTCTTGCTCGTTTGTGTCGATGGACGAGGGTCAGTCCTGCTATCACGAGGACTCCGACGGTTGCAGGTAGGAAGGTGCCCACCACGCGGTAGATGACAGCGCCGGCCAACGCAGCATCCAGGGGTACTCCGAAATGGTGAAGTACTGCTGGAATCACTGCTTCTACGATCCCCAGTCCCCCGGGGATGAGAGGTATGGCCGTTGCAAGCACGCTCGCGGTTGCGGCCAAGATGACCACATCGCCGCCAACATGAACCCCTGCGGCTGTCAATGACGCCCATAGGCAACCCATGTCGGCGAGGAGCGCGGAGGCGGCTAGGCCGACGAGCAGCACTCGGTTCGTTGGAGAGCCGACGATCGACATTGCCTGTTGATGCCAGGCGGCTCCTGCGGCCCTTCGCTCTGCGTTGGGAACACGAGGTCGCCAGAAGCGCAGTCGCCCAAGCAGCACCGCGGCCAACTCTCCGGTCGAGCGGCGGCGGGCGAAGTGAGCAGTGACGACGAGGAGGACGAAGCCGACCGACGCGACAGCGAGCAGGGGAAGGACATCGGTGGCCGGCAGGTCACCTATACCCACCGCCACCAGGACGTTGACGGCTGCCACGAGCAGGAAGACGCGCATCGAGAACCACTGGGTAAACCCCAACGTCAACGTCGCACGGCGCTGATCGAATCCCCGCTGACGCAACTGTCTGCTGGCGATTGCCAGGCCTTCCGCTGGTGAAGCTGGAGTCAATAGTCCGAACCCCGAAATCACCAGCGCGAGGCCTATCCCGAGTCGTCGCGACACCGGTGCGCTTGCGCGGGCCAGTCGCCGCAGGTGAACTCCGATCAGTACATAGGAGATGGCCTCGACCAGGACCGCCACTGCCACCCACGACGCCTCGGTCCGACCCAAAGCGGCCTCCGCGTCAGCCAACCCCCCACCAGCATTGACGACCACCGAGACCACAGCGACGGCGACCACTAAGCCGAGAATCCAGCGCCACAAAGCTGCGCGCGACGAGATATGAGGACGCCGGGCGGTGTGCCCGAAGGCACCGGCCATCGAGCGCAGCGAGCCCAGCGCCATCCTTGGTGAAACCTCCTTAGAGCTATGTCAACCCCTGAGCCTTCCGTTCCCCGGCCTGCTTGCGGAAGAGCCAAAGGTCACATCAGGCCACCACTGCCAAGTGATCCTTTTGTCCAGGTCGCCAATCTGAGGCGCGGCACGGAGTCGACGAATAGCGTGGATGGGGTGAGGAGGGGGCGAAATCGGGGGCAGGGCTCCGTCGTCTGCTACGGGTCGGTGGAGTTCCAAGCGCCGGCGGCTCGCAGCAGGGCCAGGACCGCCTCATGGGTCAATGTGGCCGGCTATATATCGCTTGGGGTCTGGTCGGTCATTGGCTCCTGGCGTCAGCACCCTCTGTTTGGCGTGTTGAGCGGGCTTGTCTATCTGGAGCTGGCGCTCGCGGTCGTGCGGGTAGGAACCTTCACGGGCGAAATCGTCTACCAACAGTCGCTCGCTAAGAGGATCGCCACACCACTGGTCGGCTTATGCGCGCGCGCCGGGTGCCGCTTGCCGAGGGTCGTCATCCGAGACGACACCATACGGGCAGCATGCGTTCGCAGCGGACGGCGCGGTCCGCTGTTACTGGTGCTGTCCAAGCCCTTTTTGGACATGGTCGATGACAGTGAGTTGCGGGCGATCTTGGCCCACGAGGTCAGCCACATCGCCCGAGATGATCTTGCCGCCGCCAAGTTCCGTGCCCAAGCGGCGGGCGTAGCCGTCGGTATATCAGCAGCCGTTGTCATCGCGGTGACGACGGGAAGCAAGGTCATCGTTCCCGTCTACCTCGCTGGGTTCACGGTGCTCACGGTGTTGCTTGTCGCGGGATCGAGCTTGTTCAATCGGCGGCTGGAATGGCGTGCCGACGGTGAGGGAGCCTGGCTTGCCGACGACCCCGAACACCTCGCCAGCTCCTTGCGCAAAGCGCACGCGTTCTCTCAGGACGCGCGTAGGCGTATCTACGGGCCTCTTCCGTGGCGGTGGCTGCTATCTCCGCTTTCGTGGCAGCTGCCCAGCCACCCCCCTATGACCCGACGCATCACACGCCTAGAACAACTGGCTGCTGCTCGAACTCGCCGAATGATCAGCCTCACAGGGCCCGCTCCATCTTCCGGTGGCAGCGAGTAGCCGCCGACCACGGTCCCGACCTGTCATGCCCAGCCAAGCTCCTCCAGGCGGGCATCGGAGATTCCGAAATGGTGGGCCACCTCATGAATGACCGTCTCGGTCACCACCGCCACCAGGTGGTCCTCGTCTCTGGCGATCGAGCTGAT
>Ga0307374_10015477_pt1 | contig 10254 bp, 11 predicted proteins | sample OX3MG_FD_202532 | JGI IMG/M metagenome (GOLD analysis project Ga0307374, IMG submission 202532) | Soil microbial communities from Risofladan, Vaasa, Finland - OX-3 | ecosystem: Environmental > Terrestrial > Soil > Coastal area > Acid sulfate soil | place: Finland: Risofladan, Vaasa | collected...
GGCGATCGAGGTGGGCATTCCCCAGGACCGAATCGTCTTTGCCCAGGTCGGTGACGTCGTTCAGGTAACGCCCGAGGGTGTTTTCCACGATGGGAAGGTGAACGCCGGTTCGGTGCTCGTCGATGGGCTGACCGTGGGAGGGGTCACTCAGGTGGTCCTCCGAGACCGTCGCCACCTTGCCGAGGATGGCGTGGTGATCGCGGCGGTGGCGGTCAATCGCGAAACCGGCGAGTTGCTGAGCGGACCCGACGTGACGGCGCGTGGATTCATCGCGGTCGGCGCCAGCGCGGTCCTCGAGCAGGGGGCGGCGAAGGTGAGGCAGTCTCTCGAACACAGGGTAAATGGGAAGGTCGAATACGGATACCTCGCCGATAAAATCAAGGAGGTTCTGGGCAGTCTGATCTTCCGCCAGACCCGCCTTCGGCCGATGATCTTGCCCGTCGTCACGGAAGTTTAGTGGGGTTCGAAATCACAGTTAGCAAAACGTCCACACCGCTAGGTCAGCGGTGCGGACGTTTTTAGTTCAGGGATTCCGACCGTGATTGGTAAGGTGTCAGAACAGACGGGCGAGCTCATTGACCAGATCGGCCTTCTGCCGGGGGCAGAGGTCGCGGACTTCCAGGTGCTCGACCCAACGGTTACGCGCTTCCTTATCGACATGCTTTTGGATGATGCGGATTGCATCCCCAACTGCTGGCGATTCGGTGCCGACTTCAGGCGTGGGAATCGCGGTCGTTGTCACGGTAACGTCAGTCACGGTCTCGTCCCCCACTACCGGGGTGCCACGTGTTTGGAACGGCATCACAGTCCTCCTAGGTTGTTTGCTTGTGCCAATCCTACGGTTCCAGTTCCCGACGCCTCAGCTAGGCTTGTTCGCCTGGGTTGAAGGTGGGAGTTTGCCCAGCCACGTTTGGTGTTGCGGCCGGTTGTTGGAATGCTTCTTCTGCCGACGGCCGCATGGAGTTGAATACAGCAACGCCGATGCCAACCGCGCCAAGAATTGCGACGGGAAGCCACCATGGTATACCCATCCGGGCCAATTCCTCGCCAACTTCGCTGACGTCTTCTTGAGCCTGGTGAGCGGCGCCCCGAACCTGCTTGGTGGCTTCACCGACGGCGGAAGTGCCGGTTGCCACGAGCCGATTGTAACTATGCATCAGGTCGTCCAGGCGCTCACGCAAATCTTCGATTTGCGAGCGAAACTGGTCAGCTCGCCGTTCAAAATCTGACTTGGCCACGCGTTCCGCTGCCTCCATACCGTAGTTTGACTCGACCGACACCCGTCGTTAGCGGCGTTGCAGAAAAGTTGGCCGCCCGTGAATGTGGTTGGGAGCCTACAACGTTATCTAGACGCTCTCGGCACACCACCAGCGACGATACACGTTTACGCAGTTCGCAGATTGCGTGCCACGACCGAATACTAGTCACCGGGGCAGCAATCAATGCGGATGAATAAATGGCACTGGCGAGGAAGAATGAAAGGGGGGATTGCGCAGAGGTTGGGGTGAACACATCGGGCGCGAGGGCCGAAGGATCAGTCTCTCGCGGCGTCTGCCGGCAATCGCTCAGTCGCACGTGACTGAAGCGGGTTTTCCCGGCAGTCCTTCGCGTTTATTTGCCGGATGGGTTGGCCTGGTGATTCGGTACGCCGCCTCGCATGACGAGGCGGCGTCGCCGGTTAAGAGATGAGGCGTTGCGCGGCGTTTTGAGCCGATGCAGTGTCATTGATGCTGAAAGTTTGTACCCGCCGATCGATCCGCTTGATGAGACTTGAAAGGACATCGCCGGGCCCGATCTCGACGTACGTCGTAATGTCGGCGGCGAGCATTTCCCGAACGGTGTCAGTCCAGCGAACTGACGAATATAGTTGGCGCGAAAGCTCGGCGCGAATCTCCTCGGCAGAGACCAGGACGCGCGCCGAAATGTCACTGACGATCGGTATAACCGCATCCTGAAGGCGGAATCGGTTCATCACGTCAGTGAATTGCTCAGAGGCCAACTGCATGACCGGGGAGTGGGAGGCGATGCTTACCGCCAGGCGGATTACCCGTTGCGCCCCACTGGCGACGGCCAGCTCGATTGCCGCGGAAAGCGCGGCCAGCTCGCCGGAAATAACGGTTTGGCTCGGCGAGTTGTAGTTGGCCGGGCAAACGACACCCTGACCGGTTACCCGTCGGCACAGGTCTTCGAGGATGTTGGCGTCGAGTCCGATGACCGCTGCCATGCCGCCCGGGGTTCGGTCACCAGTCTCTTTCATTAGTCGGCCGCGTTCGCGTACCAACTGGACCGCCGTGGCGAAATCGAGAACCCCGGCCGCGACGAGCGCGCTATATTCTCCCAGACTATGTCCCGCCACCAGCCGTGGCTGAACGCGTTGAGCGGCTTCGCCAAGCTGCTCACGCAGGGCTGCCAGACAAGCGATGCTCATCGTGAGAATCGCGGGCTGGGCATTGACGGTATCGCGCAACTCATCGGCCGGCCCTTCAATACACAGCTGCGTGAGTGGGAAGTGGAGTGTTTCGTCGGCCTCGGCAAAGACAGCGCGTGCCGCCGGTGAATGTTCGACCAGGCTCTTGCCCATTCCGACGAATTGCGAGCCTTGGCCAGGAAACACATATGCAACGTTTCGCCGCTGCTCGAATGGTGCCTGCATCCCCACCGTCTCCTAGAACCCCTTCTCTGTCCACAATATCATGAAGCGTGCACTAGGTGTATTGTTCCATAATTCGTTACATCACATTGCCAATCCACCGTCGACCACCAGAGCCTGGCCAGTGATGTATCCGGCTCGGGGCGAACCGAGAAACGCGACGAGTTCAGCCACTTCGTCGGTCGTGCCCATGCGTCCCAGAGGAATCTGCCCAATCAGCGCTTCGCGCGCCTTCGCAGGCATCTCGGCCGTGATGTCAGTCTCGATCAACCCCGGCGCGACCGCATTCACCGTAATGCCACGGCTTGCGACTTCACGGGCGGTCGATTTCGTAAATCCAATCAGCGCGGCCTTACTGGCGGAGTAGTTGGCTTGGCCAGCGTTGCCACGGATGCCCGAGATTGAGGCGAGATTGACGATTCGTCCACTCCGTTGACGAAGCATTGGTCGAAGTGCGGCGCGCGTACAAAGAAAGGCACTGCGGAGATTGGTCGCCACGACCGCGTCCCAATCGTCATCACTCATGCGGAGCAAAAGTGTATCGCGCACGATGCCCGCGTTATTCACGAGTACGTCGAGTTGACCCCATCGATCAAGAAGTGTTTGGTAGATTTCTTTGACCGCTTCGGTCTGGCACACGTCTCCGGCCAACAGCAAGGGGTCGCCCCCCAATCGAGCTACCTCTTCGGCGGTGCATTCGGCCGCCGAGACGTTTTGACGAAAATTGATCCCAATCCGTGCGCCTTCGCGGGCGAATCGGAGAGCAATCGCTCGGCCGATTCCGCGCGAGGCTCCGGTGATCAAGACGACCGGCGTCGTTTCGGACAAGGTATTCTTCTCCTGGAGCTTCGAGTCAAAAGTGCAAAGTCGGTCCAAGATGCCGGTTCGCAATACCAGGGTCTCTCAGACCAATCCAGCCAGTGCCACGGGCGCTAGGCTTCGTGGACACCGTTCAGACGGCGCAACGCGTCCAGCCGGCGTTGGGTGCGTAACGCAAAAGAGCGAACGACCGCTTCACGACGGTGAAAGTTGCGAACGACCGATTTCCACCACGAGATTGGGACCGGTGTCGTGTCGAGCCCCCACTGGACGACCGCCGCGCCCCACGACAAACCAGCGCCAAAGCCGACGATTGCGAGGTTCGCACCAGCTTGGACACGCCCGGATTCGACGGCTTCGCACAAGGCGATTGGGATCGAAGCCGCGGACGTGTTTCCGTAACGGTGAACGTTGGTGTACACCTTTTCGGCAGGAATTTTCAAACTCTTTGCCGCTGACTGAATAATGCGAATATTCGCCTGATGCGGGATAAACAGGTCAATATCGTCGATGTCGAGACCGGCGGCGTTCAACGCCTGATTCGTGGCGTGCGCGACCGTCTGAACTGCGAACCGGTAAACCTCGCTGCCTTTCATGGAGATACAGTTCTTTCGGCTCTGTAGGAGCTCAGGGGTTAGCGGGAGTCGACTCCCACCGGCCGGGATGTACAAAGAGTTGATACCCGAGCCGTCTGAGCCTAAGACGGCCGCGCGGAGACCGGTTGGCGTTTCAGACCGCTGGAGGAGTATGGCCCCCGCACCATCTCCGAAAAGAACGCAGGTTGATCGGTCGGACCAGTCGACAATCCGACTCATGGTATCGGCGCCGATGACGAGAATGCGTTCGTGGAGACCGCCGGCGATGAGACCGCTTGCGACCGACATTGCGTAGACAAACCCGGAGCAGGCGGCGTTGAGATCGAACGCCCCGGCCCGCGACGCGCCGATGCCATCCTGAACTTGCGAGGCAACCGCCGGCATCGGGTTATCCGGAGTTGAGGTTGCAACGATGATCAAATCCACTTTGCTGGGGCTCAGATCAGCAACCTGAAGAGCGTTCTGCGCTGCGCGAATCGCCAGGGTACCGGTCGTTTCCTTGGGGCCGGCGATGCGTCGTTCCGAGATACCGGTGCGGCTCCGAATCCATTCATCGGACGTGTCGACCATCTTTTCGAGGTCGAGATTCGTCATGATGCGAGAAGGCACCGCGTAGCCCCATCCGACGATTTGTGCGTAGCTCACGTTGCAATCTCCAGATGCCAAGCGTCGCCAGGCAGCCTACCGGTTCCGGTCAATTCGTTGCGCTCGCTTGGGACCATCAACGTGTCGGATACGAGCGAAAGATAATGCAGGAATTGTGGCCTCCCAGACCCATCGACGTGGACATCGTGACCAGAGGGTTCGTTCTGCGCGACTGATTGGGAACGTAGTCGAGGTCACATTCCGGGTCTGGATTCTCGTAGTTGATGGTTGGCGGTACAATGCCGTCATGGATGGCCATGACGCACGCCATTGCCTCGATTGCTCCGGCGGCCCCCATCATGTGGCCGGTCATCGATTTGGTCGAGCTCACACTCAGGTGGTAGGCGTGATCCCGAAAAACGGACTTGATCGCGGCCGTTTCGACCTTATCATTGAGTGGAGTACCGGTCCCGTGGGCGTTAATGTAGGAGATGTCTTCGGGCCGAAGGTTTGCTTTACGCATCGCATTGCACATGGCGCGAGCAATCCCTTCCCCTTGGTCAGCGGGAGCAGCAAGATCGTAGGCATCGTTCGTTGACCCGTAGCCGACGAGCTCGGCGTAAATGTGGGCGTCGCGAGCCAGAGCGTGCTCCATTTCCTCGAGAACGAGGATCACTGATCCTTCCGACATCACAAAACCTTGACGGGTGCGATCGAATGGACGGCAGGCCCGGGTGGGATCTCCGTTTCCCGGCGATAGGGCCCGCATGACAATGAATCCTGCCAGTACAACCGGGACGAGCGCTGCCTCGGTACCGCCAGTCACCATCACGTCGGCATCGCCGCGGCGTATCGTTTCAAACGATTCACCAATGGCGTGGCCGCCGGATGCGCAAGCGGATACGACCGCCATGTTCGGTCCTTTGGCGCCTAAAGTGATCGCGATCTGGCCGGATGCTGTATCTGGAATCAGGTTTTGTAGAAAGAACGGGCTCAGGCGATTCGGGCCGCGCTCTTCCATGTGTTTTTGCTGATCGAGTAAGGTCTTGATTCCACCGATTGCGGTGCCGATGATGACTCCGGTCAGCTCAGCATTGTCCGAGTTGACCTGTATTTGGGCATCCTCAACGGCCTGCCGGGCCGCGGCAACTGCGTATTGAACGTTCCGGTCCATCCGCCGGGCGTCCTTGCGGTCAATCCAATTGAGCGGCTCAAAGCCCCGAATCTCACCACCGATCTTAACGGCGAAAGGTTCCGGATCGAACAGGGTAATTGGCCCAATCCCCGACTGGCCCGACGTGAGTCCGCACCAGGTGGTGCGCATGTCGTTGCCCAGTGGAGTGATGGCTCCCAGCCCGGTCACCACCACGCGTCTTTGCACGAAGAACTTCCCTCCGGTCTGTGACTGTCAATAGATAAACACCAGATGGAGCAGCCAGTTACGCTCAGATGTTAGGTTGTTCGCATGCTGTGCAAAGTCGAAGGCGTGCGGTGGTAGGAAGCCTAATGAGTGGGATGTGTAAAGCCTAGTCGCATGGCCGTTCTATCAAGGACGAGAAACTCGGGCTATGAATAATCAAACACCAATAGACGCAACCACCGGGCTGCGGTGGCAACCGGTCGATGCGTCTACCAATGTCCGTTAAGACAAAGTAATTCCAGGCGACTAGCGCTTGGTATACTGTGGTGCCTTCCGAGCGCGTTTCAGACCGTACTTCTTGCGCTCTTTCACGCGCGCGTCACGGGTGAGTAAGCCGGCGTGTCGGAGCGCGAGACGATTCTCTTCGCTCGACAGGGCGAGCGCGCGAGCAATGCCGTGGACCAGCGCACCGGCCCAACCGGAGGTTCCGCCTCCGAGTACCTTGGCCATGACCGAGTAGTGTCCGACCGTATTGGTGACCCGAAATGGCTCATTGACTTGCGCCTGGTCGACCAGACGCGGGAGAAGCTGTTCGTAGGAACGACCATTCACCACGATTTGGCCCGCGCCATCGTGAAGTTGAACTCGGGCGACGGCACACTTGCGGCGTCCGGTCCCGTACAAATAACGCTTGTCACTCATGCGTGGTTAAAGCTCCTTGGTCGATTCGCCCGGTGTCGACAACGTCCGAGGCTGTTGCGCAACGTGAGGGTGAGTCGGTCCGGCGTAGACTTTCAATTTGTCAAGCATGTGCCGCCCCAGCGCATTGTGTGGAAGCATGCCGCGGACGGCGCGTTCGATGACCCGCGTCGGGTGCTCTTTCAGAACACGGGCAATGGGTTCGGTTTTAAAGCCACCTGGGTGGCCAGAGTGGTGGTGATACACCTTCTGGTCCATTTTTTGACCGGTCAGGTGAACCTTCCCGGCGTTCACAACCACGACGAAGTCTCCGACGTCGAGGTGTGGGCTGTACATGGGCTTGTGTTTCCCTTTAAGAACCGTCGCGATCTGCGAAGCGAGACGCCCAAGCGTCTGCCCTTCGGCGTCGACGACGTACCATGCGCGGTCAATTTCCGCGCTCTTGACGGCGTGCGTTTTCATCTGCGCCTTTCGTTCCGTCCTTTCTCAGACGTATTGGACGTGTGTCAAGCATAAGCCTTTCGCCGGGGCGGTTACCCCCGCCCGACGTCGGTCGCCGCTAGCCAGGATCTCGACCATCTTATCAGGTGTCGCTTGATGCATCCCGACGAGTAAAAGAGTGCCGACGAGATTCCTCACCATATGAGGTAAGAATGCGTCAGCCACCACTTCCAAACAAACCCGCGCTCCTTCGCGCCACCAGTGAGCTCGATAAAGCGAACGCTCCGTGCTTTGGGGGCGTTCCCGCCCGTGACTCGCTGTACTAAACGCGGCAAAATCGTGACGTCCGACGAGCCGTTGGACGGCTTCATCCATCGACTCGACGTCAAGAAAGTGGCGCCAATGGTGCGTATATCGGTGATCCGAGGCCGAGCGAATCTCGGCGTTCCAAACCGTATAACGGTAGGCGCGACTCCGGGCACTGTAACGTGCGTTGAACCCCATTGTCGCTTCCGCCGCGTCGAGGATCGCCACGTCCTCCGGGAGTACTGCGTTGGCGGCCCGACGTAAAGTGACCGGTTCCAGTTTACTTTGGGTCACGAAGCTGATCACCTGTCCGGCCGCGTGTACCCCGGCATCGGTGCGTCCCGCGCCAACGATTCGCGTTGGCGCGCCGGTGACCCGATCCAGGGCGTCTTCGAGCTCCCCTTGGACCGTGCGTCGACCGGACTGGACTTGGAAGCCCGCGAAATCGGTACCGTCGTATTGCACGGTCATGCGAATCGTACGCATCGGAGCATCCCCGGAGTCGGGCGACGCGGATCAGTAGTCAATCGCGTTCGACGAATTCGATTCGGGCCATCTCGGCATTGTCCCCAAGGCGTGGTCCTAATTTGAGCACTCGAGTGTATCCGCCCGGTCGTTCGGTAAAGCGTGGACCGACGACATCGAACAGTTTTTGAACGATCTTGCGATCATAGAGTTCCGCGGCGGCCAGTCGACGGTGATGAACGCTGTCCTGTTTAGCAAGTGTCACGATCTTTTCAGCGATTGGCTGAATCGCGCGTGCCTTGGCGACCGTGGTCGTCAGGGCTTCGTAGCGAATCAAATCGCTAACCAGGTTTCGGTACAGCGCCAGCCGATGACTGGTCGGGCGTCCTAGCTTCCGCCCAGCGACGGCGTGTCTCATTCCGAATTACTCCTCTTCGTCTTCGTACTCGTCGTCGTACTCGTCTTCATCGTATTCGTCGTCGTATTCATCGCCGCCCTCTTCTTCGGTTGCCGCGGCTTCCTTCTCGTTCACGTACGACGGTTCACCGGTCTCTTCGCTGGACGCCTCTTCTTCGTCGCCCGCTAGCTCACTCTCGTCGACTTCATTGAGACGGGAATGTTCAAGCAGGCCGTGGGCCGCGAGCCTCTCGCGCAGTTCGTCGAGCGATTTGTGGCCAAAATTACGGACCCCAAGCAGGTCATCGACGGACATTTCGAGTACCTGACCAACCTTGGTAATGCCGGCGCGCTTCAGGCAGTTGTAGGCACGTACCGAAAGATTCAGATCCTCGATTGGCATCTCGTACAGTCGTTGCGGAATTGCGGCGGCGCCGGTGGTCGTTTTCTCGAGGCGGCCAACTTGCTTGCTCACGAGTTCCGTAAACAGTGAGAGATGACGTACCAGGATATTACCGGCTTGGGATACCGCATCGTCCGGATTGATGGTGCCGTCCGTCCAGACTTCGAGCACCAGGCGTTCGTAGTCAGTGACCTGTCCGACCCGAGTGGTTTCAACGTTGAAATTTACTCGGCGCACCGGAGTGAAGATCGCGTCAATCGGAATCACGCCAAGGGGCAACCCTTCGCGATGGTCTCCAGGCTGGTAGCCCTTTCCGGCTTCGACCGTCAGCTCGAGGCTCAGTTGGGCATCCGACGAGTCGAGAGTTGCCAGATGCAATTCCGGATTGACGATTTCGACGTCGGGTGGAGCGATAATGTCGGCAGCAGTTACCTCGCCGGCGCCTCGCGCGTCGATCCGCATTTGGACCGGACGGTCGGTGAAGCTACGTAAGCGCAACTGCTTGACGTTCAGAATTAGCTCCGTCGTGTCTTCCTTGACGTGCGGAATGTCTGAAAACTCGTGATAAACATTGTCAATGCGAATTGAGGTCACGGCAGCCCCAGGTAGCGCGGCGAGAAGGATTCTTCGCATCGCGTTTCCCAGGGTTGTTCCGAAACCTGGTTCGAGCGGTTCGATTTGGTAACGACCGTAGGTGGCACCCGAGTCTTTGGTTTCCACCTTCGGAAGCATGATATCAATCAATTGAAGTCCACCCTCCTTGTCATCGCTCGGCGGGCCCACTCCACCTTTCGTGTCGTCGCACGTCCGCGTTGGGCCAGGTTTACTGCCCCTGGGTCTGTCCTCGCGGACGCGCGACGGCCGAAACGTCCCGAGCAACTCGCGCGTCCAAATTTAGCGCGAGTAGTACTCTACAATGAGCTGCTCCTGCAGGTTCGCGTCGATTTCAGGGCGACCGGGAGCTCTGAGGATGCGACCACTCATGTTTCCAACATCCAGGCTGAGCCATTCGGGCACTTCGCGCCGCTTGAGAGAATCCGGTAGAACTTTAAAGTATTCGGTTTGGCGGCTGCGCGGCCGAATGCCGATCACCTGGCCGACCTTGGTTTCGTACGAGGGAATGTCGAGCTTTTGGCCATTGACCGTAATGTGTCCGTGGGCGACCAACTGGCGCGCTTGGGCGCGTGACTCGGCAAAGCCCAGACGGAAGACGATATTGTCTAATCGCATTTCGAGAATGCGAAGAAGATTCTCTCCCGTTGAGCCCTGGCGTCGTTCCGCCTCTGCAAAGTGTCGCTGGAATTGTCGTTCCAAGATTCCGTACAGGAAGCGCGCCTTCTGCTTTTCGCGAAGCTGAACACCGTATTCAGAAACCTTGCGCCGGCGCTGGGTGTGCTGTCCTGGGGGATACGGTTTGCGATTTGCTTCAACGGCGCACTTGGTGGAGAAACAACGCTCGCCTTTCAAGAACAGCTTCAGGCCTTCCCGTCGGCAGATCTTGCAAACTGGACCGGTATACCGTGCCATTTTTCCT
>Ga0307374_10015480_pt1 | contig 10252 bp, 11 predicted proteins | sample OX3MG_FD_202532 | JGI IMG/M metagenome (GOLD analysis project Ga0307374, IMG submission 202532) | Soil microbial communities from Risofladan, Vaasa, Finland - OX-3 | ecosystem: Environmental > Terrestrial > Soil > Coastal area > Acid sulfate soil | place: Finland: Risofladan, Vaasa | collected...
GACCCTCATGACCCAGGACAAGGCCAAGGCCACGGCGCCGTGGTGCTTCAGCGTCGAGTCGGGTGCCGCATCCGGCTGGCCGGCCACCGACGTGGTCGAGTCGTTCGTCCTCCACAGCATGGGCCCGGACTACTACAACAGCTGGTGGCAGGGCAAGACGAAGTGGACGGACCCGGGGATCAAGACAGCGTTCCAGGATCTGGGTCAGATGGTCGCCGGAAGCTACGGCGGCTCGGCCCGTGTGCTCACCACCAACTTCGCCAACGCCGGCGATCCGCTCTTCTCGACACCCCCCGGCTGCCTGTTCTTCCACCAGGCCAGCTTCATCACCGGCCTCGGCGCGTTCGCCACCAAGACTCGAATCACCGACTACAACTTCTTCCCGTTCCCGTCCATCACCGCCCAGTACGCCGGGGCGGTCGAGGGAGCCGGCGACCTCTTCGGAGCGTTCAACAACACGCCCCAGTCGGCGGCGTTGATGAAGTACCTCGTGAGTTCCCAGGCACAGCAACTCTTCGTCGCCGGCGGTGAATTCCTGTCCGCCAACAAGGGCGTTGCGAACTATCCGAACGCGATGAACCAGAAGCTCGGCCAGATCCTGTCGGGCGCCACCTCGTTCGTCTTCGACGCATCTGATCAGATGCCGGCGGCGATGCAGACGGCCTTCTATCAGGACCTCCTGAAGTACATCCAGGATCCGACTCAGCTCGACGCGGTCCTCACCCACCTCGACTCGGTGCAGGCTACGTCCTACACCCCGTAGGTCCGCGACCGGTCACCACGCGGAGCTTCGCGAACCGCGCGAGCGGGGGCCACCTGGCCTCCGCTCGCGCACCCACTCTTTGGGAGGCGAGTCGATGGACCCTCGATTGACCACGGCACTGATCGTCGTGGTCGGCGTCCCCGCGGTCCTCATCGGGTACATCGTGTCCACGGAGCAGGCCCTCCGTGTTTTTCCGCAGCGGCTCCAGCCGCGCGTCCGCCCCTGGCTGTGGCTCTTTCCGGCGCTCGCCTTCCTGTTCGTCTTCCTGATCTATCCCACGATCGGGACCGCGGTCCGCAGCCTGGAGGACCAGGTCGGTAACAAGTTCGTCGGCCTCGCCAACTACGCCTGGTTCCTTGGCGACAGCGGTACGCTGGGGGCCCTCAAGAACAACGTCATCTGGGTCGTCCTGCTGACGCTGCTGACCGTGGGCCTGGGTCTGCTCATCGCGGTCCTCGTCGATCGCGTCCGCTACGAGTCGTTCGCCAAGTCCGTCATCTTCGTGCCGCTTGCCATCAGCGCGACGGCGGCCAGCGTGATCTGGCTGTTCATGTTCGCCTACCAGCCGGCAGGCGTGCCGCAGACCGGCACCCTGAATGCCGCGATCACCCCGCTCGGCATCGGCCCGTTGCCGTTCCTCACCATCAGCAACTTCAGCTTCAACACGATCCTGCTCGTGATCGTGACGGCCTGGATGTGGACAGGCTTCTGCATGGTGATCATCTCGGCGGCGCTGAAGGGGATCAATGTCGAGCTGCTCGAGGCGGCCCGGGTCGACGGCGCAACCGAGTGGGAAGTCTTCCGAGGGATCATCTTCCCGCTGCTCACGCCCACCCTAGCGGTCGTTTCCACGACGATCATCATCACCGCCCTCAAGGCCTTCGACATCGTGTACGTCATGACCAATGGCGCGTTCGACACCCAGGTGATCGCCAACTCGATGTACCAGGAGATGTTCAACTTCGGTGACTTCGGGCGGGGCAGCGCCATGGCCATCGTCCTCATGATCGCGATCATCCCCGTCATGGCCGTCAACATCCGGCGCTTCCAGGCCCAGGAGGCCCTCCGATGACCAGCATCGCCGCCCGCGACTCGGCCGCCGCGGCACCGCCCTCCGGGCGATGGCGTCGTCGCCTCGGTCGGCTGCCCGTGCACGCCGTCGTCATCCTCCTCATGTTCATCTGGCTGATCCCGACCATCGGCCTGTTGATCAACTCGTTCCGGCCGGCAGCCGCGGTCCAGGCGACCGGCTGGTGGACCGCGATCTTCCAACCTTCCCAGCTCACCCTGTCGAACTACAGCTACGTGTTAGGCCAGAGCGGGATCTGGCCCGCCTTCATCAACAGCCTGTTCATCACGATCCCGGCAACGATCATCCCGATCTTCGTGGCGGCGTTCGCGGCCTATGCCTTCGCGTGGATGAGCTTCCCCGGCCGCAACGTCCTGTTCGTCGCCGTCGTGGGCTTGCTCGTGGTGCCGCTCCAGACGACGTTCATCCCCGTCCTGCAGCTCTTCGCCGCGTTCAAGCTCAACGGCCAGTTCCTCGCGCTGTGGCTGGCCCACACGGGCTACGGCCTGCCGTTCGCGATCTACCTCCTGCGCAACTTCATGGGCAGCCTGCCCCGTGAGGTCTTCGAATCCGCTGCGATCGATGGAGCCAGTCACGTCACCTCGTTCCTGCGGCTGGCGTTGCCGATGACCGTCCCCGCGATCGCGGCGCTTGCGATCTTCCAGTTCCTGTTCGTGTGGAATGACTTGCTGGTCGCCCTGATCTATGTCGGCGCAGCCAACCCGCAGAACGCGCCACTCACGATCGTGGTGGCCAACCTGGTGGGTTCATTCGGGCAGGGCTGGTGGTACCTCGCGGCCGCCGCCTTCCTTTCGATGGCCCTGCCGCTGGCCGTGTTCATCACCCTGCAGCGGTACTTCGTGCGCGGGATCGTCGGCGGGAGCGTCAAGGGCTGAGCTCCACCGGACACGACCTGCCGCCGCTGCGGATCGCGCAGGTCGCGCCGCCGGTCGAGGCTGTCCCGCCGACGGGCTACGGCGGGACAGAGCGGGTCGTCGCGGCGCTCACCACGGAGCTCATCGCACGCGGTCACGCGGTGACCCTGTTCGCGAGCGGTGATTCGACGGCCGCGGCGAACCTCGTCCCGACCGTTCCTCGATCCCTGCGAACCGCGGGCGAGGCCAACGATCCGTGGCCGCACATCGTCAACGCCCTGCTCGACGTCCTGGAGCGCGAGGATCGCTTTGACGTCATCCACGCCCACGTGGAGGCCGGCGGGCTCGTCCTCGCCCGGGCAAGCCGGCGGCCGGTCGTCGTGACGTTCCACGGCCGGCTCGACCGTCCCTGGGCGGACACGGCGCTGCCGCGCTCCAGCGGCCACCTCGTCGCGATCAGTGCGGCCCAGGCGTCGGCGCAACCACACGCGCGGTGGACCGCCGTGGTGCACAACGGGCTCGATCTCACCGATGCGCCGTTCGGCGGTCCGCGCGGCGACGATCTCTGCTTCGTCGGACGGATCGCGCCGGAGAAAGGTGTGCTCGACGCGATCGAGATCGCCCGGCTCGCCGGGCGGCACCTCCGGATCGCCGCGAAGGCCGGCTGGACGGAGGTGGAACAGGCCTATGAACGAACAGTCTTCCTTCCGGCCGCCCGCTCCGCCGACGTCGAGTACCTCGGCGAGTTGAGCGGACCGGACCGCGATCGACTCTTCGCAGAAAGCTACGCCACCCTCATGCCTGGGGAGTGGCCCGAGCCGTTCGGCCTCGTGGCCATCGAGTCGCTCGCCTGCGGGACCCCGGTCGTCGCACGACCGGTCGGCGCCCTGCCGGAGATCGTCCGCGACGGACGCGACGGCTTCCTCGCCTCGAGCGTCAGCGCGCTGAGCACGCGGCTCGACGCGGTGGCGGGCCTCGATCGGCGCGAGATCCGGCGGTCCGTCCTCGAACGGTTCTCGGCCGCCCGGATGACCGACGCCTACGAACGCATCTACCGCCGGCTCGCGGCCGAAGCGACTCCCTGACCCGGCCTCAGATCCGGATCGTGACCGAGAGATCGCCGCGCTTGCGAAGAACCTCGGCGCTCGTCGTGCCGCGCCAGCTGTGGAACAGGATGTCGACCGAGGCATCCCCCACCCGCAACCCCGAGACGGTGACCTTGGTGAGCCAGCTCGGCAGGCGCGGGTTGACGAGCTCGAGCTCGCGTCGGGCGGCGTCCGGCCGGAGTCCCAGGAGAGAGGTGAGGAACAGCAGCGGCGCCCCCGCCGACCATGCCTGCGGCGAACAGGCCACCGGGTACGGGACCGGCACGCCTACATCGGCCCGCGAGAACCCGCAGAACAGTTCCGGGAGCCGATGGTCCGGGAAGAACTGGGGCGCCTCCAGGACCTGGCTCGCGAGCGCGTCGGCGGAATCGGTGAATCCGTAGCGCCGTAATCCGTCCACCACGAGAGCCGTGTCGTGCGGCCAGACCGATCCGGTGTGGTAGCCGATCGGGTTGTAACCGGGCTGGCCCGCGGCGTACGTCCGGATGCCCCAGCCCGAGTCCAGTGCTGGTCCCGTCGCCATCGCAGCCACCGCGGCGGCCCGGTCGGGCCGGATGATGCCGGTCCACAAGGCATGGGCGGGGTTCGAGGTGATCGCGTCGGCCACTCGACCGTCCCGACCGAGCGCCATGGCGTAGTAGCCCAGATCCGGGACCCAGAAGGACTCCTCGAACCGGCGCTGGAGGTCGACGGCTTCTCGTTCGAGCCGTGCCGCGAGATCCTCCTCGCCGCGCATCCGGGCGAGCGCCGCGACCCGGCGCTTCGCGTCGTAGACGTAGCCCTGCACTTCGGCGAGCGCGATCGGCGCTTCGACGGTCGCGCCCGTGCGGTCACGAACCGAGTCGCCCGAGTCCTTCCATCCCTGATTGATGAGGCCCTCCGGGGCATGCCGCTCGTAGACGAGGAACCCGCGTTCGTCCGTCCCGTAGCGGTCGATCCAGTCGAGCGCGGCGAGTGCATTCGGCCAGAGTCGGTCGACGAGTGCCCGGTCTCCCGTCCAGTCGTACGTGGCGCCGAGCAGGGCGAGCCACAGCGGCGTCGCGTCGACGCTGCCGTAATACGGCGTGTGCGGCAGCTCTCCGGTGCGGGCCATCTCCCCGGTCCGGAGCTCGTGGAGGATCTTGCCGGGCTGAGCGTCGCGGACGTCGTCGGTCGCGGTCGCCTGCCGTGCGGCGAGCACGCCGAGCGTCTCGATCGCGATGGACGGCCGGAACGCGAGCGTCTCGTAGCCCGTGATCAGCGCATCGCGTCCGAATAACGTGGCATACCAGGGGACACCTGCCGCGATGTAGCGCTCGCCCGGTCCGGGCCCGTCATTCATGAGCAGGCGCAGATCCGCGAGCGACCGACCGATCGTCAGGTCGAAGAGCTCGTTGTCGGACGCCACGACGGTCCCGCTGCCGACCCAGTCGCGGTACGCGGCCATGGCGGGTCCGGGTTCCACCACCGGTGCGGCGGTGAACGGAGCGCCGACGACCGGAGCACGCATGGACCGCGGCGATCCCGCCCCGGTCGACGGCAGCGGCCCGGACAATCCGCTCCAGACGGACCAGCCGATCTCGGTCCGTCCACCAGCGTCGATCGATCGCCGCCACGTCAGACGCACCGAGCCCTCACCCTCGGTGACCGCGGTCGCACGGGCCGCTCCCCGTGGAGCGACGAACACCGAGCGGACCCGGTCGTCGAGACCGCGGTACGAGAACGTCAGCCGTCCGCCTTGGCCGACGAGGATCGGCCCGAGCTCGCCCCGGGCGATCCTCCGCCGACCGCGCACCTCGAAGATGTCGGCCGCGTCGAAGGCGAGGGTGAGCTCGATCAGCAGCCGCTCAGGTCCCGGGCTGAAATTCGCGACACTGAGTCGCTCACGGAAGCCCCGGTCGAGGAACCGCTCGCGGGTGATCCCGAGCGACTCGCGAGCCAGGCTGAGGCGCGGGTCCACCTTTCGACGCTGGTCGGGCAACTCGTCCGGGTTGGTCATCTGGATGACGCCCCGGTGGTTGGCCCCGGAATCCGAGCGCAGGAGGATGGGTAGCTCGCCGTTCACCCGGAGCATGAGGCAGGAGAGGATCCTCGTGTCCCCCTCGTAGAGGCCAAGGCCGCGAGCGTCCACGTGGACGTCGCCGAGACGATCCGAGAGGAGGAAGAGGTCGCCGTGCTTGAGCACGTCGACGCCGCCGAGGTCGGTCGCCGGGACGATGTGCGGTTCGGCCGGGGCGATGGTCGTGGACATCAGGAGTTCGCGTGATCGAGGTAGTCGATCCACAGCTCGCCGCGCGTGAGGCTGATCCCCAGGCCGCGATGGAACGGCAGCCCGCCGCGCCGCAGGACGGGTCCCGCCTCATGGAGCAGACGGAGCAACCGGCGGTGGGCGAAGATGCGGACTCCCTGTAGCGGAGCGAGCTCCGCGAAGTCCAGGCCGGGCTCGGCGCTGCGCCACTCAACGGTGAGATCGCCAATCCACGTCCCGCATTGCCACGATCGGAACGAGTCGATGACGAGCAGGCGTCCTTCCCCGAGCGCGGTCAGCGACGCACGAAGCGCCGGTTCGACGCCGACGGCCACCATGGTGGGAGTTCTTCGTGCTGTGTCGCTGCCCGAGCTCACCCACCCATGATACGAATGCGCGGCGGACACGGCTGCGGTGCCGCATCAACCTGTCGTCTCATCGACTCCTGGACTTCGGCTCGCTCGCGAGCAGGATCGCCAGATCGCGCCGTGTCGCCCCAACGGTGCGACGGAGGTTCTGGCCATGCTCCCGCCCCTCATGGTCGTCCCGTGACGATCCCCTTCCGCCACGTCGACGCGTTCACCGATGCGGCCTTCGACATCGTGTCTCGCGTCTTCGCTCCCGCGATCGGCATTCCCAAGGATCCCGCGACCGGGTCGGCGCACTGCGCGCTTGGGCCACATTGGGAACAGGTGATCGCGTGCGTGTCGGCGGCGAGCTGCTGGTCTGACTGCCGCGCCGCTCGCTCGCTGCGTTCGACCTCGGCCGCGTTACACTCCGGGCTCGGCTTCGGTGTCGCCGGGGCAGTGGGCTCACTCGTGGGGTGGAACGTGGACCGACCGACGCTGGTCACAAAGGGGCAGCTCCGTGGCGTCGGGACGGCTACGCCGGGCGTCACCCGCTTCGAGGCGTTCGCGGATCAGCACGTCTGGGTCGGTCGGGTCGTGAACACCCCGCATCAGGCGTCCGACTGGCATGTCCACCCCGGGCACGACACGTATGCCCACTGCACCCGGGGCCGGTTCTTCGTCGAGTTCGGTCCCGGCGGATCCGAGCGGATCGAGATCGCACCGGGAGACTTCGCCCTCATCCCGAAGGGTGTCGTCCACCGCGAGGGGAACGCCGGTGCCGAGGAGACCGACGGCATCGTCGTCCGCGTCGGTCAAGGGCCGGTGACTGTCAATCTCGACGGTCCCGAGACGTAGCCGAAGCTCGCTCGGGCCGAGGACACCATTGCCGCTCTCCGGCGACGGCCTGCTCGGGGGTCGACCATGTCGTGAGATGGGAGGCGGACGATGGAAGAGTCCTGGACCGCCGGCCAACGCGGAGGCCTCCACCGGTTGAGCCGAGGGCTCATCGCCTACGGACTCATCGGGCTCGTCGTCGCCGCGATCGGGTTCGGAGCGCTGGTCTGGGTGAATATCCGCATCGGTACGCTCCGCGACGAAGCCGCGGCGACGGTCTCAAGGTTGGCGACGACGCTGGAATTCACCGCGGCGGTGCTCCACGGTGCATCGACGACCGCCCAGTCGTTCAGCTCGACGGTCGACCGATCCGCGCAGGCCGTGGCCTCTGCCGCTGCCGCGATCACCGAGATACGGTCGGAGCTGACCGCCCTCGAGGCGCAGCTTCGCTCGGTCAGCATCCTGGGTGCGGAGCCATTCTCGTCGGCGGCGGACGCAGTGGGGCGGATCGCAGCGAGCACGGATGGTCTCGAAACGCGGCTCCCGCTGGTCGCGGACAGTCTGACGGGCAACCGGGATGCGCTGGTCGGCAACGCCATCGCGCTCGGCGAACTCGGCGACAGTACTGCAGCGCTCGCCACGAGTCTCGGTTCAGGCGACGGCCACGACTCGCTCGGCGATGTCCAGCTGGTCTTCGCCGTCACGCTGCTCGTGTTCGCGGCATGGTCGTTCGTACCGGCGGCCGGAGCGCTCGTGCTCGGGGTATGGATCCGGCGGGAGCTGGGTCGGCCGCGGCCGGCTTGACAGGCCCGCGTTCGTCCAGATCAGCGGTCGCGGCGTCCTTCAAGCTCCATCTGCTCGAGTGCCACGACGATCGCGAGGGCCAGGGGGGCAGCGAAGCCCGGCGCGACCTGCACCCCATAGCTGTCCCGCAGGCTGATCAGACGACGCGAGGCGACGATGACCTCGCTGTCCGCATGCATGACGTGGAACTCGCGGTTGATCCAGTCGCCTTTCACGGCGAGCTCGTCGCCAGCAACGAGCCGGATGGTGAAGTGGTCACCCAGGATGTTGACCAGCGCCTCTTCGACGGTGGCCACCAGGTCACCGCCACGCTTGATCTCGAAGGTCCGGCGGAGGTGCGCCAACGATTGATTGATGACGTAGAGCGGGTCGCCTGCGGGTCCTCGGAGTTCGAGCGTTCGGCGCAGGCTGAACGCTTTGCCGTCCACTTCGAAGGCGCGGTTGCCCGCGCCGTCCTCGATCCAGAGGTCGCCGCCGAGGGAGAACAGTTTCTGATTGAGGACGTAGGTCCGGGCGTCCGCCGACATGAAGCAACCTCCGGGTAGAGATGGACGAAACCTTCGTCAGATTATCGGGCCGACTCGATCGATCCTCCGGGTTTTCATCCTCGTGCTCGGCGGTCGACGGCGCGTACCTTGGTTCGGCCGCGCGATCCAGGCGGCGCACGTGCGACATCCCGACGGGTGCGAGATTGGCAGGCCGTCTGGTCGAGAGGAGATCCAGATGAACTTCCGTGGTGGTGGCGGCGTCGGCATCATCGGCGTGATCGTCATCGTCGTCATCGTCCTCCTGGTGTTCGGGGTCATCCACATCTGAGGACATGAGGGGACCTGCCGTATTTCGAGAAGGAGACCGATCGTGAACGACACGTCGACGCGCGAAGCGCAAACATCGCGGCCAGATGAGATGCCGATCGACGGGCAACCCGCAGCGGCCAAGCCAGCGAACTGGGATCGCCATCAGATGGAGACCGACGACGGGGGCGAGCCGCGCGAGCGGGACGAGGCCGGTCTGAGCCCGAGCTGGAGCGAAGGCGAGATGGCGGAAGAGCGGAAGGACCACACCCGCAGCCCGCTCACGCCCACGAACGAGCTCGACCAACCGTCTGGTGGGCTGTCCGGCCACGGCTCCAACCCCGGCGGCGGCGAGCGCTGGGCAGACCGCGATCGGACCGAAAGCAAGGGGTAGCCAACGTCTGCACGAACGGGTCGGCGTGAACGGCCCGGGCCCCAGGTCGAGCGACCAGCTCTCCGCCCGATCCTGCGGGTCGCGCCGGGCGAGCGGATCCACCTCCGCCGGCTCGATCCCGCCGCGACGCACGGCCGCGCGAAGGCCGACGCCGCCATCGAGCGGCGAGCCGTGGAGAAACGCCTGGCGGACCTTCAGGAGCGACTCTTCGCCGAGTCGAAGCACGCGGTGCTGGTGGTGCTCCAGGGCATCGACGCGTCGGGCAAGAACGGCACGATCCGACATGCCATGAGCGCCCTCGACCCGAGCGGCGTGGTCGTGACCGGCTTCCGGCAACCGACCGAGCTGGAGCTCGCCCACGACTTTCTCTGGCGTGTCCACCAGCACACCCCAGCCAAGGGTGAGCTGGCGATCTTCAACCGATCCCACTACGAATCCGTGCTGGTCGAGCGGGTCCACCGGCTCGTCCCGCGACGGGTCTGGCAGCGCCGCTACGCGACGATCAACGCGTTCGAGCGGCTCCTGACCGAGGAGGGCACGACCATCGTGAAGTGCTTTCTCCACCTCTCGAAGGACGAGCAGGCGCGCCGTTTCCAGGAGCGGGTCGATGACCCGCGCAAGCACTGGAAGTTCCGGCTGGACGACCTCGCCGAGCGTGAGCGATGGAACGCCTACGAGGCTGCGTTCGAGGACGCCCTCAGCCGCTGCTCGACGCCGTGGGCGCCGTGGTATGTGATACCGGCCGATCACCGCTGGTTCCGGAACCTCGCGGTCGCGATGGTCCTCGCCGCCACCCTCGAGGAGCTCCACCCGAGGTTCCCGCCGAGTCCCGATCCCCTGCCGCCCGGCTTGCGAGTGACGTCGGACCATGCACTCACATCCGAATAGATGTATCGGCGCTCGTATCCCGCATGATGGTGTCCGTGCCGTGCGGCTCGATCGGTCCCGGTTGGTCATCGTCGTCGGTCCGGCTCCCATCGGCCGTCTCGCGTCTTGACGCTCTCGGCGATACTTCCGCTTAGCGGATAGTCAGGGG
>Ga0307374_10015481_pt1 | contig 10252 bp, 7 predicted proteins | sample OX3MG_FD_202532 | JGI IMG/M metagenome (GOLD analysis project Ga0307374, IMG submission 202532) | Soil microbial communities from Risofladan, Vaasa, Finland - OX-3 | ecosystem: Environmental > Terrestrial > Soil > Coastal area > Acid sulfate soil | place: Finland: Risofladan, Vaasa | collected...
GCTGATGGTGACGGCGAAGCCGAGAGCCTCGATCCTGCGCTGGAGCCGCTTCGCCTCAACGCTGGGATCGTGACGACGCTCGAAGTAGTCGGCACCGGGGTCTTCGTAGAGGGCACCCGTGCTGAGTAGGTGCCAGGCGGTCTCGAGCATGGAGTGGGCCACGGCGACCGCTGCCTTGTTGGGTCCTCTTCGCCGGGCGATGCGGCTGTAGAGGGCTGAGTAGTAGCTGCCCTTGGTGCGCACCGCCGCCCGGGCTGCCTCTATCAGGGTCCGGCGCAGCCACGGCGAACCGTGTCGGGTCCCAGCCGGGCGTTTCTTGCCGGCCGATTCGTGACTGGCCGGGGCCACGCCCGCCCAGGCGCACAGGTGCCCCGCGGTCGGGAACCGGCTCATGTCGGCCCCTGTCTCGGCCACGATGACTTGGGCCGTGGTCGCCGAGATACCCGGGATGGAGGTGAGCAAGGCGACCTGAGGCTCAAAAGGGACGAGTCGGGCGCAGATCTCCTCGCTCAGCGCGGCAATCGAGCCGTCCAAGAAGTCGAGGTGGTCGATGATCTGCCGGCACAAGACGGCGTGATGAGGACCGAAGTTACTTTCGAGCGCCTCAGTGAGCCGGTCGGTCTTCTTGCGCATCGGTCCCTTGGCCAGATCGGCCAGCACCACCGAGTCGCGTTCGCCGGCGATCATGGCCTCGATCATCGCCCGCGACGACTTGGACCACACCGTTGACGCCACCGAGGTGAGCTTCACGCCGGCGTCCTGGAGACACTTCTCGAGTCGCTGAATCTCCTGGCCCCGGGCGTCGACCTGAGTCTTGCGGTACCTGGTCAACTCGCGCAGCTCTCGGATATCGGGCGGGGGGACGAAGGAGGGCCGCACCATCCCGTGCGCAGCCACATCGGCCAGCCACTCGGCATCGGAGAGATCGCTCTTGCGCCCAGGTACGTTTTTTACGTGCTGAGCATTACAGAGCCACAGCTCTTCGAAGAGGCCCTCCAAGGCGTAGTAGACCGTCCGCCAATAAACCCCAGTCGCCTCCATCGCCACGGTGCCAACTCCGGCGTCCATCAAAAAGGCCGTCAGCTCGGCCAGGCCGGATTGGGTGGTCGAGAACCGCTCCTTGGCGACCTCGACGCTGCCGTCGGGCATCGCCACCCTCGTGCAGGCCACGACGTTGTCGCGGTGGACGTCCAGGCCGCCCACCTTGTCTCTTATCTGCTTCATCCATCACCTCCATGTTGTTGTTGGAGGCCAGCGGGAGAGGACCACGGTGTGAAGCGGAATCTCCGGTTCGTGCTCAAAGCGACATTCGGTGGTCCCCACGGTCCCGCACCAGACTTTTCGCGCGCACGCGGCTGCAAGCAAACTTCGGCGACCACACCCGATGACCGCTCACCATCATTTCATCCTTCGATAGTGACCGGCCAGGTCATGGCGACTTTTCTTCCAGTGTCATCCGGCGCAACAAGTCGTCGACCCGCTGCTCGACCGGCGTGGCAGCGTCCGTGTAGGCGAATGCGCTCATTGTCGTGGTTCGTCCTTCCGTCGTCGCCGTTGCCGGTTTCTCTCAGCCTGATTCTTGATATTGACGTCGACTTTTGTTACTCTACGACCGGAGTCGAGCTGTGTCGATCCAGGGTCGCTTGGGGCGGAACATCAGGTAGACGCCACGCGTTGTGCAGTGCCGGCAGCAACCGACTGCGGCACTTCACCAGCCGTTCGAATGTTCTAAGGATGAGGGCCGGGACCGTGGAGAAACAGCTCGAATTGATGTTGGAGGCTGGGACCGGCGGCGACCAGACAGGGTTGCGGCTGCATATCGTTCGCAGACAATGACCGCCGAGCGACAACCGGCCGCCCAGGACTTGGCGAAACTGGAGTTCCGCCAGATCGTCCAGTTCGTCGAGTCGCAGGAGGCCCCTCCACCGATCGACGCCATGGATACAACGGATATCTTCCGCAGGTTCCCCGATTTGGCGGACGTCGATGTCCGAGACGTGATGATCGACGGGAGGCACGGAGATATCCCAGGGCGTATCTACCGGTGCACCGATACCGCCACGACCGGGTTCGTGTGGGTGCACGGGGGAGCGTTCATCGGTGGCGGTCTGGACATGCCCGAGGCTCACTGGGTGTCGCTCGCGGTCGCGTCGCAGGGTTTCTCGGTGTTGTCGCTGGACTACCACAAGGCGCTGCGCGGAGTGCACTTCCCGTTTCCATCCGACGACGTCCTCGACGGGTGGCTATGGGCGACACAGCATACGGACCGGCTACGCGTGGAGGCCGGTGACCTACACCTCGGGGGCGCTAGCGCAGGAGGCAATCTGGTCGCCGGCGTTGCCAAGCGGCTGCGCGACGGGGCGGGCCCGCTGCCGTCATCCCTTGTGCTGGCATACCCGATCATCCACCCCGAGTTGCCTCCCCTTTCGGCAGAATTGCGGGAAAAGCTGGCAGCGGAGAAGTCGGCCTCATCTTTCCCGGCGGAGACCGTGCGTGAGATGAACCTGCAGTACGCCGGATCGGAGGACGTTCTGGGTGATCCGTACGCATTCGCGGCCAATGGCCAGCTGACGGGCCAGCCACCGGTCTTCATACTGAATTCCGAGGCCGACTTTCTGCGGGCCTCCGGTGAGGCATACGGAGATGATCTCCGAAACGCAGGCGTCGAGGTGACGGTCGAGACGGAGCCCGGGACGCATCACGGCCACCTCAATGGGCCGGACGAACCGGGTGCGATCCCGAGCATCGAGCGGCTGACGAAGTGGCTCCATGATCACCACCGCAGCGGCGTCAGTCGATGAGGACGAGCGCCACGGTCGGCGCCATTGAAACGGCGAGTATGTCATATGGCAGCTGAGAGTACGAGCAGGTATCCCTATCAGGACGCGCGACTCGCGGTTGGCCAGCGCGTAAGCGACCTGATGGTCCGGATGTCGCTGGAGGACAAGGCCGGACTGCTCTTCCACGACATGGTGGCACCAGGTGATCTCGATACGCGCAGCACCTTGGTGTCAGTACCATCGGCGAAAACCCTTGTCACCAAGTTTCGCCTCAGGCACTTCAATCTCTTGGGAGCGACGCCCGACGGACGGCGGTTTGCTCAGTGGCACAACCAGCTCCAGAAGCTCGCGGCAGAGCAACCGCTGGCTATACCCGTGACCCTGTCCACAGATCCGCGCCATCACTTCACCGATAATCCGCTTTTGTCCATCCTGGCCGGTCCGTTCTCCCAATGGCCCGAGCCACTGGGTCTCGCCGCGATCGGGTCCGAGAAGGTAGTCCTCGAGTTCGCCGACATAGCCAGACAGGAATACGGAGCAGTCGGGATACGGGTGGCTCTCCATCCTCAGATCGACCTGGCCACCGAGCCGCGCTGGCCGCGTATCAGCCAGACCTTCGGCGAGGACGCCGATCTCACCTGCCGGCTCGCCATTGCCTACATTCGCGGCTTCCAGGGCGAGGCACTCGGTCCTGACTCGGTGGCCACCATGGCGAAGCACTTTCCCGGGGGCGGTCCTCAAAAGGACGGGCAGGATCCGCATTTCGCCTGGGGGCGAGAACAGGTATATCCCGGTGGATTCTTCGAGTATCACCTCCGTCCCTTCATCGCGGCGATCGAGGCGGGAACGTCCCAGATAATGCCGTACTACGGCATGCCGGTGGGGACCGAGTACGAAGAGGTGGGCTTCAGCTTCAACCGGTCTGTCATTACGGGGCTACTGCGGGAGCAGCTGGGCTTCGACGGCGTCGTTTGTACGGACTGGGGCCTGGTCATGGATGCACCGGACCCCGGCCCGCTGAGCGCGGCCCGGGCGTGGGGCGTCGAGCACCTCAGTCCCGATGAGAGGTTGGTGAAGCTGCTCGACGCCGGCGTGGACCAGCTCGGCGGCGAATGCTGCTCCAACCGTCTCGTCCGTCTCGTCAAAGCCGGCCAGATCACCGAAGCCCGTCTCGATGAGTCGGTCCGACGCCTGCTCCGCGAGAAGTTCACCCTGGGGCTGTTCGACCGACCCTTCGTCGACGAGGACAATGCTGCCGTCGTCCTCGGCCGATCGGACTTTCGGGCCGCAGGCCTGCGGGCGCAGCAGATGGCCCTCACTCTTCTCACCAACGAGGCGTCAACGGCGGGAGCGACACTTCCGCTCCGCCGGGGGTTAAAGGTGTACGCCGAGGGAACGACAGAAGACGGCCTCTCCGGGTACGCAACGGTGGTCGCCGATCCGGCCGCAGCCGATGTGGCCATCCTCAGGCTCAAAGCGCCTTGGGAGCCGTCGGGACACGGCGGATTCGTCGACCTCTTCCATGGCGGGTCGCTCGAATTCCCGCCGGAGGAGCTCGAGCGCATCCTGCGCATTTGCGAGGCGGTCCCAACGGTCATCGACCTGTACTTGGAACGGCCCGTCGTACTCGGACCGCTCGTTGGTTCGGCTGCCGCAATCGTGGGCAACTTCGGCATCGACGAGGGGGCGTTGCTCGATGTGCTCTTCGGCGAAGGCGCACCCGAAGGCAACTTGCCCTTCGACCTGCCCCGTTCGATGGATGCCGTTGTTGCCAGCCGAAGCGATGTGCCGTTTGACACCGAGGATCCTTTGTTCCGCTTCGGTCACGGCCTGCGCTATGACGATCGCAGTTGAGCAGATCGACGCACACAACCTTCGAGACCGAGCGATGACAGGGGCTCATCGCTCCCGATGATCAGGCTATGTCAGCGGGAGAATAGGCGGGCGGAACCGACGTACCGTGGGCATTTTTTCAGGTGAAAGAGGGAAACGATGGAGCGGATCTCATTCAATGACGGCTGGAGCGTTCGGCCGAAGGTCAGCGCGTTCTTAGAGCGCGGAGGGCTGATGCCTTCGTGGACCCCCGTGCTGTTGCCGCATGACGTCATGGTCGGTTCGGTGCGCAGCCCTTTGGAGGGTCCGGGAAATGCGTATTTTCCCGGCGGTACGTGGGAGTACCAGAAGAAGTTCGCGCTTGCGGAGCAGGACCGGGGGAAGCGCGTATTCCTGGAGTTCGAAGGTGTGTACCGCGATGCGCTGGTCTCGGTGAACGGGAGCTTCGCCGGGCACCACGCGTACGGTTACACAGGTTTCTCCCTGGCGATCGATCATCTGATCCATCACGACGAGGAGAACGAGGTCCGGGTGGAAGTCACGGCGCAGGAGGACGCCCGTTGGTACTCGGGCGCCGGAATCTACCGAAACGTGAAACTTGCCGTGGGTGAGCCTGTTCATCTCGCGCTGGACAGCCTGTGGGTCACGACGCCGGAGGTCGACGACGACATTGCTGTCATTGAGGTCACTGCGCTCGTCGAGAACGACGGGGCGGTGACCTTGCCGACATCGGTGGAGACCCAGATCATCGATGACCGAGGTGTCGTGGTCGCTTGCGAGATATGCCCGTTGACGAGCTTCCCGCGGCGATCAGGAGGAGTCCGGCAGCGCTTGGCCGTGCCCGACCCGCGCCGTTGGAGTGTGGAAACCCCGACCCTGTACACGTGCCAGGTCGTGGTCCGTGATCCTTACGGCATTGTGGTCGATCGTGACGGGACGACGTTCGGCATCCGGTCGTTGCAGCTCGATGCTATTCGGGGCCTGCAGATCAACGGTGAGGTCGTGAAACTCCGCGGGGCGTGCATCCATCACGACAACGGTGTGATCGGGGCGGCCACGGTCGAGCGGGCCGATGAACGCCGTATCGAGATCCTGAAGGCGTCGGGTTTCAATGCCATCCGCAGCGCGCACCATCCGGCGAGCAAGGCGCTCCTCGACGCGTGTGACCGTCTCGGGATGCTCGTGATGGACGAAGCATTCGATATGTGGACGCAACCCAAGATGCGGAACGACTACTCCCGCGTGTTCCCGGAGTTGTGGGAGGCCGACATCGATGCCATGGTCCGCAAGGATCGCAACCACCCTTGTGTCGTCCTGTATTCGATCGGTAACGAGATCCCCGACACAGGCAATCCCACGGGTGCCGACCTCGGACGCCGGCTGGCCGAACGGATCCGTGCCCTCGACGGCACCCGCTACGTCACCAACGGCGTCAACCCCCTCATCTCGGTCGGCATCCAGACCATCATCGAGATGGCCTCGCCGGGCACTGGCGACGCCGCCGAGGCCGGCGAGGAGAACGCGGGGGTCAACACGATCATGCAGCGGTTGCGTGCCGCTCTCCCCGTTCTCTTGCAGTCCGAGGCGGTGGCGGAGAAGCTTGACGAGGCGTATTCCTACCTCGATGTTGCCGGCTACAACTACAGCGACGCGCGTTACGAGGCGGATGGCAATCGCATGCCCAACCGGGTCATCGTCGGCACGGAGACGCACAACACCAACATCGCCCAGAACTGGCCCAAGGTGCTGGAACTGCCCCACGTGATTGGGGACTTCACCTGGACCGGATGGGACTACCTCGGGGAGGTCGGCCTCGGTCGCGTCGAGTACGGCGGAGAGAGCGGGTTGCTAATGGGCGACTACCCGTGGCTCGCCGCCTGGTGCGCGGACATCGACATCACGGGCCAGCGGCGAGCGCTCTCCTATCTCCGTGAGACCGTGTTCGGGCTTCGCAGCCAGCCGCACGTCTCCGTGCGGGATCCGGCGCGACACGGCGCGACGCCCTCGCATCTTGGTTTGGCAGGCGAGCCTTGGCTCGAGGGCCTTGCATCGTGGTCCTGGCCCCGCTTCGAGGGCCGTCCGGTTACGGTCGACGTCATGAGCGATGCCGACGAGGTGGAGCTCCTGGTCAATGACACGTCGGCCGGCCGGCACCCAGCCGGAAGGCCACATCGCTTTCGCGTCACGTTCGAGACGATCTTCGAGCCAGGCGAGATCGTCGCGGTCGCGTACCGGGACGGCGCCGAGGTGGCCCGCACCTGCCTGCGATCCGGGACCGGCCTGGCGGGGTTGGACGTGCGTGCCGATCGCACTCACATCCGCGCCGACGACACAGACCTCGCCTACATCGACATCACCCTTGTCGACGGGGAAGGCCGATTGCACCACGCTGAGGATCGGGCCGTTACGGTCGAGATCGAGGGATCCGGCGAGCTGCTCGGGCTGGGCAGCGCCAACCCGCGCACAGAAGAGACGTTCCGGGAGCCCACCCACTTCACGTTCAACGGACGAGCTCTTGCCGTCGTACGGCCGACGGCGCCCGGCACCATCGCTGTCACGGTGACGACCGATGGCCTGGTGCCCCGGCAGGTGACGATCGACGTGGGGTAGCCCAACTCCGCCGGAGACCCGAAAGACGCACGTGGACGACAGACTGTACTTGCTGTACGATTAACAAGTAACATACGATTTCGTGGCCGGAACAAGACGCACGAAGGGGGAGGCATGGAAGGAAACGGCCGAGCGGAAGGCATGTCGGAGCTCGAGTGGCTCGTGGCGCTGGAGGAGATCAGGCTTCTCAAAGCCCGACGAGACCGCTACGCCGATGCTCACGACTGGGAGGCGTACGAGGCGCTGCACGCTCCCGACCACCTGTCCCACAACGATGGCTACGAGCCCTGGACGTCCTCGAAGGAGATGATCGAGAACGTGAGCCGGATCATGGGCGACATGATCACGGCGCACCACTCCTACGACCCCGAGATCATCTTCGACTCACCCACCAAGGCGCGTGGGATCTGGGCCATGAGCGGAGGAGGAGTCTCCAAGGACGGCGATACCGTCGGCTGGACGCACGAATACGGCTATTACTACGAGACCTATGAAAAACGCGATGGCCGGTGGATGTTCACGACCCGCCGTTGGCACAGATACTTCGGCAACAGCTCGGACGGCGTGAACTTCCCCAAGGATGAACCGAAGGGCTCGAACGCGTTTGAAGGCAGCGACTTCGGCTGCGATCCGTCGTGACGCCGGCCCCGCCCCCGGGCGGAGACAAGTGCGTGTGGACGCTCGTACGGCCCATCAGTACAGCGCTCGCTGCATTCCAGCACTACGTCCTGGAGGATCTGGCCAAGGCTGCCGGTGATCTCGTGCCAGGCGCAACGAGCGTCATGGTCACGCTCCAAGAACCGAATGCCTTTTCCGGGGCCACGGTCAGGGTCGGAGAGGCCGATAGCCGGATCGACGCCGTGCTTCAGATCACCTCCTCGGCGGCGTATGTGGCGACCGACCCCGTCAATTCGGTCCTCAGTGGGAACTGCGGCCACGTGCAAGGGTGGCGCGTCCATCCGACGACGATCTTCGACGAGAGTGTCCCGGTGCCGCCCGGCACGCCGTTCCCCCACACCCAGATGCTCTGGATCAACCAGCGCATCGACGGCACCACCCCAGAGTTCTACAACCGCAACTGGTACATCCACGCCGGGCACCTCGACGGCGAGGAAGCCGAGAGCGAGGATTCTCGGCGGGTCCATGTGCAGCGAGGAGAGCGGGCAAAGGGGCACTGGTACATCCAGAACCGGGTCCTCGAGCCCATCACGCCGACGGCCTGGGTCGTGAACGGGGTCAGCGACTATTTGGCGGATGGGTACTTGCCCGGGCCGGGCGAGCGCTACGACCCCAAGGCCGGCATGGGCGAGGAAAGTTTCGACAAATGGCCGCCCCGGTTGTTCCAAGGTGTCCCGTACCGTGTGCTGTGACACATCGCAGGTTCCCGGCCTCGGCTGGACCGACCGAAGGCATGAGCTGGCGAACCTAAAGGGCCACCGGATCCAGCATGGGAGCCGCGGTTCAGTCTGAAGTGGTCAAACCCGGAAGAGGGCTTGCCGCGGCGTGCGACAGCATTGCCGCGGCATCGTCCGGGAGGACGACGCCCGTCTCGACGAGAGTGTCAAGCGCCTTCTCGTAGATCTTGAACCATTCGGCATGATCCGGGTACAGCGCCCGAAGCTTCTCCGCCCCGAAGGGGGTGCTCTGGCCCACCAAGGTGTTGAGCCCGTCGCCGAAGTGTTCGGCGACATGGGTGCCGAGGGGTGCCTCCAGATCGGGCCAGCGGATGCCGCCGATGGCGTTGCCATGCTCGTCGCGTGGGAGCCGCGCCGGATCGCCCTGCTTTACCAGACGCGGCTGGTGCTGCGGCGGCGAACCGCCCTCGATCCAGTGATGCAACGAGTGGTACGCCGCCCGAACCGCCGGGGCGAATGAAACGGTGATGGCCCCTGCTGCGGCGAGCGCAGCTGCCATGGCGGGGTCGTCGGACGAGACCAAGCCGGTGTGGCCGGTGCCGGCGACCTCCCACCAGCGGAGGAGCTCGGTATCCGGTTGACTATTAGGGTGGCACTCTGATGCCTCAGCCTCTGAGTTCAGCACGATGATCGGCACTTCGAGGTCGTCTCGCAGCAGATATGTGTACCAGCGAAGCAGGTGGAAGATGTTCGGTCCACCAGTCTGCTTCAGCTCGGCCGGGGCCGGAGCCCCGTTCAACGCGCAGGGCGCGTTTGGGAAGACCATCAGCAAGAATGCGTCGTAGACCGACGTCACAGGTTGGATGCCGTTGATGTAAGCGGCCAGTCGTGCCGACGACTGCGACGCGCCGGCCGCTACCAAATGGCGTACTTCCAAGCCACCCAACGGGTCGATCTCCCGTGGCCGGTCGGTGGTGAGCAAGCTCCCGGCCTGGGAAAAGATGTCGTAGGAGAAGTCGTCGCCCGGATGGTGGAGCGAACCGTACCGCTCCGGATAGTACGTCTTCAGGGTCGGCATCGGCCTCCCGTCCCCTTCGACACCCGCGGCCTGTGCCGATACCCCGACAACTGCGAAACCATCCATGATGAGACGGGACGCGCTACGACTACCGAGGAAGTTTTCACCGGCCGAGACATTGTTCCACTCAACGATCACTGTCCCGTTGAAGTCGGCCGTGTTACGCGGGCGCAGGACGAGCATCCGCGTCCGGAAGGCCTGGTCATCGACTGGCTCGATTCCCCAGCGCCCATTCGAGGGATACTCCGAAAGGGTGCCGGCCAGACGGAAGCGCTCAGCCCGGCCTTCGAAGAAGTACTCCTCCTCGATGCCCCCGACCTCATCGACGGCTCGCGCTGCGCTGTTCATCGGTACACCCTCGGACTTGCCGACGATCGTTGCCATTTCCCCCCCTTTGGAGGCATCCCACAAGACGCCGAGAGTGCCCGAATGGCCGTGAGTACATCCGGGACAAGCACACCGCGCCATGTATCTCTCGAGTCTTGGCAGGGCCTCCCGTTAAGGACTACGGTTCTCGATAACGATGTCAAGTTTACGGTCGCATGCCACCACAAGCGAATCGTCCGATCGCCGCGCTCGGCGTCGAGCGAGCGTCG
>Ga0307374_10015482_pt1 | contig 10251 bp, 9 predicted proteins | sample OX3MG_FD_202532 | JGI IMG/M metagenome (GOLD analysis project Ga0307374, IMG submission 202532) | Soil microbial communities from Risofladan, Vaasa, Finland - OX-3 | ecosystem: Environmental > Terrestrial > Soil > Coastal area > Acid sulfate soil | place: Finland: Risofladan, Vaasa | collected...
AACTCTCCGGACGCGGCGTTCCCTCACGCGCACATCGGTAGATCTCCGCCTGCATCCGCTCGTCCATCTCCTCGAGCGGAACGTAGCTGATGCGGTTGCTGCCCATGTCACGCCTCCCGTAGATGAGGCCGAAAGCGTATCTCACCGGGATGGCGCCAATATCTGTCGCGGGCGAACCGGATCACCTTAGGGCACCCGTAATCCGCATTCGTAGGCTCCCGTCCATGGGGCCCCTCGAGCCGCTGACCCGGCTCAGCTCGCCGCCACGACGGTGGTCCGAGTGATGTCAGGGTCCGTGAAGACGTCGAGGTCGTCACGGCTCTGCGTGGAAAACTCCGAGACGATGGCACCCTCCGGCCCCGCCTGGAACCAGTGCAGGGTATTGGGCGGGACGAGGTGTTGCTGACCCGGCCGGAGGATCACCTCGTGCCGCACCGTGTACGCGCCCCGGTCTGCTCTCGGCGGCCGGCAGGTGGGCCGCTCCGCCGGCGGACCCTCGAGGTAGAGGTACACCAGACCCCGACGACAGCGGAACGTCTCCTCCTTGCCGGGAGTACCGTCGAACGGCGGGTGGCGATGCTCGGGGCACGTCTGGCCGGGGAACATCACAATCTCCTTGGCGCAGACCCGCTGGGTGTTGACGTAGACGACAACTTCCAGCCCCGTTTGATCGAGCTCAGAGAGGCCGAAGTCGGCCACTTCGATGTTGTTGCGCTCCGCCTCGGTGAGGACGAACCCCGCCTCGTCGAGCATCTGCGCCGCTCGCCGCCGCGCGTCCTCGATCTGCTCGGTTGTCAACACAGGTCGTACCTTAATGCGTTGCCAAGTGCCGGAACACCTGCTGCCGATCGGGGATTCCAGCCGAGCAGCCCAACGCGGTGCACGCGAGTGCGCCGACCTCGCTGGCGAACCCGAGCGACCGCTCCAGGGGCCAGCCCTCGAGGATGCCGACAATCAGCCCCGCGGCGAACGCATCGCCGGCTCCGGAACCGTCAACAACCTCGACGCTCGGAGCGCAGAGCCTCCGTGTGCCCGTCGCAGTGCGAACGAGCAGCCCCTCTGCACCCATGGTGATGGCCACAGTTGCGGCGCCGGCCTCGTTGAAGCAGGCGGCCTGACGCTCCGGGTCCTCCTCGCCGGTGAGCTGCCGAGCCTCGTCGTCGTTGGGCAGGAAGAAGTCAACGCTCGGCAGGATCGAACGCAGATCGTCCAATGAGGGTTGCGTGTCTCCGGGGAGGACCACGTCCAGCAGCGTTTGCGCCCCCGCCCGATGCGCCGCGTCGAAGAGCTCGACCACCGACGCCGGCGGCAGGCCGGGCAAGACCAGGTATCCACCGAGGTAGACGACATCGACCCCGGACATCGCTCCGGGCCCGAAGTCCTGCCCCGTGAGGTCGGCGTTGGCGCCAACGGTGTGGATGTAGCGCCGGTCCTCGCCCGCTACGGGGACGATCACCGTTTTCGCGGTGCCCATCGTCTCCGACCGCCCGATAAACGAGACGTCGATGCCGAACCCCGCGAGCGAGTCGGTGACGAAATCGCCAAAGGAGTCGCGGCCAACCTTTCCGACCACCCTGGAGCCGACGCCCAATTTCGCCAGGACCACGGCGACGTTCGCGGCGCAGCCCCCGGCCCCCATGAGGAAATCATCGGTCACCAGGAGCTCACCCGCAGCAGGCAGACGCGGCAGCGGTGGGACGAAGAGGTCTCCGACGAGGATGCCTGCACAGAGGACGCGCGGAGTCATGAGCGCTGTGACAGCTCGAGGACGGTGCGTGCATTGGAGAGATTGGTGACCAGGACGTTCACCATGCCGCTGCGCAGCGCACCCAGGATCGCTTCGCCCTTGTCTCGCTCGCTGCAGATCGCGACGACACATTCGATCGCCTCGAGATCCGCGCGCGCGATCGCCACCACGCGGTCCCCGATTCCGTCGACCACGGCGTGGCCATCCGCATCGAAGAACGAGCCGAGGATGTCGCCGACCGCCCCGCGATCGCGCAGTCTGCGCATCTCAGACACCGAGAAGCAGCCCATCCTCACGACGGCGCTGTCATCCCGAGCGTTACCGACCCCGATCAGCGCAACGTTGGCCCCTCGAGCGCGCTCGAGGACATCGCGCACGTCGTCGTGATTGATGAACGCGTCGCGCACCGCCGGCGTCTCCGCATAAGCGGGGGCATACAGCACCTCGGCGCTCCCCACAAACGCCTCGGCGAGGCGGCGGCAGATCTCATTCGGGTTGACACCGGTATCCACCAGTGGCGACCCGCCGATGGCACTGACGAACGTCGCGGCGCGGTGTGGTGGAGTGCCGATGAAGTCGGGGACAGCGCCGACATTCCTCCCCATGCCCAGCGCAACCACGTCACCGTCGCTGAGCCGGCGCTTGAGGAACCCGGCGGCCGCCCGGGCCACTGACGCGCGCTGGCCTGATTCATTGCTCTGATCGTTGACGAGGAGCACCTGGTCGAGTCCGAACTCCGAGACCAACGCAGCCTCCACCTGCAGGCCGAGGCCGGAGGGCACGTGCACCGTGATCTCGACGATGCCGACGGTTCGGGCGCGATCCAGCAGCCGCCCGACCTTGGGCCGGGAGAGACGAAGGGAGCGAGCCACGGCTTCCTGCGTCATCCCCTCCAGGTAGTACTGCGAGGCGACGCGGGTCATCAATTCGATGTCGCGATCGGCGCCGCGCGCCCGGCCCGTTGCGACCTGTGGTGCCCCACTGCGAGTGCTCATTCAAATCACTCGCTCGTTGCCGCCGTCGACCGGAACCTGCGCTCCTGTGGTCTTCGCGAATGCGGGCCCGCACATGACCGCGCACATCTGAGCGACGTCCTGACTCGTCACCTCCACTCGCAACACGTTATTGGCCCGGTACTCGGCGACACTCAGGCCATACTGGCGCGCGCGCGCGTCGACGATCTCCCGTGACCAGAGCGCGGTGTCGAACACCGCATTGGGATGGATCACGTTGACCCTGATCCCATCCGCACCCCACTCGAGCGCGGCCACGCGCGCCACCTGGGTGAGCGCCGCCTTGGAGGCCGAGTATGCCGCCGCGCCGGGACCGGGGGCAGCGACGTTCTTCGAGCCGATCACCACGACCCTGCCGCCGCGTGGTGCCAGCCGCAGGAGCGGGTGCAGATGACGCAGGAGGAGGACCGACGTTTCAGCATTGACGCTCATGACCGCACGCCATGCTTCCACGTCCAGGCCGTCAATGCGCTGACCGGGCGGGAAGATGCCGGCATTGAGGACGGCAATGTCCATACCGCCGAATCGCCTGACAGCGGCGTCGATCGCGGCGGTCACCCGTTCGGTATCGGTCACATCGCACTGGACGCCGAGCCAGGCCGGTCCGGGTGCCACGTCTGCAATTCCCGGGTTGAGATCCAGTCCAACGACCGCAGCGCCCTGTTGCAGCAGGAGTTCCGCGCAGGCGCGACCGATACCCGATGCGGCTCCCGTGACCAGAGCGACCTCACCGGTGAAGGGTGGCGGCGTTCCCTTTCCGAGCTTTGCCTGCTCCAGGTCCCAGTACTCGACATCGAAGATGTCCGCAGCCGCCGGCGCACGGTAACCACCCAGGTCGGTTGCATCGAGAATGATGTCGATGGTGTGCCGGTAGATGTCCGCAGCCACGGATGCGTCGGCCGCGGATCGCCCCGCCGAGACCACTCCCATCTGTGGGTCGACGACAACCCGGGGGGCAGCGTCGAGCATCTGCAATCGTGCTGCGGATCTGGACGCGTGCTCCGCGAAGTAGCGCTCGTAGTCGCGCGCATAGGTGGCGACGTCGCGTCCCACCATCGGCAGGCGCTTGGTGCGGATCACGTGGTCGGGAGTCGCAGGACCCTGCCGAGCTATCACCGAGACGTCCGCACGATTGGCAAAGGAAACCGCGTCCGGCGCATCGTCCACCTGCAGAATCATCGGAGCTCCGGCCGCGTCCGAAAGCTCGCGGCGAAGGGCGGCAACTTCCGTCGCTGCGTAGGCGGTTGCGTGCTCGGATGTTCGGCTCCGATGTCCGACCTGCTTGTGGATGTGTGCCTCGGCCAGTGCGACCATATCGACCATCCGCTCATACGACTCACGAGCGCTCTCACCCCAGGTGAAGATGCCGTGGTTCATCAGCAGCATGCCGATCGTCTGCGGGCCGTGCAGCCGGGGGTACAGGTCGGCGCACAGGGAGGCCAGCTTGAATCCCGGCATCACGTAGGGGATGTGCAGGAGACGATCGCCGTAGACCGTGGCAATCAGTTCGGCACCGTGCGTCGAGTTGGTGAGCGTGAGGACCGCGTCCGCGTGGGTGTGGTCGACGTACTTGAACGGGACGATTGCGTGGAGAATCGCCTCCACCGACGGTGACGGCGCAGTCGGGTCGATCGTGCCGAGCCGGAGCTCCCGGGCCATGTCGGTGTCGGAAAGTGCCGTGAGCTTGGCCAGTGCCAGCAGCTGCCGCATCCGAACCGGCGCGAACCCGGGCGGCTCGATGGTTGCCAGGTCCCAGCCACTGCCCTTGACCCAGAGGATGTCCTCTGCCTCACCGAAGATGTTGGTCTCGGTGAGCTTCACCGACGTGTTCCCACCGCCGTGGAGCACCAACCGGGGATCCTGACCGAGGAGGCGCGACGTGTATGCCCGCAACTCCAGCTCGGTCTCACACGCGGCCGCCTCGTCGTCACGCCAGCGACTGGCCACGGTCGGGCGTGCGGTGGTGGTCATCTCATGTCGCTCTGCCCGGGCTCGAGTTGGAGTCGTCTGCGCGAAGCGACGCGTCCCGCGCTGCCTGCTCGACGTCGCGGACCGTGATGACGGCATCCGGGCCGGTGCCCACGACTTTGGTCAGGTCGACGCCACGCTCGGTTGCCAGCCGCCGCGCAGCAGGCAGTGCCGCGACTCTCCCCGGCCCCGTTTCGGGCGAGCGCCGCTCGGTTTCCGCACGCGGGGCGGGTGTAGCAACCGCGTTGTCTGTAACGCCGTCCGCGGCGGCTGTGACGTCGGCGGAGCCCGCGCCCGTGCTGTCGGGCACCACCTCACCCGGAGCGCCGATATATGCCACCGGCGAGCCGGCCCGAACGATGTCTCCGACATCGCGGAGGACTTTGAGCAGCGTCCCGGCGGCTAACGACTCCACTTCAACCTGGGCCTTGTCCGTCTGCACGCTGAACAGGGATTCGCCGAGCGCGACGGCGTCGCCTTCGTGCTTCAACCATTCGACAATCACCAACTCGTCGGTGGTCTGCCCCACGGACGGCATGTCGATCCGGTGTGCCACAGTTCTGGTCAGCCTTCGCAACAACGTCGGATCGCTTCTTTGATCCTCGCCACCGACGGCACAACGGTTTGCTCCATGATCGGAGCGACCGGCAGCGGGACGTCGTAGCTCGCAACCCTTCTGATCGGCGCTTCGAGCGAGAAGAGGCATTCCTCGGCGACCCTGGCTGCAAGCTCGGCACCCCAGCCGCCGGTCAGCGTGTCCTCGTGGGCGATCACTAGGCGTCCCGTCTTCCTGACCGATGCGAAGATCGTTTCCTCGTCGAAGGGGAGCAGCGTCAGCGGATCGATCACCTCGCAGTCGATGCCGTCTCGTGCCAGCTCGTCGGCGGCCGCAAGAGAACGGTAGAGGCTCATGTGCGTTGCCACCACGGTGACCGATGTGCCCTCGCGCTTCACCACCGCCTTGCCGATGGGGAAGCAGTACTCCTCCTTGGGCACGTGAGCCGTCAGATCCATTCCGCCGGCCTGCTCGCGTCCCTTGCTGCCGTAGAGCAGCTTGTGCTCGAAGAAGAGCACGGGATCATCGTCGCGCACCGCGCTCTTCAGCAATCCCTTGGCGTGATATGCGTCGGAGACACAGACGACTTTCAGGCCGGGCACGTGCACGAAGTAGCTCTCCGGGCACTGACCATGTTGCGCCCCCCGATTTGCCGTGCCGACCGGACAGCGCAGGACCATCGGGACGCTCAACTTCCCGTTCGACATGTAGCGCATCTTCGCCGCCTGGTTGACCAGCTCGTCCATGCACTCGAACAGGAAGTCGGCGTACTGCAGGTCCGCGATGGGTCGCATCCCCATCAGGGCAGCCCCGACCGCGGCTCCGGCAAGTGCCTTCTCGCTGATCGGGGTGTCGATGATGCGGTCGTGTCCGAATTCCTCGGTCAGGCCGAGGTACACACCGAACGCACCCCCGAACCCACCGTCAACGCCGATGTCCTCGCCGATGAGAAAGACCTTCTCGTCGTGGCGCATCTCCTCAGCGATCGCTTCCCGCAACGCCTCAGCAATCGTGAGCCGGCGTTCGCCGATGGCCGGCGGCGCGCCAACGGTCACGGCAAGGACCCCGTGCTGATGACGGTCGCGTACGCGTCGGTCAACGCGTCCTCGGCCCGGGGCAGGGATGACTGGCGCGCGAACTCGATCGCGTCGTCGAGCGCCGCCTCGACCTGCGCGTCCATCGCATCGAGGACTCCTTCGTCCAGTGTCTCGGCCAAGCGTTCGCGGAGACGAACGATCGGATCACGCTCCTTCCACTCCGCCTCCTCGTCACGACTGCGATAGCCCCTCACATCGCCGCGACTGTGGCCGGCGAATCGATAGGTCTTGCACTCGAGCAGGACCGGGCCGGCGCCGGCGCGCGCCTCCGCCACAGCGCGTCCGGCCGCTTCGCGCACGGCGAGCACATCCATCCCGTCGACGATCTCCCCGCGCACGCCGTACGCGGCGGCGCGGCTCGCGACATCCGGCACGAGGCTCACCTGGTGGAACGGTGTGGAGGCGCCGTACAGGTTGTTCTCGCAGGCGAACACGATCGGTAGATGCTGGACGGCTGCGAAGTTCAGCCCCTCGTGAAATGCGCCCTCGTTGCTCGCGCCGTCGCCAAAGAAGCACACGGCCACCTGGTCCGTCCGCATCAGCTTGAATGCCAGCCCGAGGCCGGTGACCACAGTGTTGCCCCCCCCGACGATGGCGATCGCCGGGAGCATGCCCACCGACGGGTCGCCGAGATGCATCGAGCCGCCCTTGCCGCCGCAGCAACCGGTCGCCTTGCCGTACAGCTCGGCCATCGCTGCCCGAAGATCGACGCCCTTGGCCAGCGCGTGACCGTGGGGTCGATGGGTGGACGTGATCCAATCCGTCCGTCGAAGGACGTCGCAGACGCCGGCCGCAACCGCCTCCTGGCCTTGTGACTGGTGCAGCGTCCCCGGGAGTTCCCCCTGCAGGTAGAGGAGATAGACGCGCTCTTCGAAGCGGCGGATCAACTGCATCCGGCGATAGAGGTCGAGCTCGTGGGCCGCGTCGATGTCGACCGTGATGCGGGCGGAGCCGGGCTCCGTGACGCTGACGGGAGCGTCAGAGCTCATACGGCACCCACCCTCGACGCACTCACGTCGCGTCCGCTGCTCCCGTACTGCTGTATCAAGGAGCGAACCTTTGCAGTCATCCGCTCCTGTGCGATGGCCGTGACATCGGAGTCCCTGTGGGAGCCGAGCAGCCGGTGGACATCGGGGCGCCGACCGGCAGAGCGGACAGAGGATTCCAGACCATCCCAGAACTCGTGCTTGAGGATGGTGCCGACATTGAACTTCGCGACCCCAAGGGCGATCGCCGGCGCCACCGCGGCCGGCGGGAAGCTGGTGCCGCCGTGGATGACCAGTGGCACGTCGACACGCTGGTGGATCGATCGCAGACGCTCCATGTCGATCGCAGCCTCATGGTCCATAAGGATATGGACATTCCCGACCGAAACCGCCAGACAGTCCACACCGGTCGCCTCCACGAAGCGCGCCGCTTCGTCTGGATCCGTCAGGCTGGCGTGACTGTGATCGATACCTGATGCCGTGGCCTCGGCGGGGCTGCCGAGTTCGCCCTCAACCGCCACGCCCGACTCGTGCGCCACGCGGCAGAGCTCCTTCACCGCGGCGATGGCATCGTCGGTTGGCCACGAATGCGTGTCGATCATCACCGCGTTGAAGCCCGCGTCGATGCCACGCATGGCCTGGTCGAGGGTGTGGGCCTCGTTGAACAGCAGGGCGACATTGACGGAACTTCTCTCCGCGTAGCTGCGTCCGATTGAACCGAGGACCTCGACGCCGTCGCTGTCAAGCCACTCCGCGTCGACCATCATGGCGCCGAAACCGAGAATCACAGGAGCGGACTCCTCCTCCGCCGCGGTGAGCACCGCTTCGAGCGAGCACGCATCCCACGCCTCGAAGTACCCGACGCCGTAAGCATCAGACCGAGCTCTGCCCAGAACTTGCTGCAGTGGGACGAGCGGCATCTACCGGCCGCCACACTCGGGCATGCGAATCTCCCGGATCTCCATCTCAGAAGCGCCAGCCTAGCGGGCGGAGTGAGCAAATATCAAGGTTGTGGGCAAATGCTCACTGGTGGCAAGCCGTATTGGTGGGTGGGCCGCAGCACGCGCTCCTGCTCGGGTAGGGCCATCGCCTGAGCGTACCTTCACGAGCGAAGGAAACCTTCATCCGATTGACAGCTTCCATCCTTACGCTGTGCGCCAGGCTGAGCGGGGGCGCTCCACAAGTTCCGTTCCCGCTCAGTGTCCACTCGCCCCAAGCGGCTCAAGAGGACCCCCGTCGGGTGAAGCGATCATGTGCCCTTCGCAGGGGTTCTCACACGCCAGCCTCCATGGCGGTGGGGGCCGGGCAGTGTCCCGCAAACGGTCAGGAATGTACGGCCCGATCGCGGGGGGATGGTGGGTTTGTCTACCCGGCCCTCGCACTCAGCATAGACCGTCGAGTCGAGCGCTGCCGTGGTCCGCTCCGTCGATCGAAAGCCGTGCGATCATCGCGCGTTCCGCGGGCGACCTTCAGGCGCTACCGCTGGTCAGCTCGTTCCCCAGCTGCAGGATGGGCGTGAGCACGTTCATCAGGCTGAATCGCTTTGACCGGCAGGATACGAGGCGCGGCGCTCTGTTCTGGACCGGGCATTCGCTCTAGGCTGCATGGCCAGATGCTCGTCTACGATTTCGTGCAAGTCGGCCGAGACTTCGGCGAGATCCGGACGCGAGTGCTCGCGAACCCCCGAGCACTGCTCGCCGCCAGTGCGGGAGCAGCCCACCGTGAGGGGGAGCAGACTCTCGTTCGGCTCACGCCATCGAGCAAGCACCCACGTTTCGGCAAGACGGTGGCGGTGGATCTCGGTGTGCCGCACGAACGCGACGATCAATTGGTCGTGTCCATGCACTGGTGGGCCCAAGGGGCGACCCGCCTATACCCGCACCTCGATGCGGACCTCGCGTTCGCCCCGTTCGGCGCCGGTTGTACCCAGATCACCCTGATGGGGAGCTACGACCCACCGCTCGGAGCGGTCGGGAGGCGAGTTGACGTGATGTTGCTCCATCGTGTTGCGGAAGCGAGTATTCGGTCGTTCCTCACGCGCGTCTCGCGCATCCTCGAACTGCCGATGTAGCGCCATCAAGACTGACCGCGCGTCAAGCGGTGGCCCTGCGGCGACGACTCACGGCGGTGGGCGAACGCCTCGCTCGCGCTTGCTGCGATACATCGCATGGTCGGCGGCGCGCAGCAGCGTGTGAACATTGTCGCCGTCGTCGGGATAGGTCGCGACGCCGATGGTTGCGCCAACCGACACAGACTCGCCGTCGAATTCAAGCGACTGGCGTATCCCGCCCTCCAGCTTTCGGGCGATGGCGGATGCTGCGTCCACGGTCATTCCGGCAAGGAGCACGGTGAATTCATCGCCACCTTGGCGCGCCACCGTGTCCGACTCGCGCACTGATTTCATGAGCCGTGCGGCGACCTGCTGTAACACGATATCGCCGCCATCGTGTCCGAGGCTGTCGTTGATCGCCTTGAACCCGTCGAGGTCGATCATCAAGATCGCAAACGTTCCGGCGTTGCGTTTCGATACCAGCACAGCCTGGTTGATGCGGTCGTACAGCAGAACGCGATTCGGCAGCCCCGTCAGCGGGTCGTGGAGAGCTTGATGCAAGAGCGCGTCTCGCTCGGTCGCGAGCTCCATGGTGACCTGTGCCATGCGACTGTCGAATGCGCGAGCCACCTGGATGAGGCTCGCGTCGCAACTGATCCGGACGGCGCGTAAGGCCTCCCTGAGAACCTCGCGGGGCGTGTCGAGCCGTGCCGCCTCTTCACGCAGGATTTCACCAATGGTATCTCGCCAAATCAAGTAGGCACGCGTGATGTTCACCGTCGATTGCTGGGACGAAGCGGCCAGATCACCGCGGTCGGCGATGTACAGCATCTC
>Ga0307374_10015488_pt1 | contig 10248 bp, 7 predicted proteins | sample OX3MG_FD_202532 | JGI IMG/M metagenome (GOLD analysis project Ga0307374, IMG submission 202532) | Soil microbial communities from Risofladan, Vaasa, Finland - OX-3 | ecosystem: Environmental > Terrestrial > Soil > Coastal area > Acid sulfate soil | place: Finland: Risofladan, Vaasa | collected...
CGTATACCATGTATCGAGGACGAGCAGCCGTTGGCGCAACGACCCGCTGATGCGTTCGGGCGCGCCGTCCTCGCTCTCCGGCTCGTCTTCGCCGGTTGGGTGGTCTACCAGCCATTGCTCATACACATCGAAGGAGGCGCGCGAGAAGACGGCCAGCCCAACGAAGACATCGGCAAGTTGGATCAGCGGTTCCAGATGGGAGACGCTGGGGATGATGCGCTCGATGTGTGGCGACGCCGCAGCGATGGCAGCCCAGTCGAGCGCGTCCTGCTCGTCGGGGTTGACGCGCCAATACGGCGTGTTGGGACGCTGGCCAACGTTTGGCTGCCAGCGACGAGCCAGGGTTGTGGTGAGCAGATAGGTGTACATCTGTTGCAGGCGACGGACATGGCGACCGACGTAGCCTTCCTGGCCGCGCTGTGGGTTCTCCTCCACATCCCACGTCAGCGTATCGATGCGCAGGCGCCCCGCCAGGGCATGCTCCACCGCCCACGCCAACAGCTTTGCGGTGGCCAGCCGCCCACGTCCGCTGCGAATCTTCTCCCACTTCAGTTCGGACATTCCCGACGCCGCCAGCAGCCCTCGCAGTTCGTCGCTCAGCGCCGTCGCCTCGGTGATGGGCAGCGTCACCACGCCCAGCCCGCGATAGCGCCCGAAGTTGTATTGCGCCTCATCACTATAGGCGGCGTGTGTTGGCGGTCGCTCCTGTTGCATCGATGCAGGGGTTTCGGTAGCGGAGAGGTTCACGGCGCATACCTCACGGTTCCAACAGCAGATCGGCGATCACGGGATAGTGATCACTTGGATACACCGGCGGTTGCCGATCCTGCGCAACCAGATACCCTTGCGTTATACGCTTGCAACTCCAACGAGTCGTTGGCCGGGCCTAAGACCCATTTGTACCCTGGCAGTTGTTCTTGATAGGTTGCGAGGTTGCCCTGGTCAAATTGCTGAAAGCCGATCAGGTCGGGCGCATAGCGTTGGATTGTGGCGACATTGAGCGCGGCCCGCGAAGCCCACGCATTGACGCCATCATCCTCGGTGTCGATGGCGTTGGCGATGTTGAAGGTCATCACACGAAGGGGCGTCATTCCTCCTCCTCCTATGGCTCCTGTGATAATCGCGCGCCCATATCCCATGTCCCGTCGGCGCGGAGCAGGAAGTTGTCGATCAGGCGCGTCGAGCCGACCTTCGCGGCGATCGCGAGCAACGCCGGGGCCGCCAGTTCCGTCAGGGGCGCGAAGGTGTCCGGGTGGCAGACGTCGGCGTAGTCGAGCGCGGCGGCTGGCTCGTCGGCAAGAATGGCGACCATCGTCTGCTTCACGGCCTCCACCCCTGGCGCACCCACCAGCCCATCGCTGCGGGTGCGCTCGAACGCCACACGCCCCGCCTCCAGCGCCCGCGAGAGCACAGTGGCCGCTACTCGCTGCTCAGCGTTCAGGTAGGCGTTGCGGCTGCTCATCGCCAACCCGTCCGCCTCGCGCACCGTCGGCGAGACACGCAGCGAGATCGGCATATTCAGGTCTGCGATCATCTGGCGGATCACCGCGACCTGTTGGGCGTCCTTCTGGCCAAAGTAGGCGCGGCGTGGCGCCACCAGCAGAAACAGCTTGGCGACCACCGTCGCCACCCCCCGATAGTGGCCCGGGCGCGTCGCCGCTTCGAGACGCTCGGCCAGCAGACCTGTTGGCTCGACGTAAGTGGAGAAGCCAGCGGGATAGATCCCGCTGGCGGTCGGCGTGAAGACAGCGTCCACCTGGGCGCGCTCCAGCAGGGCGAGGTCGTGCGGGAGATCGCGTGGGTAGCGACTCAGGTCTTCGCTGGGGCCGAACTGGGTGGGATTGAGGAAGATGCTGACGACGGTGATGTCGTTTTCGGCGCGGGCGCGCTGCGCCAGCGAGAGATGCCCCGCATGCAGATAGCCCATCGTGGGGACGAACCCGACCGTCCCCGACTGCGCCCATGCGCGCCGGGCCGCAGCCAGCTCGTCAAGTGTCTTGATCACACGCATGGGGATACTCTTTCTCTTTATCGCAAGATGAATGCGGCATTCAGGCAGGTGTTTCTCCGGTGTTAGCCCGCCGCCAACTGGCGCCTACTGTCTGTGCAGCGGTTGCATTAGAAAACACACGACCGGATTGTATCACCTGTGCGTTGTAGGCGTCGCAGGGGCCGTTTGGCTTCTCCAGACTGGTCTTGCGTCCTGGCAAGGACATTGCTCGTTATAACCAGAGGCGCCGTTTGGCCACATGGGTGTAGCGCCGGATGAGGAGGGAACAAATGAAACGGAGACCGATCAGGCGGGTATTGGGTCTGGCGGGCGTCGCTGGGCTAGTGTTGGGGCTGGGCGCCGCGAGCGCGACGTTGGCCATCACCGCGCGCCATCTGCTGACGACGCCGCAGCCACTCGACAGCGGACTGCCCGGCGCGGGACGGATCGACCGCAAGCACGGTGGCGAGTTGTACTACACCGTCGCCGGACCCGAAGACGCGCCGCCGCTGGTTCTGCTCCATGACTTCTATCCAGGCGCCTCGAACTACGAGTACCGGGGCCTCTTCCCGCGCCTGACCACCACCTATCGCGTGTATGCGCTGGACTGGTTGGGTTGGGGCATGTCTGAGCGCCCAGCGGTTGCCTACACTGGGGAGTTTTACGCGGCGACCTTGCGTGGCTTCCTGCGCGACGTAGTGGGACAGCCCGCGCTGGTCGTCGCGCACGGCCACGCTGCGGGCGCCGCTGTGCGCGCCGCCTCGGATGCGCCGGAACTGTTTCGGCGTCTCGTCTTGGTGGCGCCGACACTGACACTGGATGGGGACCATGCGCCGACGCCGGGGCAGACTGCGGCCCGGCTGGCGCAACGGCTCTGGCTGGGAACGATTCCCTACGCCTTTCTCACTGCGCGTTTCGCGTTGCGACGGCAGGAAGCGCGTCGGGCGGCGAATGGCGGGGGCGATGTTTCACATGAAACACTTGACCATCTCTACGCCAGTTCGCATCAGTTTGGTGGCGCCCATGCGTTGTCGGCGCTGCTGAGCGGCGAACTCGACCTCCCCATTGGCAACGCCTTCGCGCTGCTCGAGCCACCAGTGTTGGTGGTGGTCGGCGAACGTGATGCGCAGCGCCCGTCAGATGCGATGCAGGAGTTGACGGCGCTCAACCCAGATGCGACGCTCGTCGTGTTGCCCAATGCGGGGGAGAGCCTCGTCGAGGATGAACCATTCCAGTTGGCTGAACGGCTGGTTCGGTGGGAAGGCCGCGAGATCGCCTCGCATCCAGTGGCGGCGGCGCTGGCGCAACCGGCGCCGCACGACGACGCCACCCTGAGGGATGAGGGCGTGGCCGACGTGGCCGATGTGGACGACGCCGCTGAGCGACCGTAGCGGTGTGACCGGATTGGCGTCGAACTTGCGACTCTTGGCGCGTTGCGGCGATGACGATGAAGCCCTGGCCAAGGGCGCCTAGCGCTCAACGCAGGGGCGTGCTAATGGCGGCTGGCGCGCAAGGAGCGCGAGATCGATGATTTGTTGCGGCGTCCCAGGAGCTATGGGCTAGCATGTCTGCCCATGCCGGTCAGCTCATGTTACGTGGCAGTGCGAGCAAGCGTCACTAGAGGTAACGTCGCTGCGCCCTGGAATGACGCGCAGCCGATACTCGCTTGGGGTTGAGGGTGTACACATTATGATCGCAAACATCGTCCTTGGTATGTTGCTGGTGTGGTTCACCTGTGTCCTGGTGATCACGATTCGCGCAGGCGCGGACCGACGGGAGCAAGATGTTCTCGTATCCACGCGCACTGATCAGCGTCGCATCGTCATAGATGAGAGTGTCGGGCCAGGCTTGGCGTCGGTCGAGGCGGCGGCGCAACCGGAGGCGGCAGAGGTCATCACCGCATCGCTCACGCTCTAGCGGCATGGGTCGGCGCTGGACAAACGCCTGGCGGATATGCTATACCCCAAGCAGCTTCGAGAACCGTTTCAGCCAACGGAGGTTTCGTATGTCTGCGCCCCTTATTGGTATTCCCTGTTATGCCACCCACCACGCCAAGTCGCAGCGCCCACTCTACGCCAACAATCGCGCCTATGCTCAGGCAGTCGTGTGGGCTGGTGGTATCCCGTTGTTCATCCCGCCGCAGGATGACGATGCGCTGGACGATATATGCGCGACGCTCTGCGAACGCCTGGATGGATTGTTGCTGAGTGGCGGCGCCGACATTGACCCCGCGTTTTACGGTGAGGAGCGTCTGCCGGTCTGCGAAGAGACGGAGCCGGAGCGCGACCGTCTCGAACTGGCGCTGACCCGTCAGGCGCTCGCGCAAGGCACGCCGATCTTCGGCATTTGCCGGGGGATGCAGTTGCTCAATGTCGCCTGCGGCGGCGCCCTCTACCAGGACCTGCCTACCCAGGCGCCAGAGAGCCAGCGCCATACGTGGGGCGATAAGGATCACTCGCGCGACTATCGCGCCCACAGCATCGAAGTGGCGCCCGGCTCACGGTTGGCCGCGCTGCTGGGCGCCCATGCGCACTCGGTGAACAGTCTGCATCATCAGGCGGTGAGTCGTCCCGGCGACGGGCTGGCGATTACGGCCTGGGCGCCCGATGGCGTGGCCGAGGGTCTCGAGTTACGTGATCACCCGTATGCGCTGGCCGTCCAATTCCACCCCGAAGAACTTGCCCCCACGGACCCGGCTAGCCACGCGCTCTTCGTCGCCTTCGTCGAAGCGTGCGCTCGGAAGTAGCGCGACATCTCTATCATGCTGGGAGCGGCGCAACGGGTGATTGATTTGGCCGCGATATTGCATAGTCCTGTCGTGTGGAAGGCGCAGTGGATGCGACTTCTGTCAGCAAGGAACGCTTGCTGTGTAACGTCTTGCGTACCTGCCTTATAGTCTGTACCAACTGGCGAACGACCTGGCGTTGTCGCCAGTCGCAAACGCTGGCGTCTGCCGAGCCTACGCAGTTCATTTCCTCGTAACATGCGTGACGTACACTGACGTTTGTGGCTTTCATAATGCCTGGTAAGCGTATCGCGGTCAGGCGCCCCAGAGATGGAGACAAGAGTGGCTCAGTATCCCCGCATCGTCAGCGTCACCTCGGCGCAACCCCCATTCGTCGTGACACAGGATGACATGCTGAGCTTCATCCTCAAACATTTCCTGGGCGCGGGGTGGGAGTCGCGGCGCGACCTGGACGCCGATGTGCGACGTATGCGCCATGTCTTTGCCGCCAGCCATGTTGATCGGCGGCATTTCGCCATTGATGTCGATAGCTTCTACAGCGAACCACATGGCACTGGTGAGCGCATGGCGCTGTATCAGCCAGCCGCCTACGAACTTGCCCGCCCGGCGCTCGAAGCATGTTTCGCGCAGACGAGCCATCTGCGCACGCCCGGCGATGTCACCGACCTGTTCCTGATCTCGTGTACCGGATACGCCTCGCCGGGGTTAGACATCAGCCTCTCGCGCGACCTTGGCATTGCGCGCGACACGCGCCGGGTGGTCATCGGGCATATGGGTTGTTTTGGCGCGATGGTTGGGTTGCGCCAGTCGCTGAGCGCGGTGCGGGCCGATCCGCACGCCACAGCGCTCATGGTGAGCGTTGAGCTGACCAGCCTGCATTACGCCCCAACTGACGATATCGAAGTCTTGACCGCATGCGCGCTCTTCAGCGACGCCGCCGCCGCGCTCATGCTCACCTACACCGATGAGAGCAGCGGCCCAGAGTTGGTGGACACCTATTGCGCCGCCGACTTTGGCGCGTCCGACCAGATGTCGTGGACGATCACCGATACCGGATTTGCTATGAGTCTCTCACCGCGCGTCCCCGTTACACTCCGCCGCAACATCGGTGGTGTGGTAGATCGCCTGCTAACGCCACACGGTTTGCGCCCAACCGACATAACGCACTGGTTGGTGCATCCCGGTGGCCCCAGCATCCTCGAGGTCATCCAGCACAAGTTTGAACTGAGTGAAGAGCAGATGGAGACCTCGTGGCGGATTTTGCGTGAGCACGGCAACTGCTCCTCGGCGACTATCCTGCTCATCCTGGAGGACTACCTGCGCTCCCAACGGACCAAGCCCGGCGAGTGGGGTATCATGATGGCGTTTGGTCCGGGACTAACGCTGGAGACGGCGCTGATTCGTTTCTAGGCCGCAATCACGGCGATCCAGGTGTAGCGACCCATCGGGGGATGTTTCACATGAAACATCCCCCGCGCGTCTTCATTGACCGAGACGGCTATCTTGCTGGACAGGCCCCGCATGGACTGCTAGGATAAGATATACTCTTTTGCCTCAGCCCTGACACGCGCTCGTACATGCTCACCGCTCATCCACATGCCCCACGCGCCTGCCTGGGGCAGCTACAAGTGTTCGACCCCATTCGCGAGTGAGGAAGGCCCAGGTTATGACACGCGACGCTCACGGCGTCCACGACGCGCCCGATGTTCATGCGGCGCTGGCATATGTGGAACGCCACAAAGAGCAGTTCCTCGACGAACTGAAGGAACTGCTCCGTATCCCCAGCATCAGCACATTGCCCAAGCACAAGAAAGACGTGCGGCGCGCGGCGAAGTTCGTCGCCGATCAGCTCGAAGCCATTGGCATGCGCAAGGTCAAAGTGATCAAGACCGAGGGGCATCCGCTGGTCTACGCCGAGTGGCTCGAGGCGATGGATAAGCCTACCGTCTTGATCTATGGCCACTACGATGTGCAGCCGGTGGACCCGCTCGAACTGTGGATCAGCGACCCGTTTGAGCCGCAGATACGCGGCGAGAACCTCTACGCCCGTGGCGCAGTGGACGACAAAGGGCAGATGTTTGGTCTGCTGAAGACGCTGGAAGCCCTGATGAAGACGTATGATGGGCTGCCGGTCAACGTGCGCGTGTTGATTGAGGGCGAAGAAGAGGCGGGTGGCGAGGCCATTGAAGCCTATGTGCGCGCCCACCCCGACAGGCTGACCTGCGATGTCGCATTGGTGGCCGACACCGGGATGCCAGCGCCGGGCGTGCCTGCCCTGGTGTATGGCCTACGCGGTATCCTCTACACCGAGATCGTGGCGCAAGGAGCCACACACGACCTGCACTCCGGGTCGTTTGGCGGTGTCGCGCCCAACCCCATTCACGCGCTGGCGCTCGTTCTTGCTGGGCTAAAAGGCGCCGATGGGCGCATCACCATCCCCGAACTGTACAAGCGGCTCAACCCGATTGGCGCCGACGAACGCGCCCTGTGGGACCGCAATCCGCTCGACATCCCCGCGCTGTTGAAGAAAGAGATGGGGATCGATGTGTTGCCCGGCGAGCAGGCGTATGACCCGCGCGAGCGATTGACGGCGCGGCCCACGCTGGAGGTCCACGGCATCGCGGGTGGCTTCGTCGGCGACGGCGCCAAGACGGTGATCCCCGCCCAGGCGGTCGCCAAGGTGAGTTTGCGGCTGCCACCGGAGCTACACCCCGATGAGGTGCTGCCGCTGTTGCAGGCGCGGGTCGCGGCGCTCTGCCCGCCGGGGGTGACGATGAGCGTGCGGCTGGTGCATCAGGGCGAGGGGATGCTGGCGCCCATCGACAACATCTATATGCGCGCGGCGGAGCAGGCGCTGGAGCAGGAATGGGGACGCGCGCCGGTCTTCGAGCGCGAGGGTGGCTCGATCCCGATTGGCGCGTTGTTCGGCAGCATCCTCCATGCGCCGGTTGTCTTCATGGGGACGGGCTTGCCCGACGACAACATCCATGCGCCCAACGAGAAGTTCCACATCCCCAACTTCTACCACGGTATCCGGCAGGCCATCCGCTTCCTCGACATCATCGGCGCCGATCCCGCCGTGCTGGCGCGCCCCACTGTGATGAGCGCGTCCGCCGCGCACGCTGGCGCCAATGGCGCCGACGCGGGGAAGCCGCGCAGCTCGGCGCCGAAGGCCACGACGAAGGCCACGACCCGTAAGCGCCAGGAGACCGGCGTCAGCTCATAGCGATCTGCGCCTACTGGTGCTACATCCTGGACGCCCGCTTGCGTTTGCGCTGCCCGATACACTGTTGTTATTCGTCTGAGGTAGTGTGGAGGGCAGCGCACATGAGCACATTGACAAAGAATACTCCTGGCACAGGGTGGGGAAATCGGCTTCGTTCATCTCCCGCCGGTCGGTTGCTGGCGCAGGTAGAGCAGGCGCAAGTGAAGGCCAGCCGATCCCTGAATATGCAGCGTAAAGTCGCATACGGCCAATTCTTCACCCCCTTGCCAGTGGCGAATCGGATGGCGGCGATGTTGGGCCACACTGAAGGTTCGCCACGTATCCTCGATGCTGGCGCGGGAGTCGGCGTTCTGTTTACGGCGAGGGTCGCCCAGTTATGTGAGCAAGGCCAACGGCCATCGGCTATTCATGTGACGGCATACGAAATTGATCCATATCTGGCTGATTTTGCCCGCGCCTCGCTTCAGTTCTGTAGGCAAACGTGCCTTGATGTTGGAATCACATTCGTTGGCGAGGTGGTTGAGGCAGACTTTCTGGAGCATGGTTTGACCCTGGTTGGTTATGATCTCTTCGCCCCGCAATCCTCCCAATTCTTTACCGATGCCATCGTGAACCCACCATATCGGAAAATACAGGCCAGTTCCCGTGAGCGTAAGCTGCTACGCCAGGTTGGGATTGAGGCGACGAATCTGTATGTGGGTTTCTTGGAATTGGCGATGCGGCTGCTTGCGCCGGGTGGATCGTTTGTCTCCATCACTCCGCGTAGCTTCTGCAATGGCGCCTATTTCAAGGGGTTCCGACGCTCATTCCTCACTACGATGTCCTTACGTGAGCTTCATCTCTTTGAGTCACGGCAGGCTGTGTTCGGTGATCAGACTGTAGGCCAGCAGGTATTGCAAGAGTCTCTCATCGTATCGGCGCGCAAACGCAATGAGGGACCCCTTGAATCGTTACCAGTTCGGGTGGCATTGAGCGAGGATGCTGGAGATACTGCGCTTCTCGTGCGAGACGTCCCCTATCAGCACATTGTCAGGCCCGACGATCCACTATCGGTAATACATATCAGTCCCGATGAATTGGGAGGCGCGTCAACACAAACCCTGGCAATGCTGCCGTGTACGCTGGACACGTTGGGGCTGCATGTTTCGACAGGACGAGTAGTTGACTTTCGCGTGCGCGAACATCTCAAGTGGGACCCGGAGCCGGGCGATGCGCCTCTCATCTATCCATCGCATCTCACCGATGGCCACATCAATTGGCCCATTCTGCATGGAAAAAAGCCTAATGCGCTGGGCTACGGGCCGCAAACGCGTGCGCTGATTATCCCAAACGAAACGTACGTCCTCGTCAAACGCTTTTCGAGTAAAGAAGAGCGCCGTCGAATTGTCGCGACTGTTTATGAGGGTAAGCGCCTCCCAGGGGAATCAATTGGTTTTGAGAATCACCTGAATTACTTCCATGCGCATAGTAGGGGGATTAGCCTTGCATTGTCGCGAGGCTTGGCAGCGTTCCTCAACTCGACCTTGGTAGACACCGCTTTTCGCCAGTTCAGCGGGCATACACAGGTGAACGCGACAGACCTTCGTTCGCTGCGGTATCCTACAAAGGAGCAGCTTGAACGATTGGGCGATCTCATCGGCGACAAACACCCTTCACAGTCCAAGTTAGACGAGTTGATACGAGGAGAACGGATCGCGATGGCTGAAGGTGTTGCGGTGGACACTGTTAAGGCAAAACAGCGTATCGAGGAGGCCATCACGGTTCTCAGGGCATTAGAGTTTCCACGCACACAACAGAATGAGCGATCAGCATTGACGTTGCTGGCGTTGCTTGACGTAGCGCCAGCAACGCCTTGGACAGAAGCCAGCGCTCCCCTACGAGGGGTGACGCCGCTTATGGAGTTCTTCACGCGACACTATGGCAAGACGTACGCGCCGAACTCACGCGAAACGGTTCGCCGTCAAACCTTGCATCAGTTCCTCGACGCGGCTTTAGTACGCATCAACCCCGACATTCCTGGTCGCCCAGTCAATAGTGGACAAACCGTCTATCAGATAGAGGCTAATGCGCTTGCGCTGCTGAGAATGTTTGGATCACCTGATTGGCAGGCGGCGTTGGAACGCTACCTCTCGACGGTGACAACGCTCAAGGAGAGATACACCCAAGAGCGGTTCATGGCGCGTATTCCGCTGCGTTTAGCTGAGGGGAAGACTATCACGCTATCACCTGGCGGGCAGAACATTCTTATCGAGCGCATTATCCATGACTTTGCTGAGCGATTCATCC
>Ga0307374_10015489_pt1 | contig 10248 bp, 13 predicted proteins | sample OX3MG_FD_202532 | JGI IMG/M metagenome (GOLD analysis project Ga0307374, IMG submission 202532) | Soil microbial communities from Risofladan, Vaasa, Finland - OX-3 | ecosystem: Environmental > Terrestrial > Soil > Coastal area > Acid sulfate soil | place: Finland: Risofladan, Vaasa | collected...
CTCGACGCTGCCCGCGGCACCGAGCAGATGGCCGATCGCCGATTTGGTCGACGACATCGACAGCTTGTAGGCATGATCGCCGAACAGGCGCTTGACCGCGCCCAGCTCGATCTCGTCGCCCAAGGGCGTCGAGGTGCCGTGGGCGTTGATGTAGTCGATGTCCTCTTTGGCGAGGCCGGAGCGCTTCAGCGCGTTGCGCATCGCACGGAATCCGCCGTTGCCATCCTCGGCCGGCGCGGTGATGTGATACGCGTCGCCCGACATGCCGTAGCCGATGATCTCGGCATAAATCTTGGCGCCGCGCTTTCTCGCATGCTCGAGCTCCTCGAGCACCACGATGCCCGAGCCCTCGCCCATCACGAACCCGTCGCGCGCCTGGTCCCAGGGGCGCGAGGCGCGGGTCGGCTCGTCATTGAAGGCGGTCGATAAGGCGCGCGAGGCCGCAAACCCGGCCACGCCGAGCCGGCATACCGCCGCCTCGGCGCCGCCCGCGACCATGACATCGGCGTCTTCCCATTGGATGAGGCGCGCGGCGTCGCCGATCGCATGCGCGCCGCTCGAGCACGCCGTCACCACAGCATGATTGGGACCGCGGAAGCCGTAGCGGATCGAGACATGGCCCGAAGCGAGATTGATGAGGCAGGACGGAATGAAGAACGGCGAGATGCGGCGCGCGCCCTTTTCGTGCAAGGTCATCGCCGCGTCGGTGATGCCGGGCAGGCCGCCGATGCCCGAGCCGATCATCACGCCGGTGCGCTCGCGCGATTCTTCGTCCTGCGGCTTCCAGCCGGAATCCTCGACCGCTTGCGTTGCGGCGCCGAGCGCGAAGACGATGAACTCGTCCATCTTGCGCTGGTCTTTGACCGGGACCCAATCGTCGACATTGAAGTCGCCGGCCGAGGTCTCGCCGCGCGGAACCTGCCCGGCGATCTTGGCGGCCAGGTCGGAGACGTCGAAACCCTGGATCGCGCGGATGCCGGATTGGCCCGCGATCAGGCGCTTCCAGACATGCTCGACTCCTACGCCCAAAGGCGTGACCAGACCGAGACCGGTAACGACGACCCGTCTCATGATGGTGCGATTGTCAGGCCGGGTGGGCTTCGATGAACTGGACGGCGTCTTTGACGGTGACGATCTTCTCGGCGGCGTCGTCGGGGATCTCGCAGCCGAATTCTTCCTCGAACGCCATCACCAGTTCGACCGTGTCGAGACTGTCCGCGCCCAGATCGTCGATGAAGCTGGCATTGTCGGTGACCTTGGACTCGTCGACGCCCAGGTGCTCCACGACGATTTTCTTTACCCGCTCGGCGACATCGCTCATCACTCGTTCCTCGACAAAATTGACGCGCAAATCTTTGCTGTGTGTGACTTCCGTTCGCTCGGCGACGGGCCGGAGCCGGAAGGGCGGTTAAGTAACATAGATCGCCGGCCATTACCAGCCGGCGGCCCGGTCTCGACCGCGAGGCCCGCCGACGGGGCTAGATCATGGCCAACCCGCCATTGATGTGCAAGGTTTGGCCGGTCATATAGCGCGCTTCCTCGCTTGCGACATAGAGGACGCCGGCCGCGATTTCCTCGGGCGTGCCGACCCGGCCCATCGGAATCGCCTGCGCGATGCGGGCTTTCTGCTCCTCGGTCAGCCCCTCGGTCATCGCGGTCGCGATGAAGCCCGGGGCGACGCAGTTGACCGTGACGCCGCGCTGCGCGACCTCGGCCGCGAGCGCCTTCGACATGCCGACCATGCCGGCTTTGGCGGCGGCGTAATTCGCCTGGCCAGGATTGCCGGTCGCACCGACGACCGAGGTGATGGCGATGATCCGGCCCCAGCGCCGCCGCACCATGCCGCGCAGCGCCGCGCGCGCGAGGCGAAAACCCGCGGTCAGGTCGACGTCGATCACCTTCTGCCAATCCTCGTCCTTCATCCGCATCGCCAGCATGTCGCGCGCGAGCCCGGCATTGTTGACGAGGATGTCGAGCTGTCCCATCGCCGCGTCCGCCGCCTTGACCAGCGCATCGGCCGCGGCCGCATCGCCGAGATCGGAGGCCGCAACGAACGCGCGCGTCCCCAGCTCGGCCGCCAGCGCATCGAGCGCGGTTTGGCGCGTGCCATGCAGCAGCACCGTGGCGCCGGCGCCGTGCAGCGCGCGGGCAATAGCGCCGCCGATGCCGCCCGAGGCGCCGGTGACGAGCGCGGCCTTGCCGCTCAGATCGAACATCGCTGATCCTTCGAATGAGGGCTTCAGATGGTCTTGAGGAAGGCTTCGATTTCGGCCGGCGTGCCGATTGCCGAGCCGACCAGTTCGCGATCGATGCGCTTGGTGAGGCCGCTGAGAACGCGTCCGGCGCCGAGCTCGACCAGCTCGTGGACGCCGTGCTCCTTCATCGCCAGCACCGATTCGCGCCAGCGTACGAGGCCCGTCACCTGCTCCACCAGCAGCCGCTTGATCGCGTCGGGATCGCGCACCGGCGCGGCGCTGACATTGGCGATCAGCGGCACCAGCGGCTCGCGCAGCGTCACTTCGGCGAGCGCCTCCGCCATCGCGTCGGCGGCGGGCTGCATCAGCGCGCAATGGAAGGGCGCGCTCACCGGCAGCATGATCGAGCGCTTGATGCCGCGCTCGGCGGCGATCTCGACCGCGCGCTCGACCGCGGTCTTGTGGCCGCTGACCACGACCTGGCCAGCGCCGTTGTCGTTGGCGGCGTCGCAAACTTCGCCCTGCGCGGCCGCCGTCGCGATCTCGCGCGCGACATCGATATCGGTCCCGAGCAGTGCCGCCATCGCGCCGATGCCAACCGGCACCGCACGCTGCATCGCAAGGCCGCGGCGCTTCAGAAGGCGCGCTGCGTCCGCGACCCCGAGCGCCGAGGCCGCGGCCAGCGCCGAATATTCGCCCAGCGAGTGCCCGGCGACGAAGGCGACGTGGCGCTTCAGATCGAGCTTGCCATCGATCTCGAGCACGCGCGCGACCGCGAGGCTCATCGCCATCAGCGCCGGCTGCGCGTTCTCGGTCAGGACGAGGTCGCTCTCCGGCCCCTCGAACATGATGCGCGAGAGACGCTGGCTCAGCGCGTCGTCGATCTCGGCGAACACGTCGCGCGCGGTCGCGAAGGCGCCGGCGATCTCGCGCCCCATGCCGACCGCCTGCGACCCTTGGCCCGGAAACACCAGGGCGCGCGTCATCCCGCCTCCCGTTCGATCATCGTGCCAATGCTAGAGAAGATTTGCCCAGTCCATATGGACGAAATCGAAATTGATCCGGTCGTAATGCCCGCAGCGCAGCTTCCGGTCGACGAGTTGCTGGCTCGCTTGCGCCGGCTGCACGGTCGGGGCGTCGGCGCGAAAGCCGGTCGTACAAACGGCTTTCGACTTGGTATCGAGCGCGGCAAGCTGAGGATCGCCTGACGGCGCAGCGCCCGCATCGGGCCGCGCCGTCGAAACCCCGAACTTGTCGCGCGACGGATCGCTATGGATCGGTACGCACCCCGCCAAAATCCCAAGCAAAACAATCAGATAAAGCGACCGGCCCATTCCGTCCTCCCGGCTGTCAGGGTGCGATAACATTCCCGGCGCAACCTGTCCAGCGGGGTTAGGCGCGGCTCAGGGCACGAAGGCCCGAGCGCCCAGAACCGGCCTCATAACCTCACCCTTATAAATTCAGCAAGGGCGCTAAGCGGGCATCGATCTCATCGAGCACCTCACGCGGCGCCTGGCCGATGACTTCCATGTGTCGCGCTTCGCGATCCACACTCTTGATGTGATCGACGAGCACGACGCCCGATATCCGTAGTCCTGGTGGCAGAGCTACTTCCATTGGCCAGCCGCGAATGCGGCTAGTGATCGGACAAACAATCGCAAGACGCGATCTTTGATGATAGGCCTCCGGCGTCAGAACGATGGCCGGACGTCTGCCTGCCTGCTCACTGCCCGCGTGCGACGAAAATTCCAGCCAGACAAGGCTACCGCGGTCTGGTAGCTCGCTCAAAGCGCCTCCTCACCGCGAGGTGTGTCGTCTTCGAGTGGATGCTCACGGTCCGGGGTCATTCCGGCAAGTAATTCGTCAAGCGTGAAATGCCGTTTGGATCGGCTAATCATGATCCGCCCATCGACTGCTTCGAGTTCGACGCGCGAGCCTTCAGATAAGCCAGCGTGTTCCAGAACCGGTTGTGATACGAGTAAAGCGTAGTTGTCTCCGATCTTCTTGACGTAGCTAACAAGCGGCCTGTCAGCGCCCATCGCGGCGACGGCGCTCGTCTCCGCCCTAGCGGAATCCAAGCGCAACGATTGCGCGATCCGTGCCGAAGCGTTTCGCTTTTTCGATTTGCCGAAGTGACTCCCGGGACTCGAGATCAAGCGAACGACGCCCTTATCAACTTGCACAATCAGCTTCGAAACGTGGATGTCATGTGCACGCGTGAGCCTCTCGACGCGGTTGCCGGAGCGCAAGCGGATTGGATCAAGCGACACGTCGAAACAAGTAGAGCCGTCCGACGCGTAGCGACGCACGGTGCCGGCGGCATTCGCGCTGGACAAAGTGAGGTCGACCGTGCCGTCGGTGGAGATTATTCCTTCGGCACCAATCGGAGCCCCAATCCCAAAGCCCAGTCGTTCCAGTTGCTTGCTGTCTTGAGGGCTTATAAGACAGCCTGTCCAATTATTCTTGTTCCCATGAGTGATGCTATAGCTGCTGAAGCTACTGAATTTACTCATAAAACCTCCATCGGTAAGATAACAATAATATATTATAAGACAAGAAAAGAATTAGGTCAATACGCCACCCGGTGCCACCGCTTGCCATCTCGCGCCGCTCCCCATATAGTCCGCGTCCTCCTTGCCGGTCTGAGGCCGGCTAGGCTCGGGCGGCTGACCGTCGAAGCACTCGACCAGCGCCGGGCCGCTCAACAGCCATAAGGGGACTGAATGCCGCTTTACGAAAACGTGTTTATTGCGCGTCAGGACATTTCCGCCGCCCAGGTGGAAGCCCTGACCGACCTTTTCGCCAATCTCGTCGCCGAGAATGGCGGCAAGGTCGAGAAGCGCGAATATTGGGGCCTGCGCAACCTCGCCTATCGCATCAAGAAGAACCGCAAGGGCCATTACGTGCTCTTCAACCTCGAGGCGCCGCCCGCCGCGGTCAACGAGCTCGAGCGCAACATGCGCATCAACGAGGATGTGCTGCGCTATCTGACGATCCGGGTCGACGAGCTCGAAGCCGGGCCGTCGGCGATGATGCGGCGTGCCGAGCGCGACGAGCGTGATCGCGACCGCGGCCCGCGCCGCGGCTATGGCGACCGCGATCCGCGCGAAGAAGTGGGAGTCGAGTGATGGCCGACAACGACGATCGTTCGGGCGGCGGACGCCCGGCAACCCGGCGGCCGTTCTTCCGCCGGCGCAAATCCTGCCCGTTCTCGGGCCCGAACGCCCCCAAGATCGATTTCAAGGACGTGAAACTGATGCAGCGCTTCGTCTCCGAGCGCGGCAAGATCGTCCCGAGCCGCATCACCGCGGTCTCGACCAAGAAGCAGCGCGAGCTCGCCCAGGCGATCAAGCGCGCGCGCTTCCTGGGACTTCTACCCTACGCGTTGCGCTAGAGCGAGGCTGTCATGTTGGATGTGATCCTCCTCGAGCGGGTCGAGAATCTCGGCCAGATGGGCCAGGTCGTGAAGGTGCGCCCGGGCTACGCGCGCAATTATCTGCTGCCGCAGAAGAAAGCCCTGCGCGCGACCAAGGACAATCTGAGCTATTTCGAAACCCAGCGCACGCAGCTCGAAGCGCAGAATCTGACGCGCAAATCGGAGGCCGAGCAGGTTGCGGCGAAAGTCGAAGGCCTCGCGGTCGTCATCATCCGCCAGGCCGGCGAGAGCGGCCAGCTCTACGGCTCGGTCTCGGCGCGCGACATCTCCGACGCGGTGACGCAGGCGGGCTTCACCATCACCCGCGGCCAAGTCGTGCTCGACAAGCCTATCAAGACGCTGGGCGTCCACGCGCTGCGCGTCGTGCTGCATCCCGAAGTGTCGGTGCAGGTGAACGCCAATGTCGCGCAATCGGCCGAAGAGGCCGAGATGCAGACGAAGGGCGTCGATCCGCTGAAGCTGGCGGCGGAAGCGGTCGCGCGCGAGGCGGCCGAGGCACGCGTGGAACACGCGGAAAGCCAGGCCGATTCCGAGACCTAGCTGATTAGCGGCGCGCATCGCGATGCGCGTCTTCGGCTTCGATCCCGTCGATCTCGTCCGCTACCGCGGCCAATCTTTGCTGTGGGACCGCGCGGCTCGCGGCGCGCTCGCGGTCGCCGGGCCGGCGATCGTCGGCGTTTATCTCGGCAATACCGAGCTTGGCCTGATCGCGACGATCTGCGCGCTGTGGTCGTGGATCAACGATCTCGGCGGCGAGCTGCGCGATCGCCTGGTCAACATGGCGACCAGCGCCGACGCGATCCTGCTCGGCGGCATCCTCGCCTTCATCGCCGGCGGCTCTTTTTGGGCGCAGCTCGGCGTGCTGTTCCTGTGCGCGGTCGCGATCGGCTGGATGCACAACACCAGCCGCGCCCTCGAAAACGCCGCGCGCTGCATGGGTTTCAGCTTCGTCATCACGGCGAGCCTCCAGCTCTTCGACCTCAAGATCATCGTGCCCGCGCTCGCCGGCAGCGCCTGGGCGATGCTGGTCGTCTGGGCCGATCAGCGCATCCGCCGGCGCTATGTCGTCGAGACCGGCGGCAGCGTGCGCGCCGGCATGACGCGGCTCCTCGGGACGCATGCGGCGGATTGGCGCTTCGGCTTGCGCTATGCGCTGGCGGCGGCGCTGGGGCTGGCGCTCGCCGAGCATTTCGGCGCCACCCACGCCGCCTGGGTCGCGATCACGACGCTCGCGGTAATGCGGCCGAACGATTCGGAAAGCGTGGAGCTGGTATTGCAGCGTGCCTTCGGCACGTTGATCGGCGTCGGCGTCGCGCTCGGCATCGTCTCGCTGACGCATGATGCATGGGCGCTGACCGCGGCGGTAACGATGCTCGCTTTCGTGATCTCGCCCGGCATGATCTGGCAGCGCTGGAGCGGCTTTGCCGCGATCACGGCGATGGCGCTGGTGCTGCTCGACATGGCGCTGCTCGCCGAAGGCGGCGATCGGCCGCTGCTGTCCGAGCGGCTCTACGACACCGGCCTCGGCTGCATCGTCGCGCTGGCGACCACCTGGGTGATCTTCCCGAGCCGCTGGCGGCGAAAGGCGGCGGTGTGAGCGCGAGGGATCGCCCGCCGCTCAATTCCGTTATACGCATCGCCGCACATTGCGGATCGTCCCCCGTTTTCCTTTATTTTCGGAGAAATACGTGGTGAGAGACAGCACAGCCAGGGCGCCGGGCTACGACGCGGTTGCCAAGAGCCTGCATTGGCTGGTCGTGGCGCTGCTCGTCATTCAATACATCCTGGGCTGGACCCTCCCCCATATCGGCAAGGACACGCTGCCGGTCGGAATCATCTTCTGGCATGTCTCGGTCGGCATGCTCATCCTGGCGGTCGTGGTGGTCCGGCTTGGCTGGCGTATCGCCCACCGGGTCGCGCCGGCCGCCGGCCTCGCGCCGTGGGAGCATTGGACGGCGAGCGCGACGCATGCGCTGCTCTATATTGGCTTATTCGTGCAGGTCGCGCTCGGCTGGGCCAATGCGTCGGCCCGGGCCTGGAAGATCGACCTCTTCGCCGCCGTACCGATGCCCTGGATCGTGCCGGCGGCGTCGCCTATCGGCATGGCGAGCGCCAACCTCCACGACGATTTCGCGATCGTCCTGCTGGTGCTGATCGGGCTGCATGTCGCCGCGGCGCTCTACCACTATTTCATCCGGCGCGACCGGGTCCTGCAGCGCATGCTGCCCGGCACCGAGGCGTAGCGCCGGTGATCGCTCGGCGTCCCTTCCGACGGGCCGCTAAGCAGCCGCGCCCAAAGCGCGAGCGCTAAAGCCGACGGACCTGCGCCGGAATGCCCAAAGGACATTCCAGCGCGGCGCGGTCCCAGGCGCCGGTCTCGGCCGCAGCCGCATAGGTGCTGGCGAGGAAGTCGAGCAGCAGCGCGTCGGGGTCTGCGGCACGGCGCACCGTCTCGTAGGGCAGGATGAACTCTCCCAGAGTCGTATCGAACGACGCGCCGGCGGTGACCGGGCGCGCGCGAAACCCCGGCGGCTCGGGATAGGCATAGGAATAGAACGCCGCTTGCGGGAAAGCGTCGCTGCCCGGCCAGAACCCGGCGCTACTCACTTCATGCGAATAGGCTTCGCGCGCGACCGCATCGGGCAGGCCCGGCACGCCGCCGGGATGCTGCGGCGCGCGGCGTCCCGAGAACCGCGTGACCGCAAGGTCGAAGCTGCCCCAAAAGAAATGCACCGGACTGGCCTTGCCGAGAAAGCCAGTGCGGAATTGCTTGAAGATGCGGTCGATCGGGATCAGCGCACGCCAGAAAGCATGAGCGGCGTCGGCATCATAGGCCGCGTGGGTGCGATCCTCGGAAAACCGGATCGCATTCGGTATCTCGCTCGGCATCTCGTTGATCGCGACCGCAACGCCGAGGCCGTTCAGAAGATCCGTCACCCGCCGATAGAAATCGGCAACGGTTTGCGGCGCGAGCGCCAGCGCGCGCTCCTCGCCCCGGCTGGCGCGGGCGAGAAGGCGCTGGGCGATGAAATCGAACTCAAGCTCGAGGATCTCGTTGCCGACCGGAATCGGCGACGTGCTTAGCCCGCGCACGCTCACATAGAGCGGCACTTGCCAACTGTGATTGAGCCACGGCGTCAGCGCCAGGCGCAGCTTGCCGACGATCTGGGTCCAGAGCTGCAGGCTTGCCGCGGTGTCGCGCCAGGCGGGATAGGGCAGAGCAGGCCAAGCGGCAGCGCGGTTCATGGAATTCCTCCGGTCGAGGATGATGAGCGAAGACGATCGGGTATAGTCGATCGTCGCCGGTCTCGGATCGGCAAACGGTGCAACGGCAACGACCCGTTCGGTCAGGAGGATAGCATGATCGCCTTTCGCGATCGCATGGCGCGCGGCCAGAGCCGCACCGGGTGGCTCGATAGCCGTCACAGCTTCTCATTCGGCAATTATCGCGATCCGGCGCAGATGGGCTTTCGCAGCCTCCGGGTCGTCAACGAGGATCGCGTCATTCCGGGCGCGCCACGGCCATCAGGACATGGACATCATCTCCTATGTTCTCGAAGGCGCGCTCGAGCACCAGGACAGTATCGGCAATGGCAATGTGATCCGGCCCGGCGAGGTGCAGCGCATGAGCGCCGGCACCGGCATCCAGCACAGCGAGTTCAATGCGTCGAAGATCGAGCCAGTGCATTTCCTGCAAATCTGGATCGTCCCGAACCGGACCGGCCTGCCGCCGAGCTACGAGCAGAAGGCTTTTCCCGTCGAGGAGCGGCGGGGGCAGTTGCGGCTGGTTGCCGCGCCCGACGGACGCGGCGGCGCGGTGACGCTGCATCAGGACGCGCTGCTCTACATCGCCAATCTCGATGCTGGCGCGCGCGTGACACACGCGATCGCGCGCGGTCGCGGCGTCTGGCTGCAAGTGGCGCGCGGCATCGCGGCGCTCAACGGCACCGAGCTGCGGGAAGGCGACGGCGCCGCCGTCGAAGATGAGACGGCGCTGGTCATCGCGGGCGAGACCGAAACGGAATTGCTGCTGTTCGACCTGGGCTGAACGCCTTACCCCTCCACCGTCAACCGATACCCCACCCCCGCCTCGGTGAGGATCAGCGACGGGCGCGCGGGGTCGGGCTCGAGCTTGTGGCGGAGCTGGCGGACATAGATGCGCAGATATTGCACGTCGGTCGCGGCGCCCCACACCTCGCGCATGATGTGCGAATGGGTCAGCACCTTGCCGGCATGCATGACGAGCAGACGCAAGAGGTCGTATTCCTTGGGCGAGAGCTTCACGTCGACGCCCTTCACCGTAATGTGGCGGCGCACCAGATCGACCGCGAGATCGCCGCTCTGGAAGATCGGCTCGGCGCCTTCTTGCTGGAGGCGATGGCGCAAAGCGGCGCGGACGCGCGCGTTGAGCTCGTCCATGCCGACGGGCTTCGACACATAATCGTCGGCGCCGAGATCGAGCGCCTCGACCTTGCCGCGCTCGTCGCTGCGGATCGAGAGCACGATGATCGGCACGAGGCCGGCGCCGCGGATGCGCCGGATCACCTCGCGCCCGTCGATGTCGGGCAGGCCGAGATCGAGCAGCACCAGATCGGGCTTCACCCGCCCGAATTCGGT
>Ga0307374_10015490_pt1 | contig 10248 bp, 11 predicted proteins | sample OX3MG_FD_202532 | JGI IMG/M metagenome (GOLD analysis project Ga0307374, IMG submission 202532) | Soil microbial communities from Risofladan, Vaasa, Finland - OX-3 | ecosystem: Environmental > Terrestrial > Soil > Coastal area > Acid sulfate soil | place: Finland: Risofladan, Vaasa | collected...
TAAGCCATTCTCCGGGCCTTCGAGGCCCTTCCGAGACATTCTTGTACCCCTGAAATCGGCCGATTTCGCTCCGATCGCCGTTACAGGGACACGCTCCTAGGAGCTGTGGCTCGTGGTGGTCCGCGAGGAGGACGTCGAGGTCGTCGAGGAGGAGCTGTGGCTCGAGGACGTGCTCGTGCTCGAGGGGGAGGTGCTCGTGCTCGTCGAGCCGCTCGTGCCGGTGCTCGAGGTCGAGCCGGCCTTGCCCTGGGCCTCGGCCTTGAGCAGGAGCAGCTCGGCCTTGAGCTGCTTGCGCGTCTTCTTGGGCGCCATGGCGACCGCCTTCGCCGCGGCCAGGTCGCCGCGCGCGTAGCGGTGCGCGTTGTACGCGAAGTAGGCGAGGTTCGCGTAGCCGCTGTAGGTCGGGTTGGCGCCGACCACGAGCTCCTGGGCGGACTCGGCGAGCCCCCAGTGCTGGATCCCCGTCGGCGTCGGGCCGAACACGAGCGCGACCTCGTTGGCGAGCTGCGTGTCGGGGTTCGCGGGCAGGATGGCCAGGTAGCGCTTCCACGCGCTCTCGAGCACGGCGAGCGTCTGGAAGCCGGCCTTGGTGTAGCCCGAGCCCGACACGTAGTGGTCGGCGATCTGCGAGAGCTGGTAGGCGCTGGCGCCGACCGCCGCCCATGCGCTCGCCTCGTCCGGATGCTGGCGGGCGCGCGTCTGCGCCCGGGTCAGGGTCTTCGTGAGCGCGGTCTCGCCGGTGCCGCTGCCGCCGCCCGAGCCCGCCGCGTTGAAGATGCCGCCGAAGTTGCCGCCACTGCCGACGCCGAACCCGATCAGGCCGACGCCGATCAGGAGCGCCAGGAAGACGTACACGCTCTTAACGGCGCGGCGGCGCCGGCGGCTGCGCAGATCGAAGAGCATCAGTCGAAGGGGATCGGAGGTGGCGGCGGCGGGGGTGGCGAGCTGTTCGCCGCCGCTCGCTCGCGTGCCCGCGCGCGACGGGCATCACGGCGGTCGAGCAGCGCGCTGACAAGAATACCCACCTCGTAGAGCACGACGATCGGCAGCGTCTCGAGGATCATCGTGACCGCGTCGCCGGGCAGGAGCGCCGCGACGAGCGCCGCGATCACGAGCGCGTAGCGGCGGTTGTGGCGCAGCTGGCGGACGGTGAGGATCTCCGCGCGCGCGAGGGCGACGACGAGCAGCGGGACCTGGAAGATCACGCCCATGGCGAGCAGGATCAGCGACGCGAACGAGTAGTAGCTGTTGGCCTGGACGAGCTGGTTGAACGAGCCCGAGTCGAAGCCCTGCAGGAAGTGGACGGCGGCCGGCAGCACGATCTCGAAGCCGAACAGGAGCCCCGCGGCGAACAGGAAGGGCACGGTGAGCATCACGGGGACGACGACGTTGCGCTCCTTGGGGCTGAACGCGGGCAGGATGTAGCTGTAGAGCTGCAGGAGCAGGAACGGCAGCGAGGCCAGGAGCGCGAAGTAGAAGCAGACGGTCACCGTGACCGTGAAGGGCTCGCCGATGCCGAGCGTCGTGGGCACGGGCTTCGGCGGCGAGCCGGGCACGAGTCGCAGATCCCGGTGCACCTTGATCTGGTCGATCGCGAGCGCGTGGCGCACGGCGGCCGGGAGATGGCTCGCGGGACTCGCGAGCGTGGCGAGCGCCGAGCTCGTGTCGCGCGCGAGATGGTGGATGCCGGCCCACGCCGTCCCGATCTGCCCCTGGACCCCGATCCCCTTCTTGCTGAGGCTCGAGAGCTCCTTGCTCAGCGGGTGCTCGAGCAGGTGCAGGAGCGCGTTGTGCTGCCAGAAGCAGACCGCGAAGGCGACCGCCAGGAAGCCCAGCGAGAGGATGATGCGCGTGCGCAGCTCGTCGAGGTGCTCGACGAGGGTCAGGTGCTGGTCGTATTCGACGGGGAGGATCGCTCGGGCCATTCAGATCACACTAGCGCGACGGGATTCAAGACCGGGGCGGTCCGCGTCGATGATGTGGGCGTGAAGAGAATCGACGACTCCCAGAGTGCTCACGACGACGACCGGCGACGGACCGCGACCGACAACCGTTCCTACGTGCAGACCGCGCGAACGGATGAGACGACCCTCGATCCCGAGCTCTGCCGCTGCGGCACGTGTGGATCGATGCTCGTCCAGCCGCTCGAATGGGCGCTGGTCGGCCGCTGCCACTGGCGGGTCGTCCTGCGCTGCCCCAACTGCGAGTGGACCGGCACCGGCGTGTTCGACCAGGACACCGTCGATCGCTTCGACCGCGACCTCGACCGCGGCACCCGCAAGCTCACCAACACGCTGATGCGCATCACGCGCGCGTGCATGGAGGCCGAGATCGAGCGGTTCGCCCGCGCGCTCGACCACGGCCTGATCACGCCCTTCGACTTCTGAGGCCCGGCGCGCCGCGCGGCTCACGCGTAGCGCGACACGAGGCCGTCCGCCATCAGCTCGAGCGCGCGCCGCTGGCGTTCGGGCACGCTGTCCGGCAGGTCCCCCTTGGCCCGCTCGACGAGCCCGAGGGCCTGCTGGCGCGCCTGCTCGCCGGCGCCGGTCGCCTCGATGAGCTCGCACACGCGCTCGGCGTCCGCCGGGCCGTCGATCGCGCGCAGATCCAGGTCCGAGAGCGCCGGCGAGTGCTCGCGGGCGAGGATCAGCGGCAGCGTGACCGTGCCGTCGAGCAGGTCGGTGCCGCGGCGCTTGCCGGTGCGCGCCTGCGGCCCGGTGACGTCCAGGACGTCGTCGAGCAGCTGGAAGGCGAGGCCGACGGCGTGACCGAAGGGGCCGAGGGCGGGGCCGCCACCGACGAGCGCGCCGAGCTCGCACGCCGCCGCGAACAGGCGGGCCGTCTTGAGCTCGCAGCGCTCGAGGTAGCGCTCGCGGGTGACGTCCGAACGCCAGGCGTCGGCGCGCTGCATGAGCTCGCCGCTCGCGAGCGCCGCCGAGGCCGAGGACAGCGAGCGCAGCTGCGCGATCTCGCCGTTGCGGGCGAGCTCGGCGAACGCGCTCGAGAACAGCAGGTCGCCGGTCGCCGTCGCGGCGTCGCGCCCGGCGGAGGCGTAGACGGTGCGCCGCCCACGCCGCAGCGGCGCGTCGTCGAGCACGTCGTCGTGCACGAGCGTCGCCGAGTGGATGAGCTCGACCGCCGCCGCGGCGCGCGAGGCCTCGACCCCGCCCTCGCTGCCGAGGCCGGCCACGAACACGAGCAGCGGCCGCAGCCGCTTGCCCCCCGCCTGCACGGTGGCCAGCGAATGGGACTCGATCGCGGTGATCTCCCGCAGGCGGTGCTCGACGCCGGCCATCGCCTCGCGCAGCGACGGGCCGCCGACCTCGAGGATCGCGTCGAAGGGATCGGTCGCCACGCCGCCCAGCTCCACCGATCCGCTCATGCCCGCTCGCCGACGTGGATGGCGATGATCCCACCCGCCGTGAGGACCCAGCGGATCCGCCGCAGCCCGCAGTCGTGCATGACCGCGGCGAGCTCGCGCGGGCCGGGAAAGCGGCGCACCGAGCTCGGCAGGTAGCGGTAGGCCGCGCTGTCGCCGGCCACCCGCCCGAGCGCGGGCACGATCCGATCGAACCAGGCGCGGGAGAAGCTCGCCATCGGCTCCCGGGTGGGCTGGGTGATCTCGAGGATCACCACGCGGCCGCCGGGGGCCACCACGCGGGCCATCTCCGCCACCCCGCCGCGCAGGTCCGCGAAGTTGCGGGCCCCGAAGCCGACGGTGGCGGCGTCGAAGCTCGCCGTCTCGTAGGGTAGCGCGAGCGCGTCGGCCCACTCGAAGCGCAGCGCGGGCGCCTTGCGCCGGGCGCGCTCGAGCATCCGCTCGGAGAAGTCGCAGGCGAGGACCTCGCCCTGCGGGCCGACCGCGCGCGCGAGCGCGAGCGCGAGATCGCCGGTGCCGGTGGCGACGTCGAGCGCGCGCTCGCCCGGCGCGAGCGCGGCCAGCTCGACGGCCCGCGCGCGCCAACGGTGGTGCAGGCCCGCCGTCATCACCGTGTTCATCGCGTCGTAGAACCCCGCGATGCGATCGAACATCGCGCGCACCTGGCCCGCTTCGAGCGTGCCCGCGGAGGTCACGGCCACGCCTACTTCAGCGCGGCAAGGAAGGCGACCGCGGCGCTGAACTGCTTCTTGGGGAGGGCCGCGAACGACGGCATCGGCTGCGTCGGGTTGACGAGCGTGCGCGCGATCGCCTCGGCGGGCAGGCGCGCGCCGATCTGCGTCAGCTCCGGTCCCGGCCCGTCGTTGCCGTTGTTGCCGATCTTGTGGCACGCCTCGCAGCCGGATTGCGCGACGACCGCGCGGCCGAGGTAGAACTGCGACGTCGCCGCCTTGCCCTCGGCGACGACGGTCGCGGGCGCCGTGATCGTGTTCTCGGTCGGCGCCCCGGCGTTCGCGCCGAGGTAGGTCAGGTAGGCCATCGCGCAGATCACGAAGATGCCCGTGGCGGTCGCGACGGGGCGGCGCAGCGGGTGGCGCTCCGGGCCGCGGTCGTAGAACGGCAGCAGGAAGAGCATGATCATGCCGAGCGTCGGCACGCCGATCGTCGCGAGGCCCGTGAAGTCCGGCGGCTTGATCACGCGCAGGAGCTCGAAAAGGAAGAAGAAGTACCACTCGGGCCGCGGCGTGTAGGTCGTCGTGGCCGCGTTGGCCTTCGGGCCGAGCTCGGCGCCGAGCACGATCGAGAGAGTGATGATCACGCCGATCACGATGCAGCCCATCAGGCCGTCCTTGGCGACCGCGTAGGGGAAGAACGGCTTCCCCTCGGCCTTCATCTGGCCGTATTCGCGGAGGTAGGCCTCCTTCTGACGCTGGTTCACAGCGCTTCCTCGGTCAGCTCCGGCTCGGGCTTGGGCCGCATCCAGGGCGGCGCGCTCGTGCCGAGCTTCGCCACCAGGTAGAGGTGCGCGCCGATCATCGCGATGATCAGTCCGGGCACGAGCAGCATGTGGATCGCGTAGAAGCGCGACAGCGTCGTGGCGGTGAACTCGGGCCCCCCGCGCAGGAAGTCGCTCAGGTAGGGGCCGACCAGCGGGCCGGTGCCGTTGATGTTGACGCCGACGATCGTCGCCCAGTAGGAGCGCTGGTCGAAGGGCAGCAGGTAGCCGGTGAACGACATCAGCATGGTCAGGATCAGGAGCACGACGCCGATCACCCAGTTCAGCTCGCGCGGATACTTGTAGGCGCCGAAGAAGAACGTCCTGCCCATGTGCAGGAAGACGAGGATCACCATCACCGACGAGCCCCACTTGTGCATGCCGCGCACGAACTGGCCGAGGAACACGTCGTTGGTGATGTGGCGGACCGACTCGTAGGCGCCGCCGGCGGCGTCGGGCCGGTAGTACATGGCCAGGAAGACACCGGTGATCGCCTGGTTGAGGAAGGCGAACATCGTCGCGGAGCCGAGCGTGTAGAACCAGTTGGTGCCCTTGGGCACCTTGCGGAACATCGTCCAGCGCACCGCGCCCGAGAGCGAGGTCCGCTCGTCGACCCAGTCGACGACGGTCTTGCCCGCCTCGAGACCCTTCTCGACCGGTGTGCGCGGACGGCCGCGCTGCGTGCCCGGCCGCGGCGGCGCCGGCAGGAAGCGCGGCGGGATCGGCGGTGTCGGGAGCTTCGGCATCAGAGCGCGCGCACGCTCGGACGCGACGGGTAGGCGTACTGGCCGAGGCCGTCGAGCGGCTCGCCCGGGTCGCGCGGCGAGAAGATCCGCAGCTCGCTGTTGACGCTGTAGCGCCGCCCGACCTCGACGAGGCCGCTGTCCTGGTTCAGGCGCGTGTAGAAGCGGTCGAGCGGCCGGGGCGGCGGGCCGCCGACGCGCATGCCCTGCAGGTCATAGACGCCCCCGTGGCAGGGACAGATGAAGCGCTCCGCGGCCGGCACCCAGCGCACCGGGCAGCCGAGATGCGCGCAGCGCGTCGAGATCGCGACCCAGCGGTTGTACTGGTTGGGCGGGGTGGTGTCGACCCTCGGGTTGCGCTTGCGGATGTAGACGGTCGACTTGCCGGCCTCGCCGATCCCGGGAGCGATCGTGATGATCGCCGGAATGTAGTTGTCCTCCGGGAAGATGTCGGGCGGCCCGACCGGCTGCCAGGGCAGCGAGACGTTCTTGAAGATCGGTCCGACCGCGAACGCGAGGGCCGGGAGCGCGATCCCCATCGTCATCAGCGCGCCCGCTCCGTGCGCCGTGCCGGTCATGAAACGCCGCCGCGTGACGGTCTCGCCCTCGAAGGCTCCGGGAATCCCCCGATCGGCGGTGTACTTTGACTTGCTGGGCCTGCGGGTGGGTGCCAATGCGTTCCTCGGGACGGGCGAGCGCGAAGGATATCGTCAAGCAGAGCGCCGGCGCGCGTCCAGTTCGAGGAGCGCCACCCGGCCGCGCTCGCCGTCTGAGCGCAGCAGCGACTTGGCGCGCTCGTAGGGCGCATCGGCCCCCCAGCCCACCGCGTGCGCGCCCGCGCGCCACAGCGACTCGCAGCTGGCGCGCTCGCCGCGGGCGACGAGCAGCGAGCACAGCGCGATCACATCGGCCAGCTCGCGCACGGCATCGAGGTCCCCGAGCGCGACGAGCCGCTCGAGACCGAGGGCGTAGAGGCGGTCGCCGGCGAGCAGCGCCAGGTCCGGATCGGCGGCGGACACCACGCGCGAGGTGCCGTAGTGCAGCAGGTAGCCCTCGTAGATCGTCTCGACGAGCAGCTCGTACTCCTCCGGCGCGCGCAGCGCGCGCGGGCCGTTCGCGGCCAGCCGCGCGGGACTCGCCCCGTTGGGCGCGGCCGGGGCGATCAGGGCCCCGGCGAGCGGCTCGCCGTCGGCGGCGATCAGCGTCGCCAGCCGCTCGAGCGCGTTCATCGCCCGAGCGCGGCGAACGCGCCGGCCGCGGCCTGCACGGTCCGCTCGATGTGCTCGGCGCCGTGCGCGAGCGACACGAACCACGCCTCGTACTGCGACGGCGGCGGGTAGACGCCGCGCGCGAGGAGCTCCCGGCACCACGCGGCGTGCGCGGCGACGTCGCAGCGCGCCACCTGTGCGAGATCGGCCGGCGGGCGCTCCGCGAAAAACACGGTCAGAAGCCCCGGGAGCGCGGCGACGCTGACCGCGTGGCCGCGCGCGGCCGCGCGCAGACCGTCCGCGAGCGCAGCGGTGCTCGCCGCGAGCTGCTCGTAGGCGCCCTCGTCGAGGAGCTCGAGCGTGGCGAGACCGGCGGCGACGGCGAGCGGGTTGCCCGACAGCGTTCCCGCCTGGTAGACCTCGCCGACCGGGGCGAGCTCCTCGAGGAGCTCGCGGGACCCGGCGATCGCCGCCGCCGGCAGGCCGCCGCCGAGGATCTTGCCGAGCACGACGAGGTCGGCGCGCACGCCGTAGCGCTCGGCGGCGCCGCCGCGCCCGACGCGAAAACCGCTGATCACCTCATCGAGGACGAGCAGGGCGCCGGTCGCGTCGGCGCGCTCGCGCAGCAGCTCGAGGAACCCCGGGGCGGGCTCGACGACCCCCATGTTCGCCGGGCAGGGCTCGGCGAGGATCGCGGCGAGGGCGTGGCGCTCGCTGGCCGCGATCAGCGCCTCGCGGTCGTTCCAGGGCACGACGACGGTGGCCGCCGCGGTCGCGGCGGGAACGCCCGGGCTCGCCGGGATCCCCTGCGTGGCGAGTCCCGAGCCCGCCGCGGCGAGCAGGCCATCGGAGTGGCCGTGGTAGGCGCCCGCGAACTTGACCACGGCGTCGCGGCCGGTGTGGGCGCGCGCGAGCCGCACCGCGGTCATCGCCGCCTCCGTGCCCGAGGAGGTCATGCGCACCATCTCCGCCCCGGGAACGCGCCGCGCGACCTCCTCGGCGAGCTCGACCTCGGCGGCGGTCGGCGCGCCGAAGCTCGTGCCGCGCTGCGCGGCGGCCGACACGGCGGCGAGGACGTGCGGGTGGGCGTGGCCCGCGATCAGCGCGCCCCAGGAGCACACGTAGTCGACGTAGCGGTTGCCGTCGACGTCGACGATCTCGGCGCCCGCGCCGCGCTCGATGAACAGGGGATCGCGCCCGATCGCGCGCATCGCGCGAACCGGCGAGTTGACCCCCCCGGGCAGCACGCGCCGGGCGCGCGCGAACAGCGCGGCCGAGCGGGTGTCGTCGAACGTGCCGGCCACCGGCGCGGAGCCTATTGGACGCCCGCGCGCGGCCCCCCTACGAGCGCGCGGCCTCCCAGTCGCGGTATTCGTCGGTGAAGTACCGCAGGCGGACCTTCTTGAACTCCGTCGACGAGTAGAGCGTCGCGCGCTCGCCGATCCCGGTGTCGGCGGCGATCGCGTCGAGCACCGCGTCGCACTCCTCCTTCGAGCGCCCGTGGGCCATCGTGAAGACCGAGTAGGGCCAGTCCTCGTAGGTCGGCCGCTGGTAGCAGTGCGAGATCCCGCGGAAGGACGCCATCCGCGTCCCGATCGTCTCGATCTGCTCCGCCGGGACCTTCCAGACGCCCATCCCGTTCGCGGAGAAGCCCGCGCGGCGGTGGAAGAGGATCGCGGCCACGCGGCGCAGGATTCCGCGCTCGCGCATCCCCTCCAGGTGGGCGAGGAGCTCGGCCTGCGGCATGCCGAGCACGGTGGCGGCGTGCACGTAGGGCTCCTCGACCACCGGCAGGTCGCCCTGGGTGGCGCGGATCACGGCGACGTCACGCTCGTCGTAGTCGACCGCCTCGAGCGGCGCTGGCGCCGCCTCGACGCTCGGCGACGCGAGCGCCTTGGTGTCGGCCTCCATCTCGAGGTCCATGCGGATCTTGAAGAGCCGCAGCGTCGGCAGCTGGCGCACGGACTCGGCCCCGGTCAGCTCCGCGAGCACGTCGAGGGTGCCGTCGAGGCCCAGCCGCGACTCGCGCTCGACCGCGATCGTGAACCACATGTTGAACTCGTGGTTGCGCAGGTAGTTGTGGGACACGCCGGGATGCGCGTTGACGATCTGCGCGGCCCGCCAGGGGTGCTCGGGATCGACCTTGGCGGCGACCAGCATCGACGAGTATCCGAGCGCGCGCGTGTCGTAGATCGGCGTGACCTGGCGGATGATCCGCTCGTCGAGCAGGTGGCGCACCCGGGCGAGCGTCTCCTGGACGCTGCATCCGGCCGCGGCGGCGACGGCATCGTAGGGGCGCGGGGCGATCGGGAAGCTGCCCTGCATGAGGTTGAGCAGGCGGCGGTCGAGGTCGTCGAGCGCGATCGCCGCGCCCTGCGTGCGGCTGCGGAGCTTGGGCGTGGCGGTCAGGTCTGGGCGAGCCATCGGGCGGCGTCCTCCGCGTGGTAGGTGATGATGATGTCGGCGCCCGCGCGGCGAATCGCGGTCAGCGTCTCGAGCACGACCGTCCGCTCGTCGAAGGCGCCGGCGGCGACGGCCGCCTTGATCATCGCGTACTCGCCGCTCACGTTGTAGGCGGCGAGCGGCAGTCGCGTCATCGCGCGCACGGCCGCGATCACGTCGAGGTAGGGCAGCGCGGGCTTGACCATCACCATGTCGGCGCCCTCGGCGATGTCGAGCTCGGTCTCGCGCAGCGCCTCGCGCGCGTTCGCCGGGTCGAGCTGGTAGCCGCGCCGATCGCCGAACGCGGGGGTCGACCCGGCCGCCTCCCGGAACGGGCCGTAGAAGGCCGACGCGAACTTGGCGGCGTAGGCGAGGATCGGCAGCTCGGCGAAGCCCTCGCCGTCGAGCTCGGCGCGGATCGCGCCGACGCGCCCGTCCATCATGTCCGACGGCGCGACGATGTCGGCGCCGGCGTGCGCGTGGCTCACCGCGGCGCGGGCGAGGAGCTCGAGCGACGCGTCGTTGTCGACGTGGCCGTCGGGGCGCACGATCCCGCAGTGCCCGTGGTCGGTGTACTCACACAGGCAGACGTCGGTGATCACGACGAGCTGCGGGTGGGCGGCCTTGATCGCGCGCACGGCGAGCTGGACCGCGCCCTCGTCGTCCCAGGCTCCCGAGCCCTCGGCGTCCTTGTGATCGGGGATCCCGAAGAGCAGCACGCCGGCCACGCCGAGATCGGCGATCTCGGCGGCGGCCGCGACCGCCGCCGAGATCGTCAGGCGCGAAACGCCCGGCATCGCCGCGATCTCACCGCCCTCGGAGGCGACGAACATCGGCGCCACCAGGCGCGCCGCCGAGAGCTCGGTCTCGCGCACGAGATCCCGGAGCGCCCCCGTCCGGCGCAACCGCCGTAACCGCGTGTCGGGAAAGGCCATCGACCGATGGTACCGCGCCCCTAAACCCCACCCCCCGAACCTCCAC
>Ga0307374_10015491_pt1 | contig 10248 bp, 7 predicted proteins | sample OX3MG_FD_202532 | JGI IMG/M metagenome (GOLD analysis project Ga0307374, IMG submission 202532) | Soil microbial communities from Risofladan, Vaasa, Finland - OX-3 | ecosystem: Environmental > Terrestrial > Soil > Coastal area > Acid sulfate soil | place: Finland: Risofladan, Vaasa | collected...
CACCGAGCACAAGCCGTTCGAGTGCGTCGGCGACCCCGACGAGAGCGCCGTGGCGCTCACGGAAGTGAGCCGCCGCGAGGAGTGGCGCGACGTGACGGTACTGGACGAATTGGCGATGGAGTTACGCACGCAGAGGGAACTCCCTGACCTGCTCGAACCACAAGGACCTAGTCGTGCCCCGGCCAACTGGCTTCGCTGAGCTCGCGGGAAAGCGCGTCGGGATCTTCGGCTACGGCGTCGAGGGACGCGCGACGCGCCGGCGCCTGGTGGGCGTCGCCGGCGCGATCGTGCTCGTCGACGACGTCAAGGTTGGCCCGGAGGTCCTCGTCACGAGCGACGGCGGTCTCGACGCACTGCGCGGGTGCGACGTGGTCCTCAAGAGCCCCGGGATAGTACGTCGTCGCGACGATGTCCTCGACCTCGAACGACGCGGTGTGCGTGTCACGTCGTCACTGAATCTCTGGCTCCACGACGTCGATCGCTCGCGCGTCGTGGCGATCACGGGCACCAAAGGCAAGTCGACGACGACGGCGCTCACGACGTTCTTCCTTCAGTGCCTCGGCGAAGATGCCCTGCGACTCGGCAACTTCGGACAGCCCCCCTACGACCCCGACGTCGACGACTCGAGCGGGTGGCTCATCCTCGAAGTCTCGAGCTTTCAGTGCGTGGACATCGACGTGGCGCCCGGTCTCGTCGTGGTGACCTCACTCGGTTCGGACCACCTCGATTGGCACGGCACGCTCGAGCAGTATCGACGCGACAAACTCTCGCTCACGAGAGCGCGTGGTGCACACCGCACCCTGGTTCCCGAGAGCCCAGCGATGCGCGAGCACGCCACCGAACTCGGCGGTGACGTGACGTTCGTGACGCCCGATGAGACGAATCTCGCCAGTGCCCTAGGGCTCTTGGGAGTGCACAACGACACCAACGTCGCCCTCGCGCTGCACTGCGCCGCGCTCCTCACCGAGCGCAGCGTCGACGACGTCCGCGCGCGAGTACGTGAAGCGGCCCCCACGTTCCAACCGCTGCGCGGTCGACTGACGTCGGTGGCGAGTGAGGTCGTGGACGGCGAGACGTTGCGCTACGTCGACGACGGACTGGCGACGTCGGTGCTCCCGGTGGTCGCGGCGTTGGAGGTCTTCGCTCACGACCCGGTCGCCCTGATCGCCGGAGGATTCGACCGCGGCGTCGACTACGGGCCCGTCGCCGAGGCGATCGCCGCGCGACGAGCGCCGACGGTCCTGATCGTCATGGGAGAGGCCGGACGTCGAATCGGCGAAGAGGTGGCGCGACGCTCCCCGGAGATCCAACGGATCGCCGTCGCCTCGATGCGCGACGCGGTGCGCGAGGCGCGAGGCGCCCTCGGCACCGGCGGCGTCGTCCTTCTCTCGCCCGGTGCGCCGAGCTTCGACCAGTACCGGAACTGGGAAGAACGATCCGAGGACTTCACGAGGGTCGTCATTGAACTTGCGGGGAGCTAACCGGCACGCCAGAACGTCGCTGCTGCAGGTGAGAGGAACGGCCGATCGCCGCGCGCAGTGGAGCCTGGGAGGAGATTCGAACTCCTGACCTACGCATTACGAATGCGTTGCTCTACCGACTGAGCTACCCAGGCGCAAGCAGCAACTCTACTTGATGGGTCATAGCGCGCCTTCGAGAGTCCTCAGAACTCCATCAGCGAAAGCATGAGGTCGTTCAATAGCAGCGTCTCATCGACGTTGGAGGAGAGTCGTCGTGTCGTCTCGCTCAAGACGCCGATCGCCCGGATCGACGCCCCGACGCGGTACTGATCGCGCGCCTCACCGAGCTCACTGCCCTCGAGGCTCTCGACCATGCGCTCGCGGTACACGTTGGTCAGCGCGGTGAGACCGAAGCGCAGTTCGTCGATGCGAAATCGCCGCTGCTCTCGCTTGAAGTGGGCCTCGGTGTCGCGCCGATTCGACACCGAGCGCTGCCCGCTTTGGCGTGCCTCTCGTACCCGCAGCTCCATCTCCTCGTCCTGGATCCGTTGCAGCGGCGCGATCGCGTCGTCGAGGGCCCGCGCGATCTCGGTGGCGAGCGCGGCCGAGGTGGCGGGCGTCCCGTTCAGTCGATCGGGCACCGATCGCCACTGCGCAATGCGCTGCGCCAGTTCGTCGTCGCGCCCGAGGATTCGCGCACGGCGCAAGTTGCCGTTGGCCGCGCTCGCCGCCGCGCGCGCGCCGAGCGCGGTGGCGCCCTCTCGAATCAGCACTTCGGCGATCCCCTCTTCGCTGAGTCCCTTGAGTTTCAGTTCCACGCAGCGTGACGCGATCGTGTCGAGGGCCGGTGCCACCTCTTCGGCGGTGAGCAAGAATATCGTTCGCCGCGGCGTCTCTTCGAGTGACTTCAACAACGCCGCAGCGCTGGGCGACGCGCCCGTCGTCGTCAGCTCCACGTCTTCGATCACGACGATCTGATACCCGGATCCGAGTGGGCGGCGTCGACTGACCCGATCCGCTTCGCGAAGTTCGTCGATGCGCCACGACAGACCGGCACGCTCGGCGAAGTACACGTCGGGGTCTGCGTCACTCAGGACGAGCCGACAGACGTCGCAGCTCCCGCATCCGTTCTCGGGGCACTGCAGCGCCGCCGCGAAGGTCACGACGGTGTCGTGCAAGCTCGAACCGACCGGTCCGCTGATGAGATAGGCGTGCACCGGCGCCTTGAGGTACTGACGCATCGCCGCCACCGCGGTCTCTTGCCCTACGAGTGCATCGAAGACGTCGGTCATCTCACCATGGTAAAGAGGCCAGTCGCTGGTCGACGAGCGCCGCGACCTCCGACTCACTCAGTGCGCCGTCGATCACGCTCCAGCGCTCGCCCCACTTGGCCGCGATCGCCAGGTATCCGTCGCGCACGCGCTGGTGGAACTCCAGGTCGGCCGATTCGAATCGGTCGCGTACATCCGGAGCTCGACGTTCGATCGCCACCTCCAACGGTGTGTCGATCAGTACCGTCAAGTCCGGCAGGCACTCGCCGATGGCCAGTTCCGTGGCGGCCTCGAGCCGCGCCAGGTCGACGCCCCGGCCGTAGCCCTGGTAGGCCAGGGTGGAGGCGAAGTACCGGTCACTGACGACGGAGCCGCCGAGGGCGAGCGTCGGTTCGATGACCGTTCGCACGTGATGTGATCGGTCGGCGAGCATCAACAGCGCCTCGGTGATCGGTGTCATGGGCGTCGCCGCGTCGAGGACCCAGCGACGAAGATCGACGCCCAGCGGCGTGTCACCGGGCTCGAACGTGAAGTGCGCGCCACGCACCTCCGCGACGCGACGCGCCTGCGTACTCTTGCCACTCGCGTCGATTCCTTCGAACACGACGAAGGAGCCGCGCGCCATCACTCCTCCGAGTGCGTCGCCGCGATCAGCGCGGCGTTGGACTGTGCGCCCTGGGCCACCGCGGCGCGCTTGGCGGTGCCGGTCGCCTTCTTCGGCGCCGATTTCTTGGTCGTCGTCTTCGCGCCCTTCTTCGTTACCTTCTTGGTCGCCTTCTTCGTCACCTTCGTCGCCTTTCGCGGACGACTCGACGGTTCAGCGTTGCGCCGCTCGGCGAGCAGTTCACAGGCGCGATCGAGTGAGATCGTCTCAGGGGTGTCGCCGAGCCGAAGGGTGGCGTTGGTCTCGCCGTCGGTGACGTAGAGACCGAAGCGCCCGGTACGCACCACGACGTTTCGCTTCGTGACGGGGTCCTCACCGAGTTCTTTCAGCGGTCCCGCGGCCGCGCGACGGCCGCGCTGCTTGGGTTGGGCCAACAGCGCCAACGCACCGGCGAGGTCGATCGAGAAGATCTGCTCCTCGTCCTCGAGCGAGCGGGTCTCCTTGCCCCACGTGAGATACGGCCCGTAGCGACCGTTTTGGGCGACGATCGGCTCGCCTTCGGGGTGCTCGCCGACCACGCGCGGGAGTGACAGCAGTCTCTTGGCGTCCGCGAGCGTGACGGTCTCGGGCGACATCGTCGTGAGCAGCGAGGCGGTCTTGGGTCGCTCCTTCGGGTCGGTCATCTCGCCGACCTGGACGTAGGGACCGTAGCGACCGGCCTTCAAGAAGATCGGCAGGCCGGTTTCGTCGTCGAGTCCCAGTTCGCGGTCGTTGCTCGGCGCCGAGAGCAGTTCGAGGGCCTTGGCAACGCTGAGCGAATCGGGCTCGGTCGCTTCGGGGATCGAGACCCGCTCATCGCCGTGGACGAGGTACGGACCGTAACGGCCCGATCGCACGCTGACCGCGACGCCGTCATCGGCGACTCCGAGGGGAATCGAGTTGATGGCCGCGAAATCGAACTCGTGAGGTTCGTGCGTCATGTGCTCGAGGCCGAGTTTGGCCAACTCGGTCGTGGCCGAGGGATCGCCGAAGTAGAACTTCTGCAACCACGGCTCCAGGTCCTGATTGCCCTGGGCGATCTCGTCGAGCTCGTCTTCCATCGCGGCCGTGAACTGGTAGTCGACGAGGTCGGCGAAGTACTGCTGGAGGAGATTGACGACGGCGAAGGCTCGAAAGGCCGGCACCAGGGACTTGCCCTTCTTCCACACGTAGCCGCGTCGATCGATCGTCTTCATCACCGACGCGTAGGTCGAGGGGCGTCCGATGCCGAGGTCTTCGAGTTTCTTGATCAACGTCGCCTCGGAGAAGCGGTCCGGTGGCTGCGTGTCGTGGCCCTTGGCCTCGGCGCTCGTGACCGCTACGACCTCGCCCTCCGCGAGCGTCGGCAAGATCCGCTCCTGGTCGGCCAACTCGGCCTCGGGGTCGTCGGTGCCCTCGACGTAGGCCCGTCGAAAGCCAGGGAATTCGATCCGCAGACCGGTCGCGCTCAGTCCCACGTGCACGTCACCCGAAAAGCCGGCGACGTCGCGCAACGTGGACTCCAGACGGACCTTGTCGTGCGTCAAGCGCGCGTCGACCATCTGGGAGGCGAGCGTGCGTTTCCACACGAGGTCATAGACCGCGAGTTCGTCACCTCCGAGCTGGGCGTGCGCTTCGTCCAGTGAGCGGAACGACTCGCCGGCCGGTCTGATCGCCTCGTGGGCCTCTTGCGCGTTTTTCACCTTGCGGTCGTAGCGCCGAGGGGCGTCCGCGACGTAGTCGTCACCGAACATCGTCGCCGCCGTCGCGCGCGCGGCACGAATCGCTTCGTCCGACAGCGTCGTCGAGTCGGTTCGCATGTAGGTGATCCAACCCTGTTCGTACAGTCGCTGGGCCGCGCGCATCGTCCGTTCCGGATCGAAGCGCAGTTTGCGACTGGCCTCGATCTGGAGCGACGACGTCATGAAGGGAGGTTGGGGGCGCTGCGTTCGTGGTGTCGACGCGACCGAGGTGACCGTGACCGTGGCGCCGGGCAGGGCGTGGGCGATCGACGTCGCCGAGGTCTCACTCAGGACCCGGACGTTGGCCTTTTCGTCGAGCACACCGCTCGCGTCGAAGTTCTTGCCAGTGGCGAGGGACGATCCATCGACCGATTCGAGCGTTGCGTCAAAACCGTCGCCCCTGGTACTCATGACGGCCGTGACGTCGAACCACGTCGCCGAGGTGAAGTCCATCCGCTCGCGTTCGCGTTCACACACCAGACGGATCGCGACCGACTGGACTCGTCCGGCCGAACGGGCCTTGTCGACCGCGCGCCACAAGACGGGAGAGACTTCGTAGCCGACGAGACGGTCGAGGAAGCGACGACCTTCTTGGGCGTCGACGAGTCGCAGATCAAGGTCACGGGTCTCGCTCACCGCTTTGGCGATCGCGGCCGGCGTGATCTCGTGAAAGACCATCCGCTTGACGGGCACCTTGGGGTTGAGCACCTCTTGGAGGTGCCAGGCGATGGCCTCGCCCTCACGGTCCTCGTCGGTGGCGAGGTAGAGCTCGTCCACCTGTTTGAGGGCAGCCTTGAGTTCGGCGACTATTTTCTTACGGTCACTGGAGACAACGTAGACCGGCTTGAAATGGTCGTGGACGTTGATGCCGAGCCGTGCCCACTTCTCGCCCTTCACCGAAGCCGGGATGTCCGCGGCGCTCTGGGGAAGGTCACGAATGTGTCCTATTGAGGGCTTGACGATGTAGTCGGGACCGAGCATGCCCTGGATCCGTGTCGCTTTCGCGATTGATTCGACGATGACGAGGGCCCGGGCCATGCTCCTCCTTTCTCACATTGACGTCGTGGCGTGCGCCACCTCACCTTGCGCTCTACAAGATAGACAGGTCTTCGACCCTACCGGCGTCATACCCGACGTCAACGACCCATCGGTCGCGTCAATCGCTGGGCGCGCACTGGCGATTCGCTCTCGGGCGTCCTCTAGTTGTCACCTTGGGGGGCGGCCACGATCTCATACTGGGGATTGAGGATCACCGCTTCACGCCGAAGCGACGTCACCGTGCCGCGAACGAGGAGACGCGTGCCGCGTTCGATGCCCGGGATGTTCGAGCGACCCTGAAAGACGAGCGTGACCGAGCCCGTGTTGTCGGCGATTACGCAGCGCAGTTCGTGACCGCCGCTTTCGTGATTGATCGCCATCGAGCGAACACGTCCAGCGATCTCGGCGAACTGACGCTCCACCAATCCACCAATCGGTTCGGAGTCGGCCGAGCGCTGGGCCAGCTTCAGGTCCGCGACCAGGTGCGCACTGTCGCGCACGCCGCCGCGAACAACCTCGTCACTTCGCGGCGCCTCTTGCATCGCGCCCTCTGAGATCTTGCGCACGGCGCGATAGGGCACGATCGTGGCGGCCGTGCGCGGCACGTGCATGATCGCCGCGGCGATCGCGTCGGCGCTGCGGTCGTGCAAGAACCGTTGCAATCGTGAGACGTAGCCTCGGCGCGGCAGGATGACCATGCAGAAGACCTCGGGGTCGCGCACGATGTCGGCGACGAGTTCCAACGCGGCGCGGTCGACGCGTCGGTCGTCGCATTCGACAATCTCGAGCGTGATGCCGGCCGACGCGGTGCCGGACGCACCCCACTTCTCTTCTAGGCGCGCGGTGACGACCGGGTCGATGTCAAAGTGGACCGCGCGAATGGAATAGGCATTCAGTGAAAGGCAGTAGAGCAGGGACCTCTCGGTCACGAGGTCGTAGGTGTCGACGAAGACGACGACGCGGTTCATCCGGATGTTCATGGTCGCGGCCCGGCCACTCACGGCTTCGAACGCGCGCTCTTCTCGAACGTACTGTCGGTTGAGTCGAATCAGCGCCCAGTACATGAACGGTCCGACGACGGCGATGATCCACGCACCCTCGGTGAACTTGACGATCAAGAAGATCAAGACGACGATCGAGGTCACGGTGGCCGACAGCGCGTTCACGAAGACCCCGAAACGCCACTTGCCGGTCCTCTCTCGCAGATGCCGCGCCACCATCCCGGCTCCGGCGAGGGTGAAGCCCGTGAACACACCGATGGCGTACAACGCGACGAGTGAGTTCACGCTGGCGTCAAAGACGATGATCAACGTCAGCGCCACGACACCGAGCACGATGATCCCGTTGGAGAACGCCAGTCGATGGCCCCGTTTCGTCAACTGACGAGGTAGGTATTTGTCGGTCGCCACGTAGTTCGCCAAGAACGGGAAGCCGTTGAAGGACGTATTGCCGCCGGTGTAGAGAATCATGATGGTCGCCACCAGCGCGACGTAGTAAATGATGTGGCCGATCCCGTGGGCGCCGAAGACGTCCAGCACCTCTTGGCTGACGACGGTGGGATAGCCGGCGTCGTAGGGGATCGCGTGGGTCCACGCCGCGAGGAACGTGATGCCGAGCAAGAGGAAGGCCAGGATGCTCGACATCGTGACGAGGGTCTTTCGCGCATTCGGCGACTCCGGTCGTCGGAAGCTGGCCACGCCGTTCGAGATCGCTTCGAGGCCGGTCAATGACGAACCGCCCTGGGCGTACGCGCGAAGCAGCGAGATGAAGGCCAGTCCCATCAAGACGCCGGTCCCCTTGGAACCGAGATGGTGATTGATGAGGTCGCGTTGCATCGGCAGCGGGATCCGATTGAGAGTGCCGGCGATCTTCTTGTAGAAACCGAAGACGATCATCGCCGACATCATCACGATGTAGAAGTAGGTGGGGAAGGCGAAGTAACTACCGGCCTCTTTCAGTCCCCGCAGGTTTCCGTAGATGAGGACCAACACGACGCCGATGGTGATCACCAGTGGGTAGGGATGATCGCGGATCGACGGAATCATGCTCGCCAGTACCGCCGTACCGGCCGAGCACTGAACCGCGACGGTGACGGTGTAGTCGATCAAGAGCGCGACGGCGGCGATCTGGGCGATCTTCGGACCGAAGTTGTCGCGCGCCACCACGTACGACCCCCCGGCGGTCGTGTAGTACTTGATGACGTCCATGTAGCTCGTCGTGACGAAGAACAGGACACCGAGGATCACGAACATGATCGGTACGACGAGGGCGAATGCCGCGATCCCGATGAACGGTGTCATCTGCGTCAGGATCTCTTCGGTGCCGTAGGCCGACGACGAGATGCAGTCCGGGGCCAAGACACCGAGTGCCACCGCGCGATTGAGCCGTTCGCCGCTCAGCTGTTCGGTAACGAACGGCTTTCCGAGCAGGAGTCGCTTGAGGCGATAGCCCAAGGACTCGGGATAGACGTCGGCCAGATTGGCGTGGGACGTCAGAAGTGGCGACTTTTTTGAGATCTCGTTATCGGCTTCTGACACTCATTCGATACTAAACGAGGCCCTCGAACGACTTGGGTGACGCGAAGACCCTCGTTTCGTCAGTTGCACCTTCGTCGCGAAGTGTGTTCAGATGACGGAGTGCATATCGTTGTCGTCGGCTGTGGTCGAGTGGGATCAGAGCTCGCGATGCAACTCTCCGAAGAGGGCCACTCCGTCGTCGTCGTCGACAAAAACCGTGACGCCTTCAGGCGATTGCACCACTTTCACGGAAAGACCATCATCGGCTCGGGATTCGACCGCGACGTCCTCTTTCAGGCCGACGCGCGCCGGGCCAACGCGCTCGCGGCGGTGACCAGCGGGGACAATACCAACATCCTCTGCGCGCGAATCGCGCGCGACAACTACGAGATCAAGAACGTCGTGGCCCGCATCTACGACCCCGCCCGGGCCGACATCTACATGAAACTCGGCATTCCGACGGTCGCGACGTCGCTCTGGACGACCCAGCAGGTCAAGCGGTGGCTCCTGCCGGCCGACGACTCGGTCGAGTGGACCGCGAGTTCGGGCACGCTGCACCTGGTGGAGCGCATCGTGCCGGACGTGCTGGCCGGCAAGCCGATCAGTTACTACGACCACGGGGACAGCGTCAGGGTCGTCGGCGTCATCCGCGGGGGTCAGGGCCGGGTGAACATCGAGGGGCTCTTCGCCCAAGAAGACGACGTCCTCGAATTCCTCGTCACGACCGAAGGACTCGACGAGCTGAAGTCACTCATCGAGAACGGACAACGATGAGAGTGATGATCGCCGGAGGCGGCTCGGTCGGTGTCTCGATCGCGTTGGACCTCGTGGACCGTCACCACGACGTCACGTTGCTGGAGCAAGTCTCGACGACCGCCGAACGACTCAAGGCGATGTTACCCGGCGTCAACGTGATGGCGGCCGACGCGTGCGAATACGCCAACCTGGCCGCGGCCGACTTGCGCAGTGTCGACGTGGTCATCGCCGCGACCGGCGATGACGAGGACAACCTGGTCATCAGTTGGCTCTCGAAGCAGGAGTTCGGTGTACCGCGCGTCATCAGTCGTATCAATAACTCGCGCAACGAATGGCTCTTCAACGAGAGCTGGGGTGTCGACATCTCGGTGTCGACGCCAGCGCTCATAACATCGCTGGTCGACGAGGCCGTCGAAGTCGGCGCGATCATCAACTTGATGGACCTGGCACAGGGTCGAATGCGACTGATCGAGGTCACGCTCGCGGCGAACGCGCCGGCGGTCACGAATCACCTCACGCTCGACGAACTGCACCTCCCCGACTCGGTGCGCGTGGTGGCCGTCGTACGTAGCGGTCAACCACTCGTGCCGTCGGCGTCCATGCATTTTCTCGAGCTCGATCACGTGATCTTGATCACGCGCGCCGACGCCACGCAGGAGTGCGCGTCGGCGTTCGTCGCGTAGTCCGCGGACAGCGCGAAGAGAAGCGGACCTAGTGTGGATGGGTGCGAGCGGCCTTCTTTGACCTAGACAAGACGGTGATCGCCAAGTCCTCGCTCGTCGCTTTCGGCCCCGAGTTCCACGCCCGCGGACTGCTCCACCGTCGCACGGTGCTCTGGGGCGT
>Ga0307374_10015492_pt1 | contig 10247 bp, 12 predicted proteins | sample OX3MG_FD_202532 | JGI IMG/M metagenome (GOLD analysis project Ga0307374, IMG submission 202532) | Soil microbial communities from Risofladan, Vaasa, Finland - OX-3 | ecosystem: Environmental > Terrestrial > Soil > Coastal area > Acid sulfate soil | place: Finland: Risofladan, Vaasa | collected...
AGGTCGAAGGGCGATACTTCGTACTCACTTTCGGGCAAGGCGGTAGATTTCTGATCGAGGATGATGTTTGCGAAGAACGTTTCGGACTTCTTGTTGCACTTAACTCAGTCGACAGAGAAAGTATTAGATGTATTGATAAGCAATCCCTGGATGCGATTCAAAGCCACACCAGAATTCAATCCGGACAAGAAACGACGGCGGATCAATTTGGCCTCGATGTCGAACAAGACATGCTGAAGGCAATCGTTGGTACTCCTAAAGATAATCAACTCGGCAATAGGATGACGGGAACAGACTCGCTATCTGTTTCGGTTCGGATGGATTTGTCCGACCTCCCGTTCTTATTGAAGTTATACAAGGAAAAATATGAGCAGGACCTAAGTAAGACGGTTTACGAGTGGGTCAACAATATCACGATTATAAAAAACTCTTCTGCACTGGTTGCTGCGCTTGAAGAGCGTCTGATCGAGAAATTCACGAACAAAGACTATTCGAATCTCTGGCTCGCCATCCCGGAAATCATTGACTGGGATTTGGTTAGTGGTTTTATCTTTGCAGGGGGAAAGGGTATCCTGAATCCTGATATCGATCTACAGGGTTTACTTTCCACGCTGAAGGGCCAACCTGTTTCAATCGATCTCCTAAGGCATCGGCATGTTCATTGTGCGGACGCTGATCACACTTATGTTTTTAAGGATTGGCCTATATACAAGTGCCTGTATGCGGAAATTGATCACGAAGAAAAAAAGTTTATTTTGAATGACGGAAAGTGGTTCAACGTTAGCATGTACTTCGTTGAACGGACCAATTCGGAGTTCAAGAAAATCGATACTTCTTCGCTAAAACTTCCAATATACGCGGGTGGTGGTGAAGGACAATACAACAAGGACGTTTGCGATAAGCATCCGGCACAGTTTGCACTATTGGATGATAAGAACAAGATTTCTCACGGCGGCGGGCACGGCCAGGTTGAGGTCTGCGATCTCTTTTCGATAGATAAACAACTGGTGCACGTAAAGATTTATGGGAAGTCTAGCGTCTTGAGCCATCTTTTTTCTCAAGGGTTCGTTTCTGGACAACTTTTGCAGCTCGACGCTGAGTTTCGGAAGAAGGTTAAGGCCAAGCTGACCCCACCCTTTAGCAATCTCATTGATGTGGGTGGTAGACCAAAGGAAAAGGAGTTTACCGTCGTGTTTGCGGTTATTAGCGATTCGCCGGAGAAAACGCTGCATCTTCCATTTTTCTCTCGCGTTAATGTCAACAATACTTGGAAAGTGCTAAGCGGGTTTGGTTTCAATGTTCAGTTACTGAAGATTGAAGTTGATCCGATCTACGCGAAGACCAAGAAATGTCCACCGGGACGATGAGTATCGGAATGACCTCATTTACCGAATCCGTCGTCGAAGATGCCGCACTTGGGTGGCTAGAGTCACTCGGCTATGCTGTGCTGCACCTGTCTGCGCCGCAAAGTATCGCGCCGCGGCAGGCAGGCGGCCGTGACATCGTGGCTGGCATGCCTAGCGCCGAGTGGCAGGACTACGGCCAGTTGCACGACACGCTGCTGCCAAAACTCATCTCAGGTGAGCTGCGCGCAAAGGAAGTCCTACGCATTGCGGAGATCGCCTGATGGATCACCTTCGGCGACTCGGCAACAGTATTTCGATCCCTATCTCGGCAGACGAGAACGGTTTCACGGGACGCGAATGCCCGCAGTCGGACTGCGAAGGCTACTTCAAAATCAAGGTTGGTACAGGACTCAAGGGCGAGAGCCTTCCGTGTCACTGCCCCTATTGCGGACATACCGCAGGTCACGACCATTTCTGGACAAAGGAGCAGATCGAATACGCCAAGTCAGTCGCTATGCGACAGATCACCGATGCGCTCCACAAGGACCTTAAGAAGCTGGAGTTCGACCATAAACCTGACGGTGTGTTCGGAATTGGGGTTTCTTTGAAGCTCAACCCCGGTAGGCCGATGCCAATTCACTACTACAGGGAGAAGCAGCTAGAGACCGAGGTCGTCTGCTCCAATTGTACACTCCGGTACTCGGTCTACGGTGTATTCGCATTCTGCCCGGACTGCGGCCAACACAACTCGCTCCAGATTCTCGACAAGAACCTCGAAGTGGTCGGAAAGCTGTTGGAGCTGGCAACGGGGGCGGAGAAAGCACTTGCTGAAAAGCTCATTGAGAACGCCTTAGAAGATTGCGTTTCGGCCTTTGATGGGTTTAGGCGCGAGTTATGCCGGGTACATTCGAACAGGGCACGGAACCCTGCCAAGGCGGAGAAGATTAACTTTCAGAGTCTTGAAAGTGCGAGAACGGGCTTTCTGGACCTGTTCGGAATTGACTTGTCTGCCGAGATAGCGCCGGAAGAATGGCGCGCGGCTGCCATTGCCTTTCAGAAGCGCCATCTCGTCGCGCACAAGCTGGGTGTTGTGGATCAGGACTACGTAACCAAAACTGGCGACACCCACGCTATAGTAGGTCGGAAGATTGGTATCGATGCTGACGAGGTGAAAGAGCTCGCGAGGATTATCAACACACTTGCCCCACGCATGTTGGCAAACCTACAAAAGTTAGGGATGAGCCCATGATGATGTTTGCCAAGCGCTCGACCCGGCTTATTGTGTACATGTCTCAGGGAGAGCGCGAATCCCTCACTCTTACCGCCCTGCGTGACACGTTACTCCCCAAGCTTATTTCTGGTGATCTTCAGTGCCATGTCATCGACCGATTTGTGATGATGGTCGGATAGTATGCCTGCTCTTCGTAAGTACTCCGTGTTCATTTGTCACGACTGGGAATACAGTGATGAGTATTATCGTGTATGCAATTTTCTGAATACCGCACCTAACTTCCGTTGGAAAGACTTGAGTGTTCCTGAGCACGACCCACTCGATACGAACAATATGCTCCAGAAAAATCTTCGCGACCAAATTCGCCCGGCCGAGGTGATGCTAGTCTTGGCTGGTATGTACACTGCCCGAAGTGGCTGGATGGACTGGGAGATGGATTTCTCTCGTCGGATTGGAAAGTCGATTATCGGCATCAGACCATGGGGCAACGCCCACCTTCCTGTTGTCGTGCAACGGAACGCTGACGAAATCGTGGGTTGGAACACAGCTGCCATCGTAGCCGCAATCAGACGTTACTCGCCGCGCCAGTGAGGATTGACACATGCCTATCAAACGAGCCTTCATCAGTTTTGACTTTGACCACGACGAGGATTTGCGCAACCTGCTTGCGGGACAGGCCAAGCACCCCGACTCACCATTTGAGATCAAGGACCGGTCTATCAAAGACCCGCTGACCGGCGATTGGAAGGCGAAGGTACGGCGCAGGATGGACAACGTGGACGTTGTAATTGTCATCTGTGGCGAATACACGCACACTGCGCCGGGAGTTGCTGTTGAGCTGACTATTGCCCGAGGCGCAGAAAAGCCCTATTTCCTTCTGTGGGGGCGCAGCGATAAGAACTGTATCAAGCCAACAACTGCACTACAATCGGACAAGGTCTACAAATGGACCTGGGATAACCTGAAGGCATTGATTGCTGGAGCGAGGTGATGCATGGCTGACCAAGTTCCTCCACGGTTGATTTATCAAACGAAAGAAACGTACGGCGATTCGTTCAAGACTGATTTGTTCGAGCAGTACAAACACTATGTTGAGTCCGCTGAAAAGATCAGCGAGCGGCGTGTGTCAACGAACAACTACCTTCTGACGGTTAATGCCTTTCTGGTTACGCTGTATGGCTTAGTAGCCGCTAATAGATTCAGTGCGTTTTGGACCATCCTGGTCCCGGTCGCAGGAATTCTTGTTTCGTTGACTTGGTACCGAATCATTACTTCCTACCGAGATCTCAACACCGTGAAGTTCCAAGTGATCCATGAACTCGAAAAACAAATGCCTGCAGCACTCTACAGCTATGAATGGGAAAAGGCAGAACAAGGTCGTGGCAAGAAGTACCGCCCACTGTCGCACCTTGAGCGGTGGGTACCTATCGTTTTCATGATTCTCTACTTGTTATTGGTAATTGCCGGCTTCCTCGACAAATTGAAATGACGGTCTTTACCAAATCCGTTGTCAAGGAAGTAGCTCTCGCCTGGCTGGAGTCACTCGGCTACGCCGTCCTCCACGACCCCGACATCGCCGCGGGCGAACCCGCATCCGAGCGGCAGGATTACAGCCGGTTGCGCGACATGCTGTTGCTCAAGCTCATCTCCGGCGAGCTCCGAGTTAAGGCAAGCATTTGAAATATTCAGGCGCCGTAATAATTTTAGGCGCAGGGGCTTCGAAAGGCGCCTGCGTTGTAGGCCGTAAGACACCTCCGCTCGATGCAGAATTTCTCCAAACAACATCGAAAATGTTCAGTAGGCTCCGAGCAAATGGAAATAATAGAGAACGAGTCACAGTATGGAATACCTTTAAAGGCCATCTTAATCGCGCAGGGCTTGAGTTTGATGATATAAAAGATTGGCGATTGGAGCAGCTTTCTACGTTTTTAGAAGCTCGTGCCAATCTGAAAGGTTTACAGCTTAATGTAGGTAGACCAAGAGACCATACACAAGCACTTCGATCACTTAAGTTACTAGTTGCGCACGTTCTTCTAAGCAGTGGTGGTGCTCAACAATGTTTGTTGCATCGACTTCTTTTGCAAGCAGTTCAACCCAAGGCAATAATATCTTTCAACTATGATTTGATTGTGGATCAAACTCTTCTTGAGCTTGGTTGGCTTAACTGGTCCCGGGTCGCCTATTGCGGATCAAAGGTGGCGCATGTTCTGAACTCAAATGGAAACTTATACTTTCGGCAAATTCATGCTGCTAAAATGAAGCATTCAATTCCCCTAATCAAATTACACGGTTCTATAAATTGGGAGCGAATGAGTAGGAAAGATGGTTATCGATTAAGCGGTGTCCGGCTCCCGGAGTCAGGGCGAAATACATTTGAACTAGCCTCAATACCCGGTAACCCATTCCTGATCCCACCCGTAGCGTCAAAGATAGAGATCAAAGAAGGGGTCCTTCGGAAGCATTGGAATTTAGCTGTTGACTACCTACATGATGCAAGTTCTTGGATTATCTGGGGATATTCATTCCCTCAAACCGATACTATTTCACAAGTGTTATTTAAGACTGCTTTGACGAGGAACCGGAGATCAAAGCCCGTAATTGTCGTAAACCCTGATGCAACAGTTGTTAGACGAGTCAAAGAAGTATGTCAAAAAGTAAGCATCGATCATTACGTATCCATGGAATCTCTTCTGCTTGACTGGAAGCTGCTTAATCAAGTGCAGGTGAAATAGATTTGCCATTCAGTGAAACCATCGTCGAAGACTTTCCCTTATTGGGCTTGTTGCTTTTCTCAACGATGTCGTTGGAGGGCCTTGCATGAGTGGGAATACAAGTAATTATGAACTTCCAAAAAACATAGAGCACTATCTGGCAGCACTTTCAAAACTTTACGCTCAAGAAGGCAGACGATTGCTTCAGGAAATCATTGTTAACTCGCAGGCGCGGGTTCACGAGGAGTGGAGCAGAGACAACTGGAATGGTGGCACCTATGGCCACGCACTTTACTTGGTAATTCCAGAGCAGCTATTTTTGACTACCCTAAAGCAGAAGAACGATATCCAAAATCAAATCAAAGAAGACTTGAATCGAGTCCACAATATCCAGAATGAATTCATCGAGGAAGTATTCTTCGAAATGGAGGTCGCAGAAGAAAGCGAGTGGAGAAAGGAATCTGGGTTACTTGTCAGAGGGAAGCGTGTCGTTCCCTCTGCTGCGACAAAACGCATATGGAGAAACCAAGGCTTCCGTCTATTTATGAGCCACAAGTCAGAAGTGAAGAAAGAATCCGCTGAATTGAAAGACCGGCTTAACCTTTTCGGCATATCCGGCTTTGTAGCACACGAGGATATTCATCCAACTAAAGCATGGCAGGATGAAATAGAGATTGCCCTCGCTAGCATGGAGGCTTTTGCTGCGCTAATGACAGAAAACTTTCATGATAGTGAATGGACTGATCAAGAAGTCGGTTTCGCCATTGCTCGAGGAGTACCAATTATCGCGGTACGGTTGGGAATGGACCCTTATGGTTTCATCGGGAAGTTTCAGGCTTTACCCAGCACTTGGCTGACAGGCGCTGAGGACATCGTGAAGGTTCTGATCAAAAATGACCGGATGTTCAGTGCTTATGTCCAGGCTCTTCGCGAGTGCACGAGCTGGGATAGCGGTAACACACTGGCGAAAATCTTGCCAGGCATCGAAAAGCTCAGCAAGCAGCAGATTGATGAATTGGTTGTAGCCTACAATGAAACAGAAGAGCTTCGAGGGAGCTTTGGTTTCAACGGCAAGAAAACGATGTTTTATGGACCTGGCTTAGTGTCGTACCTAAATCTGCTTGGGGCGCGGCAATTCAAATTCACGAATTCTGGACTTGTTATGGCTGACGTATGAACTTCACTGAATCTATCGTCGAAGAAGCCGCCCTCGCATGGCTGACGTCACTCGGATATACAGTGCTGCACCTGCCTGCGCCGCAAAGTATCGCGCCGCGGCAGGCAGGCAGCCCCGACATCGCCGCGGGCGAACCCGCCTCCGAGCGGTAGGATTACAGCCGGTTGCGCGACATGCTGTTGCCAAAACTCATCTCCGACGAGCTGCGGATGAATCGGTTTGAAGCTGCTATGAAGGCAGCCCCGTAGCCATGGACCCACGCGTCACTGAGCTCCAGTGCATAATGCCGATGGACAATGTGCCTTCGGTATTGGAGCACGGCATCCTTTCCTTCGAGCGAACAACAAAGCTGGCGCACCGTTCAGTTGCGATGCAAGAAGTTCAGGACCGCCGCGACCAGAAGCAAGTTCCGGGTGGGTTGAAACTACATCAGTACGCCAACCTCTACTTCCACGCGCGGAATCCGATGCTGTTCAAGCGCAAGGACGAAGCGGCTAGCCTGTGCGTGCTTCGTGTGTCCACGGCGGTATGCAGCATCGAGGGCGTTGTTCTCGCTGACAGCAACGCTTCCAGCGACTACGTGCGTTTCCTGCATCCTTCGCAATGGAATCTGTTGGACTTTGATGCCATCTATGCTATGGATTGGCGCCATCCGGGAGGCCCAATTGCCTACTACCGTCACCGCTCGCAAAAGTGTGCAGAAGTATTGGTGCCACATCACATAGAATCGCGATTCTTGGTCGGCGCGTACGTTGTTGACAATGCGGCCGCTAGCCGGCTCGCAAGTCTCGGGTTCCGCCTACCGGTGGCAGTCGATTCAGTGTTATTCTTTCGTTAACGGAGGCATGATATAGCCATGTTTAAAGCGCTAATCGGAGACCTCTTCGAGAGCCGGGCGCAGACCCTGGTGAATACGGTTAACTGCGTCGGCATAATGGGCAAGGGTGTGGCGCTTGAGTTCAAGAATCGCTTCCCCGCCATGTTCGAAGATTACAACGCTCGTTGCGAGAGGAAGCAGGTACACCTTGGCAAGCCGTATCTCTACTGCGATGCCTCTGGGCGACAAATCGTTAACTTTCCCACCAAGGATCATTGGCGGTCGCCGTCGCGACTGACCGACATCGAGCGAGGGTTGGACTTTTTCGCCCAGCATTTCGCAGAGTGGGGTGTTACGAGCGTGGCATTGCCCCCATTGGGCTGCGGAAATGGCGGGCTCGAGTGGTCTGAAGTGGGTCCATTGATCTACCGTAAGTTGCACGACTTGCCGATTGATGTCGAAGTTTATGCGCCTTACGGAACACCAAAACTTGAACTAGGGCACGAATTCCTAGGTAGCCCTTCCCAGATGAGCTTGGAAGGCAAAGGCCGAGTGCACGAAAAGCTGAATCCCGATTGGGTCGCACTCATGGAAGTGCTGCGTGAATTGGGAAAGCAGCCTTACTCAAATCCCGTTGGCCGAACTATCTTTCAGAAGATTTGCTACGTTGTCACTGAGATGGGAGTGCCAACCGGCTTTCAGTTTAAAAAGGGTAGTTACGGTCCCTTTGCGAATGAGGTTAAGTTGGCGTTGCATGAATTCGCCAATCGCAATTGGCTACGGGAGCAACATCTCGGCCGGATGATGGCGCTAAGTGCGGGGCCGCAGTATGAAAAGGATCGGGCCAAGTTTCGCCAGGAGCTTGAGCGCTATGAGCGAAAGATTTCCAAGGCGGTTGACCTATTCAGCCGTATAAAGAGCACCGAACAAGCGGAGGAAGTCATAACGGTGTTGTTTGCCACTCGCCAATTAAAAGAGCAGCATCCGAACGAGGAAGTCGCGGAGCAACAGCTCTACGACTACATCCTCGAATGGAAAAAGAGTTGGCGCACTGAGGAGAAGAAACGGGCTGTTGCTAGCGCAATTCGCAATCTAGTACTGCTTGGTTGGATCCGTTTGCGCTTCAGCGAATCGCTTACCGAGGCAGCATAGCCTAAATTTCCACATCAATGCGTCGATCATCGAAGACGCATGGAACTTTCACGACTCGCGAAGCGAGTAAGCCAACTTCGTTACCGAACCATGCGGGATGGGGAGCACGTCACCTGGAGTATAGCCGTAATTAATGACTTGCGCCCGCGGGATGAGCGAAACGAAGGGCAATAAAAAAGGCAATGCCAACTTGCGCCGACAAAGCCTCCAAGCGAAATTATCGTCCTTGCAGGGGAGGACCTGCAAGGTTTGCTTGCAAGATCTGCCTTTCTGAGCCTGATTTTTATTAATGGCAAGCCGATAAGGAGCAGGGTCTTGAACAAGAACGCCTTAGATAGCAATAGCTTGCTTATTTAAGGCTTTCCCCAAAGGCGTTTCTATATGACCTCTTTTACAGAATCCGTCGTCGAAGACGCCGCGCTCGCCTGGCTGGAGGCGCTCGGCTACGGCGTCCTTCACGGCCCCGACATATCGCCTGGCGGCGATTCCCTCACCCCAGCCCTTTCCCGGTGGGAGAGGGAGAAATACTCGGACGTGATACTGGAAGGTCGGCTGCGCCAAACGCTGGTGCGTCTCAACCCCGAGCTGCCTGCCGAGGCGTTGGAGGATGCCTTCCGCAAGTTGACGCGCAGCGATGCGCCCTCGCTACTGGAGCGTAATCGTGCCATGCACCGGATGATGGTGGACGGGGTGACGGTTGAGTATCGCCGCAAAGACGGTTCCATCGCGGGTGCACAGGCGAAGGTGATTGATTTCGACAGGCCTGATAACAATGACTGGCTTGCCGTCAATCAATTCACCGTTTCAGATGGACAGCACACGCGCCGGCCGGACGTCGTTCTATTCGTGAATGGTCTGCCGCTCGTCGTGATCGAGCTCAAGAATCCCGCTGATGAAAACGCCACAGTCTGGAGCGCCTATCAACAACTGCAGACTTACCAGGCACAAATCCCAGCTCTCTTTTCGACTAATGCAGTACTCGTTGCGTCCGATGGTACACAAGCGCGAGTCGGTGTTGTTGACGCAGGTAGGGAGTGGTTTAAACCCTGGCGCACGATTACTGGACGAGGGAATGCACCGGCAACCGTGGCTGAATTGCAAGTGGTGTTGGAAGGTATATTTGAGCAGCGCCGCTTTCTTGATCTTTTACGCCACTTCATCGTGTTCGAAGATGAAGGCAGCGGCAAACTCACCAAGAAGATGGCAGGTTATCACCAATTCCATGCGGTGAATGTTGCCGTAGAAGAAACTCTGCGCGCAGCGCAGGCTCGTGGAATTCGAGCCGCTGAGACTCCCGGTCGGTACGCGGCAGGTCAGAAGCCTGGTGGTGATCCTGGTGACCGGCGTATCGGTGTGGTCTGGCATACGCAAGGTTCGGGTAAAAGTCTCACCATGGCTTTCTATGCAGGCCGTATAATTTTGCATCCAGCAATGGAGAATCCAACGCTTGTCGTCCTAACGGATCGCAATGACTTAGACGAGCAACTGTTCGGTACTTTCGGCCGCTGCAAAGATTTACTGCGGCAGGATCCTAAGCAAGCAACTGACCGGGCTGACCTACGGGAAAAATTGAGAGTCGCTTCTGGCGGCGTGATTTTCACTACTATCCAAAAGTTCTTTCCGGAGGAGAAGGGCGACCGCCACCCGGTGCTGTCAGACCGGCGCAATATCGTGGTTATCGCCGATGAGGCGCATCGCAGCCAATATGACTTCATTGATGGATTCGCACGTCATATGCGCGATGCACTCCCGCATGCCTCATTCATCGGCTTCACCGGTACACCCATCGAAAAGACCGACGCCAGCACGCGCG
>Ga0307374_10015496_pt1 | contig 10245 bp, 7 predicted proteins | sample OX3MG_FD_202532 | JGI IMG/M metagenome (GOLD analysis project Ga0307374, IMG submission 202532) | Soil microbial communities from Risofladan, Vaasa, Finland - OX-3 | ecosystem: Environmental > Terrestrial > Soil > Coastal area > Acid sulfate soil | place: Finland: Risofladan, Vaasa | collected...
CCCCCTTCCAGGGCATTTTTGGAAACGGGGGATCGACGGCAAACAGCTTTGAGACTGCGGACCTGGTGGCGATCGTCGTCTACGCGGTGATCGGCTGGGGCCTGGTGATGCTCATCAGGATCATCAGCGCTCCGCACGGAACCAAACCGGCGACGTCGTGATTGACCTGGGTCCAGGGCTGATGATCTCGACCTGGCGATGGACCATCGGCAGGCCGGCGCTGCCCGGAAAAGTTACTGACTTTCTTTCTCGACACTCTTAAGCATTGAGATGTGCCCCGTTGGGCTTCCGTGGGGTTGGGCGGCAGGTGGGGTTGCCGCCGTCGGGCTGTATGCAAGTCGGTGAGGAGCTCGGTATGACAAGGCAGGTGGCCACCGACCGCGACCTGGCCGCCACCGGGGCGGATCAGGCGGACGAGGTGCGCGCATCCGACGCGCGTGCCGACTTTGAGCGGCGGATCTACCGCAGAAGCACAGACACCACCGGTGCCGATCGACGGATGGCACTGCCTGCACCGACCGGTGTGCGGGCGATTGGCGCCGTGGGACACATCCGGCTGGGTTGGGACCCGGTTCCGGGTGCGGTCGCATACTTGATCGAGCGGACCAACGGGCAGAACGGCCGGTCGCGCATCCTCGACCACGGCGGCAGCGACGTTCCCGCCGTGTCCACTCACGAGTTCGCTGACACCGGCGTGCGCCAAGACGTCGACTACCACTATCGCATCGGCGCGGTTGCCGGCGCCGAGTACCCGGCGTGGGCGTGGTCGGAGCCGGTCTCGGCGCGAACGCTGGCTGGTCCGGCAGGGCCCGTCGAGGTCCGCGTCGACGCGTCGAGGGTCTCGGGCCGCCTGAGCCGGGTCTGGCACATGGTCGGCTCCGAGCGGCTCTCGCAGCTGTGCCTCGGGGGGCAGCAGCAGTGGATTGGCACCGAGTTCGCGGCCGCCCTGAGACAGGCACACGACGACCTTGGCGTCACCCATGTTCGGGCGCACGCAATCCTGCATGACGACAACGACGTGGTACACCGCGATGAGGCCGGAAGGTTGCGGTACAACTTCGATCGCATCGACGCGATCTATGACCAGCTGCTCGACATGGGCATCCGGCCGATCGTCGAGCTGTCGTTCATGCCGGCGGCGCTGGCCCGCGACCCCGAGCAGAGCGTGTTCACGTATCGAGGCATCATCTCGCCGCCCGCGCACTGGGAGGAGTGGCGCGAGTTCGTCGCTTCTCTCGCCACCCATCTGGTGCAGCGGAACGGCATCGACGAGGTCGCCCAGTGGGCTTTCGAGGTGTGGAACGAGCCGAACCTCGAGGTCTTCTGGTCCGGCACGCGAGAGGAGTACCTGCGCCTCTATGACGAGTCGGTCCGCGCCATCAAGAGCGTCGATCCGCGGCTTCGGGTGGGCGGCCCGTCGACGGCCGCAGGCGAGTGGGTCGAGTCGCTGGTCGCACATTCCGTCAGAGACGGTGTACCGATCGACTTCGTCTCCACGCACACCTACGGCAATCTTCCGCTGGATGCGCGTGCGCTGGTGCAGCGCAACGGGCTCGACCGCGTCCCGATCTGGTGGACGGAATGGGGAGTGGGTTCCACGCACTTCGGCCCGATCCACGACCGGGTGTTCGGCGCACCGTTCGTGCTCAGCGGCTTCGCCGCTGTACAGGGCAGGCTGGATGCGCTGGCGTATTGGGTGATCAGCGACCACTTCGAGGAGCTGGGCCGGCCGCCTCGGTTGTTCCACAACGGCTTCGGTCTGCTCAGCGTCGGAAACCTGCGCAAGCCGCGGTACTGGGCGGTGCACCTTGCGGCGCATCTCGGCGACCACGTGCTGGAAAGCCACGTCGAAGGAGACGGTGCCGACGTGCTCGTGCAGGCCTGGGCCGCCCGCCATGACGACGGCACTGTCGACGTGCTTGTGTGGAACGGCACGATCAACGCCGCACTGATGGGTGGCGACCCACGGCTCGACCGCAACGTCCGGCTCATCGTCACCGGACTTGGCGACAAAGAACACAAGGTGAGGCTGGCTCGAATCGACGAGCAGCACTCCAACGTGGTGGCGCAATGCCCACCCGAAGTGCTATGGCCGGATGAGGCCCTTTGGGCTCACCTTCGCGCGCACGACGAACTGTACGAGGAGGATTTGCCGGACATCGCGGCCCAGCAGCACGTGGCCGAGCTCAACTTCGCATTGCCCATGCCGGGCGTGGCTCGGATTCGCCTTCTGCCCGCACTACCACCTCGACCGACCGTAAACAATGAGGAGAACCAACCATGAGACGATTTTCACCTGCCAAGTCGACGCAGCTCAGGGCAGCAGTCGTGGCGTTTGCCCTGGTTGCCATGAGCGCCTGCGCCAACGGCTCAAACAACGGTTCGGCCGGCAGCGGCACGCTGACGATCCAGGGTGACTCGGGCAATCCCACGCTGGTCGAGAACTTCAACCCCTTCCAGGGCTCCCAGCTGCATGGAACGAATCTGATTTACGAGCCACTTGAGATCCCGAGCCCGATCGACGGCACGTACGCGCCGTTTCTCGCCACCGGATACAAGTTCACCGACCCGAAGACGCTCGTCTACACGATCCGCCAAGGTGTGAAGTGGAGCGACGGCAAGGACTTTACCCCCGCCGACGTGGTGTTCACCTTCAACCTGCTCAAGAAGTACCCCGCGCTGGACGGTAAGGGGGTCTGGCAGCAGATCACTGCGGTCTCCGCCAGCGGCAACGACGTCACGATGACGTTCTCCGCCCCCAATGTTCCGTTCGCCGCCTCCATCGCGCAGACGGAGATCGTGCCCGAGCACTTGTGGTCCAGCATGGCTGATCCGTCTAAGGACCCGAACGTCAAACCGGTTGGGACCGGACCCTTCGTGCTGGACGCTTTCGCGCCGACGCAGTATTCGCTGAAGAAGAACCAGACTTACTGGCAGGCCGACAAGATCGCGCCTGCCGAGGTGCTGTTCCCCGCGCAGGCCAGCAACCAGAGCACCAACCAGTTCGACGTGGTCAGCGGCAAGTTCGACTGGGCCTACAACTTCCTGCCCGACGTCAAGACGACCTACGTCGCCAAGGACCCGGCACACAACCAGTACTGGTTCCCGCCGGGCGGCACGATCGGCCTGTACCTCAACCTGACGAAGCAGCCGTACAACGATGTCAACTTCCGCAAGGGACTATCGCTCGCCCTGGACCGTTCGACGATCGCCCTGAAGGCGGTCAACGGCTACCTCGACCAGGCCAGCATGTCGGGGTTGATCTTGCCGAACCTGAAGAAGTGGCTCGACCCGAGCCTGCCGAACCAGGGTAACGTCAAGCAGGACACGTCGGCCGCGCAGGCGGCATTCGCGCAAGCCGGTTACGCGTTGCAATCCGGAAAGCTGATCAAGAACGGTAAGCAGGCCAGCATGACGATCGTGATGCCGGGCAACTTCAGCGACTGGGTGGCGGCGGCCAAGGAGGTCGTCAACCAGCTGGGCAGCGTAGGCATCAACGCCAGTTTGGACCTGCCGCAGTACGCGCAGTACTCGCAGTCGATCCAAGCCGGGACGTTCGACGCGGCGATCGGCGGCTTTGGCGGCAACGGTGATCCCTACACCGACTTCAGCCTCGCGCTGAGCAGCAGCTTCGCCGCACCCGTGAACACGCCAACGGCGAATAACTTCGAGCGGTTCAAGGACCCGTCGGTCGACCAGGCGCTTTCCACCCTGGCCTCGGCCACCGACCCGTCAGCGCAGATGCAGGCGACGTACACCCTCGAGCAAGCCATGTACAACAAGGTTCCGATCGTGCTCATGTACTACGGCGGAAGCTGGGGCCTGTTTTCTACCAAACATTTCACCGGTTGGCCGTCGGCCGCCAACCCGTACACCCTGCCAACCCTTTACAACATCGCCCTGTTGACGGTGGTGACGCACCTCACCAAGGCCTGAAGTGATTCCTGGCAAAACGCAAAGCGCTGGTGGACGGTGTCCACCAGCGCCATGTGGGGGCGGGCCATGAGGTATGTGGCCCGCAAGGTGGCGCTGTTCCTGGCCACCCTGTGGGCGGCGATTACCCTCAACTTCGTCCTGCCGAGGCTCATGCCCGGTTCACCGGTAGACGCGGCGCTGGCCAAGCTCGCGTCCAGCGGCCAACCCATCACCAACGCCGAGCGGAGGGCCGTCGAGATCCAGCTGGGCGTGCCGCACACCAGCCTGATAACCCAGTACTGGGACTACTGGACGAGCATCGTGCATCTCAATTTCGGAACCTCATACTCGTTCCCGAGCGAGACTGTCGCGCAGACCATCGGCAGGGCCGCCCCGTGGACGCTCGCCCTGGTCGGTGTGACGACGATTGTCGCGTTCATCATCGGGACCCTGCTGGGCGTCTATGCGGGCTGGCGGCGCGGCAAGGCGGCGGACACATCGGTCACGCTCGGCGCGACCTTCTTCGCCGCCTTCCCGCCCTTCTGGCTGGGACTATTGCTGCTCTACGTGTTCGCCTTCACGTACGGCTGGTTCCCGATCAAAGGCGGGTACAAGCCCGGCGAGACCCCGAACCTCAGCTTGTCGTTCCTCGCTGACGCGGGCTACCACAGCATCATCCCCGCGCTGACGCTAACCATCACCACTCTGTCCGGCTGGGTCTTCGGCATGCGCAACAACATGATCAACACCCTGGGCGAGGACTACGTGACGTTTGCGGAGGCGAATGGGCTGCGTACCCGCACCATCGCCTTGCTCTACGCCGCCCGCAACGCGCTTCTTCCCAACGTCACCGCGTTCGGGCTCTCGTTGGGTGCTGTTGTCGGCGGATCGGTCCTGGTCGAGGGCGTATTCAGCTATCCAGGCCTGGGCAACCTGCTCTACATCGCCGTGGTCAACCACGACTTCCCACTGATGCAGGCGTTGTTCCTGGTCATCTCGGTCGCCATGCTGGTCACGATCTTCATCGTCGACCTCCTCTACGTCCGTCTCGACCCCCGGGTGCGACAGTGAGCATTGTCAGTCCGGTCCCGCCGCCGCAGGTTGCCGGCTCGGAGGTCGAGGTCCGGGTCGTTCCGACCGGCCCGATGCCGGGCCCGCTTCGCTTCCTCGTTCGCGCGCTGCTCACGCTCTGGAGCAACCGCAAGGCGCGCATCGGCCTGCTCATCCTCAGCCTGGACATCCTGGTGGCCGTGTTCGCGCCTCTCATCGCGCCGCATTCGCCAACGGCGACCACGTTCGCCCCGTACCAGAACCCCAGTGCCACCAACTGGTTCGGCACCACCGGCAACGGTCAGGACGTCTTCTCCCAGATGGTCTACGGCGCGCGGATCTCCTTGCTGGTCGGGATTGCGGCGGGAGCGGCGGCGACACTGGTGGCGGTGACGATCGGCCTCATCGCCGGGTACCGGCCGGGTGTAATCGACGAGGTGCTCAGCTTCGTGACCAACCTCGCGCTGGTGATTCCCGGCCTGCCGCTGATGTTCATCCTGGCCGCTTATCTCCAGAGCCGGTCAGTATGGACGATCGTCCTCGTCGTCGCTTTCACCAGTTGGGCGACCGGCGCTCGGGTCATCCGCAGCCAGGCCTCGACGCTGCGCACCCGCGAGTTCGTGACCTCGGCGGTGTTCTCCGGCGAAGGTCTGTTCCGGGTCGTGTTTCACGAGATTCTCCCGAACATGACCTCGCTGGTCGCCGCCAGCTTCTTCGGTGCGGCAACCGCTGCCGTCATGGCCGAGGCCAGCCTGGAATTCCTCGGCCTGGGCGACCCCAACACGGTCAGCTGGGGAACCATCCTCTACTATGCCCAGCAGCAGAACTCGCTGCTGACCGGCCAGTGGGTTATGGTCTTCGCCCCCGGCCTGGCCATCGCCCTGCTCGCGGTGTCGTTCACCCTGATCAATTTCGGTGTCGACGCCCTATCCAACCCGCGCCTTCGGGAGAAGTGATGGCGCTGCTGGACGTTCAAGGCGTCAACGTCGTGTACGAGCCCACACACGGGCAGCGGATCTGGTCGGTGCGCGACGTGAACCTCGTCCTGGAGCAGGGCGAGTTCGTCGGGCTGGTCGGTGAGTCCGGGTGCGGAAAGTCGACGCTAGGGTTCGCGCTGACCCGGATGCTGCGCCCGCCGGCCCGGCTGGAGAACGGCGTGATCCGGTTCGACGGCGTCGACATCAGCACCCTAAAGGGCGAGGAGTTGCGCCGGCAGCGGCGCAACGGTTTCGCGATCGTGCTGCAGAGCGGCATGAACGCTCTGAACCCGGTGCGCAACGTTGAGCACCACTTTGGTGACATCCTCAAGGCTCACGCACACGGGGGCGAGCATTACGGGGGTGCGACCGTCAGACGCCGCGGTGCCGAGCTGCTCGGTAAGGTCGGCCTCGACGCCGGGGTGCTGGGCAGATTCCCGCACGAGCTGTCCGGTGGCATGCGTCAGCGGGTCTCGATCGCGCTGGCCCTCGCGCTCGAACCCAGGATGATCATCTTCGACGAGCCGACGACCGCACTGGACGTCATCGTGCAGAAGGCCGTGATTCAGACCATCAAAGACTTGCAGCGCGAGAACGGGTTCAGTGCGATCCTCATCAGCCACGACCTCGGCATCGTCCTCGAGGCCACCGACCGGGTCATGGTGATGTACGCCGGCCGAATCGTCGAGGACCAACCATCGAAAGACCTTGTAAGCGGGCCGCACCACCCGTACACCGAAGCGTTGCTGAGGTGCTATGCAGACCCGCGCGCGGAAGAGATCCACCTTGGTGGGATTCCCGGTACCCCACCTGACCTGTCACTGCCGCAAACCGGGTGTTCCTTCACACCGCGGTGCCCGCTGGTACAGGACATCTGCCGGAAGCTGGACCCTCCGATGTCACCTCTGGGGCACGGCTCGGCCGCATGCCATGTCAGGGCCCCGTCCGCGGCGGTCGCCGAGGAGGGAGTGAAACCTGTCCACTAATGTGCGATCGGCGGCCGATCAGGCCACCACCGTGGCGCCCCTGGTCGTCAGCGACGTTTCGAAGGTCTACACCGTACGCGGGCGCGGCAGGGGGAAATTCACCGCGGTGGATGACGTGTCGTTCACGATCGCGCCTGGCGCCGCCGTCAGCCTGGTCGGGGCGAGCGGAAGCGGCAAGAGCACGATCGCCAAAATGATCACCGGCTCGGAGCGGCCCACCTCGGGGTCGATCAGATTCGGCGACCTCGCCGTGGAACGTCTGCATGCCGGCGGGCTGCGCAAGTACCACAGCCGGGTGCAGATGGTGTTCCAGGATCCGTACGCGGCGCTCAACCCGCTGCACACCGTCGAATACACGGTCATGCGTCCCTGCCTGAACTTTCTGGGAATGTCCTCTGCCAAGGCCCGTGAGCGAGTCTACGAGCTGCTCGAGACGGTGGGCCTGACGCCGCCGGCCCAGTTCGGGGGCAAGTTGCCGCATCAGCTCTCCGGCGGCCAGCGGCAGCGTGTCGTCATCGCTCGTGCGTTGGCTTGTGACCCGGAGCTGATCGTGGCCGACGAGCCGGTCTCGATGCTCGACGTGTCACTGCGGGCCGACGTGCTCCGGCTGCTGGCCAGCCTGCGCGCGAAACGAGGCCTGAGCCTGCTCTACATCACCCACGACCTGCTCGGCGCGCGGGTGATCACCGACGAGATACTCGTCCTCAACAAAGGAAAGGTGGTCGAGCAAGGCCCGACCAAACAGGTTCTGCAGCATCCAAAGGACGAGTACACCGTGCAGCTGCTCGACGCGGTTGCCACCCCGTTCGCCGCAGCTGGCACGAGCCCGAGCGAGTGAATTCCCAGAGGAGGAGCTGCCACAGATGAGAAGAGAAGGACTCTTTCGGCCGATCGGGACGCGTCGCTGGCCGCTTGCGGTATTGGGCGTCATCGCGTTGATGCTGCTGCCGATGCAGGGGGTGGGCGCGGCGGATGGCACCGGCGGGACCACCAGCGGCGGCTTCACTCATGGGCAGCTTGCGAACCTGATGCGCATCGCACAGGACACCTGGAAGTTCTACAGCAAGGATGTCGACCCCAAGACTCACCTGCCGCTTGACAACCTCACCTTTGCCGGTCGCTCCACCGCACCCACTTCTTACGGCAGATACACGTCGGCCGCCAACATCGGGGTGTATCTGTGGGCAGTGGTCGCAGCCAACGACCTCGGCCTTATCAGCGAGGGGGAGGCGAGCTCGGAGATCGCAGCCACCCTGACCGAAGTTCACAAGCTGAAGAGAGATCACGGGTTCCTCTACCAGTGGTACGACACCACGACCGGTCACATCATCCAAAACCCTGGCGGCATCGACTGCACCACAGAGACGACGCCGGCATTCGACAACTGCTATTTCATCTCCAACGTTGACAACGGCTGGTATGCCTCGGGTCTGATCGTCGTGCGGCAGGCGATGCCAGAGCTCAGAGGGCTGGTCGGCAGCCTGATGGCCCCAATGAACTTCGGCCTCTTCTACGATGCGCGAGCCGAGACGCACTGCAACACCAACCCGGCGATCACCGGCAACCAGCCCACCGGCCAGATGTTCGGCGGGTACTACGTCGGATTACCCCCCGACCAAGGTGACAACTGGACGCACTACTACCACAACGGCGCCCTTTACAGCGATCCGCGTATATCCGCCTACATAGGCATGGGGCTGCACCAGATGCCGGGCAACGTATGGTGGCGCAGCTGGCGGACACTTCCACCACCAGCTCCGTATACCGACTGCCAGAGTTCTGACCCCAACTTCTCCTGGCAGGGACAGTGGCCGCCATCCGGCTCCTGGCAGACCTACACCGACCCGCAGTCTGGCCAGCAGTTCAAGGTGTGGGAAGGGCACTACGTCTACACCGGCTCGGACCTCACCTTTGTGCCGACGTTCGCCGGCGGGGCGTTCGAAGGCCTGATGGCAAACGAGGTTGTGCCGGAGACCACCTGGGGACCGCACAGCTTCGGTCTTGCCGATGTGCGCACGGCCCAGGTTCAGATCAAGTACGCCACCGAACAGCTCCACTACCCGGTCTGGGGCATGTCGCCGTCCAGCACTGCCGACGACAGTGGCGGATATGGCGGATTCGGGGTCGAGGGCCTGACGTTTCCGTACTACGGGTTCGGGGCGGACGCCAGCAACCCGAACGAAGGATTGTCGCAGTGCCATGGCTGCGCAACTGAGGACGTGGTGACTCCGCACGCTTCGTTCATCGCTCTACAAGTCGCGCCGCAACAGGCCTACGCCAACATCCAGGCGTTGCGTACGCTCTACCCCGGCGTATACGGACCCGCCGGTTTCTTCGACGCTGTCAACCCCATCACGGGGTCGGTCGGCCACCGATATCTGGTCCTCGACCAGTCCATGATCATGGCCGCACTGGACAATGCACTTCGCGACGGTGCGATGCAGCAGCACTTCGCGCGGGACCCCGTCTCCTGGGCGGCCCAGACTTACCTCTCCATGGAGACGATGTCGATTCAATAAGTCAGCGAAGAGAGCTTGGGGAGTTTGGCTCCAATCGAGTTGCCGAACTCCCCAAGATTGACTTGTCGAGCTGGCGGGCGGCCGACACCAAGCGTCTCATTCGCAGGTGATGCCGTCGTTGCGACCGAGGACCAGCAGTGCATCGCGGAGCTGGAGTCTCAGGACACCTCCACAGCCAGCGTGTTGCCCTCGGCCCGCAAAAGGGCGCGCAGCTGCGCCATGTCGACCGCGACGCCGGGTGGGCGGTAGGGGTTTGACAACGCCTCGGTCCCGAGCCGGACGCCGTTGAGGCTAACGCCGAGCGGTCCGACGCCGCGCGCACCGACGCGGAACATCACGTCCATCGGTACACCTGCAACCGGCACTCGCGCCCGCAGGCCGTCGAGGTCCGGGGCGAGCACCGGATCGACCACCAGAATGTGCGAGCGGCGGCGCAGACCGAGAAGACACTCCACGACGAGCCGCAGGAAGATGCCAGGGCCCGACGAGTACACCCGCCAGCCACCCTCGAGCGGAACGTCCCCCCGGAGCATGCGATCGTACTGCTCGGCCGCCTGGTACCGGTCGGCGATCACTGCGTCGGAGGACGAGTAATAGCAGTTCGACTGGCGGGGCCGCGCTGACGGCACCCGCGCCGTCATGCCGATGGGGTTCGCGAGTGCCAGCGCCCCGAGCAACCGCTGGGCGTCGCCGTGACGGGCGAGCGCCTCGGCGTAGCGCAGGTGGGCGTGTGTGTACATGAGCCCGATCTCTCGGCCGAAGAAAGTGGCGGCCTCGGCCCGCTGGAAGACCTCCATC
>Ga0307374_10015497_pt1 | contig 10243 bp, 10 predicted proteins | sample OX3MG_FD_202532 | JGI IMG/M metagenome (GOLD analysis project Ga0307374, IMG submission 202532) | Soil microbial communities from Risofladan, Vaasa, Finland - OX-3 | ecosystem: Environmental > Terrestrial > Soil > Coastal area > Acid sulfate soil | place: Finland: Risofladan, Vaasa | collected...
CCAGGCGCCCGACTCCGGCAACGCCGAAATTCTGGCGCATTACGGCACCCCCGAGCAGAAGAAGCGTTTTCTGCAACCGCTGCTCGACAACGAAATTGTTTCCGCATTCTCGATGACCGAACCGCAGGGTGGCGCCGACCCCAAGGTCTTCACCACCAAGGCCGAGTTGCGCGGCGACAACTGGGTGATCAACGGCGAGAAGTGGTTCTCGTCGAACGCGCATTTGGCTTCGTTTCTGATCGTGATGGCGGTGACCGACCCCGACGCCAAAGAATACAACCGGATGTCGATGTTCATCGTGCCGAAAGAGACTGCCGGGGTGAAAATTCTGCGAAACATGGGCGTCGGCACGCACGAGGCCGAGGGCAGCCACGCCTATATCCGGTACGAAGACGTGACCGTCCCCAAGGATCACATGCTCGGACCTCGCGGCGGCGCGTTCGTGGTCGCGCAGACGCGTCTCGGCGGCGGCAGGATTCATCATGCCATGCGGACGATCGGCCAAGTGCGCAAGGCCTTTGACATGATGTGCGAGCGGGTGCTTTCGCGCACCACGCAGGGCTCGCGGCTGGCCGACAAGCAGATGGTGCAGGAAAAGATTGCGGACTCGTGGATGGAGATCGAGCAGTTCCGGCTATTGGTGCTGCGCACCGCGTGGAAGATCGATCGCTACAAGGACTACCTGAAAGTGCGCAAAGATATTGCCGCGGTAAAGGCTCTAATGCCCAAAGTCTTCCACGACGTCGCCGCCCGCGCGCTGCATCTGCACGGCTCGCTCGGTGCCACCGGCGAGATGCCGTTCGTCGAGCAGGTCATCCAGAGCTTCCACATGGGTCTCGCCGACGGACCGACCGAGGTTCACAAAGTAACAGTCGCCCGGCAGGTGCTGCGCGAATATAAGGCAACCACCGGCCTGTTCCCGAGCCAGCATATTCCCAAGCTGCGCGAAGCCGCGATTAAAAAATACGCGGACCGTATCGAACACGAGGTTCGCGCCCAATCGTAAATCCGGGCGTGAGATAGACCAGCACGGGAGATGCCAGTGGCTTACGAACAGATTCTCTACGACGTCAAGGACAATATCCTGACGATCACTCTCAACCGGCCCGAGAAGCTGAACGCGTTTACCGGCGTGATGATGACCGAGATGATCGACGCGTTCGATCGCGCCGACAAAGATGACGAGATTCGCGCGATTATCGTTACCGGCGCCGGCCGCGCGTTCTGCGCTGGCGCCGATCTGTCCGCCGGGCCCGATACCTTCAACTCTTCGCGCTCTGATCGCCCCGACCGCAAGAGCGCAATCGGCTCCGACGGCTCGATAGATTGGACCAACGACGCAACCCGTGACGGCGGCGGACGCCTGACGCTGCGGATCTTCGAATGCCTGAAGCCCGTGATCGCGGCCGTCAACGGTCCCGCGGTTGGGGTCGGCGTGACGATGCAACTGGCGATGGACGTGCGGATAGCTTCGGAGAACGCGCGCTTTGGGTTCGTTTTCTCGCGGCGCGGAATCGTGCCCGAGGCGTGTTCGAGCTGGTTCCTGCCGCGGATCGTGGGAATTTCGCAGGCGCTCGAGTGGGCGTTCTCAGGCCGGGTCTTTTCCGCGCAAGAGGCGCTGGAAGGGCGGCTGGTCAGCAAGCTCTATCCGGCCAATGAACTGGCTGCGGCCGCGCACTCGCTCGCGCGCGAGATCGCGGATAACACTTCGCAGGTCTCGGTGGCGCTGATTCGCCAGATGATGTGGAAGATGCTGGGTGCGGACCATCCGATGGAAGCGCACAAGGTCGATAGCAAGGGAATCTTCGTGCGCGGCTCGTCCGCCGATGTCAGGGAAGGTGTGCGGTCGTTTCTCGAGAAGCGCCCGGCCAAATTTCCGGACAAGATCTCCAAGGATATGCCGGCGTATTTTCCCTGGTCGCCACCGCGCAAATACAGCTAACTTCCGTGGGGCCCGCGCGCCAGACGCGGCTTAAAAAGTCCGCTGGCGCGCGAGAATCCTTAGCCTTGCGCGGCGATCGGTTCACGCATCGCGGGAACAATCCTCACCGAAGCGGACCTGTGAGCCGACCGGATCCGCCCGTGCTGCCGCCGCAGGCCGACGCGCAAGGAATCGGGCTCGATATCCAGATTCTCGCACACGCTCACGAAGCTGAAAGGTCCGCGATCTTTTATCGAAAAGATCCAATCGTGAGCCTCAACGTACTGGATTCGCTTGAGCGCCGTCCGATCGTTGCAGTTATCCAGGTAACACCTGACCGCGTCCTCGAGAATCGCGAACAGCAGATTGCGTTCGCCCTCGAACCGATGGTCACGGCGCGCGCTGTGGAACTGCTCGGGCAGAATCGAAGCTCCGGAGAAGACGCTGGGTGATTCGTCCGCGGGATTTAATGCTGCCTTCATGCTCTTGTACTCCGGTGTCTGGTTACGTCGGGTTCGGGTTACATCGCAAAGTTGATACCAACGTAAAACCCTTCAAATTCACGGGAGCCGGATGATTTGGACATAGAAATTTCTACACAGTTGTCGATTTTGGGTTATGAAAAATGCGCCTGCCGGGCGAGCCTTAGTATCCTGCGGCTACCGCGCAGTGCATACTGCACAAGCGGTCGTATCGGTTCTTTAGAGCACGGTTATGTAGAGAACGTAAGGGAAATTTAAGATCGTCCGAAAAAGGCTATGGTTCGCACCTCGATACTCTCGCGGGGTGCGGCACCAGCCGGGCTTCCAGGATCGTCGAAAGCCGAATGCGCGGTAAAGCGCGCCACGTCGGTCCTTGAATCGTAACACTTCAGTAGCATCACCTCGTCCCGGTTCATCCGGGGGAAGTAATACCATCGATGCTCGGGGTTGTAGGCAACCGAATAAACCTCGCCATTGCGATCGCGGTAAATCAGGTCGTGAATCACAAAGTCCGCAGCCGGGATGCTCCGCGCGTCGCATACCGCGAGCGGCGTCTCCTCGACCGGACCGCGAATCGGGCGCCATACGTTGATCACGGCGAAGCGGTTTTTCAGCAACTCGTCGGACTCGGTCGGCAGCAAATCGCGCACCCGTTGCGGCCCTGACTTGACGGTGTAGTCGTTGTGCGCGACCTTCACCGGCTCATGGATTCCTTTCTCGTGCTGTTTCGCGCGCGGACGGCATCGCAGATTGTAATCGAACACCAGCACTCGCACCGCACCGGTTGCTTCCCGGACCATCTGCTCGACCTCGGCAAAATATATCTGGCGCACGTCAAGGTCGGAGTAGAAATCCGGCACTCTCGAGTCCTGATGAATCAGCACGAAGCCCTGGCGATCGAGCGACAGGTCGTGCGCGATCGCCCGCGCGTCGTGAATGGCGACCGGAAACTTCGCGTACCTGCCGGTTCTTGAGGGAACACCGGGCGGCGGCGCGTAGGTATAAGTCGTCGGCCGCTGGCCGCGATCTTCCAGATAGTTAAGCTGCGCATCGACGTGTTCATTATGTTCCATGCTGCACCGCCGTCTGTTGAGACAATACCGCGCGCCGCAACCCGGCTCAAAGCATCCGAGCGTCGTTACCAGACGGCAGCGTCAGAGCGAGCGCGCCTGAAATTCCGACCGAGAGCGCCAGCACGGCGAGCCCGCCTTTGAAACTGTGCGACGAACCCTTCATCAGACCGACCACGTAGGGGCCGCAAAAGCCGCCCAGGTTTCCCAGTGAGTTGACCAGCGCGATCGCGCCCGCCGCGGCGGTACCCCCCAGGAACTCGGGCGGGATTGCCCAGAAGGGGCCAAACGAGCTGAAAATTCCGGCGGCGCCAAGCGCGATCGCCGCGAGCTCGAATGCCGGTCCGCGCACGATCGCAGAAACAATAAATCCACCCGCGCCCACAAATGCGCAGACCGCCAGCACGCGGCGCCGATCTCCGCCGCTGCGCGAAATCGCGTCGGAGATCGCGCCGACCCGGACCATCGCAAACACAGCTGCGATAAACGGGATCGCCGTTATCAGCCCGATCACAAAATCGCTGCTGGCGCGAAACCCCTGCACGATTTGCGGCAGCCAGAAACTCACGCCGTAAAGCCCGAACACGATCCCAAAATAGATTAGCGCCAGCAGCCATACCCGCGCGTCCTTCAGACTGTCAGCGAGCCGGTACGCGCGCCCCGCCGCGGCGCTGCGCTCGCGCGCGTTCATTTCCAGCAGCGCGTTTCGTTCTTCATCAGAAAGCCAGCGCGCGTCTTCGGGTCCGTCGGGGAGCCGGAAGGCGACCGCGATTCCCAGCGCGATTGCCGGCGCTCCTTCGAGGAGGAACAGCCATTGCCAGCCCGCGATACCGAGCGTGTCGTGCATCATCAGCAGCGCTCCAGACACCGGCCCTGCCACGATTCCCGCCACCGCGGCGGCGGTCATAAACAAAGCCACCGCACGCGCCCGCTGCCCCGCGGGGAACCATCGCGTCAGGTACAGAATCACCCCCGGAAAGAATCCGGCCTCCGCCGCCCCGAGCGTGAAGCGCAAGGCGCAGAAGCTCGCGGGTCCGCGCACCGCGGTCATCGCGATCGCGACCACGCCCCACGTCAGCATGATCCTCGCGATCCATCGCCGCGCGCCGACTCGCGCGAGAATCAGGTTGCTGGGAATTTCAAAGATAAAATATCCGGCGAAGAACAACCCCGCGCCAAAGCCGAAGACCGCGTCGCTCAGCCCGAGCGCCCGGTTCATCTGCAAAGCCGCGAAACCCACGTTGATTCGATCCAGGTAGGCTACTATGTAGAGCACGAACAGAAACGGCAGCAGGCGGCGTTTGACCTTCGCCAACGCGGCGGCCTCGAGCGCGGCGGCGGCTTGGCCTGCCTGCGCCGCGATCGGAATGGGGTTTGAAATCTCGTCGGCGGGAATCCTCACCCGCCCTCTCCTATCAGGCGCGCCCGCCCGCGCCAATCACCGCGGCGGGTTTTCGTTCCTCGCGCGGACTCGGATAATCTCAAGGCGCGGACGCGCGCGACTTTCGCGAACGAACCCAAGGGAGAACATGACGTGGCTTCAGATCAGGTGGTGTTCCTGCTCGATGTTGACAATACGCTGCTCGATAACGATCGAGTGGTTGCGGACCTGATGCGCCATCTGGAAAAGGATGTCGGCGCCGAGCAGCAGAAGCACTACTGGACGTATTTTGAGGAGCTGCGCACGCAGCTCGGGTACGCCGACTATCTGGGCGCGCTGCAGCTCTACCGAATCCACTATCCCCGCGACTTCCGGATTTTTTCGGCGTCGCTGTTTCTGATTGATTACCCGTTCGCCAACCGGCTGTTCCCAAACTCGCTCGACGTGATCGAGCATGTGAAACAGTTCGGCCGCACGGTGGTTCTGTCCGACGGGGATGTCGTGTTCCAGCCGCACAAGATCGAGCGTTCAGGACTTCACGACGCGGTCGATGGCGAGGTGCTGATCTACATTCACAAAGAGCAGGAACTCGACGACATCGTGGCGCGGCTTCCGGCGGCGCACTACGTGATGGTCGATGACAAGGTGCGGATCCTGGCGGCGCTGAAAAAGGCCTGGGGACCGAAAGTGACGACCGTATTCCCGCGCCAGGGCCACTATGCGGCCGACGCGGCGGAAGTCGCAAAATATCCCGCGCCTGATATTACGATCGCGCGAATCGGCGACCTGCTCGATTACGATCTGGATACGCTTACACAGGCCGCGACCGCCGGTTCAGCGCAAGCCTGACGCCGGGCGGTGTCCGATGGCGTCGGCGTGGCCCAGCGCCTGGGGCAAAATCTGCCGCACGCGTTTCGCTTCGATTTCCAGCGCCGACAGCAGAGCTTCCATCGCTTCCGGCGCCGCGCGGCGATCTCCGATCGATTCAAGGTCGCCGCAGATTCCGGCAAGGCGGCTCGCGCCGATAAGCGCCGAAGAGCCTTTCATCCGATGCGCGGCGCGCGCGAGTTCGCTTAAGTCCGGCGCACGCGCCAGAGTACGTATCGCGATTATCCGCGCCGGCAACTCCGTGAAGAACATTCCCAGCAGGACCGGGATTACATCGTCAGTCGGGTCGGCGCTGATATCTTTCAAGTCTTCGATTACTTCATGATCGAGGCCGTCGTCACTAATCTGCATAACGTCATTCCGCATAACATCGCGATAGGCAGCACATTCCATGCCCGGATGAGAATGCGGCCTTTGCACGCCGCGCGTCCCGAATTCGGACCGTGGATTGCGATCGCGAATCGACCCGATCCCGCGTCGTTTCAGGAACGAGCAACGGCAATATAATGACACGGCTTGGTGCCGCAGAGTCTGATGCGATCGTGGTCTTTGCGGAGCGTCGGCAACTCCTGGCTTTTTACTTATGACAGCCACCTCGCGGCACGCCTGTTGCGTTCGTAAGTGGCGGCGCAGCTTTCTCATCCGGATCGCGCGCAAAGCGAGGCGCAAGTGAACAACCATCTCGAAGCCGTCCTCAGCGGCAAACGGTTCGCGCTGATCGGCTTCGACGCGGAAGAGAGTGGCACAATAGTGTCAGTTTTGGCCACGATGCGCGCATTCGGACAGTCGGTTACCGGGGGCGCTACAATTCCGGGCCTCAATCCTTTTGCGCGTTTTGACGGCTGCATCATCGAGGCTAGCGCGGGCGCGAACACCGCCGGCGCTCCCGAAGAAACCGTGGCGCAAATTCGCAAACCCGCGCTGCTGATCGGCAGTGGCGCGCAGATGATGAACCATGCGCTCGCGGTGGCCGACAACCGCCATGATTTCCTGGTGCGGCCGTATGAAGCCGAGGAGTTGCTGCTGCGCGCGTTCCGGATTGTGCGCAATGCCAGCAACGAACACGACCTGATGCGTCCGGCGCAGCGCGCGCCCGGACGGCGAGTGCTGGTTGCCGACGACGATCAGGCCGCGGCGATCCTGATTTCCACCGTGTTGCGCCACGCGGGTTTCACCTGCGAGTTCGCGCGCGACGGACACAGCGCCTTGAAGCTCGCGCGCGAATCGGTTCCCGATCTGCTGCTGCTCGACGTCGGACTACCGGAGATGGATGGATTCGCGGTGCTGAGCGCGGTGCGCAACGATCCGGCGATCTCCAAGCTGCCGACAATTATCGTCACCGGGCGCAACAATGAAGACGACATCGTAAAGGGATTCGCGCTCGGCGCCGACGATTACATCACCAAGCCCTTCATCTCGGGCGAGATGACCTCGCGGATCAATCGCGCCTTGCGCCGCGAAAGCCAGGCCGGCGACTGATCGCGGACTCCGCGTAATCCCAAGCCTCTCCCGAATGATTGCGGCGGCGGTTGTCACCGCGCGATGCGGTGTCCTACTGTTGCCGCGTGTTTCGACTCGAGGGAAAAACCGCAATCGTAACCGGCGCGGGCTCCGGAATCGGACGCGCAATCGCGATCACCTTTGCCGCGCAGGGCGCACGCGTATTCATCCTCGAGCGCGAACGCGGCGCCGCTGCGGCAGTAGCCGCGGAGATTGCCGCGGCGGGCGGCGCCGCGATAGCGATCGCATGCGACGTTACCAGCGCCGCCTCGGTCGCAGGAGCATTCGCGAACGTCGACCGTGACTCCGCGCGGCTCGATATACTGGTGAACAACGCCGGTATCGCTCATGTCGGCAATGTCGAAAATACCGCCGAGGCCGACCTCGATCGCGTTTACGCGGTCAACGTCAAAGGCGTTTACTTATGCGCGCAGGCGGCGGTCACGCGGATGCGCAAAGCCCACACCGGCGTGATCCTGAACCTCGCGTCGATCGCGTCGCTTATCGGTCTGACCGATCGCTTCGCCTACTCGATGAGCAAGGGCGCGGTGTTGACGATGACCCGCTCGATCGCGGTCGATTACATCGGCGACGGAATCCGATGCAACTGCGTGTGCCCCGCGCGCGTGCATACCCCGTTCGTCGATGGATTCCTCAAGTCCAGCTATCCCGGACGCGAGGCCGAGATGTTCGCGCAGCTTTCGGCCTATCAGCCGATCGGCAGGATGGGCACGCCCGAGGAAGTCGCGGCGCTCGCGCTCTACCTGTGCTCGGACGAAGCGTCGTTCATCACCGGGCAGGCGTATCCGATCGACGGCGGAGTGCTGGTGTTCTGAACCCGCGCACGGAGCCGAGGATGAAAGTGTACGGCCAGACCATCAATCTCAAACCCGGCGCCGAGATCGAGCGCCGCTACGTCGCGATGCATCGCGCGGCGTTTCCCGAGGTCGAGCGCGGACTTAAATCTATCGGGATCCGGCGGATGCTCATCTGGAAGCTTGGCCGCCAGCTTTTCATGATGATGGAAACCGACGACGGCTTCGATCCCGAGCGCGATTTCCCGCGCTACGAGCATAGTCATCCGCGGATCAAACAGTGGCAAGACACGATGGCCGCGATGCAGGAGGCCGTCGCCGACGCTCCCGCCGGGCAGTGGTGGGCGCGGATGGAACTGGTGTACGCGCTGGGCGACAGTCGCAAGTAGTCCGCGAGCTGCTACCCGCGCGGGACCACCACCGTGATCGGCTCGCGGCGGCGGCGAAACGTCGCGCGCATCAGGTCGTGATTCATGTTGCCGATAAATTCGAGCGGAATTTCCTTGGGACAGACCGCCTCGCATTCGCCGTGATTGGTGCAGCTTCCAAATAGCTCGCGCGACATCGCGGTCACCATGTTGAGCGTTCTCTGATCGCGCTGCGGCTGCCCCTGTGGCAACGAGTTCAGATGCGTCAGCTTCGCCGCCGTGAACAGCATCGCGGAAGCGTTCGGGCATGCGGCCACGCAGGCGCCGCAGCCGATGCACGCCGCGGCGTCGAACGCGGTGTCCGACGAGCTCTTGGGAACCAGAGTCGCGTTCGCCTCGGGCGCGCTGCCGGTCGAGGCGCTGATGAAACCGCCCGCCTGGATGATGCGATCGAACGGCGCACGATCGACGATCAAATCGCGCAGGATCGGAAACGCGCGCGCACGCCACGGCTCGAGCGCAACCGAATCGCCATCTTTGAAGAACCGCATCGAGAGCTGGCACACCGTCGTGCCGGGACGGCCGCCATGCGCTACGCCATTGACCAGGAAACCGCACGAGCCGCAAATCCCCTCGCGGCAATCGTGCTCGAAGGCGACCGGCGCCTCGCCGCGCGCGGTCAGATCTTCGTTCAGCACGTCGAGCATTTCGAGAAACGACATGTCCGGCGTGATGCCCGTGACCTGATAATCCTTAAACTGCCCTTCGGCGCTCGCGTTCGCCTGGCGCCAGATTTTGAGCTTGAGATTCATCGTAACTCCCGTTGCTTAACTCCGGTCGCGCTACTTGTAACTCCGTTGTGTGAGATGAACATGGTCGAAGGCCAGCGGTTCCTGATGCATGACGGGCGGCTGGCCGTCGCCTTTCCATTCCCACGCCGCACTGTACGAAAAATGCTCGTCGTCGCGCTTGGCTTCGCCGTCGGGAGTTTGACTCTCGATGCGGAAATGGCAGCCGCAGGATTCGGTCCGCGTCAGCGCGTCAGTACACATCAGTTCAGCCAGCTCGAAGAAGTCCGCGACCCGTCCCGCCACTTCCAGCGATTGGTTCAGCTCCTCGCCGGTGCCGACCACGCGCAGGTTCTGCCAGAATTCCTCGCGCAGCTTGCCAACCTCGGCCAGCGCGTGACGCAGGCTCGCGTCGGAGCGCGCCATCCCGCAGTCATCCCACAGCATCCGCCCGAGCTGCCGATGAAACGATGCGGCGCTGCGCTTGCCGCCAATCGAAAGCAACTTCGCGACTCGCTTGCCGACCTCGGACTTGGCCTGCGCGAACGCAGCATGAGAAGTATCGAGCTTTACCGGAGGATTCGACGCGAGGTAGTTGGGCACCGTAGCCGGGAGCACAAAGTAACCGTCGGCGAGGCCCTGCATCAGCGCACTTGCGCCGAGCCGGTTGGCGCCGTGGTCGGAGAAGTTGGCTTCGCCGCCGACGAACAACCCCTCGATGGTGGACATCAGATGGTAATCGACCCACAGGCCGCCCATCGTATAGTGCAACGCCGGATAGATGCGCATCGGCACGCGGTAGGCGTCCTCGCCGGTGATCTGTTCGTAGATCTCGAACAGGTTGCCGTATTTCTCGCGCACCTGATCGATGCCCATTCGCGCGATCGCGTCGCGAAAATCGAGATATACGCCCTGGCCTGACGGCCCGACGCCGCGCCCGTCGTCGCAAACTTCCTTTGCGTTGCGCGACGCGACATCGCGCGGCACCAGGTTGCCGAAGCTCGGGTAGCGCCGCTCCAGATAGTAGTCG
>Ga0307374_10015498_pt1 | contig 10242 bp, 15 predicted proteins | sample OX3MG_FD_202532 | JGI IMG/M metagenome (GOLD analysis project Ga0307374, IMG submission 202532) | Soil microbial communities from Risofladan, Vaasa, Finland - OX-3 | ecosystem: Environmental > Terrestrial > Soil > Coastal area > Acid sulfate soil | place: Finland: Risofladan, Vaasa | collected...
TAATGGGCATCGGTCTACCTATTTTGTGGCCCAGCTAGTTGAGGTTCATCGGAAACTTTCGCCACTTGAGCGGCAGGCTGAACCCGAACTTCTCGAAGATGACAGATTTGTAGATATTGAGTAAGTCCGCAGTCGTTACATTCAAATTCTTTCTCGCCTGAAAATCTCGTACTTAAAATCACAACAACCCCTGTAAAATCAGAGAAGCCAGAAAAGACAAAAATCTTTCAAAAAGTATGAGCACTTTTTCTTTGAGCACTTTCCCCGGCGCCGCGGCTATTAGTGTAAGTAGAAGGCAACTTTCGCTGGACTCCTCACCGACGCAGAGTGTCACGAAACGGCAGTAGCTCTCCGCGATTCATCGGAACTTGCTGACAACGTTCACAACTCTGCCGTCGGCGATCAGGCGCACTCGTGTGATTCGGGGAACGGCCCCGCAGCGACTCCTGCAATTCAATCTTCCGGCTCCCCGCCAACACAAGCCCGCCACACGAAGTCCGGCAAGAGCTTGCCTTGCCGCAGTCAACTTCCTCGCTTGGCTCTTTTCTTGATTCTTCCGCGTCGCGAGACGCTTCGCATCGACATGACCATGACGAATTGAAGCAGAAGGCTTATCGAGACCTGGCGAAGCTCGGAGATGGCAAGGACGATCCCGCGAGGAAATCCGACATTGCCCACGCATACGGTCTGCGGGTCGTCAACGGCAAGATCACTGTCCCTGACCTTCAAGTCGAATACGAAACCCCGGAAGGCGACCTCGCGCGCGTAAATATCGAGCTGGCCACGAAGCATTACCGGCCCCGCCAGATGGAAGCGAAAGCCCAGTCTGGATTCAGCCTATACGCATCCGCCCAGGACGTTGACCGATTACGGCGTGGCCCGCATACACTCCTGAACGACCTTTGTGACGTTCCCGAGGCAGCACTTGCCGGAGGGATTTTTCACTTCGCAGGCGCAGTTGCCGGCTTTCACTTCCGCTGTGATCCGGTCTGCGACCGTAGAGTGCCCGGTGTTGCCGATCTCGTCCTGAATGTCCTTTCGCGTGAAGCCAAAACAGTAGCAAACCGCAATCGGGTCCGCCGTCTCTTTAGCACCAACCCGCACCAGAAGGCCTTCGCGACGAAAGACCGGCGCTTGAGCGTCGAAGGGGAAATAGACCACATCGCAGTCACGCGCTTCGCAGAAGTAGTACTGACCGTTTGGCATGCCTAGCGGTAGCTGACGGACGAGACTCTTGACCGTGAGCACGTCCACTTGTTTGGAACGTGCCCCGTTCACCGGACAAGCCATGACCGCCGGCGCGATACCAGTCTTCGCATTTGCAGAACAACAGTCAGACATAAATGTCTCCTCGGCCCATCTCTCCGCAGAACTCTGAGCTACTTTCCACCAGACTTCGATTGTTCGATTCGAAAACCCGAATTGGCTTGGTTGAACGCAGTCACAATTTTCTCGGGCGTGGTCTTTTTTGAGTCGAATTGGACTTGTGCTTCGCCCGTTTTGTAATCCACCTTGGCTGTTGTCACACCCTCCAGCTTGAGCAGGCTTTTCTCCACCATTGCGGCACAGCCTCCGCAGGTCATGCCGCTAACCTTCAGCGCGCATTGAGTGACCTGTAGCTTCGCGGTTCCAGATTGTGCTGCCTTTGATGGCTCCTGGCTGAATACTGCCATGGGCACCAGGATTGCCAGCAAGCAGCCAAACAAGAGAATTTTCCTATTTCGCATCGTCGTCTCCTTCGAAGTTTCTACAGCATGTGCGGCAAATCTGATCCGCGCGTTGGATAGGCAAACAACATGTGTTGGAGATCGGCGGCGCGCATCCCCGATCGCATTGCCATCCCGAAGAGATTGATTACTTCTCCGGCCTCGCTGCCAAGCAAGTGAGCTCCCAGGATTCGATCCGTGCCTTCCTCGACGAGCACCTTGAACCCGGAATACTTTTCCCCAACCCGGCGCGATGAATACCAGCCGGAAGTCATCTCTTTCTTGACCTTGAATCTCAGAGCTTGCTTGCGTGCCTCGCTTTCACTGAATCCCACAGAAGCCAGGGGCGGAATCGTAAAGACCACTGTCGGAATGCCCAGATAATTCGGCTTTTGGTGATTCCCCTTCAACAAGTTCGCCGCTACGATGATGCCGTCGTAGCTTGCCACGGGAGTGAGGGGCGGGCCTCCGCTTGCAGCAGCGTCGCCCGCTGCATAAACGGATGGGTTCGACACGCTCTGCAGGAATTCATTCACTGTCACGCCCCGCTTGTTCCTCTCCACTCCTGCGCCACCCAAATTCAGGTCGTCAATTTCAGGTACGCGACCTGCAGCATGAACAACCATGTCTGCCTCAAATGTGCGCTTCTGACCAGAAGCAGAGGCCCGAACAATCAGTTGGCCGGAGCTTTTCTCAACGCCTACAACTTCGGTCCCGAGCTGAACGTCAACGCCAAGCTCGCGAGTGCTCTTCACGATTTGATCGACCAAGTCAGGGTCAAAGAGCGGGAGGGGACGCGCGCTGCTATGCACGATGGTGACTTGTGCTCCGGCACGCACAGCCACATGCGCAAATTCAAACGCGATATACCCGCCTCCGACAAACAAAATCCGTTTGGGAAGCTCATCCAGTTCCAAGAACTGGTCGCTCGTCGTAAGGTACTCGGTTCCGGGAATCTTCAAGTCTGCCGGTTTTTGCCCTGCTGCGATGACGACATAGCGCCCATCCAACACATCGTCATTCACTTGAACTGAGGATGGGCCAACGAATCGAGCGCGGCCATGGAATGCCACAATTCCGGCTTTTGCAAATCCCTCTTCCCGGTTTTTGGGAACCGGCTCGGTGAAAGACCGCTTGAAGCGCATCAACTCCTGCCAATCAATTTGAAGCTTCTCGGCTTGAATTCCTTTGCCCTTCATTCGGCGCGCCCGGTCAACGGCTTCCGCAGCGCCGACAAGAACCTTTTTCGGATCGCATCCCCGGAGCGCGCACGTGCCGCCGAACGGCCTCGAATCGACAATCGCCACCTGCCACCCCGCAGAGCGGCACCGCGACGCCACGGCCGATGCCGCAGACCCGGTTCCTATGGCGACTAGGTCAAATTTTCTGGTCATGCCAAACGCCTTATTCTTGCGCAGGACTGGAAAGCGCTGCCTTGTACCCCGTATCCTTCACTACTGCGATCAGCTTACTGGTATCGGTTTGCGACGGGTTGAATTGCACTGTTGCCGAGCCAGCCGGGTACCGCACTTCGGCCTTCACAACGCCCGGCGTTTCGAGCAGCTTTCGCTGAATCACTCCAGAGCAAACTGGGCAATCCATGCCGGTGATCTTCAACTCCGCTGTTTGGAGTGTTGCCGATGAGATTGGCGATGCCGCAGCAGCAGGATTGCCGATCAATTTGACGCCGTAGGATGGGAAAAAAGCCAGAGCAGCAACCGCGAGCGTCGCCAGCCAGAGCAGAGGCTTCGCCATACGGCGAGTCCCACTTCTCGGCGGGCACGTCTCGCCGGCGCACGCCTCGGTTGCTTTCCTCTTACGGTAAACGAAATAAAATCCACCAGCCAATAAGATCGCACTCGCTGCAAGAAAGTAGGGTCGCAGAGGAGCGAACGTTGCTACAAGTGCTGCACCAAGTCCGGCACCACCCAGAAGCAACGGACCCAGGCAACAGAGCGAGGCCAAGAACGCAGCTAGGGTTGAGCCAATTGCCAAAGATCTTTCCTTCATCGGGTTTCTCCTGAGCAGCTTACTGCGACAGATTGACGCGAACATTTAAGCAAACAAAGCGCTTCAACTCTCAATTGGCGCTCTCCGGCTTCCGCTTGTTTGTTTCTTTCAAGAGCGGGCAACGAGCGGATCGCTTGGCCATCTCTCTATTGCAACTGCGCAGAGCCAAACGCAGCTCGTGCTCCAACTTCTGAAGGTCCGCGAGTTTCTTGCGCATATCGGCAAGCTTTTGCTCCAAGCGGCGGCGCACTGGCGCACAAGGCTGCAAACGGTTCTGCCGCAATTCCAAGAGGTCGCGGACCTCGCTAAGCGTGAACCCTAAGTTTTGCACGCGCCGGATGAAGCCCAGTCTCTCCACATCACTTTCGCCGTATCGACGGAAACCACCCTGCGTTCGCGGCGGTCGCGGGAGCAGTGCATGGCGTTCGTAGAACCGAATTGTGTCCACACTGAGGCCAATCTTTTTCGCCACGGCGCCAATTTGCATAACCTCGGCTCCTCTCTAGTAAGCTACACCCTGGAGTATAGTCCAGAGTCAAGTCCTTTCTTGCCGATTGCTCTTTCGCAGCCTGCCCGCACACTCTTCGCCGCCTTTGCGGAGTTGGCCATTCGACAAATCCGCCGTTGCGTTTCGGGATTACCGTGAGAGCTTCGTCCAGACCTTGGGTAGTGCCACGCATCGACACCGTGCCTTTCAAGGTGTGGTCAAGCCCCTCGACGCTGCGGTCTGTTGAACCTCCCCAGTGAAATAATGCTTGACCCCGTACCACAGTCCTGGGTTTAGACTGCATCCAGAAAGCGAGTACGGACATGAAGTCCCTCACAGTCGGTCATCTCGCCAAGCAAGCCGGGGTCAATCTCGAGACCGTTCGCTACTACGAGCGCCGCGAACTGCTTCCCGAACCGATGCGGAAGGAATCGGGATATCGAATCTACGGCGCGGATGACCTACACCGGCTGCGTTTCATTCGCCAAGCAAAGGCTCTCGGTTTTTCGCTGAACGAGATCGCAACAATCCTTCGGATGCGCGACAAGGGCAAATGCCCTTGCGGTGAAGTGACAAAGATCGGCGAAAAGCATCTCCGCGATTTAGGGCAGCAGATCGAGCGGCTGCGCATGTTCTATGCGGACCTTTCTCGCGCCGTCAAGAACTGGAAGCGCTTGGGTGGGCAGAGGGTTTCTGCCGATGCCATTTGCGTTCTGATCGAGCGAACCATGGATGGCATACGCAAGAAGGAGTGAAGTGAGAACGGGATTCAAACGCGGCACAGTGTCGGCAGCAGCCGTCGCATTTGGTTTCCTTTCCCGGCCCTGTTGAGTGCTCCCGCTTCTAGCGGGGCTTCTCGGTCTGGGAAGCACATCCTTGGCGGTTGCTTTAACCCGCTACCGGTGGGTATTCGTCTTCTTGGCAGTAGTATGGCTGGCGATCGGCCTCAAATTAAATGTGTTGCAAAAGGCCAGCCGAATCTCGCGCGTTCTTTATTGGTCCGCTGCTGTGTTCACGGCCATCACGATTATCCATTGGGGATGGTGGCGGCTCTGACAGTGTCCCAGCAAAACAACTTCTTGACTCCGTACGCGGGTCCGGGGTCTAGGCTTGGTCTGAAAGGAGGACAAAGATGGCTCTCAAACAAGGAGAAATTTATCGCTGTCCCGACGCTCAGTGCGGATGCGAAATCACCGTGACTCACAGCGCAAACCCAGACTGTCGAGGAAATCAGAATCCGCGCTGCTGCTGCGGAAAAGAAATGGTGAAGAAGTAGCAGTTCAGGGCAGGGGCACAAAATGGCCTCCGCCCTGCTCAATTATTGGAAAAAGGCGGCTCAGTAATCGAATCAGACTGATATGAGAATTTCGAAGAGAATCGGGAGTGCCACGGAGCAGCAAGTCGAGTACCTCGTCCGCGTTCTTTCGGCAGTGACTTTTCTAATTTTCTTCCAAGCGTATATGATCGCGCCCCTGATTCCGAGGCTTGCGTCGGTTTTTCACGTTTCGGCGCAGACGGTAGCGATTGCGATTCCTGTGTACATGATCCCGTACGGGGCCGCGACGTTGTTCTACGGGGTTCTGTCGGATCGCGTGGGGCGTCGCCCAATTATTCTCGGCTCGCTTGCGCTTTTCGCACTCCTCACGGACCTCACTGCTGTTTCGCACTCTGTTGACGGACTGATCTTTTGGCGTCTGCTCACAGGTATCGGCGCGAGCGGAGTTGTGCCAATCGGCCTTGCCCTTGTAGGCGATTTATTCCCATACGAAAAGCGGGGTCGTCCGCTCGCTTGGCTGTTTGGAGCGATGGCGGGAGGCATGGCCTTCGGCTCCAGCTTTGGCGTTCTTCTGGAGCCGATCATCGGCTGGCGAGGTCTTTTCCTAGGAGTAGGCATGCTGGGTCTGGCTTGCCTCGCTCTGCTTATGCGGCGCACTGAGTTGTTCGTGGGAAGACCGTCTGTGGCCCGCACCAGAGCGTCCGACGTGTTCAGAACTTACCGCAGATTACTGGCCGGATGGCGCGGAGCGCGGACTTACATTTATGTGTTTGGGAATGCGATCTTCCACTCGGGTGTTTACACATGGCTTGGGTTGTATTTTGTTCGGCGTTATCAGTTGGGAGACATCGGCATCGGACTGGCGCTCCTGGGTTATGGCGTCCCAGGATTCATTCTAGGACCTGTAATTGGAAGAGCGGCGGATCGCTGGGGCCGCAGATGGCTGATTCCGGCTGGGCTGGGGATTGCCGCGATTGCGGGTGTGGCAGCCATACCGCTCTATCGCTCCGAGAAAAGCTCGAACATAAAAGCGCAGCAGCCTGCAGTTGCAGGGATTCTTTTGTAAATCTGGAGCGTAGGACTTCATGCGCAGAGAAGTCAAAAATCTAATGAGCATTTGCAGAGCAGCTCTCGGTGTGGTGCTGATCGCATACGCCGGTGTCGCGCAAGCAAACGAACACGGCCCCGTATTCGGGCTGGCAACACCGACAAACGTGAAAGGCGGATGGAGTCTGGATATCGGCACGATGGACAGAATCGGCTCGCAGAGCAGTGGAGTTATGACTCGCGCCATGCTGACTTATGGCATCACGGAAGACTTGCAAATTTCGGTTTCCGGTCCCGCTGTTTTCAGCGCGACCCCGCTTCAGCCCGCGCGCGTCACGGCCATGATGCCTGCCAATGGCGATTTCGAAGCGCTTGGCGCGTGGCGATTCCTGCGCCGCGATAACGGCGTTGGTTCGCGACTGGAAACTACAGCGTACTTTGGTTTGATCGTTCCGGGCTTTCAGACGCCTCCCGGCATGCTGGGTCAGTTGCATAAAGCACCGGGAGCCATCGGAATGATTGCTACCGGCTACGCATCGCGAAAGAACTACTTTTGGGTAGGAATCGGCGGCACGCACTTCGCCGAGTCTCAAGTCGACCGAAAACCCGGACTGCTTTCCTATAGCGTGGTCTGGGGATATCGCCCGAAGCCACTGCGAAGGGACTATCCGCACTGGGATGGAAGATTTTTTATCGAGATGAACGGCGAGGATTCGGGGCATGTCCTGCATAACGGCACGTCGGTGTCTGGAACCAGTGACCAGCAGGTTTTTCTCGGACCCACAACTCTCTGGCTCTACAAAAAATATGGTATCGAAGGCGGCGTTCAGTTTCCGGTTTATCAAAACACTGGGCCGGTCTTTCAGCGCGAGCGGCTCCGTGCGGCAGTGGATTTTAGCTATTTCTTCTAATTCTGAGTTTTCGCGGGAGGTAAGACATGAAACGCAATTGGTTGCTTATTCTGGCGGCGATGTTGCTGACGGCTGTGCCGCTTCGGGCAGAATTTCGCGAGATTAACATCACCACATTCGGGATGGATTGAGCAATCTGTGCGCACGCCGTGAGCGTGTCCATTAAGAAAATTCCCGGAGTGGAGTCCGTGAACGTTAGTCTGAAGCACGGCTTGGTTAGCATCACGCTGAAGCCTGGAAACACAGTCACTTTGACGCAGGTGCGCAAAGCCATCAAAGACGATGCGTTTGCGCCCAAAGAGGCGCGAGTAGTTGGCGTGGGAGAACTCGCCGCTGCGGACGGAAGACTTCGATTTAAGGTCGCCGGAACCAACGAAGTCTTCCCGGTCGAATCTACCCCTCATGCCTTATGGCGAAAGCAGACTGGAAAGTCGTTACTCGTCAACGGCATTATTTCAGATCCGACGAATCGCAGCGATACGGGAATCCTGCAAATCACAGGCACTTCAGAAGCGGGTGCTACAAATGGAAAGGAATGAGTTATGACTTTGCAGATGCCGACAAAAGCGGCTGAGGAGAAGCGCAAGAGCGCGTTGCTCAGTTACCTTTCGCTCTTTACGTCGCTGGGCACACTACTTTGCTGCGCTCTGCCATCCCTTCTCGTCCTTTTCGGCCTCGGAGCGACGGTGGCCTCGTTTCTGACAAGCGTGCCGTGGCTGGTAAGCCTTTCCCGGCACAAAACGTGGACATTTGCCATCGCGGGAGCGCTAATCGCGAGCGACTTCGCGTACATCTACGCGTTTGCGCCACGGCTTAGAATGCAAGACGAGGCATGTTCCATTGAAGATGGTCCCACCGCGTGCGACAGGGCGACACGATTGAGCCGCATTACCCTATGGGTCGCAGCCGCAATCTACGCGATAGGCTTCTTCACGGCTTATCTGCTCGGCCCGATCTTGGCCCACACCGGGTGATTTGTCTCACGGTCACATCCGCTAAATTCTCTGCGGTGGCAGATCTACAAATAGGAGCGTATAATCCATTTGTTCTAATGATGGGGTCTGGTGCAGCTCGTGTGAAGTTGATGGCGGTGATTTTTACAGCCGCCATGTTCTATGCTTCTCTCTGCTCCACAGCGTGCGCCGCTGGTTTTTGCCCGATGCTCGGCAGTGACGCGGATGCAGACCAGTGCCATCACCAAGCTTCTAGCCATCCCGGCTCGCATCATGGTATGCCTGAGCACTCGAACTGTTCCGCACATGGGCATCCGACCAGTTTCGTAAATACAGCAGGGCCTACTCAATTTCAGTTTGCAATTACCGCCTATATCGGCGCGGGTATTTTCACTGCTCAGTTGCCAGGCTCGATAATTCCTAGGTCACACGCTCTCTGGGGAGCCGACTTAGCCCCTCCAACTATTCCGAAGAATCCTTTGTACCAGCAGATCTCGGTTCTTCGGATTTAGTCCTCCGCTCTAACGGTTCTTCGGGGAACGCGCACGCGTTTCACGCGCGTTAGTACTGCTTCTTGCCTTTCTCGAAGAGCATCGAAAACCTCTTTAACGTCGACTCGGTACACACAACTGTGGCAGCGCAGGTTTGACTGCGTTGAACGAAGCGAATCGCCCAGGCGATTCCAGACAGGAGAAAACAATGAAGGGATTCATTTCGGGTGTCATCGCTACCGTGGTTTTCGCACTCCTCGTGGCGTTCTTGGTGGGCATCACGGGACATATCACCATGCGCGCGGATATTCTGCCCACCTCCTTGGAAAAAAGTATGGCGATGCGCGTGATGGATGCGAACGTCGAACGGAATGCGCCGAAAATTGCGAATCCAGTTCAGCCTACGGACCAGACCCTTGTCGCAGGCGCATCAATCTATCTCAAGCGTTGTGCGGCTTGCCACGGTGATCCGAGCCAGCCGGAATCGCCGCTCGCGGACATGCTCTATCCCCCACCGCCACAATTCGTCAGCGATGCCCCGGACATGGAAGAGAACGAAAATTACTACATCATTCTGCATGGTGTGCGCTGGACAGGCATGCCAGGCTGGAAAAACGTGCTGAAGGATCAGGAAATCTGGCAGGTTGTCACGTTCCTCTCGCACATGAACAACCTCCCACCTGCGGCCAAATCGGTCTTTGGTCCGTCTGGTAGCGCACCCGTCACTGCGCCAACAAAACCCATGAAGATGCCAAAGATGTAACGAACGGTGTTGTTGCGGGTTTTTGATGCCAGTGCCGCGTGAGACAGGCGACGGTCAGACTAACAAAAGAAAAGCCGAAATAATTTCAGGAGGAGTTATGGATCGAACACGTCGGAATTTTCTGCAGAGCGCGGCGCTATTGGGAGCAGGCGTCATAACCACGCGCGGCGTCACGGAGGCTCAAGAGCAATCGGGGCAAGAAAAGATGCAGATGCCGCCGGGCATGAAGATGGATCACGCCAAGATGCAGGCGGATAAAGAACCACCGCATCACATGTCCCCCGAAGGAGCAGGCTTTCTTCCCGTTGTGACACCCGATTTGCCCGACTTGCCGTTTGAGATGGACAACGGTGTGAAGGTTTTCCATCTCATCGCCGAGCCGGTGAAGCAGGAAATCATTCCCGGCAAGGTCGCCAATCTCTGGGGCTACAACGGCAGCGCACCCGGCCCAACCATTCAGATCAATCAGGGCGACCGCGTCCGCATCCTCGTGGACAACCATCTGCCCGAGCCGACTTCCATGCACTGGCACGGCTTTGAAATTCCTTTTGACATGGATGGCGCGCCGGGTCTCTCGCAGGACCCGATTCCGCCCGGC
>Ga0307374_10015502_pt1 | contig 10240 bp, 6 predicted proteins | sample OX3MG_FD_202532 | JGI IMG/M metagenome (GOLD analysis project Ga0307374, IMG submission 202532) | Soil microbial communities from Risofladan, Vaasa, Finland - OX-3 | ecosystem: Environmental > Terrestrial > Soil > Coastal area > Acid sulfate soil | place: Finland: Risofladan, Vaasa | collected...
CGAAAGGGCCTGCTCGCGAAAATCGCACATTCGTTTCGTCGCCTCTGCATTCAAGTACCCGTGCGGCAATAATGGGTAGGTTTCGCGCTCGTGCCTTACAAAGCGCTTGACATCTCTTCGGTATTCTCTCAGAAGCGTTTGAGTTTCGTATTCCGGATGGCCCTGGACATAAACGAACAGACTCCTTGGCGTCTGCTTCGCGAATAAACCGACGCCAGCTTCCTTTGATTTCGTCAGGACAACATAGCCGCAGGCAACCAGGTCGTTTTCTCGAAGCTCATTCCAGCGCGAGTGCGGGATTCGAATCACGTCAGGCACGTCCATCGTAATCGCATGCGGCGACACTTGTTTTTCGTCAAAGACGCCGAAGCGCTTCTCATCGAGCAGGTATCGCTCAATGCCGTTGCTGTGCAGAACGCTCGCATGCGCTGCCAAACACGACAAGATCGTCGAGGCGGTGTTTTGTTCCGCCCAGTCCAACACTTCGACTAACGTTTGCCAATACGCCTCCTGCCGCAAATCGGGCTGTCGGGGTTCAGTTCCCGTAATGATCACAGCGTCGAAACGATTATTCAGCAGATCACGAATGTCCGAGTACCGGCCGTGCATGTGCTGCCGGGCCTGCGCGCTTCGGCAAATTTCAGGCAGCGAACAGAGTTGAATGCGCACCGGGACGTCGCCAGCGGCCGCGGCAAGCAGCTCACAGAATTGAAACTCGGTGTCTGCCAGGGCCGCGTCCGGCATGTTGTTAATCAGAGCTATCTCGATGCAGTCGCCCCCGTTGTAATTGTGATCGCGTGGCTCAAGCGCCTGCCAACGCTGCTCCTTTGTCCAGCGTGCCGGAGTTTGCCCTCCTTTCAGCATTAATGGCACGAGACATCTCCCGTGTTGCTGTTTCCTGAAGACGTGTTCGCACAGAACTTCGGTGTCATGCGGCCGCCTTCTCGAGCGCCTGGCCAAGATCGGCCAGAAGGTCATCAATGTGCTCGATGCCCACGCTCAACCGAATCATTTCGGGCGTCACGCCCACTTTTTGTTGCTCGTCGGGAGACAGTTGCCGGTGTGTCGTCGATGCAGGATGACATGCCAGCGATTTGGCGTCGCCCATATTGACCATTCGCTTAAATAACCGAAGAGCGTTGAAACACTTCGTGCCGGCCTCGAATCCGCCTTTCGCTCCAAATGTCAGAAGCGAGCAACGCCGCGAACCCAAATACCGCTGCGCCATTGCGTAAAGCGGGCTGTCCGGAAATCCCGCGTAATTCACCCATTCCACCATCTTGTGGGCGCGCAGGTACTCGGCAACCTTTCGAGCGTTCTCTACGTGGCGCTCCATACGCAACGGCAGCGTCTCGACGCCTTGCAGCAGCAGGAATCCGTTGAAGGGCGACAACGTAGATCCCGTGTTTCGCTGAGCAACGGTTCGGCACCGCGCGACGTAAGCAGCGGCTCCATAATGCTCGGTGTAAACAACGCCGTGATAGGCAGGCTCGGGCTCCGTCAGCATGTAGAATTTCTTCGCGTATTTGCGCCACGGAAATTTCCCGCCATCCACGATCATTCCGCCTAGCGTAGTGCCGTGCCCGCCCATGAATTTCGTCATCGAATGCACCACGACGTCGGCGCCGTGCTCGATCGGCCTCAGCAAGATCGGAGTCGCTATCGTGTTATCGACGATCAAAGGGACGCCATGTTTATGTGCCACTCGCGCCAATCCTTCGATGTCCGCGACGTTTCCCGCGGGATTCCCAACGCTCTCGCAAAAGACGGCTCGAGTATTCTCGTCGATCATTTTTTCGACCGCATCGGGATGCTCGCTTTCCGCGAATCGGCCGGCGATGCCCTGTTTCGGCAGGATGTGCGCGAGCAACGTATACGTGGCGCCATAAAGCTGCGGAAGGGAAACAATGTTGTTTCCCATCTCGGCGATATTCACAAACGCATAATGCAGAGCTGCCATGCCGGAGCTGACGCTCAGCGCATCAACGCCTCCTTCCAGCGCGGCCACGCGTTTTTCGAGCACGGTGTTCGTGGGGTTCCCGATTCGCGTGTAGATGTTCCCCTGCACCTCGAGATTAAATAACGCGGCTCCGTGCTCCGCGCTATCGAACTCGAACGCGATGGTCTGGTAGATCGGCACTGCGACGGCCTTCGTCGCAGGGTCGCCTTCATAGCCTCCGTGAATTGCGATGGTTTCTGCTTTCACGCGCTCACATCCTCTTGCTGTCAGACGCCGGATTCCGTTTTCTCCAAAATTACCCGCGTTCCTTCTGCCACCGGAACAGCCGCCACATTGCGAGCCGAAACGCGTACGCGCTCTCGCGAGATGGATTTCATCATCGTTCGGGTCAGGCACCGTGCAGCGAATCCTGCACCGAACGCAAATCGCATCACCGGACCGAAGCTGTTGGCGGAAGCAATTCCCACGAAGTAAAGGCCCGGCATCGACGACTCGAACGTCGACCTGAGCACGGGTGTGCCATTGACCGTCTTCAATCCTTTACGAATATCCGCGCTCAGGAATGCCAATCGTTCTAGATCGACTCGATAACCAGTGGCCGCAATGATGTGCTCGGTCAGGATCTCCCGCTCGGTGCCATCCGCAGCGCGAAGAGTTAAACGCACTTTGCCGTGCTCGATTTCGGCACGCTCGGGCGTGTATCCAAGTAACAGAGGCACTCGACCAATTACTTTGTCTTTCGCGAACCAGCCACCGGAAGGGCCCAGATGGTTTTCAACTGTTTTTAGACGGAGTCGCTCGGGCAAATAGTGGAACGCCCCGGGTGCATTTGCAAAGAAGCGCGATCGCAGGCCGGGGCCAAGCCCGGATTTTGGATGCCGCATTCGCTCCCACAAAGAACGCGGCTTCCCCATCGACTTTGCGTGGAACGTCAAAGAAGCGCGGCGCGCGACAAGTGTCACATCAGCGCCGGACTCCTTCAGCAATCCGGCCAAATCGATAGCCGAGGATCCTGCGCCAATCACCACAACGCCGCGTCCCTTGAACCGTTCAAGGTCGTGATGATGGAAGCTATGCGATAGAAATTCGGCGGCCAAATGCGATAAGTTGGCGGGAACATGCTCAAAGTGGGTGATCCCAACGGCGAGTACCACGCGTTTCGCCGTAACAATTTCTCCGTCGTCAAGCCGCAGAATAAATCCGGCACCCATACGTTCCACACGGACGACCATGCTCTCTTTTAGTTCCGGCGCGTACCGCTCTTTGAAGGCCACGCCGTAAGCAGCGAGAGTGTCAAGGCGCACGGGAATGCCGGCGTCGGAGTATTCAATCTGTCGTTCGGCGCAAAAGTCCTTCAGTGTAAAACCACGATCCGGATCGTAGATGTTCGATGCGAATCCGTCAGACTTGAGCATCATGCCTTTCGGCATATGTGCCAGCCAGCTGTCCATGGGCCGGCCAAAAATGCGGAATGGAATCCCGCGGCGCCGAAAATGCGCCGCGATGGAAAGCCCGTACGGGCCCGCGCCGACGATCGCAATCTCTAACATAGCATTTAGATATCGGGTCCCGGTAGCTTTGGTGTTCTGAGCCTATACCGTTGACACAGCTCGTCACCCGAGGTCACAAGTTCTGTGGCAATTGTGTAGCCAAGGTGTCCACTCGTAACTCATTTATCAGGAATGACATGCACAGCCAAGATCCGAGGAACCGGAAAATCCGTTATCATTGTTAGCCAATTGTTTTTACATGACGAGCCGGGTTCCCCGGCGATCTCCGGCCATCGATCCTTTCCCGAAAGATTAACGTTCTCCCAGCTTTGGGAGGAATTTTCGAGTGACTGGGGTTTCGCGGTTGCTCGTGTCGACGATTGCTGGCGTGCACCGAGCTCGCCATTTATGCCGCAGCAGCCTCCGGTTCCAAAACTACTCATTAATTTCTGATTCCACGCGATCGTTCTTCTACGGAGGCGACCAACGACAGCGGCCCTGCTAAAATGCGGCCGCTTATCTTGCTCCAGCGAGCTTTATCGCTTCTTGAGCAGGCACACGCCCGACCACGGGAAATTTCCGGGCGCGCCTTTGGGTTCTGGCAGCAAAGAAAGCAATTCAACGGGCGCGCGGTTGAACTCCGCCGCGGTCTTCAAGAATCCCTGAACGTCCTTCGGCTCCCAGCCGTGCGGCACAAAAAAATGTGGCCCTTCTGACGGCCCGAATTTAAACGCCGCACCGGCCTCGCTGAGTTGCTTGCCTGTCGTGCGCTGCATCAATTTGAGTTGTCCGGGCGAGGCAAGATCGACAATCCAACTCTGGAAGTGCGCACCAGCAGCGAGATCTTTGGCGAGGGAGGCGACCTCCTCCGCACTGAAATAGAGTAGAAGACCTTCGCTCAGGACGACGATCTTGGTCGCTCGAAGATCCATCTCTGCCAATAGCGTGCGACGTGCCCGAACGTCTGATAGATCCAGGCTGATTCGCTCGAGCTGGCACTTGGGTTTCTCGCTCGCGAGAATTTCTTCTTTGTACGAAAGGATTTCCGGCAAGTCCACCTCAACCCACTGAAGCCTTTCAGGGAACTGCATTCGATACGGCCGGGCATCGAGACCTGCGGCGAGGTTCACCACCAAATCTGTCCCCTCTTGAATTTCGCGGGCGAGAAACTTGTCAAACAGAAACGTGCGCGCTGCCCACGCCCATTCGTGCTTGTTGCCCTCGAGCAGCGTGTTAGCGATCTCAAAACCGCGCTCACCCGCCAAACGCTCGGCGTAGGGATCGCGGAACAATGCGTCGGATCGTTGCGTTTCCCGCGCTCGAAAATAGGCCACCCACCGCGCGGTGTCGGAAATACTGCGGACAGGGGGAGTCGGCTCATTCATTTTTTGGTAGCCTGATTCTCGTGAAAAAACATTATGACCCAGGCGAGAATTGCGTGTCAGAAAAATTCAATTGAGGGACCAAGAAAGCTGTCTCTGTACGGCTGACCGAGAACGGGCTAGAAACAAATTTTTACACAATGAGCATGTCCTTTTCATTCCGGAGGCTCCTCCAGGGCATGGAAGGGTCGCTTGGGAACGTAAGTGATTCTTTTTCAGTTGAGTAGAGAAGATCTCGTCTCCTCATTGCTCCCGAGATATGGCCGACAGATTGCGTGTGTTCCATCTCGTCCCGTATTGCACATGCAGGCGTGTGCTCTGCGGGTCATAACCCATATCCGGAGGCCTAATCCAGGTGAGACCAACTGTTCTGGTTGCCACGACGTGTCGCTGGGTCTCGACTGCTCGCCTGGCTATGGCAATGGCAAATGCTGGGTGCACTGTCGAAGCCGTTTGTCCCCCTCGCCACCCTCTCAGCAAGACGAGCGCTGTGCACCGAACGCATACGTACAGTACCGTAACGCCGTTGGCCTCATTCGCCGATGCCATCGCTGCCGCAAAGCCGGATTTCATTGTTCCCTGTGACGATCTTGCAGCCAGGCACCTGCAAGACCTATATCATCGCGAACGGAGCCAAGGGGAATCGCCAGCGCCGATTTGCGCGCTGATCGAGCGTTCGATCGGCTCCCCTGAAAGTTTCCCGATCGTGTTTGCGCGAACTGCCTTCATGGAACTTGCAGAGCAAGAAGGCATCCGTGTTCCGGAAACTGCGGTTATCAGGAACATCGATGACCTCGGGAAATGCATAGCCCAAATTGGCTTCCCGCTGGTCCTCAAGGCGGATGGCACTTCCGGAGGCGAAGGTGTCAGAGTCGTTCGCACAATTGAAGAGGCCGAACGCGCGTTCCAGGCGCTGCAAGCCCCTTCACTCTTGTGTTTGGCGCGGGAGGCCAAGCGGGCGCTAATAGACCAGGACAAGACGTTTGTTTGGGCGTCATTGCTTCGTCGTCGATCCGTCGTGAACGCGCAGGCATTTGTGACTGGGCGCGACGCAACCAGTGCAATTGCTTGCTGGAAGGGCACTGTCCTCGCCAGCCTTCATTTTGAGGTCCTGAGCAAGCAGTATGCGGCTGGTCCCGCCTCTGTTGTCCGCTTGATCGAGGACGCTGGAATGTCGACTGCCGCCGAAAAGATAGCCCGCCGGCTCAATCTTTCCGGGCTGCACGGACTGGATTTCATGCTGGAGGCAAGCACCGGAAACGCATACCTCATTGAAATCAATCCCCGAGCGACTCAAGTGGGACATCTCGCCCTTGGGCCCGGGCGCGATCTTCCCGCAGCTTTGTACGCAGCTGCTTCGGGGAATTCTGTCCAAGAAGCGCCGGCGGTCACAGAGAACGATAGGATCGCTCTCTTCCCACACGAGTGTATGAAGAATCCAGCGAGCGCGTTTCTGCGGTCCGGTTATCACGATGTTCCTTGGGAAGAACCCGAGTTGGTTCGTCTTTGCGTTCAGGCACGCCGGAAGCAGGACGCTTGGTATCCTCAACAAAAGTGGATTCAAGCTTTTTCGGCGGATCGTCTTCCTCGCCCATGACCGTTCCGCCAAAAGATCGCGCCTCACGGGACGGGTCACAAGGCAAAGTAAATTCTAATATCCGTAGCGGGCCGGCTTCTGGCCAATCTAGCGGACGCACAATGGGAGTTCGGGCCTCAGAGCCCTGTGACCTTCGTATCGATACGTTCGTGAGTTTAGCCGAGCTACTCGGCACGGGCGCCATAAGCTTACGCCCGCACTGCCACACAAGTATTGCACCAGCAAATCGTATCCCGAGAGCTTCGGCAGTTTTTTCTGGGCATGTCCTGAAGCATCGTGTTGTCCAGGGTCAAATGAGCAACAACGCGAAGAAGCCCCTTCGCATAATGAAATTTGGCGGGACGTCACTGGGTGATGCTTCATGCATCGCCAAAGCCGTTGAGATCGTCCGCACCGCTTCACAGGTGAGCAACGTCGTCGTGGTTGTTTCCGCGATGAGCGGCGTGACGAACAAACTGATTGAGGCAGCCCTCCAGTCGGAGGCAGGGGATCGCAAGACTGCGGCGGCCATTTTCGAGGAGCTGCGCAAGCGACACGATGCGGCGGCTCGGGCATTGATCCATTCGACTGCGGAGTGGTACCGCGTCGGCCGCAAAATGGACGAGCTGTTTCAAATAGGCGAACGCCTATGCCGCGCAACGTCCCTGCGACGCGAGTTGTCGCTGCGAGCGCGTGATGCGGTATCGGGTCTCGGCGAGCGCCTTTCTGCTCCGCTGGTTGCGGCCGCACTTGCGGAACGTGGAGTGCCTGGTAGGCCGATCGAGGCCACGGAACTCGTCGTGACCGACTCAAACCATGGAGCTGCGGAGCCGCGGATGCATATGACGCGCGAGCGCTGCGAAGCGTACCTGTATCCACTCTTGAGGCAGGGCATCGTCCCTGTGGTGACAGGCTTCATCGGTGCCAACGAAGAAAGCGTGCTCACAACCCTGGGGCGGGGCGGTTCCGATTACTCAGCGACAATTCTGGGTGCAGCTCTCGACGCCGACGAAGTCATCATCTGGAAAGATGTCGACGGCGTATTGACGGCTGATCCGCGCATCGTGCCCGGCGCGCGTACGATTCCCGAAATTTCATATCGTCAGGCGGCCGAACTCGCCTACTTTGGATCCAAGGTACTGCATCCGAAGACGCTTCGCGCTGTGGTGCAGCCCGGCATCCCGGTCTGGATTCGTAACACCTTCGCGCCTGACCGGCCCGGAACGAAGATCACGCCGTCAGGCCCCTCGAATGGCGGAGGAGTGGCGGGACTCACTGCGATTAACGACGTCGCATTGATCTCATTGGGAGGGCCGGGAATTGCGAGCGCGTCGGATGTTTTGGGCCGCACATTTGTGGCAACCACGGCTGTTCGAGCGGACGTGCTGCCGATTTCTCAGTTCTCATCGCAAAACTCTATCAGCTTCGCCGTTTCCTCCGCAGTCGCCGAGCGCACAATCGAGGCGCTACGTCGCGAGTTTGCGCAGGAACTGGCGCACAAAAACGTGGAACACATTACGGCCGGCCCGGCCGTCGCGATAGTCACAGTGGTCGGCCAAAAGCTGCGGGGCAGGTCCGGAATTGTCGGGCGCGTGTTCGATGCGCTGGCCCGGGAGAAAGTGAACATCGTCGCGATCGCGCAAAGTCCGTCGGAGTGCAACGTCTCCTTCGTGGTGGCTCAAAGAGACGTAAACGCCGCACTGGTGACTATTCACGGGGAATTCCAATTAGGCCTACCGGATTTGCGAGCGCTTCCCGTGGCAAGCGATTGAGTGTGATCGACAAACCCGATACACCTGTTCGCGCGGGCAAGAATCGTTCGAAGCGGGGCCGATATTGAAAACGAATCCTACGATAGATACCGATTCGCGCTCTCGACATTCACACCAGAACAGCCGTACTTCGTCGAGAATGCCAGCGGACAAACGTAAATTTCACATCGAAGTTGGCATCCTCGGCGCGACGGGAACCGTGGGCCAGCAATTTGCCGCATTGCTCGCGAACCATCCGTGGTTCCGCGTGACGTGGCTCGCGGCGAGCGACCGTTCCGCGGGCAAGCGTTACGGTGAATTGCCCTGGCGCCTTCCGACGCCGTGCTCAACAGAGACGGCACGGCTTTCGGTAGAAGGACTGAAACCCGGCGTCGGCCCAAGGCTCGTATTTTCGGCGCTCGATGCTTCGGTCGCGGGCGACGCGGAGGAGGAGTTCGCGGCAGCGGGGCACTGGGTCATCAGCAACGCGAGAAACCATCGCATGGATCCACTAGTCCCCCTGCTCGTACCGGAAATCAACCCTGAGCATCTTGGACTCATCCCGCACCAGCAGAAATCCAAAGGATGGACCGGTGCCATCGCAACAAATCCGAATTGCTCGACTGTCTTTCTTGCGATGGCGCTTGCCGCGCTTCGCCAATTTCGTCCTCGACGCGTTCTGGTGACGACGCTACAGGCACTCTCGGGCGCAGGGTATCCCGGCCTTGCTTCGCTTGATGCAATCGCTAACGTGATTCCGTTCATCAGCGGAGAAGAAGAGAAGATCGAAACTGAAACCAGAACAATTCTGGGGCGGTTTGTGAAAGATTTCGTCGAACCATCGTCGGTCGTCATTAGCGCGCAGACGACTCGCGTGCCTGTGATTCACGGACACACAGAAACAGTCTCGGTCGAACTCGAAGAAACCGTGTCGCATGATGACATTCTGGCCGCCTTCCGTGAATTTTCCGGTGAACCTCAGAGATTAAAACTTCCTAGCGCGCCCGCGCAGCCGGTTGTCTATCTCGAAGGCGCTGATCGGCCGCAGCCACGATTAGACGTCGAAAAGTTCGGGGGAATGGCAACGCAGGTGGGGCGGCTTCGTGCTTGCCCCGTACTCGGGCACAAGTTCATATTGCTCGGTCACAATACCATTCGAGGCGCCGCCGGCGCCGCGCTGCTGAACGCCGAGCTTATGTCGGCGCTCAGCGTAATCGCGTGAAGTTCCCGCGCGGCAGTTTCAATCACAGGAAGACCGAGGTCGCTTTCATTGAGTAATGATTTGATTTCATCGGGAACGCAAGAGCGCAGGATCCGCAACGAGAATACTGAACCTGTGCCGGATTCGCCCCGGAACTTCAATTTCTATTTCGCGGCCTATCTTTGCGCTGTTGCTCTGATTTTCTTGCGAACGCTGAGCAATTTATTTGCGTTCGCAGTTCATCACGACTACGGCTCGCACATCCCGCTTATACCATTTGTGAGCGCGTATTTGATTTTTCTCCGAAGGAAGGCAATTTTCTCGAACCTTCAGCATTCGTTCAAAACTGGCGGTGGTCTGCTTTTCTTAGGCATCATCTCTTTCTGGTTATCTCAGGGAAATCGTTTTGCACTGAACGAAAATGAGGCCCTGGCTTGGGCCACGAGCTCGATCGTTCTCATCTGCATCGCGGGATTCGTCATGTGCTACGGTTTAAGGGCCTCGCGACAAGCGGTCTTCCCGCTTTTGTTCCTCTTTCTCATGGTTCCCATCCCAACCGTCGTTCTCGAGAAAGCGATTTTCCTTCTTCGCGAGGGTTCGACCTCTGTAACCATGGGGATATTTCATATGCTGAACGTCCCAGCGGAGCAAAATGGATTCCTAATCAGCGTGCCCGGCGTCACCATAGAAATCGCTAAGGAATGCAGCGGAATTCGTTCAACATTGGCGCTGTTGATCACTTGCTTGTTGGCGCCTTACTTGTTCCTGCGATCGAACTTGCGCCGAATTGCGTTCCTGTCGCTCGTGGTGCCAATGGCGGTCGTGAAGAATGGTATTCGAATCGCCACCTTGACTTTGCTTAGCATTTACGTTGACCCGG
>Ga0307374_10015503_pt1 | contig 10240 bp, 8 predicted proteins | sample OX3MG_FD_202532 | JGI IMG/M metagenome (GOLD analysis project Ga0307374, IMG submission 202532) | Soil microbial communities from Risofladan, Vaasa, Finland - OX-3 | ecosystem: Environmental > Terrestrial > Soil > Coastal area > Acid sulfate soil | place: Finland: Risofladan, Vaasa | collected...
GTCGCCCGGCCGGACCAACTGGACCTGATTGCCGGTTTCCACCACTTGCCCGAACATTTCGTGCCCGATGACCAGGTCTTTCTGGCCCGGAGGGGCGTCAGCCCGTCCGCCGGACGCTTCTTCACGGTCCGTCCCGCAGATGCCCACCCGCAAGACCCGCAGCTTGATTTCATCCGGAGCGGTCAGTTGGGGTTCAGGCCGGTCAATAATATGCACTTCCTGGGTTCCTGGAATAATCGCGATCGCCTTCATTTTGAGTATGCCTCCCTTCGGTTTATTAAGGCCTTATAGCTTACCAAGATGAAGGTTGTTTCGATGAAGTTTTTGCCGCGCCCGTCATTGCAAGTGCCGTCCGTCGATTTTTTGGTGTTTGTTGTTTATTATAGAGATAATAGTTATGGGAGTATGGAGCTCCCCTGGGGAGATGCTGGCGTGTCAGTGGCAAGCGAATTGCTCTGCAATTTGTGTGGCGGGAGTGACGGCTTAACGCCACCTATAACTTATAGATAGCTCAGTGGATTCGCTTTCAGCATCTCCACGACGGGGTGTAAAAAAGTGCCACTTGTCTATAATTACTATGCACAACTCGTTAACTTGGTCATGATGTAACTGGAACCATCGGGCTATTGCGCCCTTTGTAGCTGTGAGTTTAGAGTTCTCTTAAATGAAACATTCCGGTTCACTATATAGTGTAGAGGACGAGCTCTTCCCTGAACCTTCCAGGAAAGAAGGCTCGGGGTGGTGGAAGTGGGCCTTGGCCATTATCCTGGGCACCCTCTTTGTCTACCGGTCTACGCGCCCGGTCATGCGGCTGAGCGCTGATCCTCCACCGTCCTTTTATGACTACAACCGCGCCTGGGACCGGCAGGAGCGCCAACAGGAAAAGCGCGTGGCGCAAGCTTACTGGCAAGTGGCCGTCCGGCAGATCCAGACGTACTATTCCCCGAACCGGCCGCTTCCGCTGGATCCGCCTCCCCAGTTTCAGATCGCCGAGGCGGCCCGGAGCCTGGAGGCGGACATGGTTGCCAGCCGGGTCCATTATTGGTACCGGCTCCGGGACGTCTGGAATCAGAGCGAAACCTGGAATGTTTCCTATGGCTGGAATACCGATTGGGTTACCAGCATGCTGAATGCGCTCCCTCAGTACGTTCCGAATGAGGTTGCGAACTTTTTCCAGAGCATTGTTGACCTGTGCAACAACATTGCGCAGAGGATGTCCCTCTCCTGAGCGCGATTGCGCGGTCCCATCAACGGCCTTCTCCCTATCCAATTGAATTCACAGTGCGGACAAGGCGTGGATCTGCCGCCGGAACCGCCTCTGGCCCGGGGTGGAGAGGGTATCCCGTGCTACAAAATGGGGACTGTCCGCCGCGTGCCGGGACCCTCCTTCGCCCCAAAACTGTACCCGAGGCTCGAAAGGCCCGGAATTGAATGATAGGCTTTAAGGAAACCCTAAAGGGTGAATGGTCATCTCAAAGGGGAGGAAAAAACAAAACCGGATGCCTGCCATGAAAAAAACACGCTTTTTGATGATGGGGGGATTGTTGGCCGTTCTGTTGTGTGCGGCAATTCCCGTTTTTGCGAAGAACACCACCGATACGAAGAACAAGATGGACAACGTCTACGACATCGGTCACCGGCGTGTTGCCCATCGCAGCATCATTTCCGAGCAAAAGGAGATTGCGATCGGCAAGAAGTACTCTGAGCAGATCGACCGCTCCTCCAAGCTTGTTAAGGATCCTGTGATCACCGAATATGTGAACCGGGTGGCTCAGAACATTGCGGAAAATTCCGATGCCAAGGTTCCCATCACGGTCAAGGTGATCGACTCGCCGGAAATCAACGCCTTTACCCTCCCGGGCGGATTTATCTACGTCAATACCGGCCTGCTCCATGCAGCGGGCAGTGAGGCTCAGCTTGCCGGTGTGCTCGCTCATGAAACCGCCCACGTCGCCTGCCGCCATTGGGCGTCCGATATGACCAAGCAGACTTTGCTTCAGTTCGCCATGATTCCATTGATGATCACGCCCCTGTCCTATCCCGTCTACCTTGGCATTACAGAAGGCATGAATTTCGGCATTCCGCTGGCGTTTCTCAAGTTCAGCCGGAATGACGAGCAGCAGGCCGATTTCCTTGGCCTGCAGTACATGTGGAAGGCCGGGTATGATCCCAACGCTTATCTGGCGATGTTCTCCAAGATCATTACGGAACAGCGGAGCAATCCGGGCAGCGTTCCCAGCGTTTTCATGGATCACCCGCCTACCCAGGACCGCATCATCGCAGCCGAAAAAGAGATTAAAGATATCCTCCCCAAGCGGAAGGAATACCTGGTGTCCACTTCCGAATTCCAGACCGTCCAGGACCGCTTGAACACGCTGCTTGCCAGCATGAAAAAGACGGACCACTCGAGCAACAAGCCGACCCTTCTCAAGCGCGAGCCCAAGTCCGGACAGCCGGCGAATCCGGGCAGCGGCCAGAGCACGGGTAATGACAAACCTCCGGTGCTGCGCCGGCGCAACTAACATCTCCCTGCCGAAACACAATCTGAGGAACTCCCCGGGCTGCCGCGAAGTCGTGGGGAATGAAGGACTGCGTCGGTCCCAGGCATGGCTCAGGAAAAAACGCCCGCCTTAAGAGTCTGTGTGAAAACACACATTACGTGTCATTCCGAGGAGCCGAAGAGCCTGCCCTGAGCCCGTTCGCCCTCCGCTTGCGAACGGCCCTGAGCAAAGCGAAGGGGCTCAGGATAAACTCCGCCGAAGGGCGACGAGGAATCTCGTAAGTGACGTGCTTTCAGTGCGAGATTCCTCGCGCTGCTCGGAATGATACGGCGGGGAACGGTTTTCACACAGACTCTTTAGCCCCAGGAAACGAAGAGATCACAAGCCTTCAGCCGAGAGCCCTGCAGGAAAGCCGGCAGGTTTCCGGCTCACATTCGGTCCGTTAGAGTGAGGGGATGCCGGGAGGGAAGTGGCCGGGCCGGCGAAGCCTCTTGTTCTTTTCAGGCCTGGGTGCAAAGGCGTCGATGCCATTCGGGGAGACCTCCACACGGATACCCCGTCTGGCTGGCCGCCCGGAGGAACCGCGCAACCTCAGTTTTGCTCGTGGTAAGTGATGACGGACCGGACTTCAAACTCTCGAGTGCCCTGGGGTGTCTTGACTGTTACCTCATCGCCCACTTTTTTACCCATCAGGCTGCGGCCGATCGGAGAAGTGGTGGAGATCCAGCCTTTGCTGACGTCGGATTCCTCACTGGTGACCAGCTTGTAGTTGATCTCGGTATCGCGGTCAACATCGTACAGAACAACTCTTGAGCCGAAGGCGATGCGGTCCTTAGGGATATTGTTGACGTTGACCATGGAGAGGTCTGCGATGCGCTTCTTGAGCTGAGCGAGCCGGGCGCCCACATAGTCCTGCCGCTGTTTCGCCATGATGTATTCGGCGTTTTCGCTCAGGTCACCATGCGCGCGTGCCCGCTTCAATTCCTCGGGCAACTCATGATTCAATTCGTGTTCCAGCGCCCGAATCTCCTGCTGCAACTTTTCAACAATGGGTGATGGCATGTGTTTTGTATCCTACGCTCCGCCGCTTATTGCCCATTATAAAGAAAAACAGGTGCCCAACGCAACAGAAACCACAAAGGGTGTCCTCACCCGCCTGCCGTCAGGCGAATTGGTTTAAAGTACAGAAATATAAGCCTTTGCTAAATATTCTTCACCGCGACATGCGGCCTTCCTGCGTTGACTTCATAGGGGTCGTATGCTAGCTTCAAGAAAGCACTTAGTTCTTTTGAGGACCTTACTTCATGGCTTTTGACAAAGCCAAGGCACTGAAGGAAGCACAGAACTATGTTTCGCAGGGCAAAACTGCGAGAGCCATCAAGTATTATCAACGGATTGTAGAGAACGATCCCGGCGATCTTACCCTGCTCAATGTTATTGGGGACCTTTACGCCCAGGACAACAACCTTCCGGAGGCTCTGAAGTATTTTTACAGACTGGCGGATGCTTATACAAAAGAAGGTTACAACGTCAAGGCGATCGCCATTTATAAGAAGATTTCGAAGCTTGACCGGGACTCTGTGGAGCCATCGCTCAGGCTGGCCGAACTTAACGCCGCCCAGGGCCTTGCCCGTGAGGCCCGCGAGCAATACAAGCTTGCCTTCGGGTTTTTCGAAAGGACCAGCCAGAGAGACAAGGCTCTGGGGATTCTTCGCAAGCTCTGCCAACTGGAGCCCCAGAGTCCCGTCCTGCGCTTGAAGCTTGCGCAATTTGCTGAGGGCGCCGGGGAAATCCGGGAGGCCGCGGATGCTTATCTTGAGACGGTTGCGCTGGCTCAACAGCATGGGGATACTCCCCTTGCTGAGAGCGCCTTGAACAAGGCTGCGGAACTGGCTCCCGAAAATCCTGAGGTGCATCTTTACCGGGCCCGGCAAGCCCTTGCCAACCAGAATCCGCAGGAAGTTCAAGCCATTCTGGGCGCTGTTCCCGAACTTCAGAACAATTCCCATGCGCAGCGCCTGTTGCTGGAATCCTACCTGGTTGCCCATAACCTGGAAGCAGCACAAGGGCTGTTGCTGGAGGTGTTTCAATCAAATCCGTCGGACTTTTCACTGGTTGCGGCCTTCGCGGAGCAGTGTATTGAAAAACAGCAATATGATGCGGCGCTTGAAGCCCTGAGGGCAGCAGCCCCGGAACTGATGGAACGCCGTGAAACAGCTCCGCTGATGGAAACGCTTCGCAAACTCTGGAATGCTGCTCCCGAACGGATCGACACGCTTGATTTTGCCTACCAGGTGGCGGAGAAGACAGCGGACGAGGCTACGATTCCGGAGGTTCTGGAGGCCCTGGGCAATGCGCACGTCCAATCCGGGCAGTTCGAGAAGGCGGAGCAGGCTTATGCCCGGCTGGTGGCGCGCGAGCCTGAAAATGAAACCTATAAAGACCTGCTGAGGCAGGTCCTTGAAAAACAGGGCAAGGAATACGTGCCGCTCGGCCAGATTCCCTTCATCAGCTCCGATATGGGCCTTGAGGCGGGAACAGAACCCGCGCGTGAGGGCGCCACCGGCGGTTCCGGGATCGATTTCCAGCAGGCGGCCATCGTGAAGGGGGCGGTCACGAACAGTGATCTCTATATCCGGGACGGCCTGACCGAAAGGGCCGTGGAGGAGCTTGAAAAGGTTCTGAGGATCTATCCTGACCAGGTGGACATTCAGAAGCGGATACTGGAAGCCTGCCGGGAAACGCTCCCCGGGCGTGCGGTCCAGGCGGCCGAGGCGCTGGCCCGGGTCCATGCGGGCCAGGGGGAAGGCAGCGAGGCCAAACGATATCATGAGGAGGCGCAGGCACTGGCTGAGGCTGCTGCCCATGCCGCAGGTGCCACGCAACCCGGCGAGGTAGGCGAAACGCCGCCCCCGATGGCAGAGATTGATCTTTCGCAACCGGGCGCCGGCGCGGGAGCTCCGGAAGACGAAGTACAGCTTCCTCCCCCGCAGGAAATTCCTTTGCAGTTTGAGACTTCGCGGGGGGCTGAGGATTCCGCCGGCCCCGGTGCCGCGCCGCAGGAACCGCGGGAGTCCGCTTCATCCGGCCCGGCGCAACAGTCCCAGGTAGCCCGTGTAGCGCCGCCTTTCAATTACGAGGAGAGCAGGGAAGAGGTCGAGTTTTATCTTCGTCACGGCTTTCACGATGAGGCGGCCAAAGCTGTCTCCGAACTTGAAAGGAATTATCCCGGGGAAAGCCGGGTAGCTGAATTCCGCCAGCGGGTTGACGAATCGAGCCGCCAATCACATCCGCCCGAAAGATTCCAGCCTGCGCCTGGGACGGTCGCGGAAGAAACGGGACGGGAGCTTCCGACTTCATTCTCCGGGACCACCGAAGCCGGCAGCCTGGCGGACAGCACCCGGCTGCCGGCGGAGTCTGGAACTGCCCGCGGCCGCCCCGGCGCCGTTGAAAACCTGGCAGGCGAACTCGCTTCGAGCCTGAACGACCTTGATGATCTGTCAACCGCCGCAGCCGCCTCGGCTTCCCCTCCATATCCCGCTCTCCCACCGGCTACAGACGCATCGGCTGAGCTGGGTTCTCTGCTCGACGAGTTGAATGACAACGAAGGGCCCACAGATCAGACAGCGGGTGACGACGAGACGCATTATAATCTTGGAGTGGCGTTTCGAGAGATGGGGCTGCTCGATGAAGCCATTGGAGAATTCCAGAAGGTGGTCAAGAGCGGGGGGGCCAGCCACCTGGGACCAAATTTCCTTCAGGGCTGCACCCTGCTTGCCGCCTGCTTTATGGATAAAGGGATGCCGCTTATTGCCGCCAAGTGGTACGCGCGCGCCCTGGATGCGCCCGGCCTGGACCCGGAGGGGAAACTGGCCGTCTATTATGATCTGGGCATCGCCTTTGAAAAGGCCGGAGACACCACGGCCGCGCTGGAAAAATTTACCGAGGTCTACAGCCAGAATATCGATTATCGGGACGTCGCAGAAAAAATTCGCCTTCTCCGGCAGAGCACCCGCTGAGCGGCCTGAAGGGATCGTTGTGACAATTCAAGCGAAACCCATGGCCGGAAAGTATTCCGCTGAAGCCCCTTCGCAAGAGCCGCTCATGAATCGTTGGTTAGCCATTCTGTATGTCGTGATCTGCTTTGAGATGGGGGTCTTCCTCTTCCTGTTTCCGTGGATTCCGCTTTGGAGCGAGAACTTTTTCATGGTGCACTACCCCTGGGTCGCTTCCTTCGCCCAGAATTATTATCTGCGGGGCGGGATCTCGGGTTTGGGACTGATTGACGTTTTCCTTGCCTTGCACGAGGTCTGGCGTCTGCGCCGGTCGATTGGCTGGGCCCACTAGTGCGCTGTCCCACGTCATTATTTACGACACAACTGTCATTCCTCGGGCCGACGATATTTGTCGGCCCGAGGAATCTGCTTTTGCGTCGCCGAAAAGCAGATTCCTCGCGGAGTTTACCCCGGGCAGGGCGAGATTCCTCGCGTTGCTCGGAATGACACGCCGCTCGCGCTCGGAATGACGGAGAGCGGAACGAAGTGTAAAGAATTAAATGGGACGGTACACTAGTATTCCACGTGCCGGGCTTTGACCCGCATCCTTCAGCCATGCCGTTTCAGCTTCATCTTTGCTATATCACCGACCGGCTCGGGCTGGCTCCCGCGCCGCTCGCTCCGCGCCTCCTGGCTGCCGTGCGGGCGGGCGTAGACCTGATCCAACTGCGGGAGAAAGACCTGGAGGGCCGCGAGCTGGCCGGACTGGCCGGCGCCGCCGTGGAGGCTTCACGCGGGTCAGAAACGCGGATTGTTATCAATGACCGGCTGGACGTTGCGATGGCCGTTGGAGCGCAGGGAGTCCACCTGGGCGGCCAGTCGGCGCCGCTGGAGGCTGTCCGCCGCCAGGTTACGAAGGATTTTCTGGTGGGTGTTTCCTGCCATTCGCTTGAGGATGCGCTCAGGGCGGAGGCGGGCGGCGCGGATTATATCCTGCTGGGCCCGGTTTTTGACACTCCTTCCAAGCGGCGTTACGGGCCACCCCTTGGGCTCGACAAATTGTCGGAAGTGTCGAAGCGGATTACAATTCCTGTCCTGGCGCTGGGTGGAATCACGGTTGAAAGAGTCAGAACGTGTCTTGAAGCCGGCGCGACGGGCATCGCGGCAATCCGGTTGTTTCAGGATTGCCCTTCGCTCGAAGACCGGATCGCTGAGTTGCGCGCGCAGTTCCTTTGACCCCTACAGCATTGAAGAGTTTGCCCGAAAGGGCCGGCCGTCGCAGGTCTGCGCCCATGCCGAAACGCTTCGTTCACCCTGATGTATTCGAAGCTTTTTTCGACAAATGCCAGAATTTCCGGCACGGCTTTTTCAGCAGCCCGTTTCGGCGCGGACCCGCAACTCCGCGCGGGCGACGTCGCGCTTGACGAAGGCCAGGATGCCCACGATCAGCAGGATGCCCGCCGCCACATAAACCAGCGCGGCCAGCGAAATGGCCAGGCTCAGGCTGGATTTTTCCGCGATAATGCCAATCATCACGGGCGCCAGCCCTCCGCCCGCCAGCCATCCCACCATGTTCATAAAGCCTGCGGCGGTTCCCCGTGCCTCCGGCGAGATGACGTCAAAGAGTGAGGCAAAGATGTTGGAGTCGTAAAACCCTTTAAACAGCCCCCAGGCGGTCAGCGCGAACAGGACCCACACGACCGACCGGGTCTGTCCGCACAGAACCACAAAGGGCGCTCCGCAAAGCACCGCGACCGCCTGCACCATCATCCGGCCGCCGGCCATCCGTTTGCGCAGCAGGTCGGCAACCCAGCCGCCCAGCGGCGACCCCACCATGCTGGCCAGTTGCACGAAGATTGTGGCCGACAGTCCGGCCATGGCCAGGCTCATGTGGAACTTGTCATAGAGGAATTTCGGCATCCAGGAGAGCAGGACCAGCGCCACAAAGTTGGCGCACATGAAAGCGCCCATCAGCGTCAGGACGGTGGGCGTGCCCCAGACAATCTTGAGAAACTCGCGCAGGGGCAAGCGGCTGCGGAGGTGCGCCTCGGCGCCGGCCCCCAGGTCTTCCAGATCGGCCGCGCCGCGTTGCGGCTCGCGCAGCAGGCGAACCAGAATGAATCCCAGCAGGATCCCGAGGCTCCCAAAGCACACGAACGACCAACGCCAGCCGTAGTGCTCCCCGATCAGGCCGGCAAAGAAGCCCCCGGCAATGGTGCCCAGGTAGACGCTGGTCTGGTGCGTTCCCATCGCCCGCGAGCGCGTGGCCTTGCCGTGATAGTCGCTGATCATTGACATGGAAGCCGGGAAGTAAAAGGTTTCGCCCAAACCCTCGGCCGCCATAAAGGAAAACAACTGGCGAAAAGTTCCCGCCAGCGAGGTGGCGACCGCGATGGTGCTCCAGACCCAAAGCCCGCCCAGGATGGCGGTCTTGCGCCGGATGCGGTCGACGATATTGCCCGCAAAAGGCGCGGCCAGCCCGTACACCCAGGCGAAGGCGGAGCCCAGCAGGCCCAGTTGCACCGGCGACAGGTGCATCTCCTTTTGAAGAAGGGGAAACAGTGAGAAGACGGCTTCGCGGTCGGCATAATTGAAAAACGAGATGCACCAGAGCATCCCGACCACGTGCCACTTATATTGGCGAAGGTTCAAGAAAAGATTTCCTCGGCCGCCGGCGTCGGCTGCCATCGCGGTGGAGCGGCCCCGTCAAACGCCCGCGCCCGGCCCCTTCGCTTCAGGATTGAACAGCCCGCTTCGTTGAAATTCAGACCCGCGGCGTAACTTCTGTAATCCGGCTAATAGAGCGGCTGGGCTTTGGGTCCGCCGCGGAGTTTCCCCAGCGGCTCCAGAAACTGGCGGGCGCCGGCCGCCATCAGCCGCAACTCCGTGCTGGCCTGGAAGAAAAGAAATCCCTGCTCCATGTATTTCTCGACCTGCGCAGGGCTGCCCACCGGCGCGCCCACAATCTTGTTGTGCTTTTGCGCCGCCTCCACAATTTCCGCCACTGCTTCCTGCACCCGCGGATGGTCCTGCTGGCCGCGATACCCCATCGAGAATGACAAATCACTGGTGCCGATAAAGAGAACATCCAGGCCTTCCGTCGAGGCGATGGCATCGATGTTCTCGACCGCCCGGGTCTCTTCGATGTTGGCAATCACCATCACATTTTTGTCGACGAAGTCGTAATAGCCTTCGGGCGCGGGCCACCGGAACGTGGCCAGGCCGGCGCCGGAACCTCGGCCGCCGAGCGGCGGGTACTTGCAGGCCGCCACGGCCTGGCGCGCCAGTTCGGGCGTGCTGGTGAACGGGAAAATCACGCCCAGCACCCCTGAATCGAGCACCCTCTTCGCCATCCACAGTTCGTTAACCGGAACACGGGCGAAGGGCACTGCCTTCAGCCCCCGGGTTGCCAGCACCATGTTGCGTAGCGTCTCGAGCGTGGTCGGGCTGTGCTCCATCTCGATCCACAGGAAATCGAAGCCCATGTTGGCCCCCTGCGCGGCCACCTCCACGCTGGGAACCGTGACCGTAAATCCGACCACGGGTTTCCCTTCGCGAAGAGATTTTCGGACCGGGTTTTCCCACGACGCTTCTAATTCGAAATCTGACATGTTGGGAGCATCCTTCGCAGCCATGAACTCACTTCCTGATCAGCCACACTTCCGCCACCTGGCTTCCGCGCCCGTTGTGGCCCAGCCCCGCCGGGCGGCTCCAGGTCAGGGTCAGCTCGCCGCTCGCGGTGGC
>Ga0307374_10015504_pt1 | contig 10237 bp, 4 predicted proteins | sample OX3MG_FD_202532 | JGI IMG/M metagenome (GOLD analysis project Ga0307374, IMG submission 202532) | Soil microbial communities from Risofladan, Vaasa, Finland - OX-3 | ecosystem: Environmental > Terrestrial > Soil > Coastal area > Acid sulfate soil | place: Finland: Risofladan, Vaasa | collected...
CGATCAGATCACCGGATCGTTCGCGCAGGCGGTCGTCTGGCCCGCACCGGCCGCGCCCGCGTCGCCGGCGCCTCCCTCGAAACCGGCCACGGGCAGCGGGAAGCCGCCGGCCCCGCCCGCGGCCGGCGCGACGTCGCCGCCGGCGGCCATCCGCTACACGGAGTTCAGCACGGTCTTTCCATCGGCCGTCGGCGATCCGCGGCTGCTGCCGATGCTCGACGCCGCCCAGGTGACCATCAACGTCCACGAGCCCTCGGAACCGTGGTTCCTGGCGCTGCTGACCAACGGCCTGCCGGTGCTGCTGCTGATCTTCGTCCTGGTCTGGATGGGCCGCCAGGCGGCGAAGAGTCAGGCCGGCATGTTCGGCTTCGGCCGGGCCCGTGCCCGGGCCGCCAGCCCGGACCAGCCGAAGATCTCGTTCGCGGATGTCGCCGGCGCGGACGAGGCCAAGCAGGATCTCCAGGAGGTGGTCGATTTCCTCCGGCACCCGCAGAAATACCACGACATCGGCGCGCGGATTCCGCGCGGCATCCTCCTCGTCGGGGCCCCCGGCACCGGCAAGACGCTGATGGCCCGCGCCGTCGCCGGCGAAGCGGGCGTGCCCTTCTTTCACATCAGCGGATCCGAATTCGTCGAGATGTTCGTCGGCGTCGGCGCCAGCCGGGTGCGCGATCTGTTCACCCAGGCCAAGGCGGCCTCGCCCTCCATCGTCTTCATCGACGAAATGGACGCCGTCGGGCGCCGCCGCGGCGCCGGCCTGGGCAACACGAACGACGAGCGGGAGCAGACGCTGAACCAGCTGCTCGTCGAGATGGACGGCTTCGACGAGCGCCACGAGGTCATCGTCCTGGCCGCCACGAACCGGCCCGACGTCCTGGACCCCGCCCTGCTCCGGCCCGGGCGCTTCGATCGCCACGTGACGATTCCGCTGCCGGACCGCAATGGGCGCGAGGGCATCCTCCGGATCCATACGCGGCACCTGCACCTGGCCCCGGACGTCGACCTCAAGGTCCTGTCGCGGACGACGACCGGGCTGAGCGGGGCCGATCTGGCGAACCTGTGCAACGAAGCGGCGCTCGTCGCGGCCCGGCGGGGGCATTCGGAAGTCACGATGCACGACTTCGAGGAGGCCTGGGACAAGATTCTGCTCGGGGGCGAACGCCCGGCGCTCGCCGATCCGCGCGACCGCCGGATCGTCGCGTACCACGAAGGCGGCCACGCGCTCGTGGCCTGGCTGACGCCCGCGGCCGATCCGGTTCACAAGGTGAGCATCATCCCGCACGGCCAGGCGCTCGGCGTGACCGAACAGCTGCCGGGCGAGGACCGGGCCAACTACAGCCGCTCGGTCCTCCTGGCCCGCGTGGACGTCATGCTGGGCGGCCGGGTCGCCGAAGAAACCGCCATCGGCGACATCACGACCGGCGCCGAGAACGATCTGGCGCGGGCGACGCAGCTGGTCCGGCGGATGGTGACCCGCTGGGGCATGGGGGACCTGGGGCCGGTCGTCTTCGACGCGGACGAAGAGCAGCCGTTCCTCGGCTACCGCCTGGCCCAGCACAAGGACTACAGCGAAGCGACCGCCGCGCGGATCGATCAGGCGGTGGAGCGGATCCTGAGCGAGCGCCAGAAGATCGTGCGGCGGCTGCTGACCGACAGCCGGCCTCGACTCGACCAGCTGGCGGCGGCACTTCTGCACGACGAGACGGTGGACCAGGAGGCGCTGACGCGCCTGCTCGGGCCTCGCGCCCAGCCGGAGACGGAAGCGACCTGACCTCCCCGGTCCAGGCCGAGGGGCCGGGCCGCCCTGCTCCGTACACGACGACGCCGGGCGCCCCGGGGCGCCCGGCGTGGATACATGCGCGGCCGGAGGGGCCGCCGCAGCGGCGCCCTCCGGGTGGCGGGTCAGAACTCGAACCGGACGCCGATCTGCAGCGTGATCGGGTCCAGCGGCTGGATCACCTGGTTGTAGCGCGATCCGTTGAAGATGTTGAAGTTCGTGATCGAGGCGCTGTTCAGCACGTTGAACACGTCCAGCATCCCCGTGAGCCGGTGCCCGGCGAAGTTGAACCCCTTGTCGACGCGGAGGTTCAGCAGCGGGACCGTGTCGGACCGGTTCTGGTCGAAGTTCGTCATCCAGAAGCTCTGGCTCCCGGAATTCGGCAGACTGACCGTGATCCGGCGGGCGTACTCCCAGCCGCTCTGCACCTGGAGGTTGGCGCCGAGGCCGATGTCGTACGGGAGCTCGTAGCGGCTGGACAGGTGGAACTGCCAGGCCGACGTCACCTGCCGGTTGGGGACCGTCGGGAAGGCGTTCAGGTAGAACCCGGTCGCGATCGGATCCGACTGGGTCAGCGGGCTCGTGCTCGAGGTGTTGGCCCGCAGGTCGTCGCGCCGCGTCCAGTCGACGCTGCTGTCGAGGAACAGCCCCTTCCGGAAGCGCTTGTTGAAGGCGAACTCGATCGTGTCGTAGTTGTAGGCGCCGTTGTTGACGCTGGACGGCATCGTGGCGATCGCGTTGTTCACGACCCCCTTCAGCGAGCCCGGGACGTCGAACACGTTGAACGCCTGCCGGCCGGTCACCCCCTGATCGATGCTGCTCAGCGTCACGATCTCGGTCACCGGCACCGTGAACTGGCCCAGCCACGACGCGTTGTAGGTGGCGAACTGGTCGCGGCTCATCTTCCGCACGTACGCCACGCGGAACGACGACTCACCCCAGAACTGCCGCTGGACCGACAGGTCGAACTCGTCCGTGAACGGCAGCTTGATGTTGGGATCCAGCGTCGTGCTGGAGCCGCCGCCGGAGGCCACCAGCGTCCCGATCTCCTGCGGCCCGTCATACAGACGGTTGCCGTTGAGGTCGTTGAATTTGAACTGCTGCCAGTTCGCGCCGCCCGGATCGACCGCCGAGAAGCTGTCGGCATAGTTGAAGTAGTAGCGGCCGTAGAACGCCTTGATGGCCGTCTTGCCGTCGCCCATCGGATCGTAGCTGACGCCGATGCGCGGCGCCACGGCGTTGCGGATCAGCAGCGTCTTCTGCGGGAAGGTCTGCTTCTGGAAGAAGTCGGTCAGGATCGGGTCCCGCTTGCCCTCCGTGTAGTACGGCGCCTGCCGGTCGTACCGCACGCCGGCCGTGACGGTCATCTTGCTGTTGACCGACCACCGGTCCTGGCCATAGAGCGCGAGCCGCTTGTTGTCGTCGCCCGGAATCGTCCAGGTCGAGCCGAGGGTGGACGGCGTACCGAGGTCGGTCAGCCGGATCTCGTCCGTCACGCCGTTGGAGTCGAGGTAGAGGATCGGGCCCGACGTGCCGCTGCTCGCGAAGTTCGACATGTCGTTGATCCATTCGTACCCGAGCTTCAGGTCGTGGCTGCCGGCGTTCTTGGTCGGCAGGTAGTAGGTCAGGTTCCCGTACACCTGCGGCTTCTCACGGCCAAGGGAGAACGGCCCGGTCGTGCCGCCCTGCGTGAAGCCGGCCCCGCTGCTGACGCCGGTCGCCAGGTCGAACCGCGGCGGGTTGGTCCGGTAGTCGACCGACGGCTGTTCGGGGAACACGTAGCCGAAGGTGCCGACGTTCACTTCGCTGAACACGCGGTTCGACCAGACGCGCTCCCACTTGCCGTTGTACATCCAGCTCGGGCTCGTCTGCGCCAGCGTCGATTCCTTCGGCGTGGCCGAGGACAGGCCGCGCAGCGGCTTCTGCTTCTTGCCCCACTGGTAGTAGCCGATCAACGTGTCCTTCGCGCCCGGCTTCCAGGTCTCCTTCGTCGTGAAGTTGTTGAAGATCCCCAGGTCGGTCGCGATGTTCTGCGGCACGCCCGAGATCACCTTGTCGATGTGGAAGTGGTTGAAGGCGGCGAAGAACCACAGCTTGTCCTTCATGATCGGCCCGCCGATGTCGTCGTGGTTCTCCCAGAACAGCAGGTTCGGCGAGGCCGACCCGCCGCGCCTGGTGATGTCGGCGTTCGTGTTGTCGCCGACGTAGCTCTTGCCCTCGTACGTCTGATTGATCAGCGACTTGAACTGGTTACCGCCGCTCTTGATGGTCGAAATGACCGCCGCGCCCGACGTGTTCATCGCCACGTCCTGGCCCGCGCCGCTCACTGCGATCTCGTTCTGCGAGTAGTAATCCTGGTAGAACCCGGCGCCGCCCGTCCCCTCGGTCGTGTCCACTCCCTCGGTGATGACGCGCGTCTGGTTCGTGATGCCGAAGGCGTTGTAGCCCGACTGCTGGCTCTTGTGGCTGCCGCCGACGTCGAACCCCTGCATCCGGATGCCGGGCGACTGCGCCAGCGCCCCCCACAGGTCCGACGAGCTCGGCACGCCGACCAGCTTCGCCGTATCCATGGTGTTGCCGACCGACGTCGTCTGCGTGTCGACAATCGGTGATTCGGCCGTGACGGTCACGCTCTGCTGCAACGAGGCGATCTGCAGCTGGACGTCGACCGTCAGCGTCTGGGCCAGCGCCAGCACGATGTTCTGCCGCGTGGACGGCTGGAACCCCTGCAGCTCGAACTTCAGGCTGTACGTGCCTGAGGGCAGCGACGGGAACTGATACGTCCCGTTCGCTTCGGTCACGGCGACCTGCGACCCGATGAGGGCGGGTGAGGTCGCCGTGACGGTGACGCCGGGCAGCACCGCCCCCTGCGCGTCCTTGACGGTCCCGACGAGTCGGCTGTTCACGTTCTGCGCCCACGCGGGCACCGCCATCAGGATGGCGGCCGCCAGCAGCCACGCAGTCTGTCTGCGAAGTCGCATTGCTCCCCTCCAAGTCCGGGATCCCCCCGGTTCGTGCAAATCAACCCGCACGCGAAATTTCACTGACGCCTTGGAAGCTGAGCAGGACTTATGCCGACTATTGCAGAGCTTAAATACTATATATAGGTAGATATAATTAATATCTATTCTGTATATATGTATGAAATGACATTCGCTCCAAATGGTCGAATATTGCTGAACATGGCATTCAAATTGTTGAGCTTAAGAGGATTTATTCACGATCGGCTTTGCACGCAATGAATATCTCGCGCAAATCCAAATAATCGACCGCTCAGGGAAGATGAGAAAGGGGAAATGTCCGCGGCGACGCTCGTTCACGAAAGAACGCCTCCGGAGCCGGCGTTCTTCTCATCGTCGGGCGCCGACACAGCCGGCAGGACGACTGCGGCCGGGGAACCGGATAGAATGGGCGGTGAACGAGCCGGCCGCCGCCGGAGCCGACGGCTGAGGCGGTCACAGACACCCATGCCACAGCCCTTCGGATCCGTTCAGGAGCGCCTGGGACTTCGCACGCCGCCGATTGCCATCGGGTTTCTCGAGGTGGAGCCGCAAGGGCTGCCGCGCTGGAACGATGGCAGCGTCCCGGCGGGCTGCAGCTTCTGGGAGAAGGCGATGGCCGGCGGGACGTTCTATACGCTCCCGTCCGACCACTTCAACTGCGCCGTCGGCTGCCATACACACCGACTGTCGCTGCCGCCGGATCGCCGGGCGGAACTGACCGACGCGGCGCAGATGATGGTGGGGGCGGGGTATCTCCTGCCGGCCGACGTCCTCTCGATGCCGACGCTGTCGAAGACACCGGCGGCGATCGCGTACGCGCCGGTGGACGGGGCGCCGTTTCACGTGGACGTCGTCCTGCTGGCGACGACTGCCGCCCAGGGGATGCTGGTCTACGAGACGCTGCTGCGGCTCGGCAGCGGTCCGACCATGACCGTGAACGCACTCGGCCGGCCGGCCTGCAGCCTGCTGCCGTTCGTCACGGAAGGCGGCCGCGCGGCGCTGTCGTTCGGCTGCAAGGGGAACCGGACGTTCACGGGCCTGCCGGACGATCAGCTGTTCTTCGGCGTGCCCGGGCCGGCGTGGGGCCGCTTCGTCGAGCTGCTGGCGACGATCGTCGACGCCAACGAGACGATGGGCCGCTACTACGCCGGCCGGCGGGCCCCGACCGACATCTGATCGTGCCCACCGGCTGCGCGCGCCGCGCCTGCCGTCGCTACTGGAACTGTTCGACTTCGGTCGACCCGGCCAGGGCGGCCGTGCACGACGTCCCGCCCGCGGCAATCTCCGCCACGACATCGAAGTAGCCGGCGCCGACCTCGCGCTGGTGCTTCGTCGCCGAGTAGCCGTCGCGCTCGGCCGCGAACTCCTCGCGCTGCAGGTCGGCATAGGCCGACATCCCGCGGTCGCGGTAGCCGCGCGCCAGCTGGAACATGCTGTGATTGAGGGCGTGGAACCCGGCCAGCGTGACGAACTGGAACTTGTAGCCCATGGCGCCCAGTTCACGCTGGAAGCGCGCGATCGCGGCCGCGTCGAGCTTCTTCTCCCAGTTGAAGGATGGCGAGCAGTTGTAGGCGAGGTACTTGCCCGGATGCGCCGCGTGCAGCGCCCCGGCGAAGCGCCGTGCTTCGGCCAGGTCCGGCTCGCTGGTCTCGCACCAGACCAGGTCGGCGTACGGGGCGTAGGCCAGCCCGCGCGCAATGGCGGCGTCGAGCCCGCCCCGGACGCGGAAGAAGCCCTCGGGCGTCCGCCCGCCGGTCAGGTACGGTTCGTCGTACGGGTCGATGTCGCTGGTGAGCAGCTGCGCGGCGTTGGCGTCGGTCCGCGCGATGAGCACCGTCGGGACCCCTTCGACGTCGGCGGCCAGGCGGGCGGCGATCAGGTTCCGCACGGCGGTGCGCGTCGGGACGAGCACCTTTCCGCCCATGTGCCCGCACTTCTTCTCGCTGGCGAGCTGGTCCTCGAAGTGGACGCCGGCCGCCCCGGCGTCGATCATGGCGCGCATCAGCTCGTAGCAGTTGAGCGCCCCGCCGAAGCCGGCCTCGGCATCGGCCACGATCGGCGCGAACCACGTCTCGACGCCGGAGGGGCGCCCCTCGGCCCGCTCGATCTGATCGGCCCGGCGGAGCGTCTGGTTGATGCGCCGCACCACCTGCGGCACGCTGTTGACCGGATACAGGCTCTGGTCGGGATACATCTCGCCGGCCAGATTCGCGTCGGCCGCCACCTGCCAGCCGCTCAGGTAGATCGCCTTGAGGCCGGCGCGCACCTGCTGCATGGCCTGGTTGCCGGTCAGCGCGCCGAGCGCCGCGACGTAGGCGTCGGCGCCGAACAGCGTCCAGAGGCGCTCGGCCCCCAGACGGGCCAGGGTGTGTTCGACCCGGATCGACCCGCGCAATCGCAGCACATCGTCCGGCCCGTAGGGCCGCGTCACCCCCGCCCACCGCCGATTCGCCGCCCAGTCCTGCCTGAGCGCTTCGCTCTCACGCGGTGCGTCCGTCACGTCGTTCGCCATCGCCATCACCTCCTGAAGCGTGTCCCGGAGCCTCGCGGTCCGCCGATCCGTCCGGCCGCCCGACGTTCCCGGGGCGCGTCGCGCGCGGCGCGACGACCATCCGTACGGTAGATCGGCCCCGGCGGGGCAATCAAGCGAATTTTCGCTGGACGTCATGTTTTCGCTTGCGGCGAATCTACCGCGCCGCTAAGCTGAGGCCCATCCGTGTTGGCAAGGAGGCGCAGCCCCATGACCGGCGAATCCCCGGTGCCGTCGGCGACGGCCCCGCTCAACCTGAAGGCCATCCTCGGGCTCAAGATCAAGCGGCTGCGGGAGGCGCAGCACCTCACGCTGCGCGAGCTCGGCGAGCGGGCGGGCCTGTCGACGTCGTACCTGGCCGAGATCGAGGCCGGCAAGAAGTATCCGAAACTCGACAAGATCCTCCAGGTGGCCGGCGGGCTCTCCTGTCCCTACGAGGATCTCGTGTCGACCAAGCTCGACGCCGACTTCGACGCCCTCCAGACGTTCCTCAATTCGCCGGCCGTCCACAACTTCCCGTTCGACCTGTTCGGCGTCCGCACGGGCGAGCTGATGAAGCTCATCATGCGGTCGCCGCACGAGGTCAGCGCCCTGCTCCGGACCCTCAACGACATCGCGAGCCAGTACAACATCGGCGCCACGCACTTCCTGCGCGCCGCCCTGCGCTCGTACCAGGAGCTGACGGGCAACTACTACGAGGACCTCGAGCAGGAGGCCGACGCCTTCCGGCGCGAACTGGGCGGCCGCACCCAGGCCGGCTGGGACCGCGACGCGCTGCGCGCCTGGGTCACCACGCACTCGGTCCGCGACATCGACGAGCGGCTGCTCGGCCAGCGGCCGGCGCTGCGCACGTTCCGCGCCCTGCGCCTGATGGAGCCGCCCCGGCTGCTGCTCAATCCGCGGCTCAGCGAGTTCCAGAAGGCGTTCGTCCTCGCGCGCGAAGCCGGGTATCACCGGCTGGGCCTGAAGGCCCGCTCCCAGACGACGCCGCCGGACCGCGAGGACTCGTTCGAACAGGTGCTCAACGACTTCAAGGCGTCCTACTTCGCCGGCGCCTTCCTCCTGCCGCGCGACCGGATCACCCACGACCTGCGGGCGTTCTTCCGCCTGCCGACCTGGCAGCCGCGCGCGTTCCTGGCGCTGCTCGACAAGTACCACGTCACGCCCGAGACCCTGATGTACCGCTTCAGCCAGCTGATGGGCAGCCAGTTCGGCCTGCGCGCGCACTTCCTCAAGTTCAGCATCGAGAGCGGCCGCGTCCGCCTGCTCAAGCAGCTCAATCTGTCGAATCTGCGGATTCCCTCCGGCATCGATCTCGACGAGCACTACTGCCGGCGCTGGCTCTCGACCCACCTGCTGCTCCAGCTCGCCGCCCGGGCGCGCCCCCACGCGAAGCGGCCGCCCGCGCCGATCGTCGGCGCGCAGCATTCCAGCTTCGTCGATCATCCGGACGACACCTTCTTCTGCCTCGGCATGGCGCTCCCCGAGTCGCTGCGTCCGGAGCTCACGACCAGCCTGACGGTCGGCTTCCGCATGGACGAGGCGTCGCTCCGCACCGTGCGGTTCGCCGCCGACCGCCGCCTGCCGCGGACGATTCTCAACGGGACGTGCGAGCACTGCCCGCTGCCGGCAGCCGAGTGCCGCGACCGGGCCGCGGCGCCGTCGCTCTACCAGCAGGAGCTGGCGCGCGCCGAGCTCCAGCGCGAGCTCAAGGCGCTGTCGACGCTTCCCGCCCGCGCCTGACCGGGCGGTGCCGTCCCGGCACCGCCCGGCGCGCCACGCCCGCGCCGGACATCCGCACACCCCCGCTCGCCGCCCGCCGGATTCGCACGACTGGATCGCACGGCCGCGCACGGTCCCGCTGGCACCCGGCGCGACCGGATCGATCCGATCGCGGCACCGGATCGCTCGGCCGATCCACGGCGCTGCTCTGCAGCGTCGACGACGATTCACGCGCGGCATGTGAGCGACGCGCGTTCCGGATCTCCGGATCGCCCCGCACTGGGCGCGCCGCAGCAGCGCGTCCGTGTCGTGCTCGTCGGTTCGCCGCAGATCGGAATTTCAGGATCCGTCGCGATGCGGCGCGCAACGGATTGGATCGCACGTTGAGCGCGAAGATTCAACGACTTACTTCAAGCTGATCGAAGCGTGTGCGCCGATGAGTCGCGCATCCGGTGTTCAACGCCGTGGATCGCGTCTCGCGCCAGCGATGAGATGCGCGGCACGCGACGGCCCGTTTCATCGAGGGCGTCGTCGAGAGCGCCAAAGCGGGAACGCCGCATGCTTACGGTCACGGCACGTTCGGATCACCGAGCGGGAGCCGGCCCAGGTCGATCGGGCTCTGCATTCCGCACGGTGGCTGCTCGAGCCGGTGCCTGCGTCGAGGTGGATGATGACGCGGCCGCATGGATCCGGGCGCGCGTGTTCCACGAGGAGGAAGTGCTCATGCAACGAAGTTCACGAGGACTGCTCGCGCTCGCGGTCGTGCTCAGCATGGCCGCACCGGTGCGGGCGCAGAACGTGACGAGCCATCTGACCGGCACGGTCAAGGACGCCAAGGGCGGCGTGCTCCCGGGCGTCACCGTCACCGCGACGTCGCCGGCGCTCATCGGCTCGCAGGTCGCCGTCACCGAGACCAACGGCACCTATCTGTTTCCATCGCTGCCGGCCGGCGCGTACGCGCTGAAGTTCCAGCTGTCCGGCTTCCAGACCTACACCCGCGCCAACATCAATCTGTCGCTGAACCAGACGCTGACCATCAACGCCCAGCTGCAGCTCGCCTCGCTCAAGGAGAGCGTGACGGTCACCGCCGAGTCGCCGGTTGTCGACGTGCAGTCGACCTCGATCGGCAACACGATGAACACGGCGAAGCTGATCAGCGTGCCGAGCTCCACCGACCTGTGGGGCGCGCTGGCGCAGGCGCCGGGC
>Ga0307374_10015507_pt1 | contig 10235 bp, 8 predicted proteins | sample OX3MG_FD_202532 | JGI IMG/M metagenome (GOLD analysis project Ga0307374, IMG submission 202532) | Soil microbial communities from Risofladan, Vaasa, Finland - OX-3 | ecosystem: Environmental > Terrestrial > Soil > Coastal area > Acid sulfate soil | place: Finland: Risofladan, Vaasa | collected...
ATCTGTTTCTGCGAGCTCGAGGGCGGCTTGATCCACCGTTACGGTGAGATTTTCGAGCGCGCACCGGTGCTGGCGAAGCTCGGCTTTGCGGACGAACGTATTCTGCGGGCGGTGAAGCGCTGGGCAGGGGCTGGCTAGGCGCTTGCTAACCGCCATTTACTGTATAAAAATACAGTAAATGGCGGTTCGGTCAGGCGCCGTGACGACTTCCCAGACGATCCTCGAAGAAATACTGCAGCGGCAACCGGTGTGGCGCGGCGGCGCGCTCGCGCGTACGGCGATGCCTGCAGTCCCGAGCGGTTTCGTCGCCCTCGACCACGAGCTGCCCGGTGGCGGTTGGCCGAGCGGCACCCTCACCGAGATCTTGTGTACGCGGGAGGGTGTCGGCGAGCTGCAGCTCGTGCTGCCGACACTCGCCGGGATGTCGGCAAGTGGTCGGCGCATCGCTTGGCTTGCTCCGCCGCACCTACCTTATGCGCCCGCGCTCGCCGCCGCGGGCGTGGATCTGGCGCACCTCATCGTGGTGCAAACCACCGGGCGCCGCGACGCGCTGTGGGCAGCGGATCAGGTGCTGCGCGCCGGCGCTTGCCACGCGCTGCTCGCCTGGTTCCGCGACGCCCGCTACGCCGAGTTGCGGCGGCTCACGGTCGCAGCGGAAATGGGCTCTACGCTCATTATCCTGTTCCGTCCGAAGGAAGCGGCGTGCGAATCCTCCCCCGCCTGTCTGCGCATCATGCTCGAGGTGGAGGAGGGGCGTCTGATCGTGCGCATCCTCAAGCGCCGCGGCGTACTTGCTGCTGCGCCGATCCACATTCCGATCAACAGGCCGGTCCATGCTCTGGGTGGCGCTTCATTTCCCGTCTCTTCCGCTCGAAGCCCTGCTGCGTGGCCGTGCCCCGCTTGAAGCGCGTGGCGAGCCTTGGGTGGTGACAGAAAGTCGCGAGGTGCTCGCCTGCGACGCAGCCGCGCGTGCGCTCGGCGTGCGGCCGGGGATGGCGTTTTCCGTGGCCCGTGCACTTGCGCCGCAGTTACACGCGAGGCCGCGCAACGCGAGCGTCGAGCAGGAAGCGTTGACCGCCATCGCGGGGTGGCTATGCCAGTTCACGCCTAGCGTATCGCTCGAGCCGCCGCAGGGCGTGCTGGCGGAGGTGAGCGGCAGCTTGCGGCTTTTCGGCGGTATCGAGCGCTTGGCTGTGCGGTTGCGCAGCGGCCTCGAGGAAATGGGGTTCGCCGCACGGCTGGCCGCGGCACCGACCGCGCGCGGCGCATGGTGGCTTGCGCTCGGAGCCAGCGAAGCGCTGATCGAAGAACGTGCGGAGTTCGAGCGTGCGCTTGCGGCCTTGCCCCTCGCGGCGATCGACGACGAGCCGCAGGCACTCGCGTTTCTCGCCGACGTCGGTGTCTCGAGCATCGGCGAGCTGATGCGCTTGCCGCGCGACGGCGTTGCGCGGCGCTTCGGTCAGGCGCTGCTCGACGCCTTGAACCAGGCGCTGGGAACCGTGCCCGAGGCGCGCACCTTCCATCGGCCGCCGGCGCACTTCGACGCCAGGCTCGATCTCCCGGCGCCGGTGACGCAGGCCGAAAGCGTGCTGTTCGCCGCGCGGCGGCTGCTGGTGCAGCTGGAAGGCTTTTTGGTCGCGCGTCATGCCGGGATACGGCGCTTCGCGCTGGTGCTCAGGCACCGCGCAGCTCGTGACAGCGTGATCGAGATCGGGCTTGCGACACCCGCTCGCGGCGCCGAGCACTTCATCCGGTTGCTGCGCGATCGCCTTCCCGGCTTGACGCTCACCGAGCCGGTGGAGGCGATCGCGCTCGAAGCTGCGGCGCTCACGCCGCTCCCCGGCGCAACGGCAGGGCTGTTTCGCGACGCTCACGCGGAGGGCGAGGACTGGGCCCGGTTGGTGGAACGCCTCGAGGCACGGCTGGGCCGTAGCGCAGTCCACGGTCTTGCCGTGCATTCCGAGCACCGGCCGGAGCATGCCTGGCGCCGCATCTCGCCGGTCGGAGGCGCGCAGCATGCCGCGGGCGCCGGGCCGCGGCCGCTGTGGCTGCTGAAACGGGCGCGGCGGCTGAAGGAGGTGGACGGCATACCGCAGGATGCCGGGCCGCTTGAGCTGCTCGCCGGCCCCGAGCGCATCGAATCAGGCTGGTGGGACGACGGCGAAATCGCGCGCGACTACTTCATCGCGCGTTCGGCGGGTTCGGCATTGCTCTGGGTCTATCGCGAGCGCGGCGCGGCCGGCGGCTGGTACCTGCACGGGATTTTTGCGTAGCACCCATGTCTTCCATCCTGCCCGCGTATGCGGAGCTGCATTGCCTGTCGAACTTCACTTTTTTGCGCGGCGCGTCGCACCCCGACGAGCTGGTCGAGCGCGCGGCGGCGCTCGGCTACGCCGCGCTCGCGCTGACCGACGAATGCTCGCTCGCCGGCGTCGTGCGCGCCCATGTCGCAGCGAAGGAATGCGGCCTGAAGCTGCTCATTGGTACGGAGGTGAGGCTCGCGGACGGCCTGAAGGCGGTGCTGCTCGCGACTGACCGGCGCACTTACGGCGCCCTCTCGTCGCTCATCACGATCGGGCGCAGACGCGGCAAGAAGGGGAGCTATGCGCTTCGGCGCGGCGACCTCGAAGCGCTCGCGGGAAGCGGAACGCTGGCGCTGTTCGTCCCCGGGGAAGAACCGGATCTGGAGCACGCGCGCTGGATCGCGAAGCATTTCTGCGGCTGCGCCTGGATCGCTGCCGAGCTGCATTGCGGCCCGAACGATCGCGCGCGCCTCGCGTCGCTGCGCGCGCTGGCCGCGGCCAGCGGCTTGCCCCTGGTCGCCGCCGGGGACGTGCACATGCATGTGCGCTCGCGCCGCCGCTTGCAGGACACGCTCACGGCGATCCGGCTGGGCAGGCCGGTGGCCGCGTGCGGACGCGAGCTGCAGCCGAACGCCGAGCGCCACTTGCGGCTCAGGATGCGCCTCGCCCAGCTCTACCCGCCGGAGCTGCTCGCCGAGACGCTCACGGTCGCCGGGCGCTGTGCATTTTCGCTCGACGAGCTGCGCTACGAATACCCCGAAGAGCTGGTGCCGGCGGGCGAAACGCCGGCAAGCTGGCTGCACAAGCTGACCGGTAGAGGCTTGCGCTGGAGGTTCCCGGACGGGGTGCCGCAGAAGGTGTCGGAGCTCGTTCGCCATGAGCTCGCGCTGATCGCCGAACTGCGCTACGAGGCGTTCTTTCTCACCGTGCACGACGTGGTGTGCTTTGCGCGCTCGCAGGGGATCTTGTGCCAGGGCCGGGGGTCGGCGGCGAACTCCGCGGTGTGCTATGCGCTCGGCATCACCGAGGTCGATCCGGCTCGCATGGACCTGCTCTTCGAGCGCTTCGTCTCCAGGGAGCGCAACGAGCCGCCCGATATCGACGTCGATTTCGAGCACCAGCGGCGCGAGGAGGTGATCCAGTACCTCTACACGAAGTACGGCCGCGGGCGTGCCGCGCTCGCGGCGACGGTGATCTGCTATCGGCCGAGAAGCGCGCTACGCGACCTGGGCAAGGCACTCGGGCTCTGCGCGGAGGAGGTGGACCACTTGGCGAAATCGCTTTCGTGGTGGGATGGCAGCCGGTCGCTGCCCGGGCGCATCGAGGAAGCGGGGTGCGACCCTGACAGCCCGGTCCTGCAGCAGCTGGTCGCCCTGCTCGGCGAGCTGGTGGGCTTTCCGCGGCACCTTTCACAGCATGTCGGCGGTTTTGTGATCGCGCGCGGACCGCTTGCCGAGCTGGTGCCCATCGAGAACGCGGCAATGGAAGGACGTACCGTCATCCAGTGGGACAAGGATGATCTGGAGGCGCTCGGGCTGCTCAAGGTAGACGTGCTCGCGCTCGGCATGCTTTCCGCGATCCGCCGCGCGCTGCAGCTCGTCGGCGCGCGCCGCGGTCGCCGGTTCACGGTGGCGGACGTGCCGCCGGAGGACCCGGCGGTCTACGAGATGCTCCGGCGCGCCGACACCGTGGGCGTGTTCCAGATCGAATCGCGGGCGCAGATGTCGATGCTGCCGCGCCTGAGGCCGACGAGTTTCTATGACCTGGTGATCGAGGTGGCGATCGTGCGCCCGGGCCCGATCCAGGGCGGCATGGTGCATCCCTACCTGCGCCGGCGGCAGGGCGTCGAGCCGGTGAGCTACCCGAGCGAGGCGGTGCGGCAGGTGCTCGAGCGCACTCTCGGCGTGCCGATCTTTCAGGAGCAGGTCATGCAGCTCGCGGTGGTGGCCGCAGGCTTCACCCCCGGAGAGGCAGACCAGCTGCGCCGCTCGATGGCGGCGTGGCGCAGGAAGGGCGGGCTTGAGCATTTCGAGGCGCGGCTGATCCGCGGCATGCTCGAGCGCGGTTATCGACGGGAGTTTGCGGAGGCGATCTACCGGCAGATCCTGGGCTTCGGCGAGTACGGCTTTCCCGAGTCGCACTCGGCGAGCTTCGCGCTGCTGGTCTACGTCTCGGCGTGGCTCAAGTGCCACGAGCCGGCGGCGTTCTGCGCCGCGCTGCTCAACAGCCAGCCGATGGGTTTCTATGCACCGGCGCAGCTGGTGCAGGACGCGCAGCGCCACCGCGTCGAGGTGTGCCCACCGGAAGTCACCGCGAGCGGGTGGGATTGCACGCTGGAGGGCCCCCAGGAAGGTCAGCCGGCGTTGCGCCTAGGGCTGAGAATGGTCGGTGGTCTGTCGCAGGCGGCAGGCGAGAGGATCGTTGCGGCGCGTGCCTCGCGGCCGTTCGGGTCGGTGGACGACCTGGCGCAGCGCGCAGCGCTTGACCGGCGCGATTTGAAGTGCCTGGCAGGCGCTGGCGCTCTGGCGGTGCTGGCCGGACACCGCCGTCACGCTCATTGGGCGGCTGCGGGGGTGGAGCGGGGTCCCGCGCTGCTCGTCGCTGCGCGCTCTGCCGAGACCGTTCCGCTGCTTGCGCCGCCGAGCGAAGGCGAGAACATCGTCGCGGACTACGCCAGTCTGGGGTTGACGCTCGGCCGACACCCTATGGCGCTATTGCGCCCATGGTTGCAGCGCCTGCGCCTGATCTGTGCCGAAGAGTTGCATGCGCTGCCTCACGGCCGCACGGCGTGCGCCGCGGGTCTGGTGACCTGCCGGCAGCGCCCCGATACCGCGAGCGGCGTGATTTTCGTCACACTCGAGGACGAGACCGGATGCGTCAACGTGATCGTCTGGCGTGATCTCGTCGAGCGCCAGCGCCGCGAGCTCCTCGGCGCCCAGCTTCTGGGCGTGCAGGGCGTGATCGAGCGCGAGGGCGACGTGGTACACCTGGTGGCACGGCGGCTTACCGATCACAGCGTCCTGCTCGGACGGCTTGCCGCGCACTCGCGCGACTTCCACTGATACCGATCGGCTCACATGGTGCTACCATCTGGCGGCGCGAAACCCATGCTGCGCTACGCTCCCATCCTCAGGCTGATCTTCCGCCGGCACGAGCGCAGGCCACTGAACCGGCGGCCGGCGCTCGATACCTTGTTCCAGCAGCTGGCCGTTTCCACGGGCGCCGAGGAGGCACTGGAGACCGAGGATCGCATCTGGAGCTTGTGGATGTATCACCCGCATCGCTCCGTGACAGAGCAGCTTGAGCTCGCGACGCGCGACATCGCCGCGCGGCGCTACGACATTGCCGAAACGCGGCTTGCTGCCCTGCTGCGCCGCCGGCCCGACTTCGCCGAGGCATGGCACAAGCGGTGCACGCTGTACTACTTGATCGGCCGGGACGAAGAATGCCTGAACGACATCGCCCGTACCCTCGAGCTCGAACCACGGCACTTTGGTGCCATCCTCAATTGCGCCGAGATCCTGCTCGGGGCCGGGGAGCGGGAACCGGCGCGGCTCGCTTTTTCCGCGGCACTGTCGCTTCACCCCCACCTGGCACGGGCCCGCCAAGTGCTTGCCCAGCGCTGACCTCGGGGCCTAGCCGCTCTTTACACGCTTTGACAAACGGCCGCCGGGCGCATTCTCGGGCGGCTCCCTATAATGTGCACTTCCAAAGTGTCCGCCGATCACCCCGAAAATGCCCGAATACGTCGTCACCGTCGCCAAGGACCTCGAGGATCTGATCCCGGTATTCTTCAGGAACCGTCAAAAGGAGGTCGAAGCGCTGCGCGCTGCCCTGACCGCGAGTGATTTCGAGCAGTTGCGCCAGCTCGGCCATCGCATGAAGGGCGTGGGCAATTCCTACGGGTTCGCTCAGGTGTCGACCCTCGGCAAGCAGGTCGAGGACGCCGCGAAAACGGCCGATCGTGTGGCGATCGACGCATGTATCGCCGAGTACGCCGAGTACCTGGCGAACGTCAAGGTCGTGTATGAGTGAACTTGCCGATCCGCGCCCGGTGGGGGCCGGTAGGAGGGCGCAGCAACCCGGATTCCGGGTTCTGGTCGTCGACGACGACCCAGACATGTGCGCATTCCTTGCGCACTTGCTCCGGCAGGAAGGCATGACGGTGCAAACTGCCGGTGACGGGCACGCGACGCTGGTGCAGGTCATGTCCTCGCCGCCCGACTTGATCCTGCTCGACGTGATGATGCCCGGGCGGAACGGCTTCGAGGTCTGCCGGGAGCTCAAGAGCGACGAGGCTACCGCGCTCATCCCGATCGTGCTCATCACGACGCTCGATGACCAGGCGAGCCGCGTGCGTGGTATCGAGGCCGGCGCCGACGACTTCCTCTCCAAGCCGGTGAACCGGGAGGAACTGATCGCCCGCGTCAACACGCTGCGGCGCCTGCATGAAACGCGCCGCGAGCTGGAAGGCCGCCGCCTGGCAGCTGAGATCGATCGCAAGGAGACGATCCGCAGGGCGTTCTCGCGCTACGTCGCACCGCGCCTCGCCGACCGCATCATCCATAGTCTCGGCGACAAAGGCGAGCTGTTCGAGGGCCGGGCGCAGCGCATCGACGTAGTCGCGCTGTTCGCCGATCTGCGCGGCTTCACTCGCCTCACCGAGCGCGTGGAGGTCGGTGAGGTGGTGGAAATGCTGAACGAGTACTTTACGGTGCTGACCGAGGCCGCCTATCATCACGACGGGACCATCTTCAACATGGCTGGCGATAGCCTGCTGGTCGGCTTCAACGTGCCGTTTGTGCAGCACGACGCGCCGATCCGGGCGTGGCGCACGGCCCAGGAGATGGTCTCGCGCTTCGCTCCCACGGCCGCAGTCTGGCAGCGTCGCACCGGCTTCGTCACCGGCGTTGGCATCGGAATCTGCATGGGCGAAGCGATCATCGGCAACATCGGTTCGCCCCACTACATGAGTTACACCGTGATCGGCAATCCGGTGAACGTTGCAGCGCGGCTAATGCAGATGGCCGCCACGGACGAGGTGCTGATCTGCGGCCCGCTGTACGAGCACCTCAAGGACCTGTTGCCGGCCGGTGGCGTGCAAGCACGTGGCGACGTGACCTTGCGCGGCAGATCGGAGCCGATCCCGGTGTACTCCGTCAAGATTTCTTCCGCGGTGGGCTGATGCGCGTCCTGATCATCGACGACGACGAGGATCTGCGCAACCTGCTCGCGCACTACATCCGGCAGGCCTGGCAGCAGGCGGTGGTCGAGCAATACGACCCGCTCGTGCGCGAGATGCCCGACGAATCGTTCCCGCTCGGCGCCTACGACGTGGTGATCCTCGACTACATGCTGGGGCGCGGCGACGGGCTGGAGTGGCTGCACGCGTTCAAGGCGCGCAAGGATTGCCCGCCGGTGCTGTTTCTGACCGGCGCCGGCAACGAAATCATCGCGGTGCGCGCGATCAAAGCGGGGGCCGACGACTACCAGCGCAAGCAGGAGCTGACGCGCGAGAAGCTGATCGCCGCGATCCGCGAGCTGACTCAGGCGAAGATCGAAAAGACGCTGTCGCCGGACGTGGCGGCGCGCATGGAGGGCCACAACCTCGGCGCGCGCGTGCGTATCCCGGGCATCCGCGTGCTGCGGCTGATCGGCGAGGGCGGCATGTCGCGCGTCTACCTGGCTTCGCGCGAACGTGACGACGAGCCGCTGGTGGTCAAGATCCTGCGCAGCGAGGTGACTGGCGATCGCCATGCGCTGGCGCGGTTCATGGAGGAGTACGCGCTCGTCGAGCGCATCCAGACCCGCAATGTGGCCCGCATTTACGGGCATGGCGTATACGAGGAGCACGCCTACCTGGTAATGGAGTTCTTCGACGGCGGCGATCTCAACAAGCGGCTCGGCGGCCATGCACTGCCGCCGCAGGAGGCGTTGCACATCTTCCGCGAGCTGATGTTCGCGCTCGGCGACATCCACGAGCAGGGCGTCCTGCACCGTGACCTGAAGCCGCAGAACCTGATGTTCCGCGCCGACGGCAGCCTGGCGATCGTCGACTTCGGCATCGCCAAGCATATCGATTCGATCGACCGCACCAGTCACGGCGAGGTTCTCGGCACGCCGCGTTACATGAGCCCGGAGCAGGTGCAGGGCCGGGCGCTGGATCTGCGCACCGACATCTACAGCGCCGGCGTTCTCCTTTACCAGATGCTCGTCGGGCAGCACCTGTTCAGCGGTGAGACCGCGGTGGACGTGGCACTGCATCACATCAACACGGCGCCGCCGCCGCTGCCCGAGCATCTGGCGCAGTATCAGAGGCTGCTCGACAAGCTGCTGGACAAGGACCGTGACGCGCGCTTTCGCAACGCCGACGAAGTGATTGGCTTCCTGACGCGCAAATTCCAGCAGGAATAGCGGTGCGGTCACAGAGCGCGACCCGCAGCGGATCGCGAAAGGCGTAGGCCGGGTGAAAAGGAAGATATCGGTAGACGAGCTTCAGTACGGCATGTACGTCGGGGAGCTGGACCGCCCCTGGACGGACACGCCGTTCCTGTTCCAGGGCTGGGTCCTCGACAGCCCGGAGCAGCTGGATGTCCTGCGCAAGTACTGCCGTCACGTCTACGTCGACACCGAGCGCAGCATCTTGGTCGATCCAGAGCGCGGTCCGCCCGGTGGCGGGGCGGTGCTCGCTGGTATCGGCAAAGTCAAGCACGTCGAGCGGGTATCGGTCGAGGGCGAGCTCGAAAAGGCGCGCGACGCGTACACCGGCTCGGAAAACGTGCTGCAGGAAGCGTTTGCCGCGGTCTACGGTCGCGGTTCGCTCGACGCCGGCCAGGTGAAGGGGGCGGTGGCCAGCATGACCGAAAGCATCATGCGCAACCCCGACGCCCTGGTGCTGTTCTCGAGGCTCAAGGAGCGCGGCCATTACCTAGTGGGCCGCGCGATGAACGTGTCCATCTACATGATTTCATTCGGCCGCTTTCTCGGCATGGACCCGCAGGAGATCGACAAAGCCGGCATGGTCGGGTTGCTGCAGGACGTGGGTAACCTGCGCCTGCCCACGGAGCTGCTGGCCAAGCGCGAGCGCCTGACTGCGGAGGAATACGAGCTGGTCAAGGGGCACGTGCAGCACACGGTCGAGATTCTGGAGGCGACCCCGGGACTTCCGTCGTGGCTGCCGTCCCTGGCCACGCTGCATCACGAACGCTACGACGGCAGCGGTTACCCGAAAGGACTGACCGGCGCCGGCATCGGCACCATCGGCGGCATTGCCGGGATTGCCGATACCTTCGATGCGTTGACGAGCAAGCGGCCGTACGCCGCCCCGGTGCCGCCATCAACCGCGCTTGGCATGCTGCACAAGATGCGCGGAAAGGCCTTCCATCCGGAGCTGGTGGAGCAGTTCATCCGCTGCATCGGGATTTTTCCGGTCGGCTCGGTGATCGAGCTGAACAGCGGCGAGGTGGGTATCGTGATCGCGCAGAACGTCGAGAAGCGCTTGCAGCCGCGCATCATGGTGGTACGCACCCCCGAGGGCCAGCCGCTGCGCCCGCAGAAGCTGCTCGACCTGTCGAAGGCGCCGAAGGCTACGCCCGATGAGACCTACCGCATCCGGCGCACGCTCGAGTACGGTCAGGCCGGGGTCGGGGTGAGAGACCTGTTCTTCTAGGGGCCCGCGCGAGTCACGCCGGGGGAATCCGCCCGAGGCCCCGGCACCTCTAGGGTAGAGCGCTCCAGATCGCGCGCAGCTCGTTGGCAAGGTCCTTGGGCGAGAACGGCTTGGAGATCGCGCCTGCGGCGCCCAGTGCGCGCAGCTCCTCCATCTCGGCCGAGGAGGCCTTCGCGGTGATGAATACCACCGGGATGTCCTTCACCTCCGGGCGCTCGCGCATCTTCCTGAACAGCGTCGGACCGTCCATTCCGGGCATCATC
>Ga0307374_10015508_pt1 | contig 10235 bp, 9 predicted proteins | sample OX3MG_FD_202532 | JGI IMG/M metagenome (GOLD analysis project Ga0307374, IMG submission 202532) | Soil microbial communities from Risofladan, Vaasa, Finland - OX-3 | ecosystem: Environmental > Terrestrial > Soil > Coastal area > Acid sulfate soil | place: Finland: Risofladan, Vaasa | collected...
CGGGACTCCAACGGCCGCCTTTACCCTTAGGGGCGCGAATTACTTCTCGGCGAAGCGGCTCGCCTGCAATCGCGTCTGAATCACGCGCAAAATCGAATCGCGCGCGATCATCCCGATGATGTGCCCTTCCTGCAGCACGGGCATCTGATTGACGTCCTCGCGCTGCATTCGCTCAAGTACTCCCGTGATGGGTTCATTCGGCAACACCCAATGAATGGCGCTCTGCGGGACCATCGCCGCCTGAATGGAAGTGTTGGCCCATTCGTCGCGCGGAAAATGCTGCACTTGATGGAGTGTCACCAACCCGACGGCCATGCCATTGCCCGTCACCACGTGGCACCGGCGCCCCGTGCGCAGCACTTCCTGAACGTAATCCTCGAGAGAGATATCGCGCGCGACAGAGGGAACGTCGGGCGACATGATGTCCGCGGCGCGCAGCCCCACAAGTGTGTTGCGGACCGCAACCTGCGTGTAGGACTCTTGTGCCGCCGAGAGCAGATACCAGCCAATGAATGCGATCCAAAGGCCACCGACCCAGCCGCCCAGAAATCTCGACACGGTGCTGTCGCGTTCCATGATGGCCCAGATTCCGAGCATGATCATCATGTACGCGATTACCTGGCCACTGCGCGACGCGATCTGGCTCGCCTTGTCGAAATTTTTCGTGATCCCCCAGACGATCGCGCGCAAAACTCGCCCGCCGTCCATGGGAAAACCGGGGATCAGATTGAATGCGCCGAGCAAGGCGTTTATCTCGCTTAAATACGCGGCTGCCGTCTGTACGACGCCCCCGGGAACGATGGCGTAAACGCCCAGGAACGCCGCCGCGAGAACGAAGCTCGCAATCGGCCCGGCGATGGCGATGTTGAATTCCTGCATGGCGCTCTCCGGGTCGCGCGAAATGCTGGCCAGCCCTCCGAAAATGAAGAGCGTGATTTTGACCACAGGAATTTTGTAACGCATGGCAATCAGGCTGTGACTCAACTCGTGGAATACAACGGAGCCAAAGAAAAGGAAGCTGACCACGACTCCCAGAATCCAGTATTGCGCGGGGTTCCAGCCTGCTTGTTGGGGCAAGATTTGCGTCGCGAGGGAAAACGTAAGCAGCGCGAAAATGATGAACCAACTCGCGTGGACATAGATCGGGATGCCGAAGACGCGTCCCACCCGAATTCCCGATGGCGGTTGTACGGCCATTGATACCCTCGGTTCGATTATAGCCAAGACCGCGAAACTGCGTTTGTTCTTTCACGCTGTGTCCTACTGCCCACGCGGCTAGCGGCGGTGAAGACCCGTATCTTGTTTTGTTGCAATGGTTCGCGAATGGAAGCCGCCATGCCATATGTCCCCCCGAATGCAGTTACACAATGATTAGACAACGTTTTTAACGGGAGGCAGTCATGCGGCGGATGCAAAACGGCAAGGGCGAGCGGCAGGCGGAGGGTGCCTTGGGGAAGTACAGACTCGCTGCATCAATCCTTCTGATAATGGTTTTTGCGGCAAACGCGGCGGCCCGGCAACACGCCGTCGAGCGCTGCGACAACGCGACTCCGCCGGCAGCCGGCACCGAGCGCAGGATAGTCGTCAGCATACCAGATCGCAGAATCGCGGTTGTTGAGAACGGGCGCATGGTGCTGAAATTTCGCGTTTCCGTCGGCGCGCCCGGCAGTCCCAGTCCTGCGGGCGAATTCCGCGTGATCAATCGCGTGACCAATCCCGTTTACTATCACCCCGGCGAAGTGATTCCCGCAGGCCCCGGCAATCCTGTCGGCCCGCGCTGGATCGGCCTGAGCAGTAAAGGATATGGCATTCATTGCACGAACGAGCCACGGTTGATTGGACGGCGCGTGTCTCACAGCTGCATTCGCCTGCGCAATCGCGACGTGAAAATTCTGTTTGCGCACGTGCGGGTTGGCGACGCCGTGGAACTCCACGCCACACGCGACGAAGAAACAGCACAGCTTTTCGGCACGCGTGTGGTGAGGGTGCTCGTTGCGTCCGCAACGGGCCCGCCGCCTGTTTCGGCACAGGCGTCCTTTACGGCAGATGCGAGAGTTCGCTGATGTTTATGTCGGACCTGAGATCGAGCGCAAAGGGCGACTGAAGGAGAAAACAAAATGAACACGGCAATCGCGGGAACAGTTCTGGCAACCACGGTCGCGGGATCTGTCGCGATTGCATTTGCTCTGGAATGGATGTGCTTGCGCGGCGTGATGGCTTTGATGCCCGCGCACCGGGCGAATTCACGGCAACAGTTGTCTGGCGAGCCGGCCAGACAAAATTGACCCGAAGCTTTGCTCTTGGACAGAAACACTGAAAGGTGAAATAAGGAAAACAAAAATGATTTTCTTGCGACATTTGCTTATCGCGGCAGGGATCAGCTTGCTGATCGTTGCCGCTGCGATTTTGATTTACGACCTGGTCTACTTTTATGAGATCGATCGGCTGGTGCGCCGCATTTTTTCAAAGACTCCGCTGGAAGAAAGCGCGCCGGCAAAGCCGCGTCCGTTTCGCGCCATTCGCTGGCACGATGCGGGGAAAATCGGGGCGGCGTCAGTAGTCGCGCTCCTTATCGCGTTAAGCATTGTCGTGATCGCCGACGGTTCCGCGGGGGTGCGCGTCAGCCAAATTTCCGGCATTCGGCCCGGCACGCTGTATTCCGGCGTACACCTCGTTATGCCGCTTATCGAGCGCGTCTCGGTCTACGACATTCGCGAGCAAGTTTTTGCCACTGCGGCGCAAGAGGGTGCGAAACCCCACGAGACCGTGCTGAAAGTCGAAGCGCGCGAAGGCTTGCCGCTGGGCTTGTCCGTGCTGGTCCGGTATCGGCTCGACGCCAGCCGCCTCGACTACGTGGAAGCCAACCTGCCGCAGCCCATCGGCGAAGAAATCGTGGCGCCCGTTGTCGAAAGCGCGTTTCGCGAAGTCGCGCCGGATTACGTGGTGCGCGACGTTTTTTCCGCCAAGCGCGACGAATTTCGCCGCCGCGTCGCGGGTCTTATCACGACGCGCTTGGCGCAAGACGCGATTGTCGTGAAGGAAGTGCTCGTTCGGCGCATCGTGCTGCCGCCGGAATATGCGCAGGGCCTCGAAAACATTCTGCTAAAAGAGCAGCAGAGCGAGCAGATGAACTTCGAGCAGGAGATCGAGCAGAAGCGCGTGAAAATCGCGGAGTATCAGGCCGACGAAAACAAAATTCGCCAGGTGAAAAAAGCCGAGGCCAGCGCGCAGGCGCGCGTCATTGCCGCGAAGGCGGAATCCGACGCGATGCGGTACACGCTGCCGCTGAAGCAAAAGCAAATCGAGCAGGCGCGCCTGGAAGCGAAAGCGCGCAAAGAGGCGACCATCGAAAACGCAGAAGCCGACGCGCAAGCTAAAGTGATCGACAGCCAGGCCGAACAGCAGCGCCAGCAGCTTCTGGCCGCGGCTGACGCGAATCGTATTCGCATCACGGGTGCGGCGGAGGCGCAGCGTATGCAGCTCGAGGCCGTCGCGCTGCGCGGCAATCCGCTGCTGATTCAGAAAATCGTGGCGGAGAAATTATCCGACAAGGTTCGCATCATGCTGGTGCCCTCGGACGGCAAATTCTTTTTCACCAATGGCGTGCTGGATATGCCGCCCGGGGCCGCGGATGCCGCGTCGTCAGCTAGAAATGGCGATGCATTTGGCGGGCGAGGAGGCGTTTCAGCCAATGGACGCCCATGAAAGTTCCCGGCCGGCTTAACGGCTGGTGCAGTCGGGTAGCTGCTGGCAAAACCCCCTGTGGGTGGTTTGGCTGCCGCCGCAGCCAAGCCGCCCGCCAGCGGTTTTTCGGCGCTGACATATCGCTCGGAAGGACACATCGCCAGCGCAAGCGCTCTGCCGCGAAAACGAGCTGTGCTATGATTGCGCCGCGTCACGCGTTTGTGGCGCGACGCGATGCGGAAAATCCGCCGAATTTCTGCGATTCTTCTACTCTTCGTATTTTCACCCCCTGTTTTTGCCACGCCGCAATCGTCCGCGCAAACTGCATCACAGTCCGCTTCGCAATCCCCGCCGCCGTCCTCGGCGCGTTCAGGCTCCCCGTCATCGCTACAAACAGTGGCCCAAGCGGCTGCTCCGTCACAGGAGGGTCAGCCTTTGACCGCAGCTGCTCGTGAACTCGCGCGCAAAGTTGCGACCTCGATCGGCGCTGGCGATTTACCGAAAGTCTGGCTTCGCTCGCCCGCGACAAATAATTCATCCGCGACTTCCTTTGAATTCGAGCAGGCTGTGAAGGGCTTTGAGGATGAATGGGGAAAAAACGGCGGAGCGAGCTTCGCAATCGCGGCGCAAAATCCGCCGGCAGTCACAAGTGTCAGAATTTCCCTGTCGGAGAGTTTTCAAGATTTTCTATGGATTGCGGACATTGTCACGGGTTCGGCTCACAGCGTCGTGTTTGTCTCGGTTCCTAAATCAGCGATGCCTGCTGCTCCCGCTGTGTCCGCCGCGATCACCCTGAATAAACAATTTTTGCTGAGGCTTCCCGATCCCGTTCTTGACGCGGAAATTCTGCCGGCATCGGGTACCGCGGCGCAACGGCTTGTCGTTCTTCAGCCGGAACGTGTGGCTCTGTTCTCGCAAATCAATGGCACCTGGCAAATTCAAGCTCAAGCTTCCATCGAGCACGACCGTCCCTGGCCTCGCGATATTCGCGGTCGCCTCAGTGTGGGACAAGATGGCGGCGTGGCGGATTTGCCGGGTGCGATTTGCGAAGTGGCGCTTGCCGGTTCCGTGACAGCGACCTGCAAGCCCGGAAGCGAGCCGTGGACCTTGTTTGGGCAGGGGCCTCTTCGAGGGCGCGGTAACATCGTGCCGAACCGCAATTTCTTTATTTCTCCACCGAGTGCCGATAACAGTCAGGGCGAAGCGGAGACGCCCGCAAATATCCCGGCCGGATTTTATTCGTTTGCCACGCTCGGCGAGCGGAGCGGCCCTATCTACGCGTTCAGCACGCTGCTCGATGGCCGCGCGGTGTTGTTCAATCCCGAAGCGAAAAAAATGAAATGGTTCACGAATTGGGGCAGCGACATCGCCGGCATGGCGACGAACTGCGGACGCGCCTGGCAATTGCTCGTCACGGGCGATGGCGACTGGACTGTTCCCGATACGATTCAGGCTTTCGAGTTTCCCGATCGCCAGCCGGTTGCGGTGAGCAGCACGGTGAATTTTTCCGGCCCGGTGACGGCGCTGTGGCCCGCGGGCGATCCAAGTACGGCGATTGCTGTAGCGCGAAATTTGAAAACAGGAATGTATGAAGCGTATAGCCTCACGCTATCTTGCGGCCGCTAGCTTTCTCGCGGCGCTGATCGTTTTCGCGATGGCAGCCTCCGGCGCGCGGCGGCCGCGCTACGGCGGGACGCTGAACATTGACTTGCAGGGGCGCGTCACGTCGCTGGATCCAACGCGGAAGCAGGCAACTGTCGCTGATGGAACCGTGCAGGAGCATTTGCTCGAATTGATCGCCGATCGATTAGTTGCGCTAGATCGGTTCGGGCGGCCCCAGCCTTCGTTGGCAATTTCCTGGCGACACAATGACAAATTCACGCGCTGGAAATTTCAGCTTCGTCCCAACGTCAGATTCTGGAATGCCACGCCGCTCACGCCGGACGCGGTTGTCGCTTCACTGCAAGCGATAAGCCCCTCGTGGCGCGTGAGCGCTGCGAACGATTCCGTCATCGTTGAATCCGATTCGCCTTTGCCGAATTTGCTTTACGTTCTCGCGGAAGCGCGAAATTCGATTCTGCTTCGCGAGTCCGGCGGAGACATTGTTGGCACTGGCCCGTTTCGCCTCGTGTCATGGGAGACGCGCCGTCACGCAATGTTCGCCGCGAATGACGATTACTGGGGCAGACGGCCGTTTGCCGATACCATTGACGTGCAAATGGGGAGAACCGTGCGCGAACGCATGATTGATCTGGATCTCGGCAAAACCGATATTGCCGATGTGGCGCCAGATCGCGCACGCATTGACGCAGCGCATGGCATAAGAATTTCTGCTTCTGATCCTGACGAGTTGCTCGCGCTGGTTTTTGCGCGTTCGAGCGCGCGCACAAAAGACATTCGCATCCGGCAGGCGCTTTCCCTGGCGATTGACCGCGCCTCGCTGGTGGATTTTGTGCTTCAGAAAGAGGGCGAGCCCGCTGGCGCGCTCTTGCCGCAATGGTCTTCCGGCTACGAATTCCTTTTTTCAACGACGGCAGATACCGCAACCGCCAGGCAACTCGCTTCGCAGATCCCGCTCCGGCCGGCGCTGAAGCTGGGCTATGATTTCGGCGATCCAATCGAGCGAATGATTGCCGAACGTATTGTCGTAAACGCGCAAGCAGCGGGAATTTCAATTTTCGCGCGGCCGATCGTTGATAACACCACAAATAGTTCAGCTAATGGCGCTGCGAATGCTGCCGAGTACGACGCGCGCATCTTGCGGGTCCCAATGGCTTCGCCCGCGCCGGGCGTGGCGCTTGAGGCTTTGTTGCAAACGCTCGCGCCGCTCGCAGATCTGGATACTTCGCTGGCTGCTCCGCTCGAGGACTCGACGAATTCGGAGCGAATGTATGCGCGCGAGTGCGCCGTGGTAGGCACGTACGAAATTATTCCGCTCGTGCATGTTCCGGAAGTGGTGGGCTTGAGTGCGCGGGTTCGCGACTGGGTGCCCGCGCGTTGGGGCGCATGGCGGCTGGCGGACGTGTGGCTCGACGGAGCATCGCAGTGAGTTTCCGCCTGAAAATGTTTCTGCTGTTCCCGCTCGTCGTTATTGCGGCGGTTGCGGTCGTCGGCGCGGGCGTCACGGTTTTCACGCGGCGCGCGTTTGAACAGCTCGACGCATCACACACGGACGCTATCGTTTCGCAGTTCCAGCGCGAATTCACCAACCGGGGTCAGACAATCGTCAGCGGCGTGCGGGACATTTCGAACTCTGAAGCCACGCTGAACATGGCGATTCATTTGAGCGCGCGCGATATTGACCCGTCGGTATACGGACACGATGCCACGGGCGTTGCGTCGGATCATCATTTTGATTTTCTCGAATTTGCCGGGAATGACGGCAGCATCATCTCCTCGAAGCAGTGGCCCGCGCGCTTTGGCTATAAGGAAGAATGGCTGCTGGAGAAGACCGACTGGTCCGCGCGCGACGCGTTTCTTAAAAAAGTGGAAACGCCAGATGGTCCCGAACTTGGTCTGATTGCTGTTTCCGTGCTTCCGGTCGGCAACTCGAATCTGTACACTGCGGGCGGCGAGCGGCTCGGAAAATCTTTTCTGGCTTCTCTTAGTTTGCCTGAGGGAATGCGCGCGCTGCTCTACCTGAATCTCGATGCGAAGTTTTCGCCGCGGAATTTGACTGGCGTGAACGGACCGGTGGCGCAGGCGGATCGTTTCGCGCCGCTGGTCGCTAGCGAACTTCAGCAGCGGCGCGAAATCACAACCACGATTCATTGGACGCGCGACGCGGCGAGCGATGAAGTGTTTCATTTGCTTCCGCTGCTTGGACCGGACAAAAATCTTCTCGGAGTCTTGTTTGTCGGCAGTTCGCGCCACAATTTGGTGCTGCTGGAGCGCGGAATCCACCGCTGGGCGCTGATTGTCGGTGGGGTCGCGCTCGTCCTGGGAATTTTGCTTAGCTGGTGGGCTGCCGTGCGCGTGACGCGGCCCGTGGGAAAGCTCGTCGAGGGCGCGAAAGAGGTGGCGTCGGGGAATTGGGACGCGCGAGTCGAGATTCATTCGCACGACGAGATGGGCGCGCTCGCTGGAGCGTTCAATCAAATGACGGGCCAGCTTGCCGAGCAGCGCGAACGATTGGTGCAAACCGAGCGCGTCGCGGCATGGCGCGAGCTTGCGCGCCGCCTCGCGCATGAGTTGAAGAACCCACTTTTTCCGCTGCAAATCACGGTTGAAAATCTTCGCCGCGCCCGCGAACAAAACGTACTTGACTTCGATGAGATTTTTCGCGAATCGACGGAAGCGTTGCTCGCGGAAATTCAGAACTTGAAAACGATTGTTGGCCGCTTCAGCGATTTTGCGAAGATGCCGCGCCCGGAGTTGCATCCGGTTGACGTGAACGAAATGGTTCGCGGCGTCGCGCGCCTTTTCGAGCCGCGCTTTGTGGCGCCCGGCGAGCCGAAGATCACTACTGAGTTGCATCTCGAGGAAAAACTTCCCGTAATTCAAGCTGACAACGCGCTTCTTCATCGCGCCATCGGAAATCTTGTGCTGAACGCGATCGACGCGATGCCCGCCGGCGGGAAGCTGACTCTGCGCACGATGACGCATGATGCGGGAGTGCGCCTGGAGATTTCGGATACTGGCGCGGGTTTGACGCCCGAGGAATGCGAACGGCTCTTTACGCCGTATTACACGACGAAGCAGCACGGTACGGGCCTGGGACTCGCGATCGTGCAGGCGGTGGTGAGCGACCATGGCGGGCGAATTTCAGTGACCAGCGAGCCGGGGCACGGCGCGACGTTTCGCATCGATCTTCCGCTGCGTCCGCCCGATGCGCAGCCGCTCGCTGATTTCACCCCGCCCGTGAAATCCGCAATGGAACGGGAGGCATAATTCGCGTGGCCGCCAAAGCGCACATTCTGATTATTGACGACGATGCGAACACGCTCGCTTCGCTGTCTCGCGCGTTTCGATTGTCAGGCCACGAAGCGACTGTCTGCGACAACGCTGCGCGCGCGCTCGAACTCGCACGCGATGGCCATTTCGATTTGATTCTTTCCGACGTGGTGATGCCGGGCAAAGACGGCATCGCACTCCTCGAAGAAATGAAAAACTCCGGCGTTGTTTCGCCGGTCGTGATGATGTCGGGCCAGGCGACGATTGAAATGGCCGTGCGCGCCACGCGGCTGGGCGCCGCGGATTTCCTTGAAAAGCCAATCTCCACGGAAAAACTTCTTCTCACGATTGAAAACGCGCTGAAGTTGGCGCGTCTGGAAGAAGAAAATCGCGATTTGCGCCGGCGCGTGGGGCGCCATCAGCTTGTGTGGGCGAGCGCCGCGATGAAGGCGCTCATGGCGGAGGTCGAGCGCGTGGCAGCTAGCGAAACGCGCGTGTGCATTCGTGGAGAGACGGGCACGGGTAAAGAACTTGTGGCGCGCACGCTGCACGAAAAAAGTCCGCGTAGAGCGGGCCCCTTCGTCACGCTCAATTGCGCGGCGGTTCCAGCCGAGCTGATGGAATCGGAGCTTTTCGGCCACGAACGCGGAGCGTTCACGGGCGCGGCGTCGCGGCACACGGGCAAATTCGAGCAAGCGCATCGCGGGACGTTGTTTCTCGACGAAATTGGCGACATGCCGCTGGCGATGCAGGCGAAACTCCTGCGTGTTCTCGAAGAAGGCGAAATTGAGCGCGTCGGCGGCGACAAACCGATTCCCGTTAATGTTCGCGTAGTGGTCGCGACGCATCGCAATCTCGAAGAGCAAGTTCGTCGCAACACGTTTCGCCAGGATTTGTATCACCGGATTTTTGTTTTCCCCGTTGTGTTGCCGCCGCTGCGTGAACGCCTGGAAGATATTCCCGTGCTCGCGGAGCATTTTGCGCGGCAAGTGGCCGAGCAGAATGGCTGGAAAGCGAAAAGATTTTCGGCGGAGGCCGTTGCGGAACTGTCACGCTATTCGTGGCCGGGGAATGTTCGCGAGCTGCGCAACGTTGTCGAGCGCGTGCTGCTGCTCGCCGCCGGAGATGAAGTGGATGCTGCAACTGTGGGCGTGGCGCTGCCGCACGCGGACGCCACTGGCGCGACTTCGGAAACGGTAACCGAGGGAGGAATGGCCGAGCGCGTCGAAGCGTTCGAGCGCGAAACAATTCTCGGCGAACTCAAGCGCCACCACAATCACATGACCAATACGGCGAAGGCCCTGGGCCTCGAACGCAGTCATCTGTATAAAAAATGTCAACATCTGGGAATCGACCTTCGCTCGATTCGCAAAGAAGACGACGAATAGTTCCGCGCGCCTTTCCACCCGCTAACGCGGAGGGCTTTCCGGCGCGCGAAACAGCTTTGCTAGAATGAAGTGCGTCGGCAGATAAATCACAATCGCCAGGACGATCCATATCAACGCGAGATACGCGGCCGCCGACCCCCAGGCGCGATGAAAAATCGGGTCACGAAATGCGTAATTGATGTTGAGCGCCGGAGCGGTCGAACGCGCCACGACAATGGCGTCGGCCGCAATTGCAGTTTGCAGGAGCCAGCCGCGGCGGTCGTAGCCCAC
>Ga0307374_10015511_pt1 | contig 10234 bp, 11 predicted proteins | sample OX3MG_FD_202532 | JGI IMG/M metagenome (GOLD analysis project Ga0307374, IMG submission 202532) | Soil microbial communities from Risofladan, Vaasa, Finland - OX-3 | ecosystem: Environmental > Terrestrial > Soil > Coastal area > Acid sulfate soil | place: Finland: Risofladan, Vaasa | collected...
GTGATCACGGACGCGATGCTGTCGTCACGACCGACGCTGTACATGTGGACTCGGGGGGTGAACACATCAGCCGCCGTACGGCTACCGAAGGCCAACGAGCGCTCCAGCAGCCTCGCCGTCGGGCCCGCCAGGATCCCCTGGTCCGCGGACCGCCGAACCAGCGACGCCAGCTCCTCCGGAACCCGGGCACTGCGCAGCTCCTCCTGCGGTTCGATGCCCAGTGCACGCACGATCTGGTTGGCGGACCCGTTGAGCAAACGGATCGGCCAACGCATCGAAGCGGTGAAGCGGCGCTGGAATCCTTGGGTCAGCCTGGCAACGCGCAACGGGTCCGCAAGGGCAAGGTTCTTGGGAATCAGCTCGCCCAAAACCATCGTGAGGACCGTCGCTATGGCCAGACCCAGCGCGACAGCCACATCGCCCACCGCGTCGTGTGGGACGCCCAAGAAGCCCAAGGGGCCTTCCACGAGCGCCGCGATCGACGGTTCCGCGAGGAAGCCGATCGCGAGGTTTGTGACCGTGACCCCGACCTGTGCGCCGGACAACTGCGTCGACAACGTCGCCACCGCCCGGCGCACACCGGCCGCTCGTGGGTCACCCGCCCCGGCCGCTTCATGAACGCTCGCCCGATCCACGGTAATGAGCGAAGTCTCGGCCGCAACGAAAACACCGCACGCCCCAATCAGCGCCAACGCAGCGATCACGAGCATCCATGGACTCAAGCTCATGATTCGAGCACCCCGAGACGGCCAGCCGGACTAAGGAGAAGATCGCTAGCGCTAGTCATCCCCGCCCATCGTAGGGATCGCGCAACATCGGGCCCTCGAGCTTGGCCACGCGCAACGTCACCCCGACCGCCCCCGGCGCTCGTCCGTGGATGAGCGCCCCACTCCCGATCATCTTCCGTGATCGCCCTCACCAAGATCGAGCAACACGACGAATGTCGCCGTGGGCATTGGGGGGATGAGCGTCGTAGGCGTTCTGGATGAACTCGTAGAGAAAGCGCCCCTCATACGCGCGCTGCACTTGCCGGAGGAGCGCCGAGAGGCTCGACGCCTGCCTTCCTGAAGGTATCGGACGACCTGCCGCATCTGTGCGCCACCGGCGGAATGGTCAGATCTGGGCGATCCTTGCCTTGATCGGCATCGACTGACGACCACGCATATCGGAACGGAGCAACCCGCGGCGATGCGAGCACCTGATCTCTTTGATGCTGCCGCCTACAACTCGGCTTCTGCCTGCGGTGCCCGAGCCCGCGTCTCCGGCCTGACGAGCGTACCTACGCTTCGCGGTAGGCCCGAGCAGAGCCTCGGCCCGCATGGAAGGCGCCCGTGTGAATGCCCGAGGGATGTCGTACTTGCCGGAAAGACTGCTGGTCGGCACCAGAAGCCGCCTCGCCGTGCCCGCCGCCCGAACCTGCCTGAAGTCCGCGGCGCCGATCGCCGTCAACGTCACGCTGGCATGATGCACCGCCGCGAGAACTCCCTATGTTGTCCGGTTCCGGCGTCAGCGCTCCCGGCTCCCGCACCGCACCCGATGGCCCTAAACTCGGCAGCCACCCAGGATCGGCGTAAGCCAGCCCGCCCCGTCCACAGCGCCAGGTCCGACGCCTCCACGGCCTCCGCCGCCAGCCGCCCATTGGCATCGGTCTTGACCTGATACCACCCGCGAGCAGCCCGCAGCCACGCAAACCCTGGCCTGCCCGGCCGCCGCCGCCGCGCCTCCCGCCAAGCCCACCCAGGCCGCCTCGCGCCGCTCGCTCGGCGATAGGCTGCAGCAGCACCTCGCAGTTGTCGCCGATGACCGTGGCGTACCCGGCGGTCCGGCTCATCGACTCCGCCGTCAGCCATGGCGACCAGCCGCCACCGGCGCCGCAGCCCTGGCCGTGCTGGACCCGCTCGGCGCAGTTGATGCTGCCCCGGCACAACTCGAACCACGCTACCTGCCGGGCCTGACAACTACCTGTGCTCAGCCTCCAGCATGTACCGGATCGCCCGCGCCGCGGGGCAGACGCGCTCGGCTCGGAGGCGGCCCACCGGACTTGGCCATGCCTAAGTGACAAGAAACCCCCGTGCCGGAAGACGCACGGGACGGGGTTCTTGTCATACCTGACTTGAACTATGCAGCAAAGGCACTCTGGCCCAGGAGCCTCGACCAGCAAATCGGACGCGTACTCACGCAGTTGGCGCACGACTCATGCGTGTGACCGGGCATGTCAGCGGTGAACCATGCGAACGGCAACCCTGACTTCATCGCCTTTTCGATCATCGTGCGGGCCGAGGTGCGTTACGGCCGCCGGCCGACTCCGCAAAAACCCCAGCGGGAGCCGTCGGTGTCCGCGAGCTGCGGGTCCAAGCAGCCCCACAGGCCCATGTACACGAGATCGGGCTTGGCTCCGGCGTACGGGACGACCAGCTCGAGCCCGTCGAAAAGCCGCGCGATGTCCTTCTTGGTCCGCAGGTTAAGCTGCTCCCGGGCGTCGCGGTAGGCATCCTGGCTTGCCTGCACCGAAGAAGGCGGCACGCGGTCCCTGGTGGCGTGCGTAACGGCCAGGTAGCTGCCGGGCGCCAGCTCCGTGACGTACCGGGCCACGATGCCCCATGGGTCAGAGCTGTCGGCGACGAAATGCAGGACGGCGGTCATGAGCACCCCGACCGGCTGGCCGAAGTCGATCAGGTTATGCAGCTCCGGCGCGGCCAGCAGCGTGTCGGGATCGCGCAGGTCCGCCGTAACGAATGCGGTGCCGCCATCGGCCGCCAGCAGCGCATCGGACTGCTCCGCCACCGCGGGATCGAGATCGACATAGCAGACCCGGGCGTCCGGGATCACCTTCCGCACTACCTCATGCGTGTTGCCCACGGTCGGCAAGCCCGAGCCGATGTCCAGGAACTGGCTAACGCCCTGGCTGGCAATCCAGCTGGCGGAGCGCTGGTGGAAGCCGCGGTTGGACCAGACGATGTCGTGCAGCTCCGGCATCGCCTTCAAAGCATGAGCGCACGCTTCCCGGTCCACCGGGAAATTGCTGGTGCCGCCCAGCAGGTAGTCGTAGATCCTGGCCACGCTCGGCCTGGTTGTGTCCACCGTGCTTGTCCTGCCTGTGCTCTCCACGGAATGCCACTCACTCCTGATCGTCGCTTCCCCAGTGCTCAGTCTGGCATGCTCGCGGGAGTCGGCAAGCCGGGCTGATCGGGTGAGTGGATTGGGGGCGCAATCCATCAGCACGCACGGCTGATGAAGTCCGGAGCTCCCTGCGTCGCGGCCGGTCAGCGGGCCGCCACGCACTGCCTCATGACCTCCGCACTGATCGGCCGCGCTCCGAGACTGCCAGGCCCGCCGCGCGGGCCTATGCCCGCACCGCTGCGCGATCGACCCGTTCCGCGGCCGGACGGCCAGCGCCCCCCGCGACGGCCACCTCGGCTCAACCGGCGGGCGGCGCCGGTGAAGGGAGCGAGCGCGCCGGCGAGCCTGGTCCTGTTCGCCGCCCCGAGGTCAATCTCATAGCTCGCGCCGTCAATGCCGAAGGTCACCGTCTCGGCGTCCGGCGAGCCGTCGAGATCATCAGTAGCAACTACTGTAAAACGTCCCAACCCGAGGAGCAGCACGAGGCTGCTCCGCGCGTTCTGGCCTGCCATCGGCGTGCTGACCACGCCTCGCGGCCGACACGCCGGATCACAATCCGTGATCGCATCTTGCCCTGCCTGCGCCTGAGCGCGGATCGGAGCGGAGGATCTCCAGGCAGCACCGGGTATTCGCTCAGGCGCGGCGGCACAGTTCCTGCCAGCCGGTCGCGGCTTCGCCGGTGCCGAACCGGATATCCCGCTGGCCTTCGGGCGGAGGGATAGTGACCCGGTCACCGCGCCGCGGGCTTACGCGATCGCCTCGACCGGGCCGAAGTCACCCTCGGTCTCTGCGAGCACCCGCGCGTACAGGCTCGTGTCGGCCTTGATCCGGGCGGTGGCCCGCCATCCGGCGATGACCTCGCGCGCGTTGCCGTCGACGGTGAGTTCGGCTGCGTCGGAGAGCGCGGCAACAAGCTCGACGGCCAACTGCGAGCGCCCGGCAGCCGACAGGTGCCGGGTCCAAGGGAACACCTCGGCCATCGCGGATTCCACCGTCTGTTGTGCATGAGGTCATGAGTCCGGATCGCTGCCTAGCAACACCCTTGCGCATGGCAATACTCTGCAGGAGCAGCATGCGCTCGACAGCTGACCCAGGGCCGGTCCGATTACCGCAGTCGGCGATGAGCGATAGCACGCGTTCCCCGCGATACTGTCCTGAACTGAGAACGTCCGTTATCTCGCGTTCCGAGCATAGGAGGACCCTGTGACCCCACGGCCGCCGTTGCCGCCCTTCACTGAGGAGACCGCACGGCAGAAGGTCCAGGCGGCTGAAGATGCCTGGAACACCTGCGATCCGGAGCGCGTTGCAGGTGCCTATAGTGAGGACTCAGTCTGGCGTAACCGGCACGAGTTCGTCACCGGCCGGGCCGAGATCATCGAGTTCCTGCGCCGGAAATGGAGCCGTGAACTTGACTATGCGCTCAGGAAGGACATGTGGGCCTTCCATGGCAACCGGATCGCCGTCCGCTTCCAGTACGAGTCCCACGACGCCAGCGGGCAGTGGTACCGCAGCTTCGGCAACGAGTTGTGGGAGTTCGACGGGGACGGCCTGATGAAGCGCAGGGAAGCCAGCATCAACGACGTGCCGATCGCCGAGGCTGACCGGCGCATCTTCGGCCCGCGGCCGGAAGTAGAGCGAGGCCAGTCTCCGCCGCTCCGCTGAGCGGCGGAGTGCGCCCTGGTCGCTGGGCCGCGTTGTCTCAGTCCGGCGGCCCAGCAGGGCCGCCGGAGTCCCACCGCGACTCAATGTTGCCGAGCCGCCATATGGCGAGAAACCGATCCCGACGACCATGCCCACGAAGAACATCTGCCAGCTGTGGTTGATCGAGCGCATGAACCGGCCGGTCTGAGGGCCGAGCGCGAAAGCGAATCCGGTACCCAGCGGGCGCTTCCCGTCCGACAGGAGTTTGCGAGTCACGTTGTCGACGGCGGAGATGTGATCAGCGTCGAACGCGTGCCCGCAAGCCCAGTGTCCAGGCAGTGACGGCGATACCCAGGCCGGTGCCGAGTTTCTCGCAGCGAAAATGGTCGGGCAGCACCGATAGCACGAAGACTCCCCACCCAGCGCCGTTCAGCGCCAGGATCACAACCGCCATTCCAGCCAGTCGCCGGCGCTCGGCGGGGCGCAGTGCGCGGACTGCTGCCCGGAGTCAGGTACCTGGGCCGTCCAAACAGCATCCCCCGCTCTACTGACAGCGGGGATGCGTGACGGCCGTCCAGGTGATGGTGGTGACGATGAGGCCATCGCGGGCCAGCCAGTGCCCCGTCAGATGGCTTACCGGTCGGTCAACGGGCCGACGGCCAGGCCCAGGCGACAGCCAGACGTCGAAGGTGCCGCTGATCGCCGGGCGGACGGTCATGTCGTGAAAGACCAGCCACTGCCCGGTGAGCGGGTACCAGAGCTTGGCTGCCGATTCCTTGGCGCTGAATAGCAGTCTATCCCAGCACACCGCAGGCCCGATCGCCGCGCACTGCCTGATCCACCCCTGCTCGCGGGGAGCGGCCACCATCTCGATAAGGCCGGCCGGGAGTCTCACGTCTGGCTCCGCGTCTATGCCGATCGCGGTCACGTTCATTGTCAGCGCCACAGCGCAGGCCTGGTAACCGGCGCAGTGGCTGATGCTTCCGGTCACGCCGGCCGGCCACTGCGGCTGGCCCGCCGGGCCGGGCAGAATCGGCGTGGCTGGCAAGTCCAGCAGGGCCATCGCGGCTCTGGCGCAAAGCCGACCCGCTGCGAAGTCGGCCCGGCGCCGCGGCCCGGCCGTGCGAACCGCCGCCGCCTCGGCGGGGAAGAGCACGCCGGCCCTGGATGCATCGGCCATGGACTCGGCAGCCGCCACCATAGGCGGCAGGATGCCAGCGATCAGTCCAGCCGGTCGTGGGCTCTGGGGGTGGTCGGCGGGCATCACGGCAGTTTGCTACTGCGGCCGCAGCGCCATCCAGACCGCGTGCGCCTCGGTCGTGCCGGGGTTGCGCCAGATGTGCGGCTGATCGCCCCGGAAGTGCAGCGTGCTCCCGGCTTCCACCTGGTACGACTGCCCGGTCACGGTGAACTCCAGCACGCCGCTGGTGACGTGGACCAGTTCCTCGCCCGGGTGCTGCATCGGCTTGCGTCCGCTGGTCGCGCCCGGCTCTACCATGGCCCGTGCCCCGGCGAGCAGGAACCGCCCGTACGGCCCGGAAATGCTGTTCAGTGCTATCCCCTTGTGCGAGGTGTACACCTGCCGGTCCTCGGCGGCCGGAGTCAGCACGGCAACGTCGTCCTGGCCGACATCGTCTTCCACGAAGTAGGAGACCGGGCGCCCGAGCGCGCCGGCGATCTTTAGCAGGGTAGTGATGGTCGGCACCATGCCGCCCTGCTCGATCTTGTGGATCGCGGCCGCCGACACGTCGGAGCGCTCACCGAGCTGCTGCAAGGACAGGCCCATCCGCTTGCGGAGGCTGAACACCTTGAGGCCGATGGAACCGACTATCCGCTCCAGCTCCCCGGCCTGCTCCTCACTGCGACTGCCGGACTGCGCGTCGAGGCAGGGGGGTCCTTGCGTGCGTGGTGCTCGGCTCATCGGCTATCCGCTTGGTTAGTTGATGATCGTGTCTTGACGTCCACGATGGCTCTCGCCAGTATAGTGTATGACTCGTAGCGGATACTAAACGTCTCGCCCCGGCTCATGGGAAGAGGGTGCTGATGGCGCAGCGGATCGTGGTGATCGGCGGAGGCGCCGCTGGCATGGGGGCCGCCGGTGCCGCCAAAGGCGCGGACCCCTCGGCAGACGTTCGCGTCTACACAGAGTTCGAGGATGTTGGGTACAGCCCGTGCGGTATTCCATATGTCCACGGCAAAGAGATTCCCGACTTCGAGCGGCTGTTTCTGGCGACTAAAGAAGCTTACGCTGATCAGGGCATCGACATCCACTATGAGACACGGGTCACCTCCTTCAGCACCGAGCGGAAGACGGTGTCCGTGGACGGCGAGGGCGAGATCGGCTACGACAGGCTGATCGTCGCGACCGGCTTCAATTACGCCGACCCAGGGGTGCCTGGCACTGATCTCGACGGCCTGTACTACGTGAAGAACATCCGGCGAGCGATCGAGTGGGACAAAGTGCTGGACGGGGCTCGCTCCGCGGTCGTGGTCGAGGCTTCCCCGCTGGGCCTGGAAATGATCACCGCGCTCTGCCATCGTGGCATCGAAACTCACCTGGTCGACCCCGGCCCGTGGGCGCTGTCGGCGGCGACCGATCCCGACATCGTCGCCCCGGTGCAGGAGTCCTGGCAGGAGAAAGGCGCCAAGCTCCACTTCAATACGACATTGAATGGATTCACCGGAGATACCGCCGTTCGCGCGGTGGCGACCTCTGCCGGTGAGATTGCCTGCGACCTCGCTGTGGTGTGCACGAAGAAGGAGGCGAACACATCCCTGGCCCGGGCCGCCGGGCTTCGGATCGGGTCCGCGAACGGGATCATCGTCGACGAGCGGATGCAGACGTCCGCGCCCGACGTTCTGGCGGCCGGGGACTGCATAGAGGTGCCGCACAGCGTGACTGACATCCCCATCCAGGGCCTGTCCGGCAGCCACGCCTACTCCCAAGGCAAGGTGGCGGGCACGAACGCGGCGGGCGGGCAGCGGCGGTACCAGCCGGTGAGCGTGCCCTGGGGGATGGTGGCAGGTGACTGGATGATCGGCGGGGTGTCCTTCAGCGAGACACTGGCGACCGCCCTGGGCATCCCGCACGTGGTCGGGGTGGCCGAGGGGATCTCCCGGGCACGCTATTACCCGGGGGTGGAGAAGGTCCGGGTCAAGCTGCTGGCCGAGCCGGGTCAGCTGCGGCTGATCGGCGCCCAGATGGTCGGTCGCGAGGGCATCAAGGAGCGGGCGGACTTCCTGGCCATGGCGGTCCGGACCGGGATCACCATCGGCGACCTGGCCACGATGGAGAACGTCTACTCACCCCCGATCGGGGCGCTGAACGAGCCGATCGCGCTGGCGGCACAGAACCTGCTGGCCGGGTTGGGGTCCTGAGGTGTCCTTCTCCCGATGGCTGCGCGCCACCTCCGAGCACTACCTCATGGTCGCGGCGCAGGAAGAGATCGCCGCCAAATACCGGGTTTCCCCGCCCCGCCGGGCGCGCGGGGCCGAGGTGTTCTGGCTGCGGGTGTATGTCCCGCTGTACCGGGCCGTGCCCTGGCCGGCGCGCTCGGCGATAATGCGGCGCATGCCCGGCAGCCATCGCATGACCTGGACAAAGACGCAGCGTCCGCGCGGGCCGGCGATTTAGGGCGGCCCGCATCCGTTGTCAGTTCTACCAACTGTTAGGAGGCTCCATGCCGATCACCGTTCAGTCGCCGAGGGGCGAGGCCGGCGTCGACTCGCTCTACAACACCGAGGAGAAAGTCTTCGAGGACATCCAGGCCAACCCGGGTGAGAAGGCCTTCGTGTTCATCCACTCCGTCCCGTTCGAGGGCTCGGTGTCGCTGGTCAACCTGCTCACCTCCACTCGCCTGGTTCGCAAGGGATTCGACGTGTCGATCATCTTGTACGGCCCGGGCGTGCTGCTCGCCTCGCGGCAGCGCGGCTACCCGACCATCGGTACCGAGGGCTTCCCCGGCAACCTGGCCGGGAACCGGCAGATCGAGACGATCCTGAAGGAGGGCGGTAAGGTGTACGCCTGCCGCTTCGCCATGGGTGCCCTGTATGGGTTCCGTGAGGAAGACCTCATCGACGGAGTGAAGCCGTTCAGCCCGCTGGACGTCCTCGACTCCGCCCTCACGGCGTGGCGGGACGGCGCCTTCCAGATCAACACCTGGACCGTGTGACACCTACTGGAGGGGGGGTGCCGTCCGCGACGACCGTGTCGTGCGGGTCGGCACCCTCCGCGGCAACCAGCCCGGGAGGAAGGTGACTAGCGCGTGGACGGAATCCACGACGTGGGGGGTATGCAGGGCTTCGGTCACGTGCAAGAACTGACCTCTGCCCCGCCATTTGGCGAGCCCTGGGAAGGAAAGGCATTCGCGATCGGAGCGCTGGCGGCCCGCATCGCGGGTACCAACCTGCACGCGTTCCGGCATGCCATCGAAAGAGTGCCGCCGCGAGAGTACCTGAGGGGGTACTGGAACCGGTGGACGATCGGCGCTCAGATCATGATGGAGGACAGCGGCATCGTCACCGACCAGGAGGTGCGGGCCCGGGCAGCACGGCTCAGCGGGCGGGACGTGGCCGAGCCACCGCCACCCGCACCGCACAAACCGCAGATGCCCTCGGGCGGCCCGGGGAACCTTCGTTCCGTGGAAAGCCCGCCTGCCTTCGCAGTCGGCGACCGGGTACTGGCCGGCGACCTGCACCCGGCGGGCCACACCCGGCTACCCCGGTATGTGCGGGGCCGGATCGGGATCGTGGCAGCCCTCCAGCCCGGTGCGGTATTCCCCGACACCGCCGCCCATTTCCTGGGCGAAAACCCCCAGCACTGCTATGCGGTGGAGTTTGACTCGCGGGAACTGTGGGGCCCAGACGCCGAGCCATTCCGCCTTTTCATTGACCTTTTCGAGCCATATCTGGAGCCGGTGACATGACTTCCGCGGCCGAACTTCTCGACCCCGCGCTGCGGGTGGAGGCGCTGGCCTCGCTGCTGACCGAGCGCGGACTGATCGACGAGACGACTATCGACACCTTCATCAAGACCTACGAGCAATCCGTCGGGCCGATGAACGGCGCCAAGGTGGTCGCCAGAGCCTGGACCGACGCCGAATACCGGATCCGGCTGCTCGCCGAAGGGACCCCTGCGATCGCCGAGCTCGGCTTCAAGGGACCGCAAGGCGAGCACATCGTGGTCCTGGAGAACACGCCGACCGTCCACAACGTGGTGGTGTGCACCCTCTGCTCGTGCTATCCATGGCCCGTGCTCGGGCTGCCGCCATCCTGGTACAAGGATCCCGCCTACCGGTCCCGGGTGGTGCGAGAACCGCGGCAGGTGCTGCGCGAGTTCGGCCTCGACCTGGATGATCATGTGGAGATACGGGTCCACGACTCCAGCTCGGAGGTCCGGTACATGGTGCTGCCGGAGCGGCCCGCCGGGACCGAGAACCTGTCCGAGGAAGACCTGGCGGTGCTCGTCACCCGG
>Ga0307374_10015512_pt1 | contig 10234 bp, 10 predicted proteins | sample OX3MG_FD_202532 | JGI IMG/M metagenome (GOLD analysis project Ga0307374, IMG submission 202532) | Soil microbial communities from Risofladan, Vaasa, Finland - OX-3 | ecosystem: Environmental > Terrestrial > Soil > Coastal area > Acid sulfate soil | place: Finland: Risofladan, Vaasa | collected...
CGTCCTGTTGTCGCCGGGCTGCGCGTCGTTCGACTGGTACTCGTCGTACGAAGAGCGGGGCGCGGACTTCGCGAACGAGGTGCACGCGCTCGAGCGGGCCTCGGGGACCGGTGCCTGACGTGGCCGCGACGCCCGGCACGCCGGCGCTCCGCCTCGTCGCCCCGCAGCGGGGCGGGTCCGCGCGCCCGCGCCCGGTGCCTGCGGTTCGCACGCCCGCAGCCGAACGCACCGGCGCGCGCGGGGGCGCGCGGGACGGCGAGCGCGAAGTCGCTGCGCGACGGCCGGCCGGCTCGGCGAGCCCGTCGCGCGCGTCGATCGCCGACGCGGCGCGACTCGACGCGACGCTGCTGCGATTCCTCGTCGCCTGCCTGTGCGGCTTCGGCCTCGTCATGGTGCTCGCGTCCTCGTCGGTCACGTCGATCGCCCAGTACGGTTCGCCGTGGTCGATGTTCGAGCGCCAGACGATGTGGACGGTGATCGGCGCGGCCGTGTTCGCCGTCGGGACGCGTGTGAGCCTGGAACGGATCCGACGGCTCACCGTTCCGCTCCTCGTCGCGACGACCGGACTGCTCGTCGTCGTGCTCGTCCCGCACCTCGGCAAGTCGGCCGGCGGGTCGAGCCGGTGGATCGGGTTCGGCCCGCTCACGCTGCAGCCGTCCGAGCTCATGAAGCTCGTGTACGCGATGTTCGCGGCCGACCTCGTCGCCCGCCGGGAGCACGCGCGCGACCACGCCCGCGAGCTCGTGCGGCCGCTCGGCATCGTGCTCGCGTTCCTCGCGATCCTCATCGTGAAGCAGCCCGACATGGGCACCGCGATCGTGCTCGTGTGCATGACGACCGCGATCCTGTTCGTCGCGGGCGTGCACCGGCGCCTGCTCGGCGCGTCGTTCGTCCTCGTGTCGGTCGTGGGCGGGGTGGTCGCGCTCGCCGCGCCGTACCGGCGCGCGCGCCTGCTGTCCTTCCTCAACCCCTTCGGCCACGCGTCGACGACCGGCTACCAGGTCGTCCAGTCCCTCGTGACCCTCGGCGCGGGGCACGTGACCGGCGCGGGCGTCGGGACCTCCCCAGCGATCTGGGGATGGCTCCCGAACGCGCAGACGGACTTCGTGTTCGCGGTCGTCGGCAACCAGCTTGGGCTCGTCGGCTCGGTGCTCGTGGTCGCGGCGTTCGCCTGCCTCGGATGGCTCGGCCTGCGCGTCGCGACCCGCGCCGAGGACCGCTTCTCGAGCCTGCTCGCGGCGACGATCACCTGCTGGGTCGTGTGCCAGGCGATGATCAACATCGGTGGCGTCGTCGGCGCGATGCCGGAGACCGGCATCCCGCTGCCGTTCCTCTCCGCGGGCGGGTCGTCGCTCGTCGTCCTCCTCGGCGCGATGGGGCTCCTCGTGAACGTGGCGCGGCGTCCTCGTGCCGCAGGTGAGCGCCGCGCCCGGAGGCCGCAGGTGAGCGCAGCGCCCGGAGGCCGCAGGTGAGCGCCGCGGCCGGAGGCCGCAGGTGAGCGCCGCGGCCGGTCGCTGCGACGTCGTCGTGAGCGGCGGCGGCACCGCCGGGCACGTCCTTCCCGCGATCACGGTCGCGCGGGCGCTCGTCGACGCGGGGCACCCGGCGTCGTCCGTGCACTTCGTCGGCTCGGCGCGCGGGATGGAGGCGCACCTCGTCCCCGAGGCCGGGTTCACGGTGAGCCTCCTGCCCGGGCGCGGGATCGAGCGCGCGCTCACGGTCGCGAGCGTGCTCGCGGTCGCCGAGCTCGGCGTCGCGACCGTGCGGGCGCTCCTGCTCGTCGCGCGGCTCCGCCCGCGTGTCGTCGTGGCGGTCGCGGGCTACGCGTGCGTCCCGGCCGCCCTCGCCGCGGTCGTGCTCGGCATCCCCGTCGTCGTCGTGAACATCGACGCTGTCCCCGGCGCCGCGAACCGTCTCGTCGGACGGTTCGCGGCCGCGAGCGCCGTCGCGTGGCCCGGCAGCGGCCTTCCGCGCGCGGTCGTCACCGGCCCGCCGGTCCGTCCGGAGGTGCGAGCGGTGGACCGGAGCCCCGAAGGCCGCGCCGCGGCGCGCGCCGCCCTCGGGCTGTCGCCCAACCGGTTCGTCGTGGTCGTGACGGGCGGTTCGCTCGGCGCCCGCTCGTTGAACGACGCCGCGCTCGAGGTCGCGTCGGACCTCGCGTCCGACGACCGGCTCACGATCTACCACGTCGCCGGTGCGCGGGACCACGAGCGCGTCGCGGCCGGCCGCGACGCGCTCGCGCTCGACCCCTCCGGCGGCATCGACTACCGCCTCGTCGGCTACGAAGGGGCGATGGCGACGGTGCTGTGTGCGGCCGACCTCGTGGTCGCCCGAGCGGGGGCCTCGACGCTCGCGGAGATCTGCGCGGTGGGGATCGCGTCGGTGCTCGTGCCGCTTCCCGGCGCGCCCTCGGACCACCAGCGGCGCAACGCCGAGATCCTCGCGGCCGCAGGCGCTGCGCTCGTCCTCGACGACGCGGCGCTTCGCGGGCAGGGCCTCACCCGGGTCGTGTCCGAGCTCGCCGCCGACCCCGGCCGCGTCGAGCGGATGGGCACCGCCGCGCACTCGCTCGGGCCGGGCGACGGGGCCGCACGGGTCGCCGCGGTCATCGACGAGGTCGCCGGGCGCGCCCGGCGCCGCGGTCGGTCGCCCGCCGCGAGCGCGCGCCCCGGCGAGGCGCTGGAGCGTCCGGCGTGAGCGCGCTCGACCTGTCGGCGCCGCGGCGCGTCCACGTCGTCGGGATCGGCGGTGCTGGCATGAGCGCGATCGCGGCGGTGCTCGTCGCGATGGGCCACGAGGTCACCGGGAGCGACCTGAAAGGCGGCGTCGCGATCGACCGGCTCCGCTCGCTCGGTGTCGAGGTCACGATCGGCCACGGCGCGGCCAACGTGCCCGACGCGGACGCGCTCGCGTGCTCGACCGCGATCCCCGAGCACAACCCCGAGGTGCTCGAGGCGCGGCGCCGGCACGTACCGGTCCTCTCGCGCGCGGACGCGCTCGCGGCGATCGCCGCGCTCCGCCGGTGCGTCGCGGTGTCGGGGACCCACGGCAAGACGACGACAAGCTCGATGCTCGCGCTCGTGCTCGTCGACGCGGCGATCCGCCCGTCGTTCCTCATCGGTGGCGACGTGAACCAGATCGGCACGAACGCCGTGTGGGACACGGGGGAGTGGCTCGTCGTCGAGGCGGACGAGAGCGACGGGACGTTCCTCTCGCTCGCGCCGGAGATCGCGCTCGTCACGAGCATCGAGCCCGACCACCTCGACCACTACGGCTCGCTCGACGCGCTCGAGCGGGCGTTCTCGACGTTCCTCGAGGGCGCGTCGACGGGCGCGATCGTGTGCGCGGACGACCCGGTCGCCGTGCGCCTCGCCCCCCCGGGGGCCCTCACGTACGGCTTCTCGCCGTCCGCGCACTTCCGGATCACCGGCCTCTCCGGTGGCCGGAGCGACGTGTCGTTCTCGCTCGCACGCGGCGCGGAGCACCTCGGCGAGCTCGCGCTCCCGGTCCCCGGCGCGCACAACGCCGCCAACGCCGCGGGCGCGGTCGCCGCCGCGTCCCTCGTCGGGGTGGGCTTCGACGTCGCGCAGCGCGCCCTCGCCCGCTTCGGCGGCGTCGCGCGACGCTTCGAGTTCCGGGGCGAGGCGCGCGGGGTGAGCTTCGTCGACGACTACGCGCACCTGCCCGGAGAGATCGCCGCGACGCTCGCCGCGGCGAGGCGCGGCGGCTGGCGGCGGATCGTCTGCGTGTTCCAGCCGCACCGGTACTCGAGGGTCGCAGCGCTCGCACGCGACTTCGCGGACGCGTTCGTCGACGCCGACGTCGTCGTGCTCGCGGGCGTCTACCCGGCAGGGGAGGCGCCCCGGCCCGGCGTCTCGTCGAAGCTCGTCCTCGACGCGCTCCTCGACGCGCACCCCTCGACGCGCGCCGCCTACCTCCCCGAGCGGTCCGAGCTGCTCGCGTATCTCCGGCGGACGCTCGAGCCCGGCGACTGCTGCCTCACGCTCGGGGCCGGCGACCTCACGACGCTGCCCGACGAGCTCATCGCCGAGCTGTCGTGAACGGCGCCGGAACCGACGCACCCGCCCGCGCGGCCCACGCGGCCGAGCTGCTCGGTGAGCTCGCCAGGCGCGACGAGCCGCTCGGCGCGCGCACGACGTACCGCGCCGGGGGGAACGCCGCGCTGTTCGTCGTCGCGACCGGCGAAGGCGTGCTGCACGCGGTGTCGGACGCCGTCGCGAGGAGCGGGGTGGACGTCCTCGTGGTCGGGAGCGGGTCGAACCTCCTCGTCCCGGACCGGGGCTACCCGGGGCTCGCGCTCGTGCTCGCCGGATCGCTCGAGCGCCTCGACGTCGACGCCTCCCGCGGCGAGCTCGTGGCGGGCGGGGCAGTCCCGTATCCGGTGCTCGCGCGCAGGAGCGCCGCCGTGGGCCTGCGCGGCATGGAGTGGGCCGTGGGCATCCCGGGCACGGTCGGCGGGGCCGTCTCGATGAACGCGGGCGGCCACGGCGCCGCGACCGCGGATCGGCTCGTCGAGGCGCGTCTGTTCGACCTGCGGACCGGGGCCTCGCGCGCCGCGGGACCCGGCGATCTCGCGCTCGCCTACCGCAGCTCGAACGTGGCCGCGGGCGAGGTCGTCGTCGAGGCGGTCTTCGCGTGCGAGATCGGCGACCCGGCGGACGCTACCGACGAGGTCGCGTCGATCGTCCGCTGGCGGCGTGCGCACCAGCCGGGAGGGCGCAACGCGGGATCGGTGTTCACGAACCCACCGGGCGACTCCGCCGGCCGCCTGGTCGAGCTCGCGGGCATGAAGGGCGCGCGGGTCCGATCCGCGCAGGTCTCGACGAAGCACGCGAACTTCATCCAGCTCGACGCGGGGGGTGCCGCGGACGACGTGCTCGAGCTCGTCGAGGTCGTGCGCGCCGCGGTCGCGACGCGCACCGGTGTGGAGCTCGCGACGGAGCTGCGCGTCGCGGGGCCGGACCGGTGACCGCGGTGGACGAGCGCCCGGCGCCGGCCGGGGAGCGGGTCGCCGCCCGCCGTGACCCGCGCATGCGGGCGCGCGCGGTCGAGGTCGCGCGCGCGGCGGGCCGGCGGAGGCTCCGCCGCGTCCTCGCGCTCCTCGCGGCCGGCGCGCTCGTCGCGCTCGGCGTCGCGGTCGCGCACTCGCCGCTGCTCGCCGCCCGCGACGTGACGGTGGTCGGCGCCGTGCACACGCCCCGCTCGGAGGTGCTCGCGGTCACGGGGCTCTGGCGCCGGCCACCGCTCGTCGACGTCGGCGACGCGGCCGACGCGGCCGCGCTCGAGCGCCTTCCCTGGGTCGCACGGGCGACGGTCACACGCCACCTCCCGTCGTCGGTCCGGATCGTGATCGTCGAGCGTCACCCGATCGCCGAGGTCGCGGCGGGCGCGGGGTCGTACGCGCTCGTCGACGGCTCGGGACGGGTGCTCGAGTACACGGCGACGCGCGCGACCCGTCTCGCGCTCGTCGCCGGCGTCGCGCACGTGCCGGCACCGGGCGGCGTGCTCGGCGCGCGGGAGTCCCCCGCGCTCGCCGCCGCCGGGGCCGTCCCCGTGTCGTTGCTCCCGAAGGTCGTGTCGGTCTCGCTCGCCCACGGGGGGGACGTCGTCCTCGGCCTCACCGGTGGCGTGCTCGTCGAGCTCGGATCGGCCAGCGAACTGCGGCAGAAGATGGTCTCGCTCGCGACCGTGCTCGCCCGGGTGCCCTTGTCCGCAGTGCGCACGATCGACGTCCGCGTCCCCGCCGATCCGCTCTTGACCACCTGAGGACCTGGCCCTATCGTTCGTGGCGTTCCGGTCGCTTAGGTGCTCCAGCAGCCCGCTCTGGAGCTCGGGAGTCAGGTGCGAACGGTGCGTCGAGCCAGCCCCGGACCAGTCGGTCCGGCTGTCGGCAGGGACGTCGGCAGCGCATTCTCGGGCGAGGACTCCGCCGGTGGCGGTGGCGGAGCTGGTGCCCACCAAGCTCTAGGTAGGGAGGCGGGGCCGATATGAGCGGCGCATCGCAGAGCTTCATCGCAGTGATCAAGGTCGTCGGGGTCGGCGGCGCCGGCGTGAACGCGGTCAACCGCATGATCGACGCGGGGCTGCGCGGTGTGGAGTTCATCGCGGTGAACACCGACGCGCAGGCGCTCTTGATGAGCGAGGCGGACATCAAGCTCGACATCGGTCGCCAGCTCACCCGCGGGCTCGGCGCCGGGAGCGACCCAGAGGTCGGGCGCGCGGCCGCGGAGGAGCACCTCGAGGAGATCGAGGAGGTCCTGAAGGGCGCGGACATGGTGTTCATCACCGCCGGCAAGGGGGGCGGGACCGGGACCGGTGCGGCTCCGGTGATCGCCGACGTCGCTCGCCGCCTCGGCGCGCTCACGATCGGGGTCGTCACGCGGCCGTTCGCCTTCGAGGGCCGCCGCCGGTCGGTGCAGGCCGAGCAGGGGATCCAGCGGCTGAAGGAAGCCGTCGACACCTTGATCATCATCCCGAACGAGCGGCTCCTGTCGCTCGCGGACGCGAAGACCTCGATGGTCGACGCGTTCAAGATGGCCGACGAGGTCCTGCTCCAGGGCGTGCAGGGGATCACGGACCTCATCAACGTGCCCGGGCTCATCAACACCGACTTCGCGGACGTGAAGATGGTCATGAGCAACGCGGGGACCGCGATCATGGGCATCGGGAGCGCGTCGGGCGAGGGACGGGGCGTGAACGCCGCGAAGCACGCGATCACGAGCCCGTTGCTCGAGGCCTCGATCGAAGGCGCGCGCGGGATCCTGCTCAACATCGCGGGCGGGCCGAACCTCGGGCTGTTCGAGGTGAACGAGGCGGCCGAGGCGATCCACGCGGTCGCCCACCCGGACGCGAACATCATCTTCGGGAGCGTGATCGACGAGGCGCTCGGCGACTCGGTGCGCGTGACGGTGATCGCCGCCGGCTTCGACCGCTGGGACGACCGGCCCGCGACGCAGGCGGCGGGCACGGCACCCGACGGCCCGGCCGCGGACGCCCAGCGAACCAATGGAGCGGTCGACGTCTTCGCGGTCGGCGGCGACGACATCGATCTCGGCGACGACGACTTCGACGTCCCGTCGTTCCTCAAGTAGCGCGGGTCGAGGGACCTCGGCCGCGCTGGAGGGCACCGGCGCGCGGGTGAGCGTGACGACGCGGCGCGACGGGGACGCGCGCCCGGCCGCGTGGACGGCGGCGCCGTCGCCGGCGGGCGACACCGGGCGGCCGCGGGTCGCGTCGCTCGCGTGGACCTTCGTCCGCCAGGTGCACGGCGATCGCGTCGCGATCGTGGACGCGCCCGCCGGGCCGATCGAGCTCGACGCCGACGCGCTCGTGAGCGCGGCCGCCGCGACGCCGCTCGCGGTCCTCGGCGCGGACTGCGCGCTCGTCGGGCTCGCGAGCCCGCAGGGCCCGGTCGGCGCCGCCCACGCCGGCTGGCGGGGCGCCCTCGCGGGCGTGCTCGAGCGCACGGTCGACGCGATGCGCGCGCTCGGCGCGTCCGAGATCGTCGCGGTGCTCGGGCCGTGCATCCACGCGGAGTGCTACGAGTTCGGCGAGCGCGAGCTCGATCTCGTGGCCGGCCGCTACGGCGACGCGGTCCGCTCGACGACCGCGGACGGCCGTCCCGCGCTCGACCTCCCGATGCTCGTCGAGCGCTCGCTCGAGCGCGCGGGAGTGGCGCCGCCCGAGCAGATCGCGGGCTGCACCGCCTGCGACGACCGCTGGTACTCGCACCGCGCGCGCGGTGACCTCGAGCGCCATGCGCTCGCTGTCTGGCGCGAGGAGCGCGTGGGCCCATGAGCGCGCCCGAGCCCGTCGACGCGGCGGTCGCCGCCCGCCTCGAGCAGGTCCGGCTGCGCATCGACGCGGCGGGCGGTGACCGGGAGCTCGTCCGGATCGTCGCGGTGACGAAGGGGTTCGGCCCGCCCGCCGCGCTCGCCGCGCTCGCCGCCGGGGTCGCGGACCTCGGCGAGAACTACGCGGACGAGCTCGTCGCGAAGGCGGCGGCGCTCGCGGCGACGCCCGCCGCCGTCCCGCGCTGGCACTTCCTCGGCTCGATCCAGCGGAACAAGGTCGCTCGCCTCGCTCCGCACGTCGCGCTCTGGCAGGGCGTGGACCGCCTCGAGGAGGGTGTCGCGATCGCCCGTCACGCGCCGGGCGCGTCCGTGCTCGTCGAGGTCGACACCGCGGGGGTCGCCGGGCGGGGCGGAGTGGCCCCTGCGGACGTGCCACGGCTCGTGTCCGATCTCGCGTCGCTCGGGCTCGACGTGCGCGGCCTGATGACCGTCGCGCCGCCGATGGCCGCGGGGAGCGAGGCAGTCGGCGGGGCGTTCGACCTCGTCGCGGGGTTGCGGGCCGAGCTCGGACTCGCCGAGGCGTCGATGGGGATGACCGACGACCTCGAGCTCGCGGTGCGCCACGGCGCGACGACCGTGCGCGTCGGCCGCGCGCTGTTCGGTCCGCGACCGATGGCGCCGCCGGTGCCACAATAGAGTGCTCCGAGGAAGGTGGTCATGGCGACGTTCATAGACAGGGCACTCACATACCTCGGCCTCAAGGACGTGGAGGACGAGGAGCTGTACGCGTACGAGCACGAGGACGTCGCGGATCACGCCGCCCAGCGGTTCTCGAGCACCGTGTACCCCGACGCCGACTACGACGAGCCGGCCGAGCGCAGCGCGCACGCGAGCACGCTGCGTCCCCTCGTGAGCGCGACACGCGAGCCCGTGACCGCCGCCCAGGCCGCGGTCGTGCGGCCGCTCGTGCCGTCGCGCAACGGCAGTGCCAAGGTGCACGTCGTCGCCCCGTCGCGGTTCCCCGACGCGCAGGAGATCGGCGACCTCGTGAAGCAGAGCCACCCGGTGATCGTGAACCTCCAGCTCTCCGAGCGGGACCTCGCACGGCGGATGATCGACTTCTGCTCGGGGCTCACCTACGCGCTCGGCGGCTCGATGGAGCGCGTCGCGGACCAGGTGTTCCTGCTCACGCCCTCGAACGTCGAGGTCTCGGCCGAGGAGCGCATGCGACTGCAGGAGCGTGGGCTGTTCCGGTCCTGAGCCCGTCGGGCGAAGTGCCGGCACGCGGGCGCGTCGGCGGAGGGCGCTAGATGGTCGTCCGGGTGATCGTCGACGTCATCCAGCTCTACATCGTGCTGCTGTTCGCGCGGCTCGTCATGTCGTGGTTCCCGATCGACCCGTGGTCGCGGCTCGCGAAGCTCGTCCGGGCGCTCGCGCGGATCACGGACCCCGTGCTCACGCCGATCCGGCGCATCATGCCGCCGCTGCGGTTCGGAGCGACCGCGATCGACCTCTCGCCGATCGTGCTGTTCTTCGCTCTCGAGATCGTCCTCAGCATCCTGCAGTTCCACTGAGCCGCGCGCGCCGGGCCCGGCGCAGGTATCCACGGATTCCGGGACACCCGGGGGTACGATCGGGCCATGGAGATCTCCGGGAAGATCCTTCGCGAAGTGGAGTTCCGCGACCGACTTCGCGGCTACGACACCGACGAGGTCGACGAGTTCCTCGAGAAGGTCGCGATCGCGGTCGACGAGATGCAGGCGGAGCTCGCTCGGCTGTCGGCCCGCGGGCCCACGGCCCAGCCGGCCGAGAGCGCGCCGGTGTTCGACGACGACAGCATCCGGCGCACGCTCGTGCTCGCGCAGCGCACCGCGGACCTCGCTGTGAGCGAGGCCCGCGAGGAGGCGGATCGCATCCTCGAAGCCGCTCAGGCGCAGGCCGAGGCCGTCGTCTCCCAGGCGCACGAGGCGGTGCGGCGCCTCCGGGACGACGCCGAGCAGGAGGTGCACGAGCGCGTCGGCCGGCTCGAGGCCGACCGCGAGCGCCTCGAGCGCGAGGCCGGGGCGCTCGCGGCCCTGCTCGACGGCGAGCGGGCGAGGCTTACCGAGAGCCTCGGCGCGGCCCTCCGCTTCGTCGAGGAGTCCTTCGGTGTGCCCGGCGAGCTCGCCCGCGCGGCGGGTGCGCGGCGCCCGGGCGAGCCCGCGAGCGCGACTGGCCCGGTCGAGCTCGTGCCGGGCGCGGGCGGCACGAGCACACGCGAGGACGAGCCGCGCCGTGACGGCGGCAGCGGCGACGCGCCCGTGCACGCTCCGGTCGCCACGCCGCCCGCCACGCCGCCCGCCTACGAGCTGCCGGACGTCGAGGCCGAGATCGACGCGGACGCGGCGCTCGCGATCCGTCCGGCGGATCCGCCCGAGCCC